>Ga0247741_1002268_pt1 | contig 10730 bp, 13 predicted proteins | sample UWRJL213509R2_FD_180945 | JGI IMG/M metagenome (GOLD analysis project Ga0247741, IMG submission 180945) | Plant litter microbial communities from Arlington Agricultural Research Station in Wisconsin, United States - UWRJ-L213-509R-2 | ecosystem: Environmental > Terrestrial > Plant litter >...
GCTCGCGAAGAAGCTGCCGGTCGAGGTTCGTGAAGCGGCCATCCAGGCGATGGTCTGAGGAGATGTCATGACCCGCACCGAATGTGACGTGAACACCTTCATGGCCCTCGCCCACGCCGTCGCCGCCGACGACGCGCGCCACACACCCACCACGGCGGAGCTGCGTCGCCGCGCCGGCGCCCTCGCGGACTTCGCGCAGGATCGGCTCGCCGCGATGCGACGGGCCGAACGGGCCGAGCGCAGCCGGATCGAGATCCGTCGGGGCGAGATCCGGCCGTCCATCCTCGCGATGGCACGCGACGCGATCTTCGCGCGCCTCGATGCCCTGCGCGCGGCCCACTCGGAGATGCAGTTCGCGCATCGCGAGTGCGCGGGCATGTCCGACGACGATCTCCGTAGCTTGCTCGAAGACGCCGAGTCCACGCTCGAACGCCAGGGGTAGCAATGCTCGAACTGAGGTTGCGGAAGGCGCGCGAAGAGGCGCGGATGCTCCACGTGCGTCTCGGGATCAGAGCACCGGAGCACATCGACCCGCTCGAAGCCGCGCGCGAGCTCGGCGTCGACGTCGTGTCGGGGCATCTGCGCGATGCCACGGCGCGGATCTTTCGCGTTGGCGCCCGCGCCACGATCCGCGTCTCCGATCAGATCGTGCAGCCGGGTCGCCGCCGGTTCTCGATCGCGCACGAGCTCGGACACTTCGTGCTCGGGCACGAGCTACCGCGCGAACGCGAGATCACCGCGTTCGTGTCACGGGCGTGCGAGCGCCGCCGCACCGCCGAAGAAGATCCGGAACGCGAAGCGGACGTGTTCTCCACGGCGTACCTCACCCCGGAGGCGATGGTGCGGCCCTACTGCGAGGTCTCACCGGTGAGCCTCCACTGCGTACGCGCGATCGCGGCGCGCTTCCGATCCTCGCCGGTCGCGAGCGCCTTGCGCTTCGTGGAGCTCACGTCGGAGCGCTGCGCGGTCGTCTATTGCGAGCGCGGCGAGGTGAAGTGGGCGAAGCACGGCGCGACCTTCTTCGGAGTCATTCCGAAGCGTATGCGCCTCTCGCCCGAATCGATCGCCTACGACTTCTTCCGGCACGGTGCCGTCGACGATCGCGCGCAGCCGGTGCCCGCGGATGCGTGGATCGGCGGCGTCGATGGCGACATCGTCGAGCACGCCGAGGTCGTGCCCGAGCCTGGCTGGGGCGGCGTGCTCTCGCTGCTCTGGCTCCCCGAGCGCCGGCGATAGCGAGGCAAAGCGATGTGCCAACAAGAGGAGGTGCCTTCTCGTGGGCATTACAGATCATGAGGCACGAACAACTGACCAAAGAGTCGCTCCGCGAAGTCATGCTCTCCAACCCCGAGCTCGCCAAAGGTGTCGTCGACAAGTTCTTCGAGATGATGTCCGCAGCGTCGGAGCTCCTCCGCGCGGCGGATCCTGGCACGCGGGACACGATTCCCGAGAACGCGACCGACGTGTTCCCGCCGCTCGATCGCATCACCATCGCGCACTTCATGGCGATCCAGTCGGCGCTCACGCCGGAGGAAGCGGGCTTCGTTCACGACATCGTGATGAAGCTCGGCGCGCCCGAGCTGCGCGCGTGGTTCGAGGAGCTGCGCAAGCTGAGCGTCCCGCTGGCGGTGAAGCAGCTGCGCGTGGTGATCACCGGCAAGCCGGAGGCCGCGTCGTGAGGAAGCGAGAGCCCGAGCTCGCGGCCCCCACGCCGCGCGACTGGATCCCGCTCTTCGATGCGTTCCGCGAGGGATTCGACTGGGCCCTCGACGTGGCGCGTGGTCTCGCCGATGGATTCCCCGAGGAGATCGAGGCCGTCGAACGCGTGCGCACCTTCATGCGCGCGCGGATCGCGGGTCGCATGGCGCACGTCCGCGCCGACGACGTGCTGTTCACCCTCGGTCTCGTCGTCGGTGCCATCGAGCGAGACCTCGGGCCGGTCTCGGCGGTACGCCCTCTGTACTTCCGCGCCGCCGACGAAGGCTGGGTGCCCTGGCACGCGCGCCAGATGACGGCACCGACCACGCCGCCCTGAGGCATACTCGCGCGCGATGAAGCTCGCCCCGCTCTTCGCCGCCTTCTTGTTGGTCGGTTGTGGTCCGAGCTCGCGCATCGGCGATGTCGATGCCGCGGGCTCGAACCAGCCGACGGTCGATGCGGGGGAGTGCAAGGAAGTGATCGATGTGGTCTTCGTGCTCGATACGTCGAGCTCGATGGACTTCGTTCTGACGAAGCTCGAAGCGCAGATCGCGGACGTGGTCAGCGCCAGCAACATGGTTGCCGCCGATTCGCACTTCGGGCTGATCGCATTCCAGGACAACTTCGCGCTCGACGTGACGGGCTCGCAGCAGGCGGTGCACACCACGGCGACGTCGCTGCAGACCGCGTTCAAGAACTACAAGAATGTCTACACGGCGAACAATCGCAACCCGGGCGACGGACCGAGCGGGCCGACCACGCAGAACCCGATCTGCGAGGAGAACTCGCTCGATTCGCTGTACGCCGCGACCAGCCAGTTCCCGTGGCGCGCGAATGCCACGCGCATCGTGATCGTCGCCACCGACGACACCTTCCTCGAGGCCACCGACAACTACGGCGATCGCGATGGCGACGGCCTCACGAACAAGACGGACTATCCGCGCGAGGGCAACTACCCGGCCGCGCGCACGATGAGCGAGACCGTGGCCGCCCTCCGCGCCGCGAAGGTGCGCGTGTTCTCGTTCTCGCGGATCACGCAGCCGAACATCCTCGAGCGCTGCAGCACGGGCCGCCGCTACCCGTGGGCGTCGATCACCGACGGCTGGACCACGCCGTACAAGGCCGCGATGCCGATCCCCGCGCAGACCGATGGCGGCAACTACGATCTCGACAAGGTGAAGTCGGGCACGCTGAACCTGGCGACGACGATCAACGAGGTCGTCCTCGACAGCCACTGCAACCCGATCATCCTCTAGCAGGCTTCGAGATCGACGATCACCGTATCGAGCGTGGCGCGGCGCCGCTCGAGGAGGATCGGCTCCTCCTCCTCGACCGGATACTCGATCACGATCTCCGGCGCTTCATCGCCCGGAAGCGCCTCGAGGACGAGATCCACTTCGAGGTCATCGACGGCGCCGATGGCGTCGCGCACCGCGCGGGTCGCCGCGACCACTTCGGACGCCGTCGGGCGCATCGCCGGGTCCGCGGAGAGCATGCGCGAGAGCAGCGCGGTGAAGGCCTCCGACGCGGCGAGCGGTCGCGCCAGCGCGGCGGAGATCGTCTTGCCGAGCGCGAAGACGTCGTCGCGGCCATCGATCGCATCGCTCGATAGCTCGGTATCGTGAGCGCGGGCGTTGTCCCACCTCTGGAGCCTGAGCGTGGGCGCACGGAAGATCGCCGCCGGGCAGATGGTCCCGTGGAGCACACCGCGCGCGTGCGCATGGGACAGAACCGTCGCCAGTTCTTCGAGCAAGGTAAGCGCCTCGCGCACCTCGAGCTTCCGCTGCTGGAGCTCGTCCTCGAGCGTGGTGCCGGTCTCGTGCGCTATCGCGATCCACGGCCGACCTTCCAGCCGACCGCACTCGTACACGCGCGGCACCGCCGGATGCTCCAACGCTTCGAGAATGCACGCGCGGCGCATGAGCTTCATCGCGTCCACCTTCGGCGCACTGACATCGACCAGCTCGATGATCGCGCGACGAGGCAACACGATGTGTGTCGCCGCGTATCGCACAACGCCTCCAACGCGCTCGATGACCCGCACCTCGTAGTCTCCGATCGTCGTCAGCTCCTTCATCCACGACGAAAACCGTGCAGTGCGTATGCCGAGGGTCGCGCCGCCGCAGCTCGCCGGCTTCGTCGCGCCACGCTTCGCTATCGCCAGGCGGTCAAGATCCCGGGATAACCAGCGAATTCGACTGCAAGGTTTCTTCATCGTTGCCGTCGACCTGCCGAAACATGCGGGCCTTAACGTACGGGTATGGCTACTTCGAACTACGACATCAACGTCAACCTCACCCTTGCCACCACGGCGGAGCAAGAGGGCGACGTCTCCACCGCGCTCGATTTCCTCGCGGAGGCCCAGCGCCTCGCGCGCGGTACCGACCGCCTCACCCGCGCCCGTGTGATCGTGCAGAGCGCGCGGCTGCGCATGCGCCTCGTGCCGATGCTGCCGGCGTTCGCGTTCTAACGAGCGCCGATCGAGCCGCGCATCGTTTCGGATCGCTGATCCGTCTTGGGGGCATGCAGCTCACGAACAAGACAGCAGTCATCTACGGCGGCAAGGGCATGGTCGGCACGGCGATCGGCCGCGCGTTCACCGAGGCCGGCGCCAAGGTCGTCACGCCGGCGATCGACGCCCTCGACGAGGCCGCGATCGAAAAGCACCTCGCCACGCTGGACCGCGTGGATATCTCCCTCAACGCGATCGGCATCCCGCAGACCGGCGTGCAGGGCATTCCGCTCGCACAGCTCTCGGTCGAGGCCTACCTCAAGCCGATCGAGACCTACGCGCGATCGCACTTCCTCACCGCGCGCGCCGCCGCCCGTCGCATGATCACGCAGAAGTCGGGCGTGATCCTCGCGCACACCGCGAACCCCGCCGCGATGGCGATTCCACTGATGGGCGGCATGACGCCCGCGTGGGCCACGATCGAGATGCTGATGCGAACGTTGTCGGTGGAGACCGCGGCGCACGGCGTTCGCGCGGTGACGCTGCGCACGACCGGTCTCCCCGAGACGAAGACGATCGACGAGGTCTACAACCTGCACGCGAAGGCGATCGGCATCACGAAGGAGCAGTTCCAGCAGATGCTCGAGGCCCGCACGCACCGCGGTCGCCACAACACGCTCGTCGAGCTGGCGGGCGCGGCGGTGTTCGTGGCGTCCGATGCGGGCCGCGGGTTCACCGGGACAGTTCTCGATCTGACGGGCGGCATGACCGGCGCCTGACCTGGATCGTCGTCGCATGCCGCGCATCGCGCGGGTGCTGTTCGCGCGGTTCGGGTACGCGCACGGCACCGATCTTCCGCGTGCAGCACGAGATGCAGGACGATTCGGGCTTCGGTCGCACGCATCCGAGCTTCACGATCTTCCCGGGCAGTGCCGCCGTGGGGGGTTTGCAAGAATGGTCAAGAACGGCGGCGCGGACGTGGGTAGAGTCCGGTCGTGGCGCAGACCCTCGCCGACCTGCTTCCGACGCTGGCCGAGCTTTCCGCTCACCGCGACGTCCGCCACTCGCTCGCCGACCTCGCGCGCGACGCCGGCACGTCGGCTTCGACCTTTCAGCGCGCGTTCTCCCGCATCGTCGGCGAGAGCCCCAAACAGTACACGCGGCGCCTCCAGCTCGAGAGCGCGGCCCTCGCGCTGATCTCGACCGAGCGATCGGTCATCGGCGTCGCGCTCGACACGGGGTTCGATAGCCACGAAGGATTCACGCGCGCGTTCGCGAGCCACTTCGGAATGCCGCCGAAGGACTTCCGCAGCTCGCACGCTCACCTCGCCGCCGACGCCGGAACCGCGGCGCTTCTCCACCAGATCGGGCCGTGCATCGGCCTGTTCCGCGCCTCCCTCGACACCGCCCAGGAGCACATCATGAACTACGACATCACTCGCCAGCAAATCGCCGAGACCGTCTTCCTCTACAAGCGAGGTCGCTGCAGCCACGCCGATATCGCGAAGACCCTCGGCGGTCTTCTCGGTCCCGCCTTCCAGTTCGCGATGGCGAATGGCCTCGAGCTGCGCAGCCCGCCCACCACCCTCTACGTCGAGTGGGGCCCCGGCATGGTCACCATGCACGGAGGGCTCGCGATCGCCGCGGTGCCGACCACCTCGCTCCCCGAGGGCATCCTCGTCGAGACGCTTCCCGCAACCGAGGCCGCCGTCACCATTCACACCGGCGCGTACGACGGGCTCGGCGACGCCCACGCGGCGCTCGATCAGTTTCTCGACGAGCACCAGCTGACCAAGGCCGGGGCTCCGCGCGAGATCTACCTGACCGATCCGGGCGAGGTCCCCGATCCGGCGAACTGGAAGACGCAGGTGATCTGGCCGGTGGCGCGCTCACGATAGCCGCGCGACGGCGCGGGCGAGGTTCGCGCGCGCGGTGGCATCGAGCCGGTCGTGGAAGTAGTCGGTCAAGAAGATCCGCGGCCGCTCGCGCATGTTCGCGAGGAAGCTACGGCGCCCGGCGCGAAACGCATCCGCCGGCACGTGCTTGTACTCGACGGCGATCGCCGCATCGTACGCATCGAATACGTCGGGCCGGGCCCCGAGGATCGCGGTGTCGCTATCCAGAAACAGCGCCGCATCGGCGTCGACCTCGTCGCGCGTCACCGAGCCATGGCGAGCGGTCAGCAGGATCACGTCGCGCGTGTACGTGCTCGCGCCGTGCTGCGTGGCGAGCTCGGCCGAGCGCGCCTCGTTGCTGCCGTGCTTCGACAGGGGATCGTAGATCACGTCGTGGAACAGGATCGCGTCGTAGATCGAGCGCGGATCGCGCCAGCCGATGTCATCGGCGACGGCGTCGAACCAGCGCAGTAGCTCCGCGATGTGCGTGAGGTTGTGATACGCGCGATGCGGCTCGGAGTAGTGAGCCTCCAGCTCGCGCGCGAGCGCTTCCTCGACGACGTAGGGTGCGTGACGACACTCGAACATCGTCAGCTCCGCCGCCGCGCGCCGGCCCAGCGATCGCCATCGGCCTTCGGGTGATCGAACCAGATCCGCGCGCTCGTGACGTCGCACAGATGACAGAACGCGGCGAGCGGGCTCATCGTGCGGCGCTTGTTGCTGTAGTGCCCGATCTCGCCCTCGACGAAGCGCATGGCGTCGATCTGGCTCTCGGTCAACGCGAGCCCGCTCGCCGTCGCCGTGGCGAGGCGAAACGCCTGCTGGCCATCCTTGTCGGCCATCTCGGGCTTGCGGACCTTCACGCCATCCTTCATCTCGTACGCCCACGGCTTCTCGAGATCGTGGAGGAACATCACCACGAGCGCATCCGACAGCGAGTGCTCGAGCGGACGATGCGCCGCGAGCGCCTCGTAGAGCACGACCGCGACGTTCATCGCCTCCTGCACGTGGTCGAGGTACCCGCCCGGCCACGCCTGGTGGTTGTGACTCGATCCGGCCGCAGGTGCGATCTCGGCCGCGTGGCGCGCCAGCAGCGTCTTGCAGCCCTCGCGCTGCGACGGGTCCACGAGGTCGAGGAGCTGATCGAGGCTGCGGTAGGCGGTCATAGAGTGTGAAGCCTACACGACCAAAGGTGAGGAACCAGCGAGGGTTGTGAACCTGCGCTCACGCTTCCGGCATAGTGTCGTCTCGGCCAACCCGGGTGGGCTGGATGAATTCCGCGCATACGATTTCCGATGCTCCTTGGGGACAGACGCTCGCGGCCTACGGCCAGCGCGCGTGGTCCGGTACGCTCACCGTCGTCAGCGACGACAGGAAGTTCTCGCTCCTGTTCGATCGCGGAACCGTGGTCGACGCGAGCTCACCGCTCGCCACCGACGCCGCGGTCCGCGTCGCGCTGCTCGGCCAGCTGATCACGTCGACAAAGGTCTCCGAGATCGTTCGCCAGCACGCGGCGGCGCCGGCGCGCAGCGAGCTCGACCTCATCGCGGAGCTCGGCAAGCTCTCTCCGGACCAGGCGACCGAGCTGCGGCGCCGCGTGGTCGCCCGCCGCGCCGCGCGCACCTTCTCGCTCGAGCGGGGCGAGATCGTCCTCGACGAGACCGCCGCCACCGACGCCAAGCCGCTGTTCTCGCGGCTCGACGTGCGCGAGGTCATCTACCTCGGCGCGCGCGAGAACCTCTCCGCGCCGCGCCTCATGGAGGAGATCGATCGCCAGGGCACGTGGTTCATCCTCAAGCCCGGTGCGGCCGACGAGCTCCCGCGCTTCGGCTTCGGCGACGACGCCCGCCCGGTCGTGGACCTCTTGCGCGAGGGCGCGTCGCTGAGCGAGCTCGAGAACGCCCGACCCGGCATCGATCGCCGTGTCGTCTGGTCGGTGCTCTACGCGCTCACGGCCTGCGATGCCTGCGCGGTCGACGACGCCGCACGCGTGATCCGCCGCGAGCTCGACGCGGGGAGCGAGCTCGCGCCCGTGATCTCGCGCAAGCCGCCCGTCGAGGCAGAGACCGGCGAGCTCGCCTGGGTGCGGAAGTCCACGCCCACGCGCGCGGCCGTCACGGACTTCGTCGGCCTCACGATCGGCGGTCGCTACGTCGTCGAGCAGAAGCTCGGCGTGGGCTCGGCCGGCGTGGTGTACCGCGCGCACCACACCAAGCTGACGCGCCTCTTCGCGCTGAAGGTCCTGCACCGCGGCCTGCTCGCCGACGATACCGCCGTGCGCCGCTTCGAGCGCGAGGCCCAGCTCGCCGGGGCGCTCTCGCACCCGAACGTGGTCAGCGTCGTCGACGTCGGCACCCACGACGGCGTGCCGTATCTCGCGATGGAGCACGCCGAGGGCGTGAGCCTCGCGTCGCTGCTCTCCCATGGCCCCATGACGCCCGCGCGCGTGATCGGCCTTCTGCGCCAGCTGTGTCTCGGCCTCGCGCACGCCCACGAGCGCGGCATCATCCACCGCGACCTCAAGCCCGAGAACGTGATCGTCGAGACCGCGTTCAGCGTCGAGACGCCGCGTATCGCCGACTTCGCGCTCGCGCGCCTGCGCGAATCCGGCGAGGCCGATCGGCTCACCGCCGCCGGCGTTGTCCTCGGCACGCCCGCGTACATGGCGCCGGAGCACGCGACGGGCGGCGCGATGGATCACCGCGTCGATCTCTACGCCCTCGGCGTGATCGGCTACCAGATGCTCACCGGCGTGCTCCCGTTCACCGGCAGCAACGTGGAGATCGCGATGGCGAGCTTTCGCGATGCGCCGCCGGTGATGGCGGCGCGCGTGCCCGGCCTCGTGGTCGATCCGCTCCTCGAGGCGCTCACGCGCAGGCTGCTCGAGAAGAAGCCCGAGGCCCGCCCGCGCGACGCGAATGAAGTCCGCCAGCTCCTCGATCTGATCGAAGCGGATCGCGACGCGGCCGCCGTGCGGCTCGGCCTCGCGCAACCCGGCGCCCCCACGGCGCCCGCCTCGGCCGAGCCGAGCGCGAAGCATCCGTCCACGATCGCGATGTGGAAGCTGCCGCGCGGACCGGCTTCGCCGTCGCAACCGCCGCCGCTGGAAGCGCCGCCCATGGAGGCGCCCGCGGTGGCATCGGAACCGCCGCCCGCACAGGTCTCCCGGCCGCTGCCGATCATCGAGCGAGCGAAGGCGCGCTTCGAAGGCTCGGGCACCGTCTCGAGCATGCTCCGCACCGAGGCCATGGCCCCGATCAAGACGACGCCCACGTGGCCGATCATCGCGATCGTGGCGGCCGTCGTGCTCGTCGTTATTCTTGTCCTCGCGCTGCGCTGAGCAGGGCGCGAACGCCGTCCGGGATCGCCGTCGCCGCGAACGAATCGCTATCGCAACGTCTCGCTCCTGGAATCGTCACCCCCGCCCGACCGCGCGCGCCGCTGGTCCGCCAGCTCCTGCTTCGCGATCGACTCCAGGTGAACCTCGTCGGGGCCATCGGCCAGGCGCAGGGTACGCGCCGAGGCCCACGCGTACGCGAGCGGAAAGTCCTGCGATACACCGCCACCGCCGTGCACCTGGATCGCGCGATCGATCACCGCGAGGGCCATGTTCGGCGCCACGACCTTGATCATCGCGATCGCCTTGCGGCTCTCCTTGTTGCCGACCGTATCCATCGCGTGCGCGGCATCGAGCGTGAGGAGGCGCGCCTGATCGATCTCGATCCGGCTGCGCGCGATCTCGAAGCGCAGCCCGCCTTGTTCGGCGAGGGGCTTGCCGAACGCGATGCGCTCCTCGGCGCGCTTGCACATGTAGCGAAGCGCCCGCTCGGCGAGGCCGATCAATCGCATGCAGTGGTGAATTCGCCCGGGCCCGAGGCGCCCCTGCGCGATCTCGAAGCCGCGGCCTTCACCGAGGAGCACGTTCGATTTCGGGACGCGCACGCCGCGGAAGTCGACCTCCGCGTGATCATGCGGCGCGTCGTCGTAGCCAAACACCGTGAGGGGACGCAGGACCTCGACACCCGGCGTGTCCATCGGCACGAGGACCATGGACTGCTGCGCGTGCCGCGGACCATCGGTGTTCGTCTTGCCCATCACGATCGCGATCTTGCAGCGCGGATCGAGGGCGCCCGACGTCCACCACTTGCGGCCGTCGATCACGTAGTCATCGCCGTCGGCGCGGATCGAGCACGCGATGTTGGTGGCATCGCTCGAAGCAACGTCTGGCTCGGTCATCGCGAAGCACGAGCGGATCTCGCCCGCGAGCAGCGGCACGAGCCACTTCTGCTTCTGTTCGTCGGTGCCGTAGCGGGCGAACACCTCCATGTTGCCGGTATCGGGCGCGGCGCAGTTGAACACCTCGGGGGCGATCGGCGATGCGCCCATGATCTCGCACAGGGGCGCGTACTCGAGGTTGGTGAGCCCCGCTCCCCCGCCGTGGCTCGGCAGGAACAGGTTCCACAGGCCGGCGGCGCGCGCCTGGGCCTTGAGCTGCTCCATCACCGGGGGAATCACCCACCGCGTCGGCGCGGCGGCGAGTTGCTGCTGGTACACGGCCTCGGCGGGAAACACGGTTTCCTCGACGAACGTGCGGACATCGCGCTGGAGCTTCTGGACGCGGTCGGAAGGTGTAAATGGCACGGTCAATCCTTTGCGGGGCGATCGCAGACGATGATCATGTCCTA
>Ga0247741_1002269_pt1 | contig 10727 bp, 9 predicted proteins | sample UWRJL213509R2_FD_180945 | JGI IMG/M metagenome (GOLD analysis project Ga0247741, IMG submission 180945) | Plant litter microbial communities from Arlington Agricultural Research Station in Wisconsin, United States - UWRJ-L213-509R-2 | ecosystem: Environmental > Terrestrial > Plant litter >...
CGGAGGCCGCCCGCGCCGCGGCCGAGGACGCGCAAAAGAAGGGCCAGAACGCCGACGAGCTCCGTCGCGACGCCGAGGCCAAGCGCAAGGCGGCGGAAGCCAAGCGCAACGCCGCCGACGCTGCGGCGAAGGCCGCGAAGGGCGAAGCCGACGACGCCTTCAAGCGCTTCCAGGAGGCAATGCGCGCGAAGGAAGACGCCGAGCGCGTGCGCGACGCCGCGAACGCCGAGCGCGACAGCGCCCAGCGCGCGCAGACCGAGGCCGAGAAGCTTCGCGACGCGGCGCGCACGGCCCAGGCCGTAGCCGAGAAGGAGCGCGACTCGGCGAAGACCGCGCGCGAAGGCGCCGAGCGCGAGCGCGAACAAGCGAAGCAGACCGCCGCCGCCGCCGAGCAAGAGCGCGAGCAAGCGCGTGCGGGCCAGACGCGCGCCGAGCAAGAGCGCGAAGCCGCGCGGTCGGCGCAGACCGCCGCCGAGCGCGAGCGCGACGCCGCCGCGAACGCACGGGCGAGCGTGGAGCGCGAGCGCGATGAAGCGCGCCGCCGCGTGCAGGAGCTCGAACAGCGCCTGCGCGACGCGCCGCCATCGCCGCCCTCGAATCCGCCGGGCCCGTAGCGCGCACCGGACGCGAATGTGGCTCCTCTTGTTCGACGAACGCGTGGACGCTACGAACACGCATGCAGATTCGTGACCTCGACCCGGAGGCTCCCGAGGAACGTGAGGTTTGCGCCCAGCTTCTCGTCGAGGAATTCCGTGACATCGCGCCCGACGCATGGCCCATCATCGACAAGGCGCGAGACACGCTCGACGAATGCCTACGCAGCGGCCCTGTCCGCGTCGCACACGTCAACGGCGCGATCGTCGGCTGGATCGGCGGCCATCACGTGTTCTCGCGGGTCTGGGAGCTACACCCGCTGGTCGTTGCTCGCATGGCGCAGAAGCAAGGCGTCGGACGTGCCCTCGTGGCAGACCTCGAGCGGATCGCGGCTGCGCGCGGTGCAATGACGTTGATCCTCGGCAGTGATGACGAGGTTGGCCTGACGTCGCTCGCGGGGATCGAGCTCTATCCGGATCCGCTCGAACATCTCTCGCGGCTCGAAGATCGCCGAGGGCACGCGTTTACGTTCTATCTGAAATGCGGGTTCGTCGTGACGGGTGTCGTGCCCGATGCAAATGGGTTCGGCCAGCCGGATATCCATATGGCCAAACGAGTCGGTTCACGATGAACGCGTAGATCCCCTTCGACGAGCCGCGGTCTAGAGGCAGCCGTTGCGCGGCTCCAAAGGGGCTCGGCGCCTGCTTCTCGTCCGGCGACCGGACGCAGCCGGCTACTTCGACGCGAGCTGCGCTTGGAGCGCGGCGGCGTCGGCGGCCACGTGCGAGGACGGGCCGAAGGTGATCTGCGCGCGGCCGCCGTCGATGCGGCCGTTGATGACGGGGGCGGAGACAACGGTCCCGTCGACGATCACGGCGAGCTTGTGGCCGGCGATGCGTGCGGTGAGATCGCGGAAGTGGCTCGCCGCCGCCGGCGTGAAGTCGACCGTGACGCTCGGCTGCGAGATGCCGGGATCGTAGGTGACCTCGCTGCGCGCGATCGAGGCACTGTCGAGCTCGGCGGTGGGGAACACGAGGTAAGTGCGCCAGCGACCCGATTCGAGCTGCTGGTACACGATCTCGCGATCCGCGGGGATCCGGAGCTCCGGATCGCTCGCGCCCGCTTCCTCGACGAGCTTCTTGATCGTGCCGGGCGAATCGCCGGTGAGATAGACGTCGCCGATTGCTGCGCCGCCTTCGGTGCGCCAGCGATCGGTCTCGGCCGTGATGCCGTGCTCGCCGTCACGTGCGACGTACTCGGTGAGTTGCTTCATCACGGTCGCGCCGTCGTCGACGACCTTGAACTGCAAGCCGTGCGGCGCGTTGAAGCTCGCGGGCTGGACCAGCTCGACGCGCGGTGTGTTGTCGACCTCGGCCGGGGTGGAGCACGCGACGAGGATCCCCAACACAGCAACCAATGCGTGAAATCTCATTACTGCCTAGATGGGCACTAAGTCAGAACTCGGTACCCATCCATTCGGCTAGGGAGCGGAACGAGCGGTCGCCGATCACGACGTGGTCGATGATCGGGATGCCGAGGAGGCGGCCGACCTCGCGGAGACGTTTTGTCAGCTCGATGTCCTCGAGGGATGGCGTGGGGTCTCCCGACGGGTGGTTGTGCACGAGCACGCCACCGGCCGCGGCCATGCGGATCAGCGGGCGGAACACCTCGCGCGGATGAACCTCGACGCCGACGACGGTGCCGCGGGCAACCTCGACGACATCGAGGAGCCCGTTGCGGATATCGACGCCGATCGAGATGAACACCTCCTGCGTGAGCCCCGAGACGCGCGGTGCCACGATGCGGAAGACATCTTCGGCACGTCCGAGGGTCTCGCGGTGCTGGATGGCATCGACGGCGCGGCGACCGAGCTCGAACGCGGCCGCAACGCGGGCGGCGCGCGCTTCTCCGACGCCGATGATCAGCGCGAGCTCGCGCGGCGACGCACGGGACAAGGGGCCGACGCCTCCCGCGGTACGCACGAGCTCGGCGGCCACCGCGCGCGCGGGGTGATCGCGAACGCCGGTGCCGAGGATGAGGGCGATGAGCTCGTCGTCTCCAAGCTCGGAGGCTCCGGTGCGCCACAGTCGTTCACGAGGTTTCTCCGCGAGGGATTCCATGCGTGCGACGAGAGCAAGCGATGCGCCAATCGCGATTCGTTTCCCGTCGAGGGGTTGCGCGTCCGGGTTGGCCGCTGCTCGGACGCGACCCGGACGAGTGGCCGGCACACGGACAGACAGGTGTTATCCTTCGCCGCATGTTCGTGTGTCCCGAGTGCGGCGCGCAGGGTGAGCCGGGTCATTGCCCTGCGGATGGAGCGCAGCTCGCGCCGGTCGGCGAGGACCTCCTGCTCGGCACGACGATCGGCGTGTACCGCGTCGCGCGTCTGCTCGGGATCGGCGGCATGGGCCGCGTGTACAAGGGCGTGCATCCGACGATCGGCAGCCGCGTCGCGATCAAGGTGCTGTCGCGCGAGTGCAGCGATCGACGTGACCTCGTGGAGCGGTTCTTCTCCGAAGCGAAGGCGGTGAACCTCATCCGCCACGAGAGCATCGTCAACGTGCTCGATCTCGCGATGCTCCCCGACGGGCGCCCGTACATCATCATGGAGTATCTCGATGGTGCGCCGCTCTCGTCGCTCGTCGAGGCGGCGGTCGCGGCGCGATCGCCGGTGCCGCTCGGTGGCCTCGCGCGGCTGGCGGCCGAGGTGCTCGACGCGCTCGGAGCGGCGCACGGCAAGGGCATCGTCCACCGCGACCTCAAGCCCGACAACATCTACGTGACGCCGTCCCGCCGACCGAAGGTGCTCGACTTCGGGATCGCGAAGCTGAGCGATAACGCACCCGGCACCGGCACGGCGACCGGATCGCTCCTCGGCACGCCGCACTACATGGCGCCGGAGCAGGCGGCGGGGAAGCCGGTGGATCACCGTGCCGACATCTACGCGATGGGCGTGATCCTGTTCGAGTGCGCGACGGGTCAGAAGCCATTCATGGCGGACTCGCTGTTCGACCTGCTGCGCAAGCACGTCGAGACGCCACCGCAGCCGCCACGCCAGCTCCGGCCCGACATGCCGATCGAGCTCGAGATGGTGATCATGACGGCGCTGGCGAAGGCGCCGGATCAGCGCTTCGCGAGCGCGGCGGCGATGAGCCTCGCGCTGCAGCACGCGACCGCGCAGTTACCGGCGGATCAGTGGTCGCCGCTCACGCTGCAGAACCGGCCGTCCGGCGTCCCCACGCCGTCGTGGCCGTCGCAGCCGCCGAGCTGGGCGGGATCACGCGGCGCCCGCGAGTCGGTGCAGCCACCGGCGCAGAAGCATCCGACCACCGTGTCGGCGGGGCAGGTGACAGCGAACGCGAAAGCGCAGAAGGCGCCGTCGTCGAAGAAGGGGCTCGTGATCGCGCTCCTCGCGGTGGTGCTGGTCGGCGGAGGAGTCACGGCGGCGGTGATGGCAGGGGGAGGAAGTGGAGATGGAACGGGGATGTCGCCGCCGGGCTCGACGGAGACCGTCGCGGCTGCGGATCCGGCGCCCACGCCCGCAGCGCCCGCGCCGAAGCCCGCAGCGCCGACGCAAGCGAAGGCGCCCACGGCTGGTTCGGAGAAGTCGTCGCCTCCGCCTGCAGCGGAGAAGGAGGACGAGGACGACTCCGATGTGGGCGCGAAGATGAAGAAGCAGCTCGATGCGACGGCGCCGGTGGCGTCTGCCTCGGGATGGTTCGAGCGGCATGATGTGAGCCCGCCGGGCGCGGATATGAAGAAGCTCGACGTGGACAAGCACATTGCGTGGGCGATCGCGGAGGCGAAGAAGACGGTGCCGGATGCGGCGCTGTTCCGCATCGATGTGGAGAACGTGTTCCCCGACGGGCACGCGGATCTGACGCTGCCGGGCTTCGCCTACAAGACCGGTGGCATCGATCTGCGGTTCATCTCGCCGTCGCACGCGAAGCGCGATCCGAGCGTGCCGCGCGGCGTGAAGGTCGAGCGCAAGTGCGCGCTGCGCGTCGACGGTGGACCGGATGGCTTCGAGATCCGCGACCTGTCGGGCGATTGCGACGAGGTCGGCATCCCGGCGCCGAAGTGCAAGCTGGCGCAGGTGTGGAAGAAAGCCCTCGCGAAGCACCCCGATATCGCCGATGCCGTGGCCTCGATCGGCTACCGCGGCAAGAAGTGGTGGTTCACGATCTACGATAGCGGCAAGTCCCTCGTCAGCGAGACCTACGCGGACGACTGCCCGTGAAGCCGCTCGCCGCGTGGAGCTACGACGCGACCCAGCTCGACGAGCTCGCGTACTGCGCGAAGCATCCGTATCCGCTGCTCGTGCACGTGGCCGATGGCTACAAGCTGCATCCCGTGGAGCAGGCGCTGCAGACCATGGACCGCGCGATCCTCTCGCCGGCGAGGCGCGCGGCCGGAACGCCGCTCGCGATCGATGACTACAGCGCGGTCGCGGTGCGCCAGACGGTGGGCAAGTTCGTCGAGCTCGCCGTGGGGTGCGATCGCAAGGCCTGCGACGTGCTCGTGAACGACATCTCGATCTCGCGCGTCCACGCGCACATGGTGCAGGACGCGCGCGGCAACTGGTACGTGAACGACGCCTCGTCGACGACCGGTACGTTCGTCAACGACAAGGATCCCGTGGCGACGCAGGTGCTCATGTCCGGCGACCGCATCACGCTCGGCATGGTGGACCTGACGTTCTACCTACCGAGCCAGGCCTACGAGCTGATCCGCCGCCTCGTGTAACGACCTACTGCACGCCGCCGAGCGAGCGCTCGAGCTGCGCCCACGCGTTCGCGAGCTGCCACTCGGCGGTGATCAGGTTGCCCTGGGCGGTGGTCACGGCGGTCTGCGCGTCGGTGAGCTCGATCTGGCTGCCGAGGCCCTGCGTGTAGCGCGCGTCGGCGAGCTTCAGCTGGGCATCGGCGGCGGTGACGGCTTCGGTGGACGCGGTCACGTTCGCGCGGTTCGCCACGATCTGCTGGCGCTCGGAATCGAGCTCCGCGGTGAGCGAGACGAGCAGCGAATCCCGCTGCGCCTGCGAGATGGTCACGCCCGCGCGCGCGGAGCGAACGTCGGCCGCGGAGCGACCGCCATCGTAGAGCTGCCACGACAGCACGAGGCCCGCGGACCAGCTCGGCTCCGGCGACCAGTCGTCCTGCGAAGGGCCCCACTGGGTGTTCGCCGACGCGCTGAGCACCGGGCGCCGTTCGGCCTTCGCCACGGTGACGCTCGCCTCGGCGGCGATGATCTCCTTGTCGAGCTGCACGATCTCGGGCCGAGATTTGCGCGCCGTGTCGACGAGCGCGCCGAGATCGGCGGGGTCCTTCTCCGGTGGCGCCAGCCACGAGTTGTCGACGGTGAACCTCACCGCCGGATCGATCCAGCCGATCGACTGGCGCAGGGTCGAGAGCGCCACGGCGGCGTTGCTCTGCGCCTGCGCGAGCGCCGAGCGCGCGTTCGCGGCGCGCGCCTGCGCCTGCACGACCTCGATCGGATCCTTGGCCTGCGCGGCGACGAACTTGCGCGCCTGATCGAGGTGGAGCTCTTCGCTCTTCACCGTGGTCTCGGCGACGGCGATGAGCCGCTGCCGCGCGACCGCCTCGAGGTACGCGATCGCGACCGAGCTGCGGATATCGAGGTTCGTCGTCGAGATCGCGGACGCGGCGGCATCGGCGCTCGCCTCGGCGGCGCGAATGGCCGCGGCGGTCTGACCGAAGTCGTAGATCCGCCAGCTCGCGCTCGCGGCGAATCCGGTCGTCAGCGAGGGATCGAAGAACCCACCGGTCGTGGTGTTCGTCATGAGGTTCGTCGTCGAGCGGGTGGAGCTCTCGGCAACCTGCGCCGACAGCGAGACCGTGGGCCGGCGCGCGACCCTCGCGGAGTCGACGCGCGCGTACGCCTGTTCGATCTGGGCCTGCGTGATGCGAACGCTCGGCTGCTGCTTGAGCGCGATCTCGATCGCGCGAGGCAGCGTGAGGGTTTCCTGGCGAGGCTCGTCCGCGAGAGCGGGAGTCGCCGTGGCAGCGAGAAGAGCGAGCGCGAGACCGCGTGAGAACTTCATGACTCGTACCTCAGGGCAGTGATCGGATCGAGCTGCGACGCCCGGATGGCCGGATAGAGGCCGAACCCGACGCCGACGCCACCCGCGACACCGAAGGCAATGCCTGCAGTCTCCGCGGGGAAAAAGAACTTCCAGCCGAAATAGCCGGCCATGTACTGCGCGGCGCCGTAGCCGAGGGCGAGACCGAGCAGACCACCGAGGATGGCTAGCACGAGCGACTCGACAAGGAACTGTGTCATCACGTCGATCGGCTTGGCCCCGACCGCCATGCGAATCCCGATCTCGCGCGTTCGCTCGATGACCGAGACCAGCATGATGTTCATGACGCCGATTCCGCCGATGAGCAGCGAGACCGCCGCGACGAGCGCGAGCAGGGTCGCGATGCGCTCGGTGGAGTCCTGCTGCGCCTTCGCGAACTCCGCCGGGTTGCGGATGCGGAAGTCGTCCTCGTCGGCACCGTCGAGCTTGTGGCGGTCGCGCAGCAGCGAGGTGATCTTCGTCATCGTCACCTCCGCCTGATCGTCCGAGTTCATCGACACGAGCAGCTGGCCGGGGATGTACTTCGCGAGCCCCTTCGACAGCTTCTGCTGGTACGTCTTGACCGGGACGATGACGGTGTCGTCGTTGTCGCCCATCGGACCCTGGCCCTTGGTCGCGAGCACACCGGTGACCTCGTACGGCTGGCCGTTGATGCGCACGACCTGACCGATCGGGCTCGCGGTGCCGAACAGCTGCGTCGCCACGGTCTGGCCGATCACCGCGATCTTCGCGTTGCTGTTGCCGGTATCCTCGTCGAAGACCGAGCCCTGCGACGCGTCCCAGTTACGGATCTTGAACCAGTCGGCGGTGGTGCCGTTGATCTGCGTGTTCCAGTTCGCCTCCTCGGATGCGATCTGCGACTGCCGCGTGGAGAGCACCGGCGCGACCCACTTGATCGTATCGATCTCGGTCTGCAGCGAGGTCAGATCGTCCCACGTGAGCGACTGGCGCGAGCCCGCGCCGCCGGCCGCGCCGAAGCTCGCCTGCGAGCCGTTCGTCACGATCAGGACGTTGGTGCCGAGGCTGGCGAACACGTCCTTCACCGAGGCTTGCGCGCCTTGTCCGCTGGCGACCATCGCGATCACGGCGCCGATGCCGAACACGATGCCGAGCATGGTGAGCATCGTGCGGATCTTGTTCCGCCACAACGCACGCACCGCGAGCTTGAACGTGGTGAAGATGTTCATGACGCGACCTTCTTCAGACGCTCGGCGATCTGGCGATCGATGACTTCTTTCTCGGCCGTGACGCGCGCGAGCTCCTTCGCGGCATCGATCGGTGTCTGAGCCTCGTCCGACATCATCACGCCGTCGCGCAGCGTGATCACGCGTTGCGCGTAGGCCGCGATGTCGTGCTCGTGCGTGACGATGATCAGCGTCTTGCCCTGCGCGACGAGGCTCTGGAGGATGCCCATCACCTCGTACGAGGTCTGCGTATCGAGCGCGCCGGTCGGCTCGTCGGCCATGATGATCGGAGCGTCACCGACGAGGGCGCGCGCGATCGCGACGCGCTGCTGCTGGCCGCCGGAGAGCTGGCTCGGGTGATGATCCTCGCGTCCCGTGAGACCCACGGACGCGAGCGAGGCCATCGCGCGCTGGTGCCGCTCGCGCGCCGAGACGCCCTGGTACATGAGCGGCATCTCGACGTTCTCGAGCGCGCTCGTGCGCGACAGGAGATTGAAGCTCTGGAACACGAAACCGATCATCCGGCCGCGGATCTGCGCGAGCGCCGCCTTCGACATGCCGGCGACGTTCTTGCCGTTGATCTTGTAGGTGCCCTTCGAGGGCTTGTCGAGGCAGCCCATGATGTTCATCATGGTCGACTTGCCGGAGCCCGACGTACCCATGATCGCCACCGAGGTGCCCTGCTCGATCGTCAGGTCAACGCCGCGCAGCGCGTGGACGAGGTTGTCGCCCATCACGTACGTGCGCTCGATGCCACGCATCTCGATGAGCGACGACATCAGAAGGCTCCCACCTTGCGGTTCGGCGCCGCGGCGACGCCCTGGATCTCGGTGACGAGGAGGTCGCCGGGCTGCAGGTCGCCCTCGACCATCTGCGTGGAGGAGCCGTCGGTCAGGCCCGGCTTGATCAGCACCATCTTGGGCTGGCCGTCGACGAGCTTGTAGACCGGCTTCTTGTCGCCGAAGTCGCGCGTACGACCACCGCTGCCACCGCCGGCCGGGGGCGGGCCACCACCGCCGCCGGGCGGACCACCGGCCGGCGGGCCACCGGCCGCGTCGCGCTGACGACCACCGCTGCCGCCGGAGCCGCCCCAGTTGCCCGAGCCGCGGCGACCGCTGCCGCTGCCGTCGCGATCACCGCGCATCGCCTGCATCTGCTCGCGCGTCGGCTTGAAGCGCAGCGCGGCGTTCGGGATCTTCACGGCGTCCGCGACCTGCTGGAGCACGAACGTGACGTTCGCGGTCATGCCGGGGCGCAGCTGGAGCTCGGGGTTCTCGACATCGATCACCGCGTCGTACGTGACGACGCCGCTCGTGGTCGTCGGCGCGTTGCGGACCTGACGGACCACGCCCTCGAACGTCTTGCCCGAGAACGCGTCCACGGTGAACTGCGCCTTCATGCCCTCGGTCAGCCGGCCGACGTCGGCCTCGGCGACCGCGGTATCGATCTGCATGCGCGCGAGATCCTCGGCGATCGTGAACAAGGTCGGCGCGGAGAGCGAGGCGGCCACGGTCTGGCCCACGTCCACGGCGCGCGACAGCACCACGCCGTCGACCGGCGAGTAGATCGTGGCGTACGAGAGATTCAGCTTCGCCTGCGAGAGGTTCGCCTGGGCCTGCGCCGACGAGGCCTTCGCGGCGAGGAGCGCGGCGCGCGCGGTGTCGTACGCGACTTCGGCGCTCTCCACCGTGGCGCCGGCGACGAGCTGCTGCTCCTGGAGCGTCTTCTGGCGCTTCAGCTGACGATCCGCATCGGCCACGGCGACCTGCGCCTTGTTCACGTTCGCGGCGGCGAGCGCGAGGCTCGCCGAGGACTGATCGATCTGCGCCTGCAGCACCTGCGGATCGAGCTTCGCGATCAGCTGGCCCTTCTTGACCTTGTCGTTGAAGTCCGCGTGCAGCTCCACCACGCGGCCGGAGACCTGCGCGCCGACCAGCACGGTGCCGCGCGCCGACAGCGTTCCGTTCGCCGTGACCTGGGCGGCGATGTTGCCCTTGCCGACCGCGACCGTGCTGTAGGTGATGGGCGCGGCGCTCTTCGCCCACGGCTTCTTGATGAGGAGAAAGGCAACGCCGCCCGCCAGCAGTGCGAGCGCCACGATGCGCGGGATCCAGCGTTTTATGTTCACAGGTGACAAGGTGATACCCCGCTACGAACGTTCCGTTGCTCGCGCATTGCAGTTTGTTTCCGCAGCGATTGTGGACGCTTACGCGGACTGATCACGGAACGGAACCTCTAGCCTCGCGGTCGTGCCGCGTCCCGGAACCGAGCTCAGGGTCACCTCACCGCCGTGGGCGCGCGCGATCCGACGGGCGAGCGCGAGCCCGAGGCCCACGCCGCCGGTCTTGCGGGTCCGACTGCCGTCCGCGCGCCAGAACGGCGTGAATGCGCGCTCGAGGTCCTCCGCCGACATCCCGATACCCTTGTCGACGATCTCGAACGCGACGCGGGTGCCGTTGGGGATCACGGCGAGCTTCACGGAGGTGTTCGACTCCGAGTACTTCGCCGCGTTGTCGAGCAGGTTGTCGATCGCGCGGCGCAGCAGCACGGCATCGCATTCGATCGCGCGCTCGGCTCCATCGAGGCTACGTTCCAGCGTGCGGGCCGGATGGCGCGTCTCGAAGCGATCGATCGCACGCTCCGCGAGGTCGCCGAGGTTCATCGGCTGGCGCGTGATCTTCGTGGCCTCGCCATCGAGGCGGGCGGTGGTGAGGATGTCGCCGATCAGCTGATCGATCTCGTCGAGATCCTGGCCGACGTCGGAGAGCACGTCGCTCGCGGCGACCGGATCCTCGGCGGCGAGCTCGAGCGCCACGCGGATGCGCGCGAGCGGTGTGCGGAGCTCG
>Ga0247741_1002272_pt1 | contig 10722 bp, 9 predicted proteins | sample UWRJL213509R2_FD_180945 | JGI IMG/M metagenome (GOLD analysis project Ga0247741, IMG submission 180945) | Plant litter microbial communities from Arlington Agricultural Research Station in Wisconsin, United States - UWRJ-L213-509R-2 | ecosystem: Environmental > Terrestrial > Plant litter >...
GGCGTTGCGTCCAATCGTGAATTGTCCAAAGTCACCCTTGAGCCCGAAGTTCGCAGCGCGCGCAAACATCATGTCATCTTCAAAGCGGCCAATATCGCCAGAGTCTGGTCTTAAAAAAGCCTCAACCGCTGCTATGGCTGTTAAGCCATTATCCAAGTCGTGACTACCATGAACGCCAAAATAAGAAGTTGTTAATCCGTTAGACTCAATACCCGTTTTGCTCTCCACATCTTCATCGCCGGCGGGGCGGGTGTAACTGAGGTAAGTGTCCAACTCACCAACAAACTTCAAGGAAGAATCTGCGTGTACAAATTGCGTGTGTAATAAAAAAGCAGTGAAACAGACTGGTGCGATTAAATGTTTAATGACGCGGTTATTGATCTTCATGAAAACTCCCTCGTTAAATTTGATAGCGCGGTCTTAGCAGTTATCTTTGTTAAGGTGGTATCTCGTTTGTGTTCAGTGTGTGTTTTAATGAATCAACGTTGTATACAACGATGTGTTTAGCATGGCGCGTGCCAGCGCAACATATCCTGATGTTGGTAGAAGACAAGCCTATGATTCGAATAGAGTTTTGTTTAATCGATGAAAATGAAGGGAATGTAATTTGAGCTAATTGATTCTGCCAGCGGCACCAAAATAAGATCCGAATTCGCAAACGTTGCACTGCTTGTGGGCGGCTTCAGCCGTTAATGGGTGGCTAATGTCATTAGTTTCGCGGTTTTGTTTTACAAGCCCAAGGTGGTCGCCTACCATGAACTGAACGTAATACTTGCAATGAATTTTCGTTAATAAACGAGCAATGTGAAGCGTTCCAACAACATCATTTCCCTAACTCTTTTTTATCAAAGCGGAGCAATACCTTTGACCAAATCGTCCGCACAACTGGTCTACGATCAGCTTAAGAAAAAAATTATCGATTTCGAAATTTATCCCGGCACACGTATTACCGAATCAGAAATCGCGGAAGATTTTCAAGTAAGTCGCACACCAGTGAGAGCAGCATTACAACGCCTTGAAGCTGAAGGCCAAATTTCCATCATGCCTAAACAAGGCTGCTTCGTTCGCTCAGTGGATATTGAATCCATCAGCCAATTTTACGACGTGCGCATTACGCTCGAAGCCACTGCGGTTGAACTAGCGTGCGACCATATGAGCGATGAAGATATTGATGCGCTGCAAGAAGAATGGAATCCGGAAAATTTGGAAAACGAATTGGATATGGAAGAAATAAAAGCGCGCGAAGAAGCATTTCATATCGGCATAGCCATCGGCAGCGGCAACACAATCCTCGCAAATTATTTACGCGATATTAATAATCACATCCGAATAATACGCCGCCTCGGCTTCCCGGATCGCCAGTCCGTAATAGAAACCTGCGACGAACACTACGCAATTTGCCAACTAATCCGCGAACACAATAAAACCCAAGCAAGACGCGCAATGACAAAACATATTCGAAAAAGTCAGGGCTTGGCGAGAAGCGTTACGTTAAGTCAGTTGCAGCAGGCGATTAAAAGGCATGGGGGAGTGGGGTAATAAATTATTTGTCAAAGTTTTTGCAATTTATTTCGATTGAAAGTGAGGATGATATGGTCACCAAGTTGTGACTTTTTAATAAGCTGTTATACAAGGAGATAGCATGCATATATTTGAACTAAGGTACCCTGGAACGTGGTTAAAATTTGACGATGATGCACTTCGAAATGAAATTCAAGTTATGCTTCAAAACCTTGAGGAAATTTTAATTGAAGTAGCAATTTCTTTGTCTATGTTTGAAGCTGCAGTTGCTACTTCATCACAACGGAACCCTCGTGAAGAATTTGAAAGAGATTTTGAGTTAAGGGCTAAAATAGAAACTCTTATTCGAGAGAAAGCAGGAGATAAATATTACCAAAATTCTGAGGCGTACCAATTGATGTCTGAGAGTGAGCTGCGAGCATATAAATATGAACTTGGGATATTGCCTCGCTCATATTTACATAAAATTCCGTTTGTTCACGCGCATACATTTGTATATGCAGTTGACTCTTTTGGAAAGTTTTTAGAAGCGCTAGGCCTATATGAAAGTGTACCGAAACTCTTGAATGAGTGTATAGATGAGTTCAATCGCCTTATTCCATCCGTGAAAAAAATCAGAAACTCCGCAATGCATATTGAAGATCGTTCGCGCGGTTATGGCACTCCAAGTGAAAAAAGAAAAGGGAAAAAAATGGAAACTTATGGATTTTTAGGTCTCGGTAACCTTGAAGGAAATTACTTATGTTACACAATTGATGATGGGACTTATCAACGAATAGAAATTAGCACTACTGTTTTGAATATATTGGTTAAAATAATGAATGACGTAATATTAAGCTTTCAATGGAAAGGGAAAGCTTACATTGGTCCACGCTATTAATGTATATGGGAAAGCAAAAAACACTTAGTCATTGAATGGCTAGAGCTTATTGGACTTGTGGCTAGGAAAATACGTAATTTAAGATAAGCTCTAAGAAAAACATACTTTGAACTTCTATTTTAATGAGCTTTGTATAGGTACTTGTTAAAAAGAAGTATCTCGAAAAACTCATAAATCACAACGCATAATTATCGTTTAGCTGTCTGTTTCCCTCTAGGAGAAATTAATGCCCGTATTTTTTGCATCTGAGTCCGTCCTTAGAAATCATCAAGGAACACTGGGGTATCCAGACAATAGTCAATATGTGATGGTGGAATCAGAAGCATTTGAGATTCTTGAAAAATATGATTACAACTTTCGTGCTGTGTGTAATCAATTGGGTGTACCAGAAAGATGGTGGGCGGAACAGAAAATTTATCTCATAAAAATTGAGAGTGATAAAGCGCAGAATTTAAGAATGCCGTCTGGAAATGAGGCGGGTACGGACAAAGATTGGATTCCTGCTGGCTATCATAAGAATGGCTTTAGTCAGGCCGTTATTAATACGGTAAATATCGAAGACTGTATGATGATGGAGCTAAAATGGAAATCCTAAAAAGAGAAATTGGAAGCTATTTAATTGCTTCAGACGGTACAAATCATGTGATCTCAATCGTATGTGGTACCTCGGCTTTGTTTGAAGTTATTCTTCAATTATCCGAACAGCAGAAGAACGATATTCTTAACGATAACGAAAGATTAAATGAAGTCTTAAATAAGGTTCGGTTGAATCCCAGTATGGTATAGCAAATAATTTCAATAAAACATTAGAGAGATAATGCTTTGAAATATATATTAATTTTATTTTTAATTTCATTTTCCGTCATTACGCATGGTAAGGAAAAAGCTAAAGCTAAGGCAGAAAAGGAAGCTGTCAGTGCTATAGAGTTAACTGAAACATTCTACATGAATAACAGAGTGATAAAAAATAAGGAGATAAGTAATTATATCTACAAAAGTGATAACTTAAATAAGTTTTTATATAGATGGTGCGTTAAAAAACCTCAATCAGATCAGCAATACTTTGAAAAAATAACTGCTTTTTGTGAGCTTAAAGGTGGCCATTTGATACAGCAAAAATGGTGTTTATCTAATCTTGATGATTCACTTAAGTTCTATTTTGAGATAAATAATCCAGCATTAGATACCGCTGAGTTAAATTTCACCGGCGAGCACTGCAACGGTAAAGAGGAATTATTTGTTTTTCTTCTTGAGTATCCGAATCCGGTAGCGACAAATAAACCTCGGTTAATCAATTGTCCTTACAAGTCATATCCGGCGGCAGCTGACCCTAAGAAAGACGGAGGACAAGTAGCCGTGAAAATTGATATATCATCCAGTGGTATAGCAACTAATACTGAACTTTTACAAAGTTCCGGTTCTTCAGTGTTGGATGGCGACGCTAGAAGGCATTTTTCGAAGTGCGAGTACATGCCAGAGATTAAAGAAGGAGTAGCAGTAGCTGGATCTGTTGAGGCAAAAATTAATTACACTCCGTATAAAAACTGACTTTAAGTATTTCTGACCTCACGGGAAGGTTTTAATTACGGTTTTGTCGATAAAATTATGAAAATATACCCATTCAAAAGTAACGATGGAATTTTGCACGCATTTGAAATAGATAATCTATTTTGCGGTAGACGAAAAACCGTAAGAGTTATAAAAACTCTAAAAAGTGCAAAAGTTATTCGTTCGCCAAAAATTTTCCTGTCCTGGTTTCGCGAGGAATGTTTTTGTGAGTTTAGTCTTAACGGTGTATTGTTTGAGGTTGAAGAACCATATGGCGACAATTCAAGATATTTAATTAGTCACAAATCGACACCTCCCTCTGGTAATGAGCTTGAACTTATTGCTGAGGCGTTTAGTAAATTTTAAGAGCAGCACAGAAGCCTGGACGGGAAATCGGGATTTAAAGAATTGTGAGAGAATAAGATTTCAGATAAGAGAATCACCTTATTTTTCGGGCTATCTATATTTTAATCGCTATTATGAAAATTCAAACCAATTCAGCATTAGTCGTTATCGACCAACAAAAGGGAATTGATAGTCCTAAGCTTGGGTCTCGTAATAATGAGAGCGCGCAAGCAGAAATTTTAGGTTTATTGTCTCGATGGCGTGAATTGAATTGGCCGATCATTCATGTAAAGCATCGTTCAACGAAAATTTATTCTGTTTTTTGGCCGGAGCAGGAGGGGTTTGATTTTAAGGCGGAATTTTTACCGCGTGATAACGAGTATGTAATCGAAAAGCAAACTCCCTGTGCTTTTACTAATACCAATCTTCAACATTTATTGGTGCAAAACGCAACTACGTCAGTTGTTGTGGTTGGAGCGTCAACTAATAATTCTGTAGAGGCGACAGTGAGAACGGGTGGTTGCTTTGGATTCAATGTGGTTGTTGTTGAAAATGCGTGTTTCGCTTTTGCGAAGGATGATTATTTTGGGGTTCAAAGATCAGCTGAAGAAGTTCATGCTATGTCGTTGGCTAACTTAAATAATGAGTATGCGCTTGTGGTGAATTCAGCGGATTTAATTTTACCTTAGGCTACTGTTAAAACGCTTGCTTAACGTCTGGATAATAAGTTTGCATCGGCGCAGTTTTTTTAAATGTTTAACTGTTTCGACAATTGCACCTCATGTAGTCAATAATCAATTGTCAACACACATCATCATTGGAATCTCTTTACGCGATATATCGACACAAGATCACAGTAAGAGTTGTTCGATTAGCCTCGTCTGACACATCTAAAGAAACACTCCCGTTTTGTGCCTCAGCTAAGAGTTTGGCGGAATAGGTTCCTAAACCTGTTCCACCTGGTTTGCTGTCAGTAACAAATTTTTCAAAAAAGTGATCGCGAATAGTTGTAGGTACTACGCCGGTATTGGTAATCGTAATACGTAATGGATTTTCATTATGCAGCTTTACCTCAACCTGCGTTTTTTCGGGTGCGGCTTCGCAGGCATTTTTAATAAGATTTTGAAACAGCGAATAACAAAGCATGGCATCGCCAATAATTTTTGGTGGTTCTTCGTTCACGGCTGCAACATCGGTATCAATCGAAATGCTTAAATGTTTTTCAGAAAATGTATGACGCGATAATTCCACTATGCGTCGTAAAATATCGCCAATTTTTACGGGTTCCGGATTTAATTTAAATCGGCCCGTTTCAATTTTGTAAAGCTCGGCGGAAAGATTGATCATGTTCAGTGTTTGTAACGCGGAGTCTTCCGCCATGCGCAGTTGTTCTATTTGCTTGCGGCTGAGTCCGGTATCTTCACTCAGCGATTGGATAATGCTAATGACACCCGCCAAGGGGCCTTTCATATCGTGACGGGTGATGTGTTCAACGTCTTCACGTAAGCGCGCATTTTCCAGGAGCGTATCGTATTCCGCTTGCAGCTGTTTATGCAGTTCAACGTAACGCAGAAAATTGTGTACGCGTGGAACTAGAAAATCCGGATTTATAGGTTTCGTTATAAAATCAACCGCACCTAACCCCAGTCCTTTTATATGAGCCTCATTAGTCTCCATGGCTGTCACGAAAATAATGGGAATATGTTCGGAGTTAGGATGCTCCCGCATGCGTTGTGCTACTTCAAAGCCATCAATGCCCGGCATCATAATATCCAGTAATACCAGATCCGGTGGTTCGTCTGATGTGCAGATATCTAAAGCGCGTTCACCATTAAGTGATATTCGAACCCGATAAGTATCTTTAAATAATTGATACAGTAATTCCACGTTATCTGAAGTATCGTCCACCACCAAAATGGTCGAACGTTTTGATTCAACTTTCGAATCGTCGGTTTTGATATTAGATTGGAGTGGCTCAGTGTGAGATTGTGTTTCACTGTAGTTAGATGATGAAGAAAGTGTCTTCCGCGACCTGGGGCTCATAGCCATTGCAATACGCTCAGCCAAGCCTCCAGCGGTATAAGGTTTTACTAATAAGGAATTCACTCCCTGGGCAATGGCCTCTACCACTCGTTCGCGTTCTGCTTCGGCAGTGATCATTACAAACGGAGTATGAGAAAGTTTTTTACTGGCTCTTACGGCGACTAATAATTCGAGACCGGTCATGACTGGCATATTCCAGTCAGAAAGTATCAGATCAAATGGTTGTTGGTTAAGTAGTCGCAATGCTTCTGCGCCGTCTTTGGCTTGAAAAATTTGCACAGCTCCCAGCACGCGCAATTGCGCAGCCGTGACTTTTCGCATTACCTCAAAGTCATCAACTACCAATATTTTTGTATGTTTGGTTATTGCCATAGATTCACTCGCGCACGGTTTCCATTCATTATTATGGTTTTTCTGACATGGCTTTTTCCATGTATTCAACTTTTTTGTTCATGTCGGCATCGCTATCTGCGAAGGCTGATGCAATTTTTTTGAATTCATCTTGCAGTTCTAAAAACGCATCGGCCATATCGGGATCAAAATGACTGCCTTTGCCGTCTTTAATAATTTCAACGGCTTTTTCATGTGGCATAGGTGCTTTGTAAACACGACGACTAATCAATGCGTCGTAAACATCGGCGACGGCCATGAGTCGTGCTGAAATAGGAATGTCGTCGCCGGACAAGCCTTCCGGATAACCGGAACCGTCCCATTTTTCCTGATGGCTGTAAGCGATTTCTTTTGCATATTTTAAAAATGGCATTTCTACACCCAGATCTTTTTCAGCTTGCAAGATTGCATCTCTGCCAAGGGTCGTATGGGTTTTCATGATTTCAAATTCTTCCGGTTCAAAGCGACCCGGCTTCAACAAAATTCTATCGGGTATGCCTACTTTGCCAATGTCATGCAAGGGCGCCGATTTGTAGAGTAATTCAATGGTTTTATCGTCATTAAGAAAATGCGCAAAGCGCGGGTTGAAACGCAATTTTTCTGCTAACACTTTAACGTAACGTTGTGTACGACGAATGTGATTACCCGTTTCGTTATCACGCGTTTCAGCAAGTGACGCCATTGCGTTTATAGTGACATCCTGGATAGCCATAATTTCGGCAGTTCTTTTGTTGATCTCAGAGTTCAGGAAGGTATTTTTGTCTTTCAAAAAATCCTGAACACGTTTGATAGCAAGATGCGTTTCCACACGTGCGAGAACAATAGGCGGAGAAATAGGTTTGGTAATGTAATCAGATGCCCCCAATTCAAACCCTAATGTTTCGTCTACCACTTCAGTTTTTGCAGTGAGAAATATGATGGGAATATCGCGTGTTTTATTATCCGCTTTCAAACGTCGACACACTTCATAACCATCCATCTCGGGCATCATGATATCGAGCAGGATTAAATCAGGTGGAGTTTCTGATTGCGCAATTTTGAGTGCGCGCGCACCGCTGTTGGCAACTTTGACAAGATAGTTGTCTTTCAGTAAACCGCTCATGAGTGTTAAATTATCCGGTGTGTCATCCACCACTAGAATTATTGCTTTTTGGGTGTAAACAATTGCGCTTTCCATTTTTTAATTCCTCGTGGTGTAATTAGTTAAATCAATAAATATTCCTACTAAACCGCCGGGCTGACCATCGTCCAGGCGAAAACCAGACACGCGGTAGAGGGTTTGATGAAAGTTTCCATCGGCGAATGGAATCAATACTTCTCGCTGCACTTCGCCAACGTCTGCAATAACTTGTTCATCCTCCGCTTGATAAGCGATACGGTCAGCTTCCGGTAGGTAATCGAGGTCGAGAACTCTTTTGCCGATCAAGTCCTGACGTTTGACATTAAAGGTTTTTTCGTAAGCTCGATTAAAGCCAAGGAATCGGCTATCTGCACCTTTATAAAATATTGGATAGGGGATAGTGTCGATTAAGGCTTGGTGGAGTGAAGCTTGTTGGCGCAAATTTTCTTCAGACGTTTTTTGTTGCTGAAATTCTAATTCGAGCGCTTGCCGCTGCTCCATTATTTCAATATTCGCGGCAGTAATTATTTCAAATTCCGCTAATATTTTTTCCTGGCTGCTCGTCAATGAATTGAATGATGCCAACTCCAATACGCCCACCAACTTTCCTTTCAACACTAAGGGATGTAGCAAAATAACTTGCGGTCTTGCCGCGCCGCTTCCCGAAACAATGTGAATGTAATTGGCAGGAATCTGGTTAATCTGTAAAGGTTTTTCTTCAAGGGCACACTGTCCGGCCAAGCCTTCGCCGTAGGGAATTTCTTTGCCGGTGTCCTTCACTGGAACGCCGTATCCGCCTATCAAGCGCAATTTTTTTCGCGTGTTGTCCGCCGTATAGAGTAGGCCAAAACCTATACCCAACAATTCACTCACATGGTGCATAAAAGTTTGTACGAGTTCAGTGTAACTTCGAACCTGACGTAATTCAGCCGCTACTTTTGCAATAAGCGCACGCTCTTCAGCGGCGGCGAGATTATTGGCCTGCGCTTTAGCTCGCGCTTCATTTTCATTTGCGAGAGACGCGCGAAGCCGTTTAGTGCGATTGAATTGCTGTTGGAGTAATGCACCAATCAACAGCGCAAACAATAAAATAGATCCAAAAATAATGAACTTGCGCGATGTGGTTAACCACTTTTCCGAATCCTCCAGCAACACAGCCAACCATGAACCATTAGGATCATTCCAATTAAGCGAAATATGTTCTGCAATGAAACGTTTGTTTTGCAGTGTGATGAGCGATTGTGAAGGATCAAAATCCAAAACGGTTGGGCGAACATTTTCAAATCGCGTTCCAAATTGTTTGAGTTCGCGAATTACCTGAATACGTTTTTCGTCCAAGGGAGGTGTCAGATTTAATTGCCATTCTTTACGCGAAGACGCGAACACAACACCTTGTGGTGAAATCAACAACGCGTCGCCACTAACATGTTGAAGTAGTTTGTCCAGAGGAGCTTCGGCCGATAATTTCACAGAGACAACACCAATAATGGCGGAATCTTTTTCGGTGGTTTCATGAATCGGTGCTGCAACGAATAAGCCGCGCGAATCGGAATTGGTCCCGATTGCCATGTATACAGATTCCTCACCTTTCATCGCCTGCTGGAAATAAGGCCGGAATGCGATGTTTTTCGCAGTTGATTTCAATCCATCGGTATCATTTGCGATAATTAATCCCTGTTTGTCGATAACGTACATTCCCTCGAAATCAAATTGCTTGCGTGCAACTCGCAGGCGCTGCAATACATCCGACGCGTCAAATCCAGTTTCACCCAAGGCCGCACGTTTAATGATCGGCTCGTTAAGCCCAAGTAGTAATGCAACTCCCATTGCGCGATTACGCGTTGTGGCAATGGAAAGATAATCCTGCAATTTTTCCAATTTAATAGTTAGCTCAGTACGCACACGCGCCTCGGCGTAAACTTGCAGTAGCTGAATTGAACCCCACCCCACGAGTAATCCGATGACAACGCAAGTAAGCAAAGGCGAACCTGAGAATTTTCCCACTTTATTAAAAAGTGAATGTGAATTTTTCATGGCGCGCTTCTACTTTCTGGCGCAATAATTGAATTGACTCCGTCGTGTTTTTTGATAATCGACAGGGCCTTTTCAAAATCGAAATTTTTGATAGCTTTTTCTAATTGCGCAAAGCTAGACGTGTCCAATACTGGATGAATAGTACTGATGTTTTCATCAAAGAAGTCACAGGCCTCACTATCATCAGCGCCGAGTAACGTTATTAATTTTTGAAAAACCGGTTTAACTAAATTTATATCGTAGGCGCTAGCCGTGATTTCTTTTTTAGGGGGAAGGGCAGCTGTCAGTGCATCGCACAAACGAACCAGTGCTGCTTCATAGTCATTGAGCTTGGGCACTATAAGTTCAGTTGCTGCGCCTGAGCCGCACAATTTTTCCAGTTCTTCTGCCTGGTTGTGCAAGCCCATAGCGCCTATGTTGCCGCACACGGCTTTGGCGGTATGTGCTATACGCTCAGCAGTGGACATATCATTATTCGTTAACGCAAAACGCAACTCAGCGGGAGCAGCGATTTGGCTTTCTAAAAATTTTCGCAACATGGAAATATAAGCAGGCATTTTATTTAACACGCGCTTCAAGCCTAAGTGAATATCAACACCCTCAATGTTCGGTAATTTTATTTCTGCGGCTTGTGCTTTATGCTCATCAAGTTTTGCGGTATTGCGATTGGAATTTATTTGCGGTTTTATCCATCGTAATAAGGTACGAAACAATTCGTCAGGATCAATGGGTTTTGCGATGTGATCATTCATCCCCGCCGCCAGGCATCGCTCTTTATCCTGCGTCATTGCATTAGCAGTCATAGCAACGATGGGCAGTTCGTCTAGTGACGCACTTTTAC
>Ga0247741_1002273_pt1 | contig 10717 bp, 8 predicted proteins | sample UWRJL213509R2_FD_180945 | JGI IMG/M metagenome (GOLD analysis project Ga0247741, IMG submission 180945) | Plant litter microbial communities from Arlington Agricultural Research Station in Wisconsin, United States - UWRJ-L213-509R-2 | ecosystem: Environmental > Terrestrial > Plant litter >...
GCTCCTCCATCACGCCGAAGTTGTTGCGCCCTTTTTGTTCCAAATTCGAATTCCACTGGCCCTTTCGCTTTTGGATTTGGGGTCACGGCCCGATCTCGACTTTTCTTTTGGCTGCTTATCGCCATTTGTCGATCTCTCCTCAGGTTCTTCCTTCGCCATCTGCGCCTCTCGAGAGCTCGAGTCTCGATCGAGCAGGAGAAGCTCTACTCTGTGCTTTTGGCTTTGGAGCAGACCCGATCTACCCCGAGTGTAAAGAGGTGCGAGTCACTCCCTTCGTTCACCTTTCTCGGGTATCCTCTTGTCCTCTCTGGCCTCCCTTTCCCCTCCCTGCTTCTGCCTCCGTCCGACTTCGCCTCCGACTCCGACACCACCCCATTTCACTGCAACGTAACGACCTTCAGCACATAACCACCACGCTCATTCCACGGCCCCAGAACTCGACAATCAAAATCAAAAGTGTATAACAATTACATTAGTACAATCTAGTAGCCTCTTTCTTCTACTTCCTTGTCTTTTCTCGTTTCCATCATATCTTTTTTCTTCAACGCTTCGACAGTCTTAGTCTCCTTATACACACACCCTTTCTAGTAGTCGACCTACCTACATCCGCAGGTCGATGGATCCCCACGCTCTTTTGGTCTCTCTTTATCGTTTCTTGTTCCATTCTTTACACACAAGTAATTCATTACCTGCGTCAGTCTCTTTGCATTCTTCGTGGGGATTCTGCTCTTTGCATCTTGCTTTGATCATGTAACCAAGTACCTATAATTCAATATTCTCATCTCGGAAAGCACAGAAAACGATGGATGATAGATATCTTCAATTCAAAGAGTCAAAGGAATTCGAAGCTGCGTCAAGGTCGCAACAATGCACATAGTGACATTAAGAGTCTTTAACTTTGTAAAGGATCGTACAGGAAAAGCGATGAATTGATGTATGATTCGGCCCTACATAGATCCTTCAATTCAAAAAAGTCAAGGCAAGGTGCGTCGAGGTCTCAACGATCCGCATAGTGACATACTTGGTGTACAGCGCCTACTCCGTGTTCCCGGTGGAATGTCCTCCGGTGACGGGCGGTATCGAGTAGCACTGTAGATTACATAGCTGGGACGCGTTTCACTGCAATTGAAAGAAAGGGCCGCGTATGTACGCGTCAAGCCCATCTAGCTCTACATCAAAGAAACCTTGGACTCGGATCCATAGGGTAGGGCAACCTGATTTTCGCGTCATCTGCTTGAGTTGTCGTCGACGTTAGAGCGAGGCAGCGACGGTGATGGACCCATATCAAGGCTGGATCACCGAATCTCGAAGAGTTTGAGGCCAGCCACCCATTTGCCTGGACCCCCTGCACCTGCACTGTGCAGGATTGGCGAATTATCGTTTTCCAGACAATCTTATCCGCAAGCTCTGTGCTTGGCGTGCCCACATCCCTGTTTGCTACCGTGTCGACGGGTTCAAGTTCAAGTTCACAAAGACGGAATACTTATGTCGCAAAATAACTTATCCTCACGCTTGACGATTCTGATTCTGAAAGAATATGCCAAGTGCGCCTGATGCTCTTTATCAGCGCAGCGGTTCCCTTGTTATGTTATATGTTATACCGTACACGACATCACTGGAGAATTTGGACCCGCTCACGCTCACGCTCGGTGTCAGTCAGCTGGACGAATGAATGGATGTGCCTACGTACGACTTGCAATGAGGATCGGCGCTGTCAAACACCTTTCGCGGCTGTTGTTAGGTGCGTGGGACATGCGCAGTGAAGTTATCGTAAGTTATCAAGAAGGGGAAATGGGTTGTGCATCTGCAGGGGTAGGTACATAGTGCATGCATACGACGTCAAATGCATGCTGCCGCTAATTAGTGTGGCGCACGCGTCAAGGCACCCCTGACAGAACGTGTAACGCCCATTGTCCCGTCCCGAGGCAACCCGACACGCAGCAGAGTGGCGGCGGCGTCAGTGGCGAGTGCTTGATGATGAGACGATTGTTAAAATCAATCAGTGTATGACCGGTGACGGTGGCTGCGAGCGCTCAGGCTGGGTAATAACGGGGTATACAGACCTCGGCGCGTTCGCCAAGTGCTCGGGAGTCGGGAATGTCATTACCGGTGACCGGTTATATAAGTATCAACGGCGTACTTATACGCTCGTACTATGATGATGATGTCGACTACTTGGATGTACATGTTTGATTAGAGATTGTATACAGTAGGCTTGTGCCCTCCGTGTTAGATGTACACGGGTAAATGTAAACGGGTACTCTGGTAGTCAAGCTCAAGACGCGAATCTTGAGAAGGTCCACATTGATACATCATTGAATAGTAAACTGTCCAGGCCATGTTACGTGAGTGAATTTCGACTGCAATGGCTGCGGATACGGAGACGTTCTCTCTGATGCGGATGTGTTACTGTAGAACTCACTATCATGCCATCCTAGTACAAAGCCTATTAGTATTGGATCGAATCATCAACTGAGCACTTCAACGGTTGGAATCAACCTGAAGCAATACCATTCACTCAAGTACTCAAAAGCGGGTACAAAAATACTGCAGGATGTCTTGAAACCCTTACCGCGCTTGCCGCCGTTAAACATTCACAAGTACGCACTCATGACTTGGCCCAAATCAAATCACGAGTCATTCAGACAAGTCAGACTTGGGTTAACAGACAGATGTCTACGTACGTCCGGCTTTGCTGAGTTGTTTTTAGGATATTGTCAAGTGACATAACATTCTTTTGGCCCCATGGGGTATATTTGGAGAGGAGCTCGATCTAAATCTGAGAGCAAGATGTTTCACGTGTATATTCAGAAGTTGAAGCGTGAACTTGTGGTTTTTTCAACTGATAATCGACCATGGCATGCCATAACCTGGAATTGGTGGTAGCTATCGACGATAGTGGACTTTAGAGCTTCTGTATTCTGATCCCTAGTATACATTGTCACTCTACCTGTGTTTTGACATCTATCCTCCCGCGGTTGCTGGACAACAATCTCTTGGCGCCAGTGATGAATGCTCGTAAACTAATAATAATAGGTGGTGCCCGAATGTACAAAACTACGCCGGTTGGTAATTTTGGAAATCAGTCAAGACGTCGGGGACTCGCTGGCGATTTACGGAGGTATATACTTAGCTTCAATGCGGTCGGGTAGGCCGGTGAATGATTGAGATCCCCATTGATGTTGTCCGCCGATATAATTGACACCGCACAAAAGCACTAGGACTTTGCTTGCTATCATACCGTAGAGTATCAATGCGGTACACGTGTATAACATCGTAAGCTAAACTTCCAAGCCCAGTTCCAGGAGATAAATTATGTAGAGCACCCTCTCCATGCTCCTTAAAGCATATAGGGGCATACAAGCTGTCTCTGGATTTATTCTGAGCGTTTCCAGGGCCGTACAGTGGTCAAAAATAAGGTGCGCGGGGAATCCACGGCGGGTACTCTTCTCGCTGGCCGTAAGCTGAGAGTTGTCTGATGGAAAAAGAATTCGATGCTCAAGTCGGCGCTCTTTTATCACCGGTCCTACCCCAAATATATTCCCAACAAAATGGGTCGCAAATATTGTCGCAATGCTGAAATATGTTCAAGCGCCCGTATAGGCGCGCTGTCAAGGTCACGTGACTAAGTCTTTTTAGGACCAACATAGGACACTTGATTTTGGTAGGCTATTCAATGATTGATTATATTATATACCGCGCTTTATGTGCATTGGTTGGAAAACCCGCGGATTGAGTCGCAAGAAGCATCGTGATAGCATGCGCCACCATTGCCATTGAGGAAGCGCCGAGTCATCACCATTTAAGACAACTATCAAGCTGTGAGAGGCTATGTACTACATTTGGTCAATTGCTTGATTTATACGAGCTACCGCTTCTACTTATATTCTATTATTCGACTAACCAGAGTTGAGAAAAATAGAGCGAATACTCCCTGGGCTGCTTCTAACAAGCAACGTGCTTTTTGTAGACGCTTCTCTTCCTTGTACGCTCTCACGAAGTACAACGCTCATCACGACCCAGTGACCTTCTACGAGTGTCTATGGCGGTGGTCCGAAGATGCCGCAAGTAGGGTATTCAGTAGAAAACACAAAATACAAGGTGCACCACTTATGTCATGATCACTGCACAGCCAAGTTATCATGGTTCTCGCATTCAGTAGGGTAGAGAAATGGTTACTTTATTCGTATGATATAGGACTAGAGAGAAGAGACGGTGAGTCATTCGTGATGAAGTTCACGTGGCCTTTGAGTTCTCGCATTCAATGAAGTTGGGAAGATGTATATTGTAGAGGTAAGCTGGAGAACTAAGATAACTGAGGTCAATCCTGAAACTCTAGTTCGCGTGGCTTTCATTGTGGGGTGACTTCGAATGTACTTATCACGAGTCCAAGCTTGGGTTCGCAATTCTACTATTCAATTATTTAACATGCTCGAGTCTGGAAAGATGAGATACAGCTGATATGGCACGGATTCGATGGGCCGTCCTGATGGCTCAAGCCTCCTCAGCTGTTATCCTCTTCCTCCACATCATACGATTATAAGTTACCGGGTCAGCGATCTTTCTTGACAAGCAATTAAAGATATTTTGGCCGCAGACATAAATGCCGGATCCTGGCCAGATATCGACCGATATGGAGAGCCGATGTATATTTTTAAGCGATGGCCCATGGGTACCTATTGGAGTAACGTTGTCAGGAGTCGCGGCCGAGTCGGGAGTCTAATAGTGTAGTGTCAATCCCTGCTGACGAAACTGGACGGCCATCGACAGAAAGCGGACTTATAAGTACATTTTTCTTAAGTAGGTAATTAACGCTGCTGGCAGTATCACTTTATGGTAAAAATACGACGGAGTCCCCTCCTGAGCTCCGCGAACGATGGCGGGGAAGCGAATAGAGACCAAGTCCTTCTTGCCGAATTAGACTGAGTCACACCCGAGCCTGAGAGTTAGAGATCACAATTGGTATACTTTGTAGTAGTAAAGAAGCTGAATCGCGTGACCATCATCAGAATACCGTCAGCACTCTGTGAACCTTCAGAATGTTTATTGTTAAGCCCAGAACAGACCGAATACGCCTGGTCGTTTCATACCTTATCACAATCACTCAGCGCGACGACAGAGTCGGTTACTCATTCGGGATAGTGGCGTCGAGAGGATTGGCCTATTTTGGGGCCCCAGGTTTCACCTCTTACTCTGTTAAGAGGTTTGCCATACATGGCCTTAGCGGGGGCGCCCAAATGTTGATTCCAGACACAATATTCTCATAATGCTCTAACTATTAAGGTCAAACACACGTTCAAATCTGCCAAAACCTTTTGCGGCTCGCCTAAGAGTCTTACTAAGAGTCTGCTACGGTTGCCGAGCTGTCTCAGGCAGGATTTCGTATCAAGAGTTTGCACATCTGATGTGGGACCGTGCCATTTCACCAATTATACAGGGAATCTCGGATACAGTAGCTCTAATACGGTGATGGAACTACACAGCCACACCGACAAAGGCGCTCACCCGCCCGTCGTCGTCGTCGTCAGCGGCGACAAAGTGTAGAAAAGTAGCATACATAGAAAATCTTGATAATTTTTACTTTATCATGACAAAATCTGTCTGCCCAATGGTCCAGTAAGTATGCTGGCGCAAGGTCTGTTTATTGTATTCAGTGTCAGCAGCTCTGAAGCTGGTGAATGAAGGTTTCCAGTGCAGAAAAGGGTAGCGTACTTAAACGTTCCGGAGATTTAGGCATTAAGAACCGTCAGCCAGATGTAAATACCATACTAAAGCTTATATCAGAGGCCTGCCAGAGATGAGGGGGGGAAATGAAAGACCTAGGAATCGAGATACACTTCAACCTTCCATGTCTATATTGCGTGATTTGTTTATGTGCGTGAGGTACCTTACGGAAGGCTGTTCTCTCAGTACGAGGATGAATCGGAACGTTGGGAAGCGACTGTCGCCTTGATCAAAATTAGTGCTAAGCATCTGGTATACTCATTATTTCTATCATTTCGCAACGAGAGATCTATTAATAAGGATGGCCCAATTTCGAGGTCAGATCCAGTATTTTTATTAGAGCCCATCGTCCATTATTTCGCATGGCCCGCATATCCAAGTAGAACTTGAACCAGTGTTGTCGTATATTTCACATTCCATTTCCCCACTTTGATTTCGGGGATTATCCCCAGTGAGAACCCGCTCTGGAGGTAGCTGGAATATCCGTGGGAGTCTGGGATTAGCTGGAGTATCGAAGGGTATCCAGACAATCCCAGCACGAGTCGGATTTTTGCCGCTTTCCAGACAGACGTCTGGCTCTGGCTGGGATAGGCTGACGCTTTGACCACGAGGATACCACAATCCATTTGCTTCTGGTCGCTTCTGGTTCTGGCTGCGTTGATATGACGAAATCTACGCTTTATTAATTCTAAAAATACATATATCTATCTGAGCGCTTCTGAGCCCTACTGGCGCTAAACATCATGAATCCCATCGCATCCTTTTCCTAAGACCCCAAACCCAAACCAGCATATATATACCTGGCCTTCCTCAATCCGCCGTTCCAAACATCTTCAATGATCATACGTGATAGACTGCCGTCGTCGACGGATGTGGTCACATAGATGCGCTGTAAAATACCTCTCAGATACGCTAAACAGGACATGGGGAGCGCATATACTCACGAAATGCAACCGGGCAGCTTGAATAAAAGTGTCGTATCGTGGCCATAAGATTACATCAAATTAAAGAATCGTTAGATGTGAAACTAGGACTGGAACTCCGTACTCGCACCTCCGAAGACTGCACCAACATCTGACGCCCGCACTGACTCAGATAACCAAAACGTGAGATTTGGTCTACAACGGGTGTAAACATACCTTTGTGTAGCTAGAGGGTACATGTACCACTTCTGTGCGCATATACTCACTAAAGACGGCGGTTAGTCGAGAGGACCGTCTTAGTTTAGATAACGCACGGTAATAGGTTCAGCCAATAGTAGACATCTGCGACTCGCGTCGATCACCCGTCGTCGTGCATTGTACATATCGCACTCCTGGTGCTAACTGTGTCAAATGGGGGCATGTTGAGTGGCGGGATGTGGTGAGGGGGGACAATGGTGGTGGTCGAAAGGAAAGGTGAGCAGAGCGGCAGAACAGATCCGTGTGCTGGAAGAAGAACGGGTGACATAAGCTTCTGCGCTCCGCAATCCGCATTCGCGAAGGACACAGATGGCAGCCAAAATTCGACTTAGGAAATTGGATAGCTAGAGCAGAGTAGAGAAGTCGTTGGCTATCGAAGTGGTGAATTTGATGGACGCAATGACGACATCAATGACTTTGGATTCCAGATGCTCTCAGATCTGGCTGGAGAATTTCCGGAAGTGGCAAAGATCTCCAGAGATTTCCAGACAATCCCGTCGGTGCCCATATTTGCCCCCTTTCGCCCAGAAATCTCCAGAGCCGGTTTTCACTGGGGATTATCCTCGAACTTGAAGTCCGGAGGGTCGTACTAACCAATGATGACAACCGAACCGATGAGCAAAAAGTAGGGGGTTCCATTCAACTTCTAAACCAGACTTTGTGTAAGGCTCTTAGGTACAAAACTGCGTCATAGATGAGCCATATATCAGTATTGGAGATAAGAAGGAGTATTTGAGCCGCGGATTAAGAAACGCACGGAACGACTCGATGAGAGTAAAGAAATTACTGGAGATGAGATGCAGACCTGTTAAGCGCCCGTGCCTATTGTTGGTTCGATTCAGTGCAGTAGCTTGGCTCGTATCGGTGCATTGGCGAGCACCATCAAGACGTCTATCAAAGCTACTTCAAGTTAATGCTTAAAATCAGCCTCACTCTTCGGCAATTACCTCTGTGAGTGTGACACTGCATCCCTACTGGACCATTGGGCAGACAAACTTTGTCACGATAAAGTAAAAATTATCAAGATTTTCTATGTATGCTACTTTTCTACACTTTGTCACCGCTGACGACGACGACGGGCGGGTGAGCGCCTTTGTCGGTGTGGCTGTGTAGTTCCATCACCGTATTAGAGCTACTGTATCCGAGATTCCCTGTACAGTTGGTGGAATGGTATGGTCCCACACAGCGTGTGCAAACTCTTGATACGAAATCCTGCCTGAGACAGCTCGGCAACCGTAGTCTGCGGGACAAATCTCTAATCCCCACGCGCTTGCGAACGAATCATACGCTCAACGTTGCATGTTCGCATGTCGTTTTGACCACATGTGGACAATATTGCTCGTGATCAGGGGCTGATTTGGGCCTCGTAAAGCGTGAGGTCCACGCGTAACATTTACATATAGGGTAACAAACCCCAGCTTTGAGATCGGTGACTGGGTCGATGGTGGTTTGGGATGGATGGTCAAAGATATTTCAACTATGGGTGTTTCTGGAGGTGCGGAAATCTGTTTGGCGGAGTACCCGTTCTAGATGGGAGGATGTCGGTGTGTTCAGATTTCTCGGCGAGCCTCTTGCATTTATTATCTGATAAGTTCAAGAAGCTCAGGTTTCTCTTGATCTCAGCGGGTATGCTTTCACGAGGTCGAACAAGCTGTTTTAGCTCAGAAGGTACTATTAGTGCACGCAGATCGGCAAGCAGCACGCGCTTTCGCATGGCTTTGAAGTGAACGGCTGACTTGACTTTACTCCTCGATGGAGAGAGATAGGTAGTAACACAAGGGCACGAGGATCGTGAGTCGATACTTTCAGAGAATCAGAAGATCTTTCTCCATAAAACGACTGTATTCATTGGCAAATAAGACCTTAAAATATCTCAACGATTGATGTAAACTCTCATTAGTCTTGGCACAGTGTTCAAATGCGCCACCATATAGAAACGATCGCCTCCAACGGAGGCAATTCTCAAAAGAGTCTGTGGCGAATCAAGGCTGATTGGCGTTGAACTTGATACAAATTCTTCGATCGCGAACGGTTAAACAATGATCTTCAATCGTGATAACAGTATGTCTAATCGAGTTCTTACCAACCATATGCGCGGCTAGCTTCTGCGCCACACTACCTCATGCTCATTGAGCGCCCGGGCCGGTACGTCGTTGATGTCAAGTTAATTCGATTGTTCGTTGGGATGCCGAGGTGGAGTGAGAGAATGGCAAAGAGGATGGCAAGTGGACGAAGGCGAAAATGATAAATATTAACCATATAGTAGATTCTACGGTTAATAAAAATATCGAAGAATGAGTGTCTGGTGACTCTGGTTGAGTATTGCATAGTTTTAAAAATTTATCACTCGAACATGCTTCAAGTTGTGTTGCTGTTTATCAAATGAATATTAGCTTGAGACCAGATGACCAGCCATTTTACGAGTTCCAGTTCAAATAAAAGCCACTACCATAATGAATAGTTAATTCAATAGCACCTAGCACTGGCGAAACGCAGTCTCAAACGTGAACACGCAACACATCATTCCTTGAATAGCAGTTCCCTAGTAACTTCAAGGAGTAGGTAAATATGCAAATTAAAACTCGAGCGGTATCATATTTGAATCCGGTAGTTCTAAAGTGCCCAGAGCCCTGTGGGGTGGCGCAAAAGTCAAAAACACTGTCACCAACCATGCGAAGGAATTGGTATGGGGACTACATGCCGGTTGATGTCCTACTCAGGGACATATTGCTGCTGGCACCAGTGAACGTTGAATGGATATCGACGCCCTAGAAAAAACGATACATCCCTCTTAGGTACTCTAACTCGTAATTGAAGGACGCCCTCATACACTTAATTGCACGTCAAGGGAAGATCTCCGTGGTTTTTTTGCCAATAGTAAATATCCATGCATTATCATTATCATTCCGTAGAAAGGGCGGATTAGAGTCCCCAATCGAGTTTTTATGTGAGTCCTCTTGACATTCACATGGCTATTCTCCATGGAAATTCTATGTTAAGTGTCGCATCTCCGCAGACAGGCAGCTGAACTTTGACATCGACAAGCATGAAAATCTCTGTCAAGTATACGCGATATGTCGGCCCTTGGCTTAAAGGAGGGGATTGCCAGCACATGCGCTCAAGAATAGCTTAATTCATTGGGGGTGACAGGATGGTGTTGCATCAGTGGTTTTGATCATAACAGCACTCCTAACTCGGACGAGGGACCAGGAGATGAGATTGGAGAGGTCCATAAGCTCGTATTTGTCGCTTCAATTTACATAGATCTGTTACTCTGAGATTATAGACGGACCTTGTGGTTATAATAAGCATGCTCGAGCCGTACCTTCGAGCAACAATAGCGTGATGACAGTCCAAGCTACCAGCATGCATCTGAGATATAATATATCACCCTTTCAGCATCTCTTTTATCTGTACCGTTTAACTTCAGGCTTCGTGATAGACCCAGGCAGACGTCGCTGCTACATGCGATGTAGGTGCTCGCAAATAGTTCTTCCTGTTTCAGCACAGCAGCGAGCACTGTGAATGGGGAAAAAGACATCCAATGGAAGGCTGAATTGGTAGAGAAACCGTAGTAAAGGTATTGCATTGATTGAAGAAGTTATCTGGCCATTTTAACGTCAGTGACGACCTAAGCCTGTCAAAGGAGTCTGATAAGGGCGCAGTGTTTCTACGCACGAGAATATTACCATCAGTACGTACCTGGTAATGCACCTGGGAGTATTTTCCGAGGGTCTAAACGTCGACCCCGGTCACGGCCACCGAGTGATCCCAGAGGAGCTTACCAGCATCCTTCGCTTGTGGAAGATTCT
>Ga0247741_1002274_pt1 | contig 10714 bp, 8 predicted proteins | sample UWRJL213509R2_FD_180945 | JGI IMG/M metagenome (GOLD analysis project Ga0247741, IMG submission 180945) | Plant litter microbial communities from Arlington Agricultural Research Station in Wisconsin, United States - UWRJ-L213-509R-2 | ecosystem: Environmental > Terrestrial > Plant litter >...
CTCACTTCAACCACAACCACCACAATCCCAATAATCAGAATGTTGTCTCGTATTGCCATTGCTCGTCGTGCCCCGCGTGTTTTCGCTGCACCCATCAGACTTTACACTAATGATGGTAGCGTTGCTCAGTCCAAGGGCTTCAGGTATGCCGCTTCGCGTGTTTTCCCGACGTCCCCACTGACCCTCGCATTCTTAAATCTCTCAGCAAAAAGGAGAAAGCGCATGAGGGTATGTTGATTCAGAAGTCCCCAATCTGTCTCTCTCAACGTCAACCTCTCTAGATCAATACGTCAAGCAGCACGAAGCTGCACAGCTAGAGAAGCTTAGGGCTCAGGTATGCCTTATTGGCGATATATTGTCTTTTATGCTGACATTGCCCCAGATTGCTGCCAAGAAAGCGGAATTGGTATGCCTATCGTTTCAATTCTTTTTTAATCTCACCTGATGCATTGTCTTCAACGTCAGGAATCGCTAGAAGAAAAACACGAAGAGCTCAAGAAGGAGACGAAGTAGTTTATCGTAAGTTTGCGGTTTTCTACTCTGTTATGACTGCGTCTAACAAGCTTCTAGTTATCCATATACTCTTCTATATACGAAATAGTTCGCGGCTGTACACCCCGTGCCCAAGCATTCAATAACAACTCGTGCATACATTCGTTGTGGAAGGCTTTAGCAATCCCCGTCGCCCTCTGGCCAGCCGCGAATGTACAGATAGCCGACTTAAAACCTGCCACTCAAATTCACGTGCCGAGTGTAACCTTTGCTGATGACAGTGATATTATTGCCGCTGCACGTCACGAGAAGGTCCAGCTAGGTCCAGCTCAAGTTTCTCGGCTATTATCAAAGGTCTGGCCTCTACACTTAGGATAGTCAGCAGACATATTAACCTCTATGAGGATTCACCGTGAACTGGGCTCAACCTAGCTTTCATAACCTTACTCGAATCTTCTGGACTCGATCCTCGATTCGGACCGGTACATTGGGTACAGGGCTGGTTCAGCAAATGCCTGACGACAGGCTTCCGTGATAAATGGCGAAATCAAACATCGACTATTCCGCACTCCTTCTGGAGCGACTATTTACATCAGCCTCAAGAATAAATCTCGATGTCGATCCACATTCATTACCAATTATCATATCACGAGCGTCTCTCTTGAGATGCATATTTACGGACAAAGTTTACTTCATTGCTTGCAAGTTCAAACATACAGCTGAACGCCTGACGTCGAAAATCGCAGGACTCCCAGCTGTTCTTGGACGACAATTTCTGTCAGTGTACCGCATGTCCACATCGTCAAGTCCAAGATTATCATCCTTTGACACGCTTTTTACTAAAATGAATACCTCAGGTACCATACCTACGAAGCAACTGGAACAGGGGAGCCGTCTCCGTCTCAATATTTTTTGTGAGGGAGTTGTAAGGGGCGTCGACATGCATCAATTGGTGGCATTTCTAACATAAGATACTGCGACTAGCCTCCGAGGTTCACATGAGCTTCTCGCCATGGACGACGATCGAACGGTCGTTGCCCATGATTGATTAAATTCAGACAAGTTACAGCGTTTCGCTTGGGAGAGCACGACGTACTAAGGTGAGAGTGTCCCTGAGTGTCTTTATGTTTTTCTGTGATATCTTTAGCTCATCACATTTACGGGGATGAACAAGGTTCTTTCATGATCGGCCACGGTGAGTCTTTTTCTGGTCCACATATTCTAACCAAAATTTGGCGCTCGTCAATTGACCTCGTCGCGTCGGACATGGAGCTCTATCACGTTTCCTAGCAGTACCGCACTCTATGCGCCCCGGTGTACCACTAGGCGACGCGCGGAGACATTCTTTTCAACATAAACGCCGATCCAATTGGATAGCCGGTACCGGTATCTCCATCCAAGCAACAGCTGTCATTTCTAGACTATCAGTTCCGATAACAGCTATGTAGGTGCACAAGAACATATAACGCCACCCACATGTTGGATCAAGCAGTTTTCCTTTTCCCTGTTGACATCCACCCAGGGTGCTCGACTCCTTATCAGCGTGTCCGAGGATACAAAGAGGGGGCTGCGGCTGACTTCGCACCCCTTGACAGCTCCTTTCCGATTACCTCGTCGACAGCTAGTGAACGACGTAGAATTGTGACCTTGGATCCGGTTAATGGTATGTTTTCCTATGACAGACTGCACCAGCAACTCTCGGAGTTGATACTCTTCCGTTATTGACGTACTCTATATATTGGGAAGATAACGCATCTCGAATTCAGATTCAAAGCCCACGATTCTAAAGGACTCGGGTTCAAAAATTTACCAAGTGCTTCGAACAGCGCCCAGAGGAAACTATAAAGCTGCTATTTTGGGCTCGACTTCGCCTTCCACCGCGCCCACTGCAAACTTCAGTTCGTCTTCATAAACATCTCGGCACCCATAACTCGGCCTGCTCCAAACGCCCCGCCCGGAGCAATTTCAACCCCGGATTCGCGTTCAAGCATTCACCATTGACACATTGCTTGTGCTGCGACTGTCATCTTACTCCACAATGGACCAACAAACGCTGGAGACGATGATTAGACAAGGCACAGCTGTGAATTTGGTTGCTGGTACGCATTGATACTAAGAATAGACGCTCGTGTGACCTCTAATTGCAACTTGGCGTCTTCGCAGCTGCTTGCCTCACTGCTTTGCTCTATGATCACGCGATCAGTTTTGACGAGGAGGTGAGTCCGTTATTCGCGTATCTAAGGTGGACTTCGAATTAATTATGGTTCGCGGTCGAACGCGTCTAGGTCTCGAAGATGTGGCCGTGAGTACCAACCTCTTGTTGCGATAGTCATGAATGACCGACAATTCCGACCATCCAGGTCGCGGATGTCATGGCCCAAATTCTTGTTCTTCGTGAATCGGTATCCTGTAGAAGCGATGCTTTTGTAAGTCAATGTTCTATCCAAATTATTACCCGTATATCATTTGCCAACTCGACCTTTCTAGGTTCAATTGTATCTGTATGTCGACTAGTTACTCGTGGCTGCTTAACTCCCTCTCTGACATGACTACCCAACGTCAGCGGCATCAAAGCCATACCTCTCCACAGACGTAAGTCCACTCTACATTCCGAAATCAAGGACTATGCGCTGATCAATCTCACCATCCACGCAGTTGTTCGTATCCACATGCTTATTTCATTACTTGATAAGGGATTTGACATAGCCATCTCTTTCGATCATTTCAATCCGTTCCATTTTCTGATGCGGTCTTGCGGCTTGTTTTATCTTGTCTTGTGCAGCTGTGTGTTTTACCTGCGGTGGCTCAGCGTGTAAGTGTACCTCTCGCTTTCAGGTTACACTTCCAATGTACTGACAATACCTCTTGTGTTTATACAGAACGGCGACGGTTTCGACAAGTGTGGTGCAAGGTATGCAACATGGTCCTCATGATGGTGGCTGCAGGCCATAATCACCTGCTTGTCCTCACTAGCTATTCTCGTGCTGCGGGTCTGGGCGCTGCGTGCGTTTATCTCTATCAACAGAGTTATTCCCTTGTGCTGATCGCGGCCGCAATCACTCTGTAGATAGGGTCAACAGGGTGTGTATCCGTGACCATCTAGTTTTGGATCACACACTCAACATATTTGCTACAACTTGCAGTGGGGGTTGTACCTCGCGGTGTTTTTCTACATTGGTGAGTCGCACTTCAGATCTGACACCCTGGAGTACTTTTCTCACAATGCACAGGTGGTACTGTGGCTCTGGTTGGGCTTCTAATCCAAGATTATGTTGGCGAGGATGTTTTGCGTATGTCGTTTGCTGGACCAACCGTGAAACTATAATACCAATCAATGCTGGCCAACCCCTTCAGTCATCAAAGGCCTCTCAAGTCTACCAGGATGTTATGCGACGAGCATCCCCTCAATCGTCGCTGGCTTCTGGTGAGTGTTTTATCCGAAAACACATAATGAGAGATGCTCAGACAGTCGTTCAGGATCTCACCTTTGATTGTAGAAAGTGAGTATTGCTGCTTCTGAATGCGTCTCGGGAAATATCAATGTATTCCTATTCAGCTGTTCTCTTCCTTTTGGTCGTTGGGCGAGCCGTTGTATGGTGGAAAGATGGAGCTGCGATACCTAGAATCTTCTATCTTCTTGTGAGTTTCTCAATGTATGATCATTTGATCTCTTCCTATTGCGAGCAATCTAGGCTCGCGATTCTACATTATATTTCGTGATGTAAGTTCTTCGAGTCGTTCTACTTTCATTGTTGAACTGATCAAATACTCAGAGTTTTTGGTACGACATCATGATGACCTGACCAACATCTTGTATTTATCTCACTTCGTTCCGTTCCAGCTTTCCTATTAGCAAACTATCTTATGTTCGAGCTCGGTCCACCATTCCTGGCAACGTTGCTCGTGACGTGCGTTTCGCTTCATCTTTACTGTCGTCCGGATTGAACTAACGTCCGTTTGAATCATATAGACCATCGACGACTGCTGGATGTATTCTAGCGTCACACATGCTTATGAACTTGCGAGCCATGGCTTCACCTTCTGAAGAAGACCCAATGAACGCTTCAGGTGACTCTACACGGATAACGCGCAGACGGACAGGTGGTGGCGGTGCCCCCCTTATCTCACCTCGTTCGCCTGCACCTTTCTCTGCAATTAGGTTCGCAAACATAGACGAGTGGCCGACAAGAAAACCCGAATACCCCTGATACTAGCCTGGGCCTCTTTCTCTATGTTCTGGTGCGTTATGTTATTCGTACTCAGTAATGATTTTCATTCAGTCGCGGATCCTCCGGTCTAGGCTTGCCTTGTTGTTCCGTTGCCATGCCTCGCCCCATGCTGGACATCTACAATGGAACCCCATTCTAGTTCTAATGCAATCGCAGATCACTGCAACGAGCGTTCGTATGACGCCTCTTGGAGCATCCAGAATTTGACCCCGCCTTTGCACCTGCGCCACCATATCTGACGTCATGACCCCCCTGTCCTATATAACCCCTGATTGTTACTTCAATATCCAAATCACCTACAACTCAAAGTACCATGTCTTCACTTACCAACGAAATCAGCTCCGGACCCGCCCACCACGTTCACCGTGACGACGAGCCTTTGCCTGGTGCTCGTGGCGCTGCTCCCGCTGTCGACTACTCTGTCGATACCATGGAACACACCCGCCTCCCACCCTCTGAAGAGGGAGAAACTCAGAACTTCCATCCTCAAAGCCATGGTCAGCGCGACTTTACCGCACAGGAAACCCGTGAACCTATAGTCCACAGTCATTCCGGCTCGGGCGGCGGTATTGGCCATCCTACTCATGCAGCGCACAATGCCGAATCTCACATTCCTGGAGAGCATGATCACGGAGCCACGCACCCAGCAAAGAAGGCAACCATGACTGACAAGCTCGTCGGTAAGACTGAGGCGGTATGTCTTTTTCTTGTCGATCGATCTTGAACCAATGTCTGACCATTCTTTAGCTGGCCGGCAAAGTCACACGCAACCCTGCCATGCAGGAGAAAGGCGCTGCGCGGATTCAAGGCGAGAAGATCTAACGACGAAGCATATCAACTTGTAATTCCATAATCATCACGGTTTAATGTATGATAGTACTGTATGAATCAAACGTCGATAAACCAAAAGTTTGAAAGTGCGAGAAACCTTACACTTGCAGTGGTCGAACAGGAACGTCGCGTGCGCGATTTAAAGAATTGGATATTTCGAGACTATGCAGGACTGCATGGCTTGGCATACTTACAGCTGTTCCCGATAATAATGACATTTGCTCTTTTATTTTTTACGACGTCATGTCCGCCGTTGCCCCACCGTTTCCTTTTCGGGAAGCCGTTTCAAAAGCGGTCAACCGGCCGGTCCCAGGATTGTTTTTGCTCTCTATTGACTAGATCAACCAAGAACGTTCTGTAAATTCGGTAATACAAATTTATAATAAAGAAGAGACTAATGGGCTAATTTATAAAACAGACGAAGCAGGAATTGAAGCAGAAAATCGCTATCAAGGTGTAATTGCCATACGTTCCCAGAAAGGAAACCTACAAAAGAGCAGCCATGACCTCGCCAGGTAAAAATAGCTTCAATGTCATTATTATCGGAAACGGCTGTAAAATAAACTTGAGGACTGAGTACTGATGACTGTGACTAAACTTCCTCTACCTTGTCTTTACACGGGATTTTATGCCATGTGGTATAGTATAAATATGAGACATTGATATTCAGGGTATTGAAAATATAGGATTAAAACGTGGCTACAAGTGCGTATCGCGTCATAAATTAAAATTTACCATAGATATAGATGTAGCCCTTTGGTTAAGAGGGAGGCCCATGAGGCCGGAAGCTCGTGCGTCCATATTTTTGATGCGTTCACCTGATTTGGTCATTAGGCGCCTGTGTGCTCGGTCTTTTGAAACAGAGTCCATGGAAATTTAATAACGTCATAAATTGGCCGCATATTTTGATTCTGAAATTTATTCGGCTGGAACAACTACTCTATACGAGAATCTACTCCGGTTCAGCTTGCGGCAGACTCTCCTGAATTATCGTTGTATGCGTCCGAAAAGGCCCGAGAAACCTGGCCTGGTGATCTGTTTTGTTGATTCTTCTTTGAAGAACCTCGCAGAATGAACATAATCCATATGATCGCTTGACCTGCTGCTCCGTTTTGCTGATTAGTCTCATGAACAACCTCGCTGTATGATCATGGATCCATACGATTGGTTGACCCACTTCGACTTACTTAATACACTCAAGTTCACTGTGGGATTTGGTATGAGGCAAGGTTTAAAATTGGACAATTGAACCACCTTCCTTTCTATACCGCCAGCTATAGATACACATGCGGGGTTGCCTTCCTCCACCAATTTGAACTGCTCTCTTGGATTCAATTGTACCTTGAAGGCTCGTCGCTCAGGTCTCAATCCTGGACTGACTCGTGGCCTGGATAAGCGATTTAATCACTGCTGATTGTCGGGCTGGATTGTTGAGCCTTTATTCCAGGGGTCATATATAGTCTCACCAGGACATTAGCCTTTATTTTGGCAGAATCATCCTTGCTAGCAACTGGGGTATTCTTTAACCAAGCCTCGTTATGTGCGCATGCAGATAGGTGCAGACGGTACAAAAATCGGAGTCCAATCAAGTCGCTAGCCCAATGCTTGGCGGGCAACAGATGACCTCCTCTACCTTCCTCTGCGTTCATAGCTTATAACTTCGCACAGCTGTCGCGTCTGACGATGTTCAATCACCATCCGAGTTTGTTGCGACACCTTTTCTTGATGTTTCTATTGGGGCACTATTGGGGCATCTGTGGAAAAACGGGTTGGGTGCTTCTGACCGTTTCTTGCCGCAGTGCTAAGGTATTTAACACTACATAAACGTCAAAAGTGCAGCAGCAGGAGCAGCACCTCCGAGTCATCGTTCTCAGTCTCCAGAATGAAGTTTGCATCAGCAATATTCAGCACTCTCGCCGCTGTATCCAGCGTCACCGCACATGGGATGTTCCAGCAGCTATGGGTCAACGGTGTCGACCAGGCCAGCACCTGTATTAACACACCCACGTCCAACTCTCCCCTTATGAATGTGAATGCAACGTCTATTGCATGTAACCTCAATACCCCTGCCGAAGCAAAATGCGCTGTACCGGCTGGTGCAACCGTCGATGTCGAGATGCACCAACAAACCAACGATAGGGATTGCACACACCTGGCGGTCGGTGGAAACCACGACGGTCCCATTCTCGTTTACCTGGCAAAGTGCGTCTTCATTTCCGTTCCTCTTCTCTTCCTCTATTGTTTTGAGGGAAGCTAACGATAAGATCCTCAGAGTTGATGATGCCTTAACCGCAGATCCCAACACGGCAGACTGGTTCAAGGTAGGTGAGCTCGGACTTATCAGGCCGGACTACTGGGGCACCGATGTGTTGAACGCGAATTGCGGTCGTTACGCTTTCAAAATCCCTCCCTGTATTCCCAGCGGTGACTACCTCATCAGGGCTGAGAGTAAGCCTGTCTCGTTTTAAAGTAGGAGAACTTGAACAACTGACTCTTCACCTACTAGTTATTGCACTTCATGTCGCCTACTCGCCAGGTGGGGCCCAATTCTACACATCTTGCTTCCCTATCACTGTCTCAGGTGGGGGCTCGACTCTTCCATCCCACACTGTCAAGTTCCCTGGCGCCTACTCGTCCACCGATCCGGGCATCCTCTACGATCTCTATGATGGCTACACCTCCTACCCTATCCCCGGACCCCCCGTCTGGGCATGCTCTTCTGTCGGTGAACCCACCACAGTTTCCCCTCAGCCGACTGCGGTGCCAAGCCCCTCATCTACGCTATTAAGCACCCCTCCGGCCTCTACAACTTCAGAAGCGGTGCTGTAAGCTCAGTGAGGTGTACCAGCCAGTGGTGTGTAATAAACTTTGCGGCAGAACTAACCATGTACTTATGTCCCTTACTCCAGGACTCCCCGCCTGCGCTTCGGGTGCCTGGAGAAGCAAAACGATTACTAGTTCCAATATGTCACTTCTTAAATTTCAGTAAAATTGAACCAACAAACGACATTTAACGATCATTTATTTGAGCCTCACACATTTGTAAAATGGAATCTCACAATTATTCCAGTTTAAGTGGATCACATGGGCTCAGCATTTTTATACCTTAAAATCCTCGGGTACTTCAATAAATTTGAGGCTGATAACTTCCTGAACGAACAGAGATATGAGCTAAGATGAGGCTTTCGCAACCTCCAAGCTGAACAAGGTGATCTCTCCTGATTCCAATACTCTGCCTCGTATTTTGCATCGATTTTTACATCTCTTTTATAGTATAACTAGAAGAAATATTGACCAGGTAAAATATGTGCTCAAGGGTTTGTATATAATTAATTTTGGTCCAAAGCAAAAGAATGAGTGGAGATCATGGAAAACTGTTCAGTCAAATGAAAATAAAGTATTGGGACTATCACCAGTGCAAACATGTTGGAACTTTATGATAGATAAAAAGTTGGTCTGTTCTTTGCGAGGGATGTGTATGATTAGAGAGGGTGCGCACGAGTAGGCGAAGGTCGTGCGCCGTGTTAGGAGTTTTTGATGCGTTCGCCCGATTTGGTCATTGGGCGCTTGTGGGATCGGTTTAGGCATCCTCAGCCCCCTGAAACGGACTCCATGGAATTCCAATAGCACTGTAAATTGAATCCATACTTTGATTATAAAGACTTTCAACCAGAATGTACTTACCCGAGATCGTCTTCCAGTTAGGCTTGCAGGGGACTCTCCTGAGTCCTGTTCCATCTACTGGCAGATTCCATCGGATTCAAGTTTGCTCTACGTGTTGTCAATGGGTTAGAAAGGAAAAGAAGCCTGACCTGGTGTTCTTTTACGTCGATTGCTCTCCTGAAGAACCTCCCAGCATGACCACGATCCATATGATCGGTTGACCTACCTCGAGGTGGCCAATACATTCAAGTTCTTCACTGTGGGATCTTGCTGGGACGCATGGTTTAAAATAGAAAATGGCTCGTGGTGCTGGATTATGTCGAGCTGGATCCTCAGACTTTCATCTGATAATGCCAGGGGTCCTAGATGGCTTCACATTAGCCCTTGTTTTTCTTTTTCTAAATTTATGGCAAGATCATCGCTTCGCATGAAGTCCTGTACCCAAAGGGCCGCTATGTGCACATTCGTCAGAGGGTGAGTCTCTAATCAAGTAGTCAGCTCAATTCTTGGCAGGCAACAGATGACCTCCTCTGGATTCCTCTGCATTTATAGCTTATGCCCCCGCACAGCTGTCGGGGCTGACGATGCTCAAACACCATCCGAGTTTGTTGCGGTACTTTTTCTTGAAGTTTCTATTGGGGCATCTGTGGAAAAACGGGCTGGGTGCTTCTGACCGTTTATTGCCGTAGTGCTAGGGTGATTTAAACTGCATGCACGTCAAAAGTACAGCAGAAGCAGCAGAAATTCACCGTTCTCACTCTCCAGGATGAAGTTTGCACCAGCAATATTCAGCAGTCTTGCCGCTGTATCCAGCGTCGCAGCCCATGGGAGCTTCCAGCAGCTATGGGTCAACGGTGTCGACCAAACCGACACCTGTGCCAACAAAGTCTCAGGTAACTCTCCCCTTTGGAACGTGGCCACCAGCTCTATTGCCTGCAACCTCTACTCCACCGCCTCAGCCAAATGTACTGTACCAGCCGGCGCGACCGTCGACGTCGAAATGCACCAACAATACAACGATAGGGACTGCGCAAACGCGGCTATTGGTGGAAATCACGACGGTCCCGTTCTTGTCTACATGGCAAAGTGGGTCTTCAATTTCCATTCCTCCTTACGGGGAAGCTGACGATGAGATTGTCAGAGTTGACGACGCCTTGTCCGCAAATCCCAATACAGCAAACTGGTTCAAGGTAGCCGAACTTGGACTCATCAAGACTGACTACTGGGGCACCGATTCGCTGAACGCGAATTGCGGTCGTTTAGCATTCAAAGTCCCCGAATGTATCCCCAGCGGCGACTACCTCATCAAGGCTGAAGGTAAGCCCTTCTTGTCTCGAAGTAAAAATTTGACCGACCAACTCTTCACCTACTAGTTATTGCTCTTCACACCGCTCTCTTGCTAGGTGCCCAATTCTACACCACCTGCTACTCCATCACCGTATCAGGAGGAGGCTCAACTCTTCCAACCGACACTGTCAAGTTCCCTGGCGCCTACTCGG
>Ga0247741_1002275_pt1 | contig 10709 bp, 8 predicted proteins | sample UWRJL213509R2_FD_180945 | JGI IMG/M metagenome (GOLD analysis project Ga0247741, IMG submission 180945) | Plant litter microbial communities from Arlington Agricultural Research Station in Wisconsin, United States - UWRJ-L213-509R-2 | ecosystem: Environmental > Terrestrial > Plant litter >...
GAGCTCCGCGTAACAGAGCACCCCCGCCAGGGTGAGCAGGCCGCCCAGCGTCCAGAGCAGGATGACTTCCCCGCCCGAACTGGTCAGCTGCGCGACGGTGGCCGGCGTACGGAAAATACCCGCGCCGATGACACCGCCAATGACGATCATCGCGGCATCCCAGATGCCGAGGCGACGGAGGTAGTGAGCAGGCTGAGGAGCGGACATCCCCGGACGATGCCATAAGGCCACGAATTTGTCCCGACCAGCCGACACCGCCGGCTTGGTAGGAGCCGATTTATCGGCGAACCGTCTCTTGGTAGGAGCCGATTTATCGGCGATCCCTAACTGTGTCGCGAGCACCCATCGCCGATAAATCGGCTCCTACCGAGCAGGGAGGCCGAGGCGTTAGCGAGGCGGTTTCACCGAGCCGAGGCGTTAGCGACGCGGCATTAGTGAACCCGAGGCGCAAGCGAGGCGGCATTAAAGCCACGTCGCATTCCAATACGGATAGTCACCGACACTCTGCACGAGCCCCGCACGCAACGGATTAGCCACAAGGTATCGCGCCGCCGCCTTTACATCGTCATCGGAACGCAGCCCCGCGTCGTGGAACGTCCGCTGCCAGATCGGCGACGTCCGCCCCGTCTTCCGCTTGATGTTGCTCGACACCCTTGCCTTGAACCGCGCGACCGTTCGCGCCAGATCGCCCTCGTGCAGTTCGATGAGGCCATGCCAGTGATCGGGCATGAAGATCCAGGCGAGACACGTGGCGTCGGGCCATGAGGTCGGGTCGTGACAGATGCGGGAAGCGATGCGTGCGTTGCGCACGTCGCGGAACACGGGTGCCCGGTTCCAGCACACCGAGGTCAGCAGGTAGATGCGGCCGGGTTCTGAGACACGGCCCAGGCGGAGCCGATGAGATTGCAGCAAGGGCGAGTGCATCGCCACACGATGCCGCCGAACGCCTCACCCGCGATGCCATCCGGCACCGCGGGCGAGCGTGGGTTACTTCTTCTTCGGAATATAAAGATCCGTAATCGTGCCTTCGTACACCTCCGCCGCCATGCCGACGGATTCGCCGAGCGTGGGGTGCGGGTGGACGGTGCGGCCGATGTCGCCGGCTTCGGCACCCATTTCGATGGCGAGCGCGAGTTCGGAGATGAGGTCACCGGCGTGCACGCCGACGATGCCCGCGCCGACGATGCGGTGGGTCTCTTCATCGAACAGGAGCTTGGTGAAGCCCTCGGTGCGGTCGATGCCGATGGCGCGGCCGGAGGCTGCCCAGGGGAACTTGCCGACGCCGATCTTCAGGCCCTTTTCCTTCGCTTCGCGCTCGGTCACGCCGACCCAGGCGATTTCCGGATCGGTATAGGCCACCGAAGGAATCACGCGCGCGTCGAAGAAGCTCTTCTCGCCGGCTGCGGCTTCCGCGGCGACCTTGGCTTCGTGCGTGGCCTTGTGCGCCAGCATGGGCTGACCGACGAGGTCGCCGATGGCGAAGATGTGCTTGACGTTGGTGCGCATCTGGCGATCGACCGGAATGAAGCCGCGATCGGTCACTTCCACGCCCGCCTTGTCGGCGCCGACCTTGCTGCCATTCGGGGAGCGGCCGACGGACACGAGCACGCGGTCGAAGACCTTGGTCTCGGGGATGCTTTCGCCGTCGAAGGTGACTTCGATGCCGGCCTTGGTGGCCTTGGCCTCGACGACCTTGGTCTTGAGGTGGATGCCCTTGTAACGCTTGGCGATACGCGCCTGCAGCGGCTTGACCAGATCGAGATCCGCACCCGGCATGAGCTGGTCGGCGAGTTCGACGACCGTGACATCGGAGCCAAGACGCGCGTACACCGTGGCCATTTCCAGGCCGATGATGCCGCCGCCGACCACGAGCATGGTCTTCGGCACGTCGCGCAGTTCGAGCGCGCCGGTCGAGTCGATGACGCGCTCGTCGTCCCAGGGGAACGACGGCAGCTTCACCGACTGCGAGCCCGCCGCGATGATGGCGTTCTGGAAACGGATGAGCTTGGTGCCCTCGGCCGTCTGGACTTCCATTTCGTTGGGCGAGATGAAGGTGCCGACGCCGGTGACGGTACGAACCTTGCGCGCCTTCGCCATCTGGGCGAGGCCGCCGGTCAGCTTGCCGACGACCTTCTCCTTGAACGAGCGCAGCTTGTCCAGGTCGATGGTCGGCTTGCCGAAGGTGATGCCGTGCGCGGCGATGGCTTCCGCCTCGTCGATCACGGCCGCCGCGTGCAGCAGGGCCTTCGACGGAATGCAGCCGACGTTGAGGCAGACGCCACCGAGGATCGCGTAGCGCTCGATCAGGACGGTGTCCAGACCGATGTCCGCGCCGCGGAACGCCGCCGTGTAGCCGCCCGGGCCGGAGCCGAGGACCACGAGCTGGCACTCGATGTCGGCCTTGCGGCCGGAGTCGGCGGCGGCCTTGGGGGCGGCGGACGTGGCGACCGGGGCGGGAGCCGGGGCTTCCGACACGGTCGTCGAAGGAGTGGCAGGCGTCGAAGCAGTCGACGGCGTTGCAGCGGCCGGAGCCGCCTTGTCGCCAGCCGACGCCGACGCCGAAGCGCCAGCCTCGGCCTCGATCAGCGCGATCACGCTGCCGTCGTTGAGTTCGTCGCCGATCTTGACCTTGATCTCGACGATCGTGCCGGCCTGCGAGGCCGGCACGTCCATCGTGGCCTTGTCGGATTCGAGCGTGAGCAGGCTCTGGTCCTTGGCGACGGTGTCGCCCACCTTCACCAGGATCTCGATGACCGGCACATCGTGCGAGCCGCCGAGGTCGGGGACTTTCAGTTCAATCGTGTTTGCCATGGCGATGCGCCTCCGTCAGAGCAGCAGGCGACGGATGTCGCCGAGCTGGGTGGCGAGGAACACGGCGAAGCGTGCAGCGAGCGCACCGTCAATGACGCGATGGTCGTACGACAGCGACAGCGGCAGGATCAGGCGCGGCGCGAATTCCTTGCCGTTCCAGACCGGCTTCATCGCCGCCTTGGACACGCCGAGGATCGCGACTTCGGGCGCGTTGACGATCGGCGTAAACGCCGTGCCACCGATACCGCCGAGCGAGGAGATCGAGAAGCAACCGCCCTGCATGTCGGCCGCGGTGAGCTTCTTGTCGCGCGCCTTCTTCGAGATCTCGCTCAGTTCGGCAGCGAGTTCGAGCAGGCCCTTCTTGTCCGCGTCGCGAATGACCGGGACGACGAGGCCGTCCGGCGTGTCGACGGCGATACCGACGTTGAAGTACTTCTTCAGTGTGAGCGTTTCACCGGCGGCGTCGAGCGAGGCGTTGAACTGCGGGAATTTCTTCAGCGCAGCGACGACGGCCTTGATCTGGAAGACCAGCGGCGAGACCTTGACGTCCTTGTTCTCCTCGCCGAGCTTCTTGCGGAAGGCTTCGAGCTCGGTGATGTCGGCGTCTTCGAACTGCGTGACGTGCGGGATCATCGCCCAGTTGCGGGCGAGGTTCGCGGCGGAGATCTTCGGGATGCGGCCCAGCGGCTTTTCTTCCAGGTCGCCGAACTTCGAGAAGTCGATCTTCGGCCACGGCAGGAGGCTGAGACCGCCACCCGCGGCAACACTGCCACCGGCGGACGTCGACACGCCCGAGGTCATGACCTGCTTGACGTAACCGGAGATGTCTTCGCGCTGGATGCGACCACCGCGACCGCTGCCCTTGACCTGGGCCACGTCCACGCCGAGCTCGCGAGCGAACGCGCGAATGGCGGGGCTGGCGTAAGGTGCGTTGCCCGGCATGATGACGCTGGCGTCGAAGGACACCGGCGGCGTGCGCGGAGCACCACCGACCGGTGCTTCGGTCGCGGCAGCCGGTGCGGGGGCGGCGTCGCGCTTGGGCGCGTCGGCCTGAGCGGCGGCGGCCGGCTTCTCGGCGGCGGGCGCCGGCGACGCGTCGGCGGCATCGCCACCCTCGCCTTCCAGCACGGCGATCAGGTCGCCATCGTTGACCTCGTCACCGACCTTGACCTTCAGTTCCTTGATCACGCCGGCGGCCGGCGCGGGAATGTCCATCGTGGCCTTGTCCGATTCGAGCGTCATCAGGCTCTGGTCCTTGGTGACGGTGTCGCCGACCTTGACCATGAGCTCGATGATGGGCACCGGCTTGCCGCCGATGTCGGGCACGGTGACGTTGACCGGGCCGGAGGACTTCGACGCGGACGGCGCCTTGGCGGCAGCCGGAGCAGGCGCCGGAGCGGCTGCCTCGGGCGCAGCGGCCTTCGGTGCCTCGGCCTTGGGCGCTTCCGCCTTCGGTGCGGCGGCGGCCGGGGCGTCGCCCTCGGCTTCGACCAGGGCGATCACGTGGCCTTCGTCGACTTCATCGCCGACCTTGACCTTCAGTTCCTTGATGACGCCAGCAAACGGCGCCGGCACTTCCATCGTGGCCTTGTCGGATTCGAGCGTCACCAGGCTCTGGTCTTTCTCGACGCGATCGCCGACCTTGACCATGATTTCAATGACGGGGACCGCACTGCCACCGATATCGGGGACACGGGCTTCTTTGACGTCGGCCATAGGAACTCCTAGAACAGGCGTCGGCGGGCGGCAAACCCACCGGCGGGGGAAGGACGGGCGCCGCTGGACGGCGCAACCGGTCGATTGTAATCCCTCAGGCGACGTTTCCCACGATTCAAACGGTTGTTTGCCAGTATTTCAGCTAGAACCAAACCAGCCCGCCCATGACCAGCCTCGGTAGGAGCCGATTCATCGGCGATGCCCTCGCCCGTGTGGGAGCCGATTCATCGGCGATGGGGTGCTCGCGACACCCTGGCCCGCTGCCGCGGGATCGCCGATGAATCGGCTCCCACAAGAAGCGGCGGCCAAAGAGATCGGCTTACACCGGGTTCGCGGGATCCTGCGCTGTCGGCGCACGCACCAGGCGGATCTCGCTCTGCGGGTAGGGGATGGTGATGCCGGCCTCGTCGAAGCGCTCCTTGATGCTGCGGATCAGGGTGGTCTGCGTTTCCCAGAGATCGCCGGTGGCCGACCAGCCGCGGATGACCAGGTTGACGCTCGAATCGCCCAGCGCCTCGGTCCACACGCCCGGCGCCGGATCCTTGAGGATGCGTGCGTCGGCGGCGAACAGATCCCGCACGGTCTGCATCGCCTTGCCGATATCGTCGTTGTAGCCGATGCCGACCTTGATCTCGAAGCGCCGCGTGCCGCGGACGTTGAAGTTGATGATCGCGTCGCCGCCGACCTTGGCGTTCGGCAGGACCGCCTGGCGGTTGTCCGGCGTGATCAGGTAGGTGTGCATGAGGTTGACGCTCTGCACGTCGCCTTCGACGCCGCCAATGGTGACGTGGTCACCGACACGGAACGGACGGAACAGGATCAGCAGCACGCCCCAGGCGAGGTTGGACAGCGAGCTGTTGAGGGCCAGCCCGATGGCGAGGCCGGCGGCGCCGATCGCCGCGATGAACGAGGCCGTGGGAATTCCGGCCATGCCGAGCACCTGGATCATCAGCAGCGCGATGAGGATGCCGTAGATGATGTTGCGCAGGAACATCGCCAGCGTCACGTCGACACGGGCGCGCTCGAGCGCGCGACGACCGAGGTTGGCGACGCGTGCGGCGATCCAGAAGCCGATCAACAGCAGCAGCAACGCCAGGCCGATGCGGATGGAATAGGTGACGATCAAGGCGCGCGTCGCCGCGTGGATGCCGAGCTGGTCGAGGAAATCGTTCATGGGCTATGCCTCCTGCGTTTTTTGTTCGGCAGTGAGGCTAGCACCCATCGCAAAGGCAGGTCTTTGTAGGAGCCGATTCATCGGCGATCCCGCGGCAGCGGGCCAGGTTATCGCCAGCACCCATCGCCGATAAATCGGCTCCTACAAAAAGCAAGGCGCCTTTCGGCGCCTTTTTTTACGGGGTAGTCGAGGCCGGTGGGCTCTGCGGCACCTGTGCGGTTTGCGGGCTGTCGATCTTGCGACCGCCGTACGGCAACACCTGCGCTGCAACCTTCGGGTCCGCCTTGATCAGCGACACCTCGTCACCGACGATATGGGCGGCTTCCTCGAGCGGCGTGTCCTTGGCCTTCTTCGCATCGGCTTCCGCCTTGATCTCGGTCTTCAGGCTGCGCTCGTTCGCGTTGAGGCCGTCGTCGCCGTTGTTGGCGTCGTCAGCCGCGTCGGTCGCACCACCGAAGATCGCCTTGCGACGGTTACGGAAGTCCGTCTGCAGCGCGTCGTACTGCTTGCGCTCGGCCTGGCGTGCGGCGAAGTTCAGCGAGATGTCGGTCTTGTCGCGGAGCTTCTTGTACTCGGCCATTTCGTCGAGCATGAGCTTCCATGCCGGCGAGTTGGCGACGCGCGCCTCGTGCTTGGCATTGAGCGGACCGAAGATCGGCTTGAGGTCGGCGACCGGCTTGTAGTCGGCCGGATCGATGTGACGCCACGGCAGTGCGTTGTCGTAGGTGGATTCGCCGAATTCCTTCGCATCGCCGTTCTGCGGGAACATGACGTCCGGCGTGACACCGCGCAGCTGCGTGCTGTCACCGTTGATGCGGATGAACTCGGCGATGGTCATCTTGAGCTCGCCGTACTTGGCGGTCTCACCGGTGACGGACTTGCCGAACTTGTCGAGGTCGACCAGGTTCTGCACGGTGCCCTTGCCGAAGGTCGGCTCGCCGATGATGACGCCACGGCCGTAATCCTGGATCGCCGCGGCGAAGATCTCCGAGGCCGAGGCCGAACCACGATTGACCAGCACGGCCATCGGACCGTCCCACGACATGCCCGGGGCGTCATCGCCCTGCGCGTCGATCTGGCCACGGGCGTCACGCACCTGCACGACAGGGCCGGTGTCGATGAACAGACCGGTGAGCTCGGTGGCTTCGGACAGCGAACCGCCGCCGTTGTTGCGCAGATCGATGACCACGCCCTCGACCTTCTGTGCCTTGAGCTCGGTGAGGAGCTTGGCGACGTCGCGGGTAGCGCTCTTGAAGTTGGTGTCGCCGGCGCGGCGCGCACCGAAGTCCTGGTAGAACGTGGGCAGGTCGATCACGCCGATCTTGCGGGTGACGTCGCCGTCCTTCACGTCGATGACCTTGGACTTGGCGGCCTGCTCTTCCATCGTGACCTTCTTGCGGACCAGCGTCACGATGTCGTGCTTGCCGTCCACGCCGGCATCGGCCGGAAGGATCTCGATGCGGACGGTGGTGTCCTTCTTGCCGCGGATGAGCTTGACCACGTCGTCCTGGCGCCAGCCGACCACGTCGACCATGGGACCGGTTTCGCCCTGGCCGATGGCGACGATGCGATCGCCCGCCTTCATCTTGCCGGACTTGATCGCCGGGCCGCCCGGAACGAGTTCGCGGATGGTGGTGTAGTCGTCGCGTGCCTGCAGCACCGCGCCGATACCTTCCAGCGACAGGCGCATGGCGATGTCGAAGGCGTCGGCGGCACGGGGACCGAGGTAATCGGTGTGCGGATCGGTGGAGTTGGCGTACGCGGTCATGAAGGCCTGCGTCGCGTCTTCATCGTCGAGCTGGCGCACGCGGCTGATATACGTCGCATAGCGCTTGTCGAGCGTCTTGCGGATGTCGTCGTCGCTCTTGCCGGCGAGCTTCAGGCGCAGCCAGTCGTTCATGGTCCGCTTGCGCCAGACGTCGTCGAGTTCGGCCTGGTTCTTCGGGATCGCGGCTTTCTTGCGGTCGAAGTTGAAGCTTTCGTTGCTGCTGAAGTCGAAGCCCTTCTTCAACAGGCCGCGCGCGTAGTTCATGCGATCCACGGCGCGCGTGATGTAGAGGTTGAACACCGAGAACGGACCGGTGAGGTCCTGGTTCCAGATCGCATCGTCGAACTGCGTCTTCAGCGGCGCGAACTTGTCCATGTCTTCCTGGGTGAAGAAGACTTTCTCGCTATCGAGCGCGTCGAAGTAGGCCTTGTAGATCTTGGCCGACATGGCGTCGTCGAGCGGCTGGGCCTGGTAATGGAAGCGCGTGAGGAAGCGCGCCGACAGCTGCGAGGCCTGGGCCTCGGCGGCGGTCGGCTTCAACGGCAGGCTCGACTCCTTGCGCTGCGGCTCCGGCGAGGTCGCTGCTTCGGACGCATCCTTGGGCTGCGGTGTCGCGGCCTTCGTCGCCGGCGCGGCCGCACCCGGCTGCTGCGGGGCGGCTGTCTGTGCCTGGGCACCCGCGGCGGAAAGGGCCAGCAGGAGGGCGAACGCGGGGCGAAGGGTCATGTAGTCGAAGCCTCGGATTGCTTTGGGGCGTTTATTCGACGACGCCGGCGGCGTGAGCCATCAGGTCGGCATGGTAGGAGGATCGCACCAACGGGCCGGAAGCGACATGGCCAAAGCCCATCTCTTCACCAGCGACGCGCAGCGCCTCGAATTCGTCCGGCGTCCAGTAACGGACCACCGGGTGGTGATGCGCCGTCGGCTGCAGGTACTGGCCGATGGTGATCATGTCGACGTCATGGTTCCGTAGATCGCGCATGGTCTCGAGCACCTGCTCCATCGTCTCACCCAGGCCGAGCATGATGCCGGACTTGGTCGGGACGTCGGGATGCTGTGCCTTGAACCGCTTGAGCAGGTCCAGCGACCACTGGTAGTCGGCGCCCGGACGGACTTCGCGGTACAGGTGCGGCACCGTCTCGAGGTTGTGGTTGAAGACGTCCGGCGGGAAGTCCTTCATGACTTCCAGCGCGCGCTCCATACGGCCCTTGCCACGGAAGTCCGGGGTGAGGATCTCGATGCGGATGTTCGGGCTGGCGTGGCGCACGGCACGGATGCACGAGGCGAAATGCTCGGCACCGCCGTCGCGCAGGTCGTCGCGGTCCACCGAGGTGATCACCACGTACTTCAGGCGCATGTCGCGGATGGTCTCGGCCAGGCGCGCCGGCTCGAGCGGATCCGGCGGCTGCGGCCGGCCGTGGGCCACGTCGCAGAACGAGCAACGGCGGGTGCAGACCTCGCCGAGGATCATGAACGTGGCGGTGCCCTTGGAGAAGCACTCGTGGATGTTCGGGCAGGACGCTTCTTCGCAGACCGTGACCAGCGAGTTCTCGCGCAGGCGCGCCTTCAGCTGCTGCACGGCGTTGCCCTGGGGCAGACGCACGCGGATCCAGCTGGGCTTGCGCAGCGTGGGCACGTCGGTATCGAAGTTCGCGCGATTGAGCGCGATCTTGTCGTTACCAAGCATCTTCTCGCCCGGCTTGTCGACGACGGCGATGGGGATGCTGCGGGAGGGGGAAGTGGAGGTTTGGCTCATAACGGCTACGACCTCAGACCGCAATGCGGGTCGGGAGTTCGGGGAGGGAGGGTTCGGCTGACACGGCGTGGAAGCCAAACTGCTTGCAGAATTCCTGTACCAGGACGTCTTCCACGTCCGCCAACCGTGACGGACCGCCCAAGTCTAACACCTGGGTGACCTCCAAACCCTTGTAGCCGCAGGGATTGATGCGGTGGTAGGGCTCGAGGTCCATATCCACGTTGAAGGCCAGCCCGTGGAAGCTGCAGCCCCGGCGGATGCGCAGCCCGAGGGCCGCGACCTTGGCGCCCGCCACGTAGACGCCCGGGGCGCCCTCGAGGCGTTCGGCGCCGATATTCCACTCGCCCATGGTGTCGATGATGGCCTGCTCGATCCGGTTGACCAGCTCGCGCACGCCCACGCCGACACGGCGCAGGTCGATCATCGGGTAGGCCACGATCTGGCCGGGACCGTGGTAGGTCACCTGGCCGCCGCGATCCACGCGGACCACGGGGATGTCCCCTGCCGCCAGCACGTGCTCTTCCTTGCCCGCCTGGCCCAGGGTGAACACCGGGTCATGCTCCAGCAGCCACAGCTCGTCGACGGTGTCGTCGGTGCGGTTGTCGGTGAAGGCGCTCATGGCCTTCCAGGTGGATTCGTAGGGGACGCGCCCCAGCCGGCGGACGTTGAGCGGGAGGGTCATCGGGATCGGGTCGGAGGGGATGTCGAGGAGTTGTGGGCAACGCGAAACAGATACAAGGTCGCCACACCGTGGTAGGAGCCGATTCATCGGCGATCCGGCGGCAGCCGGCCAGGCAGCCGGCCGGGCTGCCGCGAGCACCCAATCGCCGATGAATCGGCTCCTACCAAGAGCAGGCCGTCACATCGTGAAGCGGATGTTCTCGTCGGCCCGCAAGGTGCTATGCGCCTCGAGGTACTTTTCACGGCTCGGTGCGACGAAGCTCACGGTGACCGACTGGTAATTCCCGGCCGGGGTGAGCTTGGTCGTCAGGGTCTCGTGGAGCACTTCCAGGCCGATGGCATGGAGCAGCGCCGGGACGTGCTTGTCGAGGCCGGCCGTGGCGCTGCCGATGGCCGTGATCTCGAACTCGCCCGGGAACTGGAAGCCCTTGCCGTCTTTCTGCGCATCGCTGAAGTCGATCTCACGCATCGTGCCGTCCTCTTACTTCTTGTCGCTGTCGCTGTGGAACCACAGCATGATCGTGTCCCAGAGGCGCGAGAAGAAACCGCCTTCCGGTGCATCGTTCAGGGCCACCAGGGGCGTGGTGAGCACCGGCTGGCCGTCGAGCGTGACGCGCAGCGTGCCGACCTGCTGGCCCTTCTTGAAGGGCGCGATCAGGGTCGCCGGGATGTCGAGGTTGGCCTTGAGCTTGTCGTAGTCGCCACGCTTGACCGAGACCAGTGCGTCTTCGGCGACACCGAGCGGGATGGTGTTCTCGGCGCCCTTCCACAGCTTCGGCGTGGCGAGCGGCTTGTTGGCTTCG
>Ga0247741_1002276_pt1 | contig 10703 bp, 7 predicted proteins | sample UWRJL213509R2_FD_180945 | JGI IMG/M metagenome (GOLD analysis project Ga0247741, IMG submission 180945) | Plant litter microbial communities from Arlington Agricultural Research Station in Wisconsin, United States - UWRJ-L213-509R-2 | ecosystem: Environmental > Terrestrial > Plant litter >...
CATGTACAGTGGCTTATGGATGGTTGGTCTTCTGGTGTGATAAGAAGCAATACCAACGTGCTACAGTGAGCCTTCGAGAGAGGCGATAGCTCGGGCCAGTTGGGCGGTAGTTAACTACCGTGTCAATGGTGAGTTGAAGATCCGCGCAAGTCACCGTTCCCATCTTTGGAAATTCACGGGCCTATGACTCACATCGTCCATCGATCGAGCCTTTGAATTTTGGGCGCGGTGGAGATCAAAGCAGCTAAATTTAGGAATGCAGGAATACACGACCGCCTGTTTCCAATGTCACAATTGGAATTTGCCGGTTCGACTGTTGACTCTCTTCTAGAGGGCTCCGCCATGCGATGTAAATGGGTTCAAAAGTATATCGAAGAGGTTCAGCGGTGGTCTCACGAAAGTTCCTCCCATGTAGGCTTCACCAGCATTCACACGAGACGGAACAACTCCTGTGAAGTTGTGGACGAAAGTGCGTGTACCATATTTATAGGTCTCTACCTAGTTGGAATTGGCGAACAAACTGGAGGCCTCTTCCGAGGTCCTTTCGTGTTAAGCAAGATTTTATTCTCCTTGTACTGTGAGCTGCTTTCGGTGGGACTTGGATTGTCGTGATTCATCTCATCTATTTTTGGGACCTCAGGAGTCGGATCCACAACGGGCTGCAATAGCGGGTAATATAGTTAATGCCTGCGCAAGGTGCATATAAATCATGTCGATTCTCTGTATATGGCCCTCTTCTGGATTCAGATTTTTAAAAAAATTTGAACGTTTGCTGGTGGAAGCGCTCTGCTTTGGGAGTATGCTTAGCCCCAACTTGAAAACCCTGATCAATTAACTATCAATGACGATACATACGAAGAAGGGTCCTATACAGCTGCTGAAAGATCTCGATCTGGGGCAGACTGATGATGGTGTGTAATTCTTTCATTTCTGAGGCTGCTAGATCTCTGCAGTCAGAATACAGGTGGGCTGCTCAGCGATCCCATCCGAGTCTCGCCTGCCAAATAGCTCGTCAATCATTAACTAACTCTGCGCAGACGAGAATGCCTGCTCTCGATACCTTTACGCCATCACCAGACTCCAAATTCGTGTTAGATGCCGGTTTTTCTTTTCTATTCCGCCAGTGTCAAATATCAGCAACCTAAATCCGAGCCGGTCTACTCATATTGCAACTCTGAGCCAGGAACCGCTAACAGCTCGTTCCGATACCTAAAATCACGCGATGAGGTGCAGGGAAAAGACTCCGGCGACCACTTGTCCAACTTTGAAAATTTTACCCCGGAAATCGGTGAACCTTCCCAACAGTGTTGCGCATTTCTAGAATGAGACTGAGCAGTTATTGGGTTATTTCCAATGCCGGATCTTCATTTTCGGCCATCTAGAGAAATCCCGTCCTCGGGCAATTAAGTAACATGAATGGGTACAGAAAGCAGTACTAGAGCTGATTGGAAAACACATCTGTGGGTCAATGCTAGGTGCCTAAGGGATGGTATCAATATCAGCCATTGCTTTCCTGTTTGATAGCCGGAAGGAAGGGCCGGCAAGGCTGCATTGGCGTAGATAGAGTTGGGAGTGGGCGATAAAGTGCAGCAAAGGCTTCTGAGAATGCGCAGGGTAGAAGCAATAGAAAAGCATATCTCGGGTCAGGGTGGTTAACCCCTGTCTCCCAACATCAGGATCCATCCTGTACACCTTAGCAAGCACATATTAAGAGTTTCTCGTCCTCTGAATGCAAGGCGTCTACAATCCCCGGAGTAAGCATGATGCAGGAGACAAGACGAAAGTAACTTAAAATCGACGAGCGTCACTCTGATAAATACTGGGAGACCCAACCAAATTCCCTCCAGGACAAGGCCCTGAGGGTTTTGATGCTCACGCGTGAACCTGAAGCTGTCAGTCTCAGATATTGGCCGAATATACGAATATACTACGAGTCCAGGTAGCTAACTAATGTAGTGCATTGCAGTGATATATCTTCCAAATAAAGCTTCCCCAACGCCTGAACCGATGACTATAGAAAATATAAATCCAGCGTTGTACGTCCTGAAGCAAGTTCGAGTTAGCTTTGAGAACCCCTGAATGGCAAGCTGTGAGCCACTGAGATAGAAACGGCACCCACATGACAGCAAGCATGAACGCAAAACCTAATGCGGCCTGACCAGCGTGTAGCACACCTCTCGAGAGATCATGAGCAGTAATGAAGGTCGGGGCAGAGTGTAGTAGGACGATATTCCTCCATGTCACTGGTGGCTGCAAACCCTTCGACGGTAGTGCCACCTTTGTTGGTGTATTAGGGATAGAGCTTAATCGACTGGCCAAAGCCACGATGGCACTTTTGGTAAGTTGTCAGTTTCGCCAACCGACACGATTAAGCAATACGCACCGTCTACGCCAGAAGACCTCAGCCCCAGCGCGTACAGCAGCCAGCCATCGCTCCACCAACGAGAAAAGAAACAGCCCTATGCACGCCCCGACCATAACGCCTTTAGATTCCGGCACCCAACCGAGAAACCATAATGTATCACCAGGCTGGAAGTGCAGATAAGGGATCATGTGTCCTTCAGCCATCGACATCGGTCCGTCCATCGACATATCCATTCCGTCAGCATGGTCCTGGGCTAGTGTATAAGGAATAGAAGCGACGACACATGCAGCGATGAGTAGTCGAATGGTAGCAGGGAGGGCGGCCATGGGTAGCGATGTGGCAAATTTCGTTATACCGGTAATCTTCACTGTTCTTGCAGGGGTTAGATGTAAATCAGAAACGAGGAAGATGTACACAGTATCAGAGTATGTACCCCGGAATGGTGTGTGGGGAACGATATCAAGGGGCCGCAATGAGTGTGACACAGACTACGTAACCACAGTAACAGTCACGCCCCCTGCCGGAAAATTAAACCTGGTGTTCTCTACACGTCCGGAGGAGGCGGAGAGTCTGGGCCATGGAGGCCGTTACCCGTCCTAGGGGAACTCTCAGGTATTTGGTGCGATATGGACAATCTAGTCGAGCACTGGCATTTCTACGGGACTAAGGTGTTGCAACAGAGAGTGAAAGAACCTTCAGGTTCAATAGCATCAACCAGCGGAAGAGTTCACAGACATATAGACCTTGAAGCGGCATCAAATTACAGGAAAAATTTGGATGGAACGCAGGTAGAAGAGTTGTAAAGAACACACAACCGGATGAGGTGCAACTTCGACAGAGACATAGAAAACCAGACAGAAGATGAGGTGAAGAAGATGCGCATTTTACAGCACCAGTGTCATTACAGCGGAAATCGTGCATACAAGACAACCAAAGCCGGCGGCACCAAGTATATTTTGTAAGAGGATATGAGGATCACATGTTGAGCTGCGTGGGTGCAGGTTGGCTGTTTTTGAACACGCGACGGAGAAACACGCAACGGAGATAAGTCACAAAGACCATGACACCCAAGGGATGCACAAGCGTAGAATTTCGCGAAAACCGCCGGAATTAGCTTAGAAGATACTGACTTTGTCGTCCTGAGAAGTTGGCGAGGGTTAGGAATCTAAAGAATCGGCGCCCTGGTTGGCGTCACCTAAGTACAGCCAGTTTCTTAACATCCCTGCTAAGAGATACCCTGGCGGTAGACTCTACTATATCCTGAAAATTGCTAGGCGGAGACACGAAACCATAGCCGCTGGAAATAGACGTCACTGTCTGTTCATTTGATCGCTGCCAGGGAAGAGCAGTTCTAACTCCCCTAGACCATTTTCATCGCGAGGCATGAAGTGTTCTATGAAACGATAGAGGATTGAAGCCTGTATTCACATTAGGTGGCGCGCAACAGAGGGCTTTCAGGGGATGTAAGCAATAAACCGAGCACTTGGAGAAAGCGATTAACCTAACGTTACTAGTTAAAGACTCAAGCTATCGAGGACTAAGAAGGGTAGGTGGATCCTTTCATATCTAGACCTCTGCAAAGCTCAAGTAACCCACATTCAATTATTATTGTTGCCGTGTCTCTGGTATCTTGTGTACCTTGTTAGGAACGGGATTTATTCATGGCTCGTTGGATCACACTACACCTAACTCCGCAACTGATATTTTTGGAAATGCTCCCGGTGCGTCTTCATGTCCGAAAGCGCCGTAGTTCCGCCTATATTCCTCCACGTTCAGTGAAGCTAGGTGACGTGAACAGTCACTTCAGAATCAAAATTGAATCAATCTCGCGAAGGCGGAGACGTTGACGTGCTATTACCACTCCAAATACGCTTCTCTCCTTCGCTTAAAAAGTACATAAGAAGCACGCTACTCCCACCGATTTCAACCAATAAGTAGGAGATAGCGTCAACAATCATCCGCGAATAAATGCTATATCTTTAGATTTAGGAATTGTAGGCCCTCACCCATCTCGCCCCTCAGACCATTGTGGAACTCATAAGCCATTACGAAAATATCCAATTACGTGCCGTGTACACGAGGGTCTGCAAAGCTGCCTCCGAATCTAATCCGAGAAGTTTATTGATGCAAATGCATCTAACCACTCACCATTCCGTATCGCGGCTTATCTGAACTAGAGTCAGTCCGGTCGGTCCTCATCGGCTTTGTCAACTTTATTATGTATGTTCATGGCTTTTATAAACTGACGGGAAAACCTTGAGATCACATCATTTCCATTTGAATTCCCTCTATCTATTAAATACGACGAACTTGGGGTTCTATATAGTGGCTCAATGATATAGATTCAGTTGTAATCACTTTATGGTTTGAAATAGACCGTTAGTTCACATCATACCTATTTCCTCGCTTTCTAGTAGCAAAACGCACTCTGCGAGCTCCTCCAGTACTCGGTAACAACTTATGCTGATTCGATCGGCTCATCACGGACGTCGGACATCATATCATCAAATCTGCATCAGCGATCTGTGCAATAAATTCCCATTTAGCAATTTAGCTCGCCTGACGTTCGGCTGATTTGGGCAGGCCGGCAGCATGTAGACGTGGTATTATATAGGATTTGGATAATTTACACTTCAAGATGAATACTATGTCAATCTCTGTATTATGGCACTCAAAACGCGCAAGGAATCGGCCTAGGCGTTCTCAATCCGTACAATGCATACCGATCGAAGGTATAACCCGGATACACTGGTGAGCGCTGAGGTTCCAGAAATTGTTGTCAATCAATAGGTTCTTGGTTCTTATCCTTTTTTTATTCGAAGAAATATATCCATTTAGCCTCATTGTGCTTTGCATTGAATGCTAACTTCGAACGCCCAAAGGCGACCGGCAACCAAACTATTCGCCCCGGTGTATAAGGTCGCCGAATGGTAGAAACCCTTGTATAGGATCATCATTTCGCTCAACAAACTTCAGATCATCGGTGCAGTTCGATCTAGTTCGATTGCCTTGCTGTCTCCCCGGCAATCTAAACCAAGAATAGGCGCCAATCTCATGACCAATTATTACTAACACAACTATGGTGTGCGCGTAATCCTCGTTTTAGACATTACAGGTGTACCCAACAACTTAGAAAGTAATACATATGATTGAATTGTCAAGAGAGTCTAATACGCAAAGCTTTTCGAGTGACCTACCTGTACTGGCGTCTGCAGGCAAGACGAGCGGACCCCGGTAAGTGTCAATTCACGATCATTCAAAAAGTCGCATCGTTCAAAAGAAAAATACACCATGAAACAGAAAGATTAATGACTGTAACATGAATTTTTGTTCAAAAATCTGAGTGTAGAAAATAAAGTATGCTTTGCCTGTATTCATGGTCACTCTAGGAAATGTGGCGTAGCTCGCAGACTGGCGCTAATACGGCGAAACACTGACCTTCAATCGGAACAGAATCTATTTTCAGTAATTGTAAAATCGATGTACGGCAGAGATTGGCAGGTCAGCAATTAACGCGGTCGCACAAACTATACCCAACCGTTTCTACATGGCGCCAAGTACGAGAGCGTCCATGATGTTTTGTTGGTCTAACCTAAGGTCCACCAGTCTAATAGCTCTTTAAAAACTGCTTATATTTCTTGCCCTTGTTCCTCATACGGGTTTTCTGTGAAATTGTGGAATTCCTACTGGTGAGAAACGGGTCCAGCTGCGCATGTTTTACTGCTAAACTAATCGGGATTCCCGTTGCCTATCCTGCTCATTATGATAGAGACTACTGAAACTGTTATCCGCAAGGCTGAGATTAGGTCCCTGAGAGCAATTCCGAAAAATAGTGGTTTAATTCCCAAGCACCCGATGAAGAGAGACTAAACACCTTAGATGGTTGAATCAGAAACCAATGCGTAACGTGGATGAAGCAAAAATTATTCCTGCTGCTGCTGGGCTGATTACAAGAACGGCCATCCACTTCCGTTCATCATAGAGATTCTGACGTAGCCCGAAATCATTCAAAACTACTCCAAATGGTCAATTTGCGCAGGAATAGAAGTATCCGGTTCCTTCCCGACATGCATTTCAGTGATTAGGTGCTTCAAGGGTTGTTGTGTTCGAAGCTGAGGAAGGCATGGAGGGTGTCAACTAAAGGTGCCCGCGAAAGATTTGTCGGAGAACTGTCGTGGGACTCGTGGCTGGGGTGAACAGTTAAGGATTTAAATCCTTTGTGGTTTTCTAAAGCTTCCTCGTCGACGCCGAAATCTCTTTACCTCCATTGCCGAACTCGCCGACCTCTTCGCACCAACTTCGCACGGGTGAAATATTTCTCCTAGGAGGGTGGTCATGAGGCAATGAAGCCAACAAGTAATCGCATTGTGGGCATTAATATTTTTTGAAGACGGGTAGACTACCACGAATCTAAGTCTATCGAAGCCAGTTCTGCCAAGACCTTGCTGAACCCCGCAATATTATTGTGGTCAGAGACTGGCTAGTGATTCTGTGTGGTAGAGGCTTTAGGTGTGGGATTGAACACGTGACCCTAGAGTCTATGGCAGCACGCAATCCTAAGTCCTAAGGTTCCTTGAGGTACCATGGGCTCTTACTGATTTCGCCGAGCATAGTTAATATAAGTAACACAGGTCGACAACGGAGCTCTCAGTATTATTGACGCTGTTCCCGTTCCCTTTAAGCAAATAATCATCGACAGTCCAATTGAACCCCCTTCAAGCTCAAGCTCGGGCCGGTTGAGACAGAGACCACAAGGATGCGAAGCCACGGCGATCACAGATGAGGATAACGCACTCGCCACCTCAAAGATACCAAAATTAAACACTGCGCAGATCCTTCATGATTTCTCCAAACATTCACCATACGACGCAATTGGCAATTTCCCTTTAGCCATGAAGCGGAAGCAGTTGCGGATTTTGCGAGACCGGCTCAAAACTTCAATTCAGTCCAGCACAATGCCAGGGTTTGTTACAATAACCATATGATGTCTCATAACTTATTGCACCAGAGGCATAAGAAACGTGAGCTAATGGGGCTTGAGGTGAGTTTTGGCCGATCTCGAACCTGCTAAGTGCTTGTATCAACAGCAGGCAACAATCGGAAATTCCCATAGTACCTTTACATGTCACGAGGGCAGAAGCAGCACCTCGCTCAGAGTTAGCCTATATTATATTGGATGGTTAGACCATTATATGGGCTGGAATTGTCAGGATTTTAACAGCGTGAAAGCATTGGGGCAAATGCAGCGGCGTCAGTTCGGTTGCTTGAGAAGTATCGTCGATGCACGCTCTGCATCGACTTGACAGCGACACGTACGCGCCTATGCACCTCTGATGCATAAATGAACACGCTTAACATCCGCACATTGATTGTAAGGTTTTTTTGGGGTCAATTTTCTGCTTCGGGGAAATTTTCCTTCTCGATGAACGCATCAGGCTGTAGCTTCTGGCATCAAGAATGGCACGTGGATCGGCTTCCGGAAGTTGAGTCTCTTCTTGAAGTTGGAAATTTCGTTGGAACTCCAGCAGCTCACTCTGTCTATTGCGCTTGAGCTAGGAAGCTGAACAGGGAGTACACACCAATCACGCGGTGATTATCTAAATAATATCCATGCCCCTATATTTTCCAGTATTTGATGCTAGATTCAGCACGCTCGAAAGCAAACTCGCCTCCCCAAGATTGGACATCGAGCAGACTTTCGTGAACAGCGACTCTGAGGTCATTCTTAGCTTCGCGTGCCGAAGCTATATCTGGTACCCGGCCAGCTTGGTGCTCCTCTTTCGAACTCTGCGGAGTCTTTCGATAAGCAAAGTCTACGCGCCTTGGAGTCGAATGCTTACTTGGATAGCCTGACTGATGTCAGAGTCGATGACGGCAAGAAAGTCCGCCATATCCCCCTCGTCTTCCCACCGGAGCCCAACGGTGGCTCGTACTATCGAAGCTAATAGTCCCAAACTCGCGAAACCCATACCAGCCCCGTAAAGTGATCGAGCTCGCGTGAGGACATCGTGGAGGTGTGGTAGCGGTGTTGGAGGTGAGTCTCGTGTCTGTTTGCTGAAGAGAGCGTAGGGGTTAACCCTATAATTGGTCTGGCGTAATCTTGTTCGTGCAGCGTTCGTAAATGCAGGCGTGATTCCTGCTGGGCCTGTAGCAAGTAGGTTGCGCATGATTGATCGAAGGCTATCCAAGAGGTAAGTTTAGGTTCTGGAATATATTGGAGAGACATACTCCTCGGGTGAAGCATTTGCAATGAAAGTATCGAGCATAAGGTTCCTGGAATCAAAATAGGGTCAACATGCTGTCGCTATGGAGGAGCGCACGAGGCTCACACATGCCCAAGTGCTGGTCGCGCATCAACGCAACGGTATGACACTTCTGGGGCGGGCATCGTGTACTTGGTATTGAGGATGGACAACGTGCGTAGAGGAATTTTAACTGTCGGGGAACGCTCTTGGGCACTGAGGCGGGTGGGATGGTCGTTCTCATCTTACCTGGTAGTTATATAGGGCCCTTGACCTGGAATCACAATGTTCACCATCAGGGGTGGTCAAGTTAGAGATCTGGCGATTCGGAAAAGAAACACGGGAGATCGAAAGTTCTGATCCCGCGGGAGTGTTCCGGTGTATTATCTCGTCGCCGCCAAACTTTCGGAATGGATACCAAGATGACCAGAATTCAAGAATCGTATCGGCTTCGGTGTCGATAAATCGGGCTTCCAACGGCGGACTAATGTCTAATCTTTGTCCGGCTCGATTCGACCCTGCCACCATGCCATCACAAAATCGTAAAGTCTGTTTCGACGAGTCTACTGGTTTACTTACACGGTTGCAGCGACCATGCTCCCATCGGCCAAACGTCAGAAGCTGTGAGCGTTTGCCTTCAAGTCCGGCTTGTTTCATTCGCGTCATTGGTCGCCGGGCCATTTTGCCGTAACAGCTATAAAAAGCCCCTGTTCATTCCATCTAAGCCATAATTCCTTCCCAATGTCGACTGCCACCTACCCTATAGAAACTTTTCGTCTTGGACCTCACGAATCGTCTCGCATCTGGACTGGTCTTTGGCAGCTATCCAGTCCAGAATGGGGCACTGCTAAGGTATCCAAAGTTCGCGACGCGATGAAGCGTCACGTTGAAATGGGATATACTGGCTTCGGTACAATTTCTCGTCTCTGAGTTCTTTCGGTCTGCTGATTTTCGCTACCGCTCAGATATGGTGCGTACTTTAACAACCATACGAAGCGCAAACGATCGGAGTCCTAACGGCGGTTAACCAATTTCGCCTGCACACTCGTAGGGTAAGAAATGAACATTTCAGTAACACCGACCACATGTTCTAATCTGCATGCCGGTTAGCCGACCATTATGGTAGCGCTGAGATCATCTTCGTACGTCGGACCATGATTTTAAACACAAAACTTTCAACTCTAATTTCGTAGGGCGATTTCTACAAATCCTCTCCTTATGCTGAGAGAATCGTGGCCGCAACCAAATGGTGTGTCTTCAAAACGGTCAATCCTACTCGGGAGGTTGTCTTGGATGCGGTCCGTGAACGCATGGAACGTATGAGGACTCGTCGCGTTGATCTACTGCAGGTATGCTGAGCGTTCACTTTAGCAACATATTCTGAAGTGATAGTGTTAAGTTCCATTGGCAAGACTACTCGGATAAGCGATACATGGACGCTCTGCAACATCTGGCTGACTTAGAAGATGAAGGGCTCATCTCTGCCATCGGACTATGCAATTTTGATACTATTCACACAGACGAGATATGCACTGTGCTTGGCCCTGGGGTGATTGTCTCAAACCAAGTACAGGTGCGAATTCTCTCGTTTCAGCCCTTTCATGCGCCTGAATTCCTCATTTCGCTAGTTCTCGTTGATCGACACGCGTCCACTTCATGGAATGGCCGATGTTTGTCAGAAACATGGTCTTAAGCTCTTGACGTATGGTACCCTGGTCAGTATGACTTCCGATTCTTCTGAATACACCTTCTGAAAAGTTGTTCCTCAAGTGTGGGGGCTTTTTATCAGATCGCTGGTTGGGTATGCCAGAACCTGAGTTGTATGCGGTTGGCGACGACCAAACACCGTCGATGCGAAAGGTAGCTGATTTCACAGTGTTCAAATCAAGTCCATTTCTGACGCACCCACCAGTATCTCGATATGATTATTAAGGTTTGGGGAACTTGGGGGCTTTTCCAGTCGCTTCTGTCTGTCTTACGCAAGGTCGGTGATCGTCACGGGAAAAGTATATCGAACATCGCGACTAGATGGGTGCTTGACCATCCTTTCGTCGGGGCGGTTCTCATAGGTATATTTCCCGTCATACTGCCTCATA
>Ga0247741_1002279_pt1 | contig 10698 bp, 8 predicted proteins | sample UWRJL213509R2_FD_180945 | JGI IMG/M metagenome (GOLD analysis project Ga0247741, IMG submission 180945) | Plant litter microbial communities from Arlington Agricultural Research Station in Wisconsin, United States - UWRJ-L213-509R-2 | ecosystem: Environmental > Terrestrial > Plant litter >...
GTGTCAACTGAAATTCGAGTGCACAAGACATAAGTCTAGAACAGAAGGAATGGGGCCGTTAGTGTGTGGAAAGAGAGATGAGGAAGTGACGAAATAAACCTCACCATCTATTTGATCCGCAGGAAGACTTTCATGTGTGAATCCTCGATAACCCAACACCAACGAACCATCGCACATTCACTGGAGTCTGATTCTTGAGGGCGTTGGGCAACGTTGTCGGGAAGCCAAGCGGTGTTAAAGATATAATGCGCAACGCGGAAGGCAGTTGCCTACGAAGAGAGCCAGAGCGTCGTTGGTTGATGATGTCCGAGAGTGAAACATATCATCACTGCAGGCCTTGAGCAAAGATCGAGATTGGATGGTTTGCAAAAGCCCTAGCAGGTGCAGACGCAGATATGAGGGATGGGGGATGTCCTGAGGCTGTACGAGTCAGAGGTAGTTGTGCATATAGGCGGGAGCTGAGAAGGTTCAAAACCTGTTAGACACGGATTGTAAGGAGAGAAAGAAACAGTACGAACTATTTGGTTAGAAATGGACGATATTCTGTGGGGAGTCAATACCGCTGGCAACTGGACAGCTACGAACGTGAGGATCGGAGGTGAGTATAGACGTCGGTAGCGGCCCGGAAGGCAGCTAGCAGGCTGTATCAGCCATAAGACACGCCGATCATCAATTGTATGGCTATTCCAACTGGCGGTTGCTGGTCCCTCGTGGTGAATGCTGCCTGTCTCTGTTCGAACCTCGGTGGAGGCTCAATTTCGGCAAGCCGAAATTAGCTTCAAGTTGGTCATTTATGCGCTCAGCTCGTCGAGGAACCACCAGCGTGAGTATTGTCGGCCTTGGGCACGTACACTGGGAGCCGTGGAGCCGTAGATAAGACAGATCGTGGACAGGCCCAGAGGAGTATGCGAAAGCGGAAATTTCGACCTTCAGGCGAGCCTTATAAAGCGATGGGTTGGATATGGCTTCCACATTGAGTGGAGTTGATGTGAGAGTCGGGCGGCAAGACGTTAAAGTTACACAAATTTTGACTCTTGGAGAGTGTACTTGGCCACAAGAACGAGAGCGACGCCTGTCGTAAGTTGCGTGAAGTTCGAAGTAGCCCCTTCAGACTACACATAAGGAGGTATCCGTGGCGATAGTTTGTTGGCAGCAGCAGAAATCAAGAGGCTCAAGATACTGTAACGCTAAACAATCAGTCAGTGGATCTCTAATGGAAGGTAAAAATGCGCACCGGACGAGATAAAACCCTTCACAACCCCAATCTCTTCAAACCGTCCCAAACGGCGCCAGCGACAGGAGATGTCTAATTCCACCGCCCATCTTCTGACTAGAACGGCGATGCAATCTGGATGCATCCGAGTTCACGAGGAACTACGAGCTAAAGACCCGAAGTGAGGGATTAGCAACTCTGCGATGGCGACGAGCAGTGCAAGCTCTTGGCCATTCGTTATTGGGCCCTGATGAAGGGACAGGCGCTGAGGCGCGTTTGGTATGGCCCTCGGTATGGACGGGAATCCTTTCACCCGTATTTCAACACCAGGGCAAATTGTTTCTCTTGTATGGGTCATGGGGGTGGAGAAGGGGAGGTCGTCGGTGTGAGATGATGTTTGAGATCCGCACATTGGTTCGAGTAGGAGTAAACGAGGGCGGTGGCGGACATGGATGGCGAGGGTGTCCGTTCGAGGAACGGCTTTTGCCTAGGTGACATTCGGACTGGACATTTCCCAAGGGGTGTGGAATAGAGGTAAAGCGTGATATTGGGGTCCTAATACGGCTGAGAATTGCCCCGACGCATACTGGAGGTGGTTGACCTTCAGCCACAATTCATCCGCTAGTGTTGTCGATAACATGGCCTAAGATGATTTCATCCTTCTCATGACTCGAGCCTCTGGCGCATAAGATGGGTCGAGAACCGCATCTGATGCTCCTTCGGGTTCAAAGCACCGAATCATGTAGGCATGCCTTTGCTTCTACAGCCTAGGATACTGCTGGATGCTTGGGTTTCGCAGAGCAGTCCTGAAACTCTGCTAGAAGACAATTTTGAACCGCGCTGCAATATGAGTTAATAGATGTATGCGAAGGGAAGATGAATGGCTGGCACCTCCTCTCAGCATAGCGACCGTTTGGTGTCTTGTATGTATATGCATGATTTCTAACGTCCAGGAGGTGGATATATGTGGCCTTGCGAAGAATTGGCTGAGAGAGAGCTTGTGAAATCTGGATGGCCGAGAATTGAGGCTGTAATAAAGAATGATGAATATCAAGCTCGAAGGTTGAGTAGGCTCAAAATCGTGCCTTGGAACGACCCCTCATCGACATCATCGGCACTTCTTCCTCCCTTCCCAACTGCACCGACAGATGGCATGAAAAACGCGGACATTCCAGGACCAAAACCACCAGCAAACACAGGATGTCGGCCAAGGCGATGACTACGTCCGTTATATAGTCCTTCGACCAAGCGTTGGCGGATATCTCCACGAACAGTTGTTGCGTTCTTTGTTACTCTGTTGTATGTTTTGTCACACAGTCCTGTGATCACACAGCCACTTCTGCGTGGATCGGATCCTTGATTCCTGTGCACTACTAAATGAATTTCAACTCTGGGTACCTCTGGCACCTTGTATGAGCGGTCACTGTCCCCCCTCTCCTGAGGCTTGCCATAGGCCTGGATTTTCGGTTGACGCATCTCAAATCGCGAAGATAAATACAGCCCTCCTCTCTCGTAGGGATGCGAGCACAGTACCATCACCTGCTGGTAGGCATGTTACCACACACCCAATCCTCGCCATTGTGTCAAGACTATCCTCAACTAGGATAGCACCAAGCAAGACGACCCGACCTTGATACCGAACCCAAGTGTTGGTGAGGGAGACCCATAACATCAATATCCGATACTCGATGCTTGGATTTTGGGCCAAGACGATATATCGCCTTCCACGACTTGCCTTGGGGCTGGATATGAGGTGGTACGGCTCTCGTATGGGCATATAGTATGTATTTCGTCATTCACTTCATTATGCTTTATGCTAACAAATTTTTAGTTATGTTTAGTGCCCGCACCTTCAAGTTCTGTTGACATCCAACACTCGATTAAGCGCCGACACCATATATCTCCGTTCGCCCAAAAAATCCGGGACATCCACTTTGGTCGGAGACGACATTTTACTGCGATGACTGGAGATGTGGGGTGTGCCCGCAAGTGGGACGAACGTTAATATTCTTTAGACTCAAGGTACGTGTTTCCCACTGATAATTATTGATTTACACTGATGCGCTGACAGGCTCTGCTGATCGCCGTTGGACTCAACTCGTCGACGCTAAGCAATTGGCGCGCAAAATTGGCATCTGCTTTGCTCAGGCGCAACCTATTGACTTCCGCGAAACACAGCTCTTCACTCTTCAACCCAGTGTGAACGCCTCGTATTCTACGCCGACACGACGTATGGACAACCGCCGAACGCCTTCCCATGTGGTTGGAGAAGTGGGTTATACTGGGTAGTCTGCCACAGGCACGTTCATTTAGATTCAAGGTACGCTTTTGGTGGAATATTTATTGACTTATACTAACGGCTGTGTTTACTATAAGCACCAGGAACTCATGATCGAAATTTTGTTACCCTCATTATGCGCTATCGCGAGATGTCAGCTTCCGCTGACTACCCTTTCACGCAACCACCCATATGTAAAAATTGGCATATTGAATCGGCGCCCACTTCGCCTGGATGCACCCGATCACAACCACACTGTTACCTACCCATCGTCTTCCTTGTCAATCCCCGGCTGCAAGATTACTTAGATACGACGTATCGCATTCCGGCGAACGCCTCTGCTAGTGCCGAAACCAAGGCAGACTCTGCTCGTACGCAACATGTGGACGTCTGCCCAACCGCGCACTATTCAACTCTTGGCTGCTGATTTGTTTGGACACGACACATTGCGATCCATCGAGCGTGCCTGTTGTATGGAGGAGTTAGGTTTGTTAGATAGGATGGCCTCCGTCAACACAGATGGTATTTTTCTCCACAAATCTTTATTGACACATATTAACAATCACTTTTACTAGTATCACCTTGAACCTATGGTCAACGTTCAATGCCTCATTAGGTCCCAACATGATATATCGACATTCGTCGATCGCAGTGTCCACCCGACTCGGATGCAACGTATTGCATTCTAACGATCACTCTTCAAGGCTTGAACACAATGTTCCGGTGACCGCGTCTGCTGGATTTGGTTGGGCTTTTGTTAGAGTGCGTTCTTTTATTATCGCCAGCCGTCCTTCCTGTTCAGAGTTCCATTCTCTTGTTTTCGCGACTTATTCCTCTGCTTTACTCTACTTTTTGTTACATTTTCATTTGTGGTTTTTTGCCCTCTCCCCCACCTTCTTTTCCTAACCTACCTTCGTTTTCCTCCCTTGCAATCTTCATTGTGACCGAAGCCGAAGTCAATGTATTGGTATTGTGTGGAGGCACGTTGTGATGTTCTTTTTAGGCGTTGATGTCTGAGGAGGCTGTCATACTTCCCAGTGGACTCTTGGACATATCCTTTTTGCGAGATTGTTTTGGCATACCTCTCGTTTGTTTACTTCTATGCGTCATCACCCATTTCTCTTATCTCCACCCTTGCTGTTAGATTGTGTTGCTGACAAATTTCTCCGCATCGTCTAGCTCTCATCAAGATACTCACCCACATCGACCACCACCAATCGGGCTTGGACCGCTTGAACGTCCCTAGGAAAGTATAAAGGACTCAGAAGACTCAACATGCGCTGAAAGACCACGGCATGTGCTCAAGACTCCGTATACCCCTACTTGTCGTCGTTGGAGTGTATAGGTGTAGACATGAGGAACCAGAGAAATTTCCTCTTGCCGCCTCCCAGTTCCCTTACCACGTCCAAACCGGTCATCTTACGAAGCACGCACACTCACAAATAACGGTGCTCTCCAAAGGCCTTCGCGGAAGGCAATACGGACGCTTTACGATTCTCCTTCTCCGTCAGTTCCTCCCTCTTGGCATCTCGCATCTTTCTTCTCCATGTCACTGGAAACCCTGAGCAACTAGGGCCTTAGTAAAAGCACGCAGCTGAGGCTTTAGCGCCGGCTCTAGCGGTGCTCTTGGGCCTTGCTCATCGCTGTGCGTTGAGCATTTGGGGTCTGTTTTGGAGGGGAGGCGGTCAAACGTTCGCCCTGGTTGACACAATATACGGTCGCTCGACACCCTTGACCTGACTGGCTATATGCACATGCGCCGTCGTCATCGATGAATCTTGGGCGGCTTGTGCCTTACCTTGATCTTGAACATACTCTCGATGCTTGGTATTGGTACACATCCCTAACAAACTCAGGACGGCCTGGAACCATGCTCTTAACCACTATTGACTACTCGCAGGGTATGCGCCATCGACACCATCGACACTGCCCGGTCGCATCGGTATTGAGCGGTCGTCGTATGTGGCTGTTGTATGCGTTCTGCGTCTCGTTCAGTTACTTCAAGGCCTGGGGTGACTGGACAGATGGATGGCCGGATAGAACCTCAGACGCACATCGATTAGAGAGGCCAACTTCCTGCTCTATCGGTCATGGTGTCGCGGTCCCGTCCGTTTACTCAAAGTCTTACAACAACCATCAGCACTCGTTCTCAGAAGTGTGTTTGTTTGGGTCTAGGCCGATGCTCGACAGGGCTGGCGGTGGGCAGGAGTCTGAAGTAGTGCGAGAGGGAGAGCCGGAAAGCGCTAGGTCAGGACGCTATCGTCGCTGGCATTGTTACTGGCACTGACGGCTCAGGCATCGATTATGCTAGAGCTTGAGGTAAAGAGTCGGGTTTTGTGTGATAGAGATCATTGTCAAACGTGAGTACTCCCTTTGTCTTTGCTCTTCATGAAAACCAAACTACGACTGTTGCACATAAGACACTCGTATGAGCCTTACCGCCATGCCGACGCAGCCAAACGCGCGATCGAAAAGTAGTTATTCCAGTTTCTGCCCTTGACATCTACCACCACTAGCTGCTACCCCGTATGTGCCATCTGTGGCCCGGAAAAAGGCGAGTAACAGAATTGTACGTGTCACTATAAGTGCTACTAATAATTGAACCCACTCTAGGTACTTGTGACAACCTGGTTGGGACATCAGGCATTGCTTCTCGCTGATGTTCGGGATGATTTCTATGGACGACACTGCCTCGAGCAGCGAAGAAAACTCACCGCAGCATTCGTCACTTTTATAGTGCCACAGCACCGAATGCACAAGGCTGGTCATTAGCACCAAGTTGCAAGTGAGTTAGTCTATCAATGCCTCATTTTATCTGCGCAAGCCTTTCAAAACCGACGCCATCTATACACTGTCAGTGCCTCAGTGCCTTCTCCCTTGAGAACAAAACTAGGCTCGAAACCAAGCACCACGGGTACCTGTCTGGCTATTCACGAGCGCCAAACGACGCTCAGGTTTTCCGTCCGTGACAATTTTGAGACGGCTACCAACCTCAGCCACAAGCGCTAATCGATTTCAGATAAATCTAAATAAATGATGTACTATATATATAGCCTGCGGGTAACTTCTAGACCCCGAAGATAAATATGATGATGAAATTTTAATCCATTTTTAATCCATTTTACACGTCCGTGCTTTAGTATATGGGTCGTAAATTCGAAAAAATAAATGCAAAAAAGACTTGTATGCCATACAGCAGCGCCAGCCTGCTAGCACGGATGGGTACTGGGAAGTTGCAATGTACTGATATAAACACTGCATCAGCGCCTTTGCACCATTTGGAACCCGCCTGAGGGCTGCCACAGCCATGTTTCAGCAGACGGGAATGTGAGGGATTCAAGATTTGGGTAAAGGTTATGTAAGGCCGTCAACTCAGCTTCTGAAGGGTTGAAAACCTTTCGAATGCAGTCGATTCTTAGCTTCGAGACCTCCGGAAACCATGCGAGCCAGTTGAGAAGGTATTGCTAGAGCTTTGACATCAGTGATTTGGAAGAAAATATAATCGTTGTGAATAACGCTCACGTAAGTATGCTGATCGAATAGATCGATCGAGACCTCTAAGGACTTAACTCTGGGGATAGAGTGTCTAGGTCCAACGGAAGCACACAAGCATGGGAAGGAAGGAGGAAAGGAAGCCGAAGTAAATTGGACATGGTTTGAAAGTTTGTAAGGGAAGGCGATGTGCAGAGTGAACTTGTCAGGCAAGTGGGCATTGCTTGATCCCTGTATTAAAATGCATAGCTCTCGCACAGCAGAACAATAACGAGGCGTGTCTGGGGGCGTTCCAAGGAACGTGAGTGGCGAAACATGCAGATAAGCAAGAGTAGATGCTTTTGCTATATTCCAACTAGCAAAATTGCTTGAGAGCGCCATGTGGGTTAACGCTGGAAGATGGGAAAGATCAAGGGGGTATCCATGACCAGGCTGGCTGCTGAAGTTATGCAGCCGCAAAAGCTCCAACTTTCCATGCCTGCGAAAAAAGCCTGGTGGCATCTTGATCCCATTGTGATCCTCTACCCTCAGCGAGAATGCCTCCAATGCTGGGAAATTAATGAGTGGAAGGAGAAGATCGCATTGATCTACAGTGTGGCATTCAAGCGTGAAGGCGCTCATGGATTTGCTGCATAAAAGCAAGGATGACATAGGCAACGGCGAAGGCAAGAGTAGGAAAGAGCTGTGGATGCGTGCTGAAGAGAGAGAATGGACTGCCTGAGCAGCGCGGCGGTAGAGTCTTTTGTAAGCAGGTGTACAAGACCTCGGTACTTTGGATTGGCAATGATGGGCTTGAAGATCCTGGTCGGGAAAGGCATGTTGTACATCAGAGGGTCGGATTTCGATAGATTTCTGCGCTCTACCTGGCTGGTAGAAGGACGCCAACAATGAGAGGACGGCGTAGGGCACCAAACCATTATCAAGAACGTAATTTGGGTAACCTTGGCGAGGATATGTAAGTCTGAGTCGAGTGACGGAATTTGCTGCGGTGAAGCGGCACAGATCCTGCACAAACTTGACCAGATTGAAGATGTCGCAGTCCAAAAGGATCTCCTGAGTCCGTGGCGCCACGACGGAGAAAGAGGTGAGGAGGTGGAGCACATTAGAGGGGATGTGACCCTGCAGAGAAACAGTCGCTTGGTCTAAGCCATTGGGTATGATGTGGGATTTGCTGTGGTGACGGAGGTATGCGTCACAGGAGATATTCCGAAGGCGATAGGAGGTACGCGACAGTGCGAGTTGAGTGGGTAAGTCGTCTGTGATAAACTCCATGATAAGGAGTAGAATTTCGTCTGGAAGGCCCTTGATCCAACATCGACCATGGTTCGGATCGTTGACCTAGTGAGCACACCGTTATCAGGGTCTTGGAGAAGCAGAGGCGACAAGTTGGGCCTACCTCTGGCTCGAGTAAGCAAGGCTCCTTGCATTGGTTCACCTCGTGCGTTGAATACAGGGCAACAGCCGTTTTCTTAGGCGGCTGAGGGTCGTGGATGTCCTGTAGATATGCCAATTCAGCGAGTTCAGTAGTAAGTTGTTTAAAAAAAGTTTCCTACATGGGTTTCGCAGAGTCGCTTGCGCTTGCGCAGAGTCGATTGAGTCGCAGAACCAGTGGAAATGGTAGAAGGTGCATCCATTTCTGCTTCTGTCCCTGTCTATGGATTTTATGGGCAAAAAAGTCAGCGTTATCAAATATCGGAAGCGTGTGGACGGCTCCTACAGAGATAATCTGCACCATGTTAGTCAAAGGGCGCTCGTGCTTGCATAATTCCAAGGACAACGGTGGCATCATGTCGGGGTGGAGGAGAGCGATTAGCTGAGTTAGGTGAAGAAACTTGAAGATAGCGTGAAGATAGCAAGCCTCCATCCTCTGCCGTCATATATACGGCGCGCCTGTTGTAGGTTATTCATATCTGCACGATGGGTAAAGAAACAAAACAAAAATTTGTGCAAAAGTCACTACATACCGGGAGACCTTGAGAATGTTGAAACTACTGCGTTGCTTTTGTTCTGTCCTATGTGGCGCATGCAACGAGAAGTCGGTTTCCAGGGGTTCCATAAGGTCTGCGATCAGAAATATCCCAGAGTTCAGATTCGGGCAGCATATTTTTGTTATCATAGAAGTTCAGTAGTGCACTGGATACCCCACCGTTATTGTGTCCTACCACAAACTGGTGGCTAAATGGCTTGTTAATGGGATGCAATACATACAGCCACCATTGGTGCTTCGACGTCAGTGCGGCGCAGCAAGAGGGGCATTGTACAAGACGTGTGGGAAACTCCGCCGCCTGGCAGCTGAACGTGGGCGCCGCACAGTCCCCGCGAGGGTTGCTGCTCCTGGCCACTAACAAAAACGTTTTCTAGTAACTTGTTCTAGGCTCACAAATGCTTCGATCAGGTTTGTTGTTTGTTGGAAATGGAACTGGGGCTGCGATACTATCTTACTGATCTTATTATTGTTCCTTGTCGTTCGAGACCCCGGCGGCTTTACGAAGGCGCTATACTTATTCACCTTCGAGCACGCGCAATGCTTGTGTTCTCTGACTTACACTCTCATTCCCTTATTCCCAATCCCTCACTTCAGCCCTTGTTCTTGTCGGTTCCAGATAGTCCCAAGGCATTCAACCTCACGCAAACCGCACCGTATGGTAAAGCTAGTATGTGTATATCCTCTTTATCACATTCCCAATAAGGCTCAAACCAGCGAGCCCCTCCCAGTCAGATCCAGTGTTCCCTTTCTCAAACATCCCCAAATATGCCTACGTTCGCGAGGGGGTTGATGAGGCTTCCTCATTCACTGTGAGTCTACGGCAGACCCTAGGGCCCAGGGATTAACTGGTAGAACCCAGGAGCCGGCGGCCAACGCGAACGGCCAGGCCAATCGAGGACAACCCTCGTCAAGGGGTCCGCATCCTGAGGCAGACCCCACAAATTCTAGGTGCGTCAATCATTACCTTTGACAAACCAAGAGATAGCTAATCCAACGCAGTGGTGGAGCGCAGGGAGAGGCAGATGGTGACGACCAAGACCCTAGAACAAGGCGAAGCCGTCCTACAGGCCGCAGATATAGAGTAAAAACTGAGCAAGAAAACCTACTCCACGTACGTTGATGTTTGCTCCTCTTTCCTTTGCGAAACTAACTTGACCTCTCAGTCACTAATTCGAGTTTTTTTGTTGAGCAAGAACCTCCTTCCTAATGAAGGCGAGAAAGCCGCGGCACCTACACTGCCCCCCTCTCCCCATCCAGACGTGGTCGCTGCGTACCTTGCTGGTACTCATGATGGACCCACTCCAGAGGCACCTCTCGTCCATTGGGCAGCACCAATGAGTTCCGCGTGGAATGTTAGAACTGTGCAGGTCTTAACCAATGAGTTCTTTGTCTATGTACGACGAAAGGAACTGCTAAAGCTGATGCAGCTCCTTGGGCCAAACATCAGCAACGAGGAGATCAACCAATAATTTTCACTGGCCCACGTAGTCCGGCCAGAGTCCGCCAGAGTCCGGCGGAGTCCGGCGGACTGTCCGCCAGACTCCGGCGGACTAAACCAGACTCTGGCCGGACTGGTACCATATATTACCAAAATAGGAATTTTTTTTTATCCAACATCATAGACCCTTCCTGGCTGATTATAAATCTGAAGAAATCATGTGATTAGCCCTGCTCCTTATTGAGATATGACTCTTTTAAGCTAAATTTAATAAAAGAATCGCGTTTAAA
>Ga0247741_1002282_pt1 | contig 10692 bp, 10 predicted proteins | sample UWRJL213509R2_FD_180945 | JGI IMG/M metagenome (GOLD analysis project Ga0247741, IMG submission 180945) | Plant litter microbial communities from Arlington Agricultural Research Station in Wisconsin, United States - UWRJ-L213-509R-2 | ecosystem: Environmental > Terrestrial > Plant litter >...
GGCGGTGCCGTACGGCAGTGCGCCGAGCACGTTGAACGCACCATTGAGCCCGAACGACGCCTTCGGTCTGCCGGCGAGCGTAGAGCCCACCGAAACCAGCCCCACGAGCACGAACGCGACTCCCTTCGCGATGTAGCCCGTCGCCCCGACGGTGAGGATGACCACGCCCCAGCGTCCCGCAGGGATCCGAACGATCTTGCGAAACCCCCGCCGAATACCGATGGCGATGAAACCGGCGCCGGTTCCGAGGAAAGCGAGCCCGATGGCGGTGAGTACGACGGTGCCGAACGCGGTGTCGGACAGGTGAGCGCTGAGATCTCTTACCGTCTGGGATGAACTGGATTTGCCCCCGAGCGCGAAGATGAGCGCGGTGCAGGCGAGGGCGAGATAGGCCACACCCTTCGCAGCCTCGACGATGCGTTGGCCCCACCGTCGGGTGAACTCGGGCAGATCGATGTCGACAGCCCGAACGATCTGCCACGCGCCGAGTGTGCCGAGTCCCACTACCGCTGCCCACAGGATGAGACGCCCGATGAATGTCGCCGCAAGGGCGCCGAACACACCGGACTGCCCTACGGCACCGCCGGAGTCATCGCCGAACACCAACCCGATGGCCAGCCCGCCGATCACGAGGTGAATGAAGCCGTTCATCGCGTAGCCCGTGCGCGCGATCCGCCGGAACCGGCGGACGCGGGCCGATCCCTGGCTCACCTGCGTGGGCGGGCGGCTCTGGACGAGCATTTTGGGCGGTTGCTGTTGTCTGATGTGATCACCCTACCGATGCTCTCGCCCACGGATATTCTTAAAGCGTGAAAAGCTCATATCTCCAATCAGAGTTCGATGCAATTCTCCAGCGAACATCACCCCGGCTCGGTTGGGACTTCTCGCGAATGGTCGACCGTCGAGCACCCGCCCCGTGGGAATACCGATCCGTCATCGCGAACTACCTCGAAGCGGCTCACGATGTGCTGGATATCGGCACCGGCGGTGGCGAGGTATTGCTCGAGGTTGCAGCGGGCGTGAGATCGGCTCTCGGGATCGACATCGATCCGATCATGATTGAAGTCGCTGCTGAGAACGGCGAGGGCTCGCCGAATGTCTCGTTCAGACTTGTCGGCCCTGGACTGGAAGAGGTGCGGGAGAGATTCGATGTCGTGCTCAACCGACACGCCCCGTGCGATCTGGCGACTGTGTCGTCTCATCTGAGGTCGGCTGGAATGTTCATCACGCAGCAAGTCGGCGAACGGAATATGGCGAACATCAAGGCCGTATTAGGGAATCCGGTTTCGCCAGCCCCGATTTCACGCGATGCGTTCGACGTAGAGCCCCTCGAACTGATCGAGTTCCGCGAGTACGACGTCACATACGTCGTATCAGATGTCGACTCCCTGGTGTTCTGGCTTCGCTCGTTAGATCTCCTGCACGCCGATATAGATGGGCCGGCGGCGACGGCCGATGTCGAGATATTCAATGCCATTCTGGAGGGGAACGTTGGCGACGAGGGATTTGTCACCAACGAGCACCGCTACCTGGCGGTCGCCCGGAAGGTCGGCTGAGGCCGTGGCTCCCGTCTTGCGTGGCGCGGTGCCCAGATCGCGAAGGCGACCGCGAGCAGCGGAAGCGCAAAAGCCAGCATCGGCGTCACCAGGATGCCGACCGTCGCCGCGTACGCGATTCCCACGCAGATCGCGACCCACACCCGGCCCCGCCGGGAGCCCGGAAGCCGCGGTATGAGCCACCAGCTGAGCGCAGCCCCCTCCAGACCCGAGCCGACCGCGAAGAATGCCGCCATCTGGTCCCACGACGGAGCGCCGCGGTAACCCACCGACACCGCGACGAGGGCGAGCGTAACGAGCAGCAGTTGACCCCACAGGTGGATGATTCTCGACCGCCCAACGCCGCATAGCAGTCCGACCGCGGCCAACAGCGGCAGCGCTGAAAGAAGAGAGACCGTGATTCCCTGGCGCATCGTCTCGGTGCCGTCGAGCGTTGGTGACCAGTGAACGCCTGCGAGGGCATGCACGACTCCCCCGGTGCTCAAGACGGCTGTGGCGACTGCAAGCAGTCGCGCGATTGTTCTGGTGTGATGCGGGATGTCAGCGTCGGCACCTCCTCGTAACCGCGACGCATGCGGCTGATCCTCGCCGTCGGAGGCGGGTCGCGAGGGCCGGATGAGCGCCACCAGCGTCAGCCCGATTGCGCCGAACACCGAGGTGAACGGAGAGTTCAGAGTCACGCCGAGAACCGGCACGACGGTGATCGCGATGGTGCACGACAGCGCGGCAGTGGCGAACCGACGCGGAGAGGTTCGGAACAACGCCGCAAGCAGAAGGCTCATCGCAGTGGCACCGAGGAGATACGCGGTGACCACGAGCCACGGCCACGCCTCTGCGAAAAGGCTGTACGGGCGGTCGTCGTCGGCCGCCGAGAACGCTTGTCCGTACGAGATGCTGCCCAGTGTGGCGATCGCGAGGGCCGATAGCGCGAGTATGACGACGGCGATAACTGTGCTGTCCGCCAGTCGCCCTGTCCGTCGCGCTACTGACGCGCCGCCGACGACGATCAGCGAGGGGCAGAGCCCGACGGATAGCGTCGGCACTATCCACACCAACCCAGTCGACGACAGCAGCGGGAATGCCCAGACAAACAGAAACCCGGCTACTGCGGCGCTGACTAGCGCGGCGATCGCGCATCCCAGCGCCAACCGGTCGAGCACTCCTGCGCTGAACCCAGATAGGCGCGTCGCGAGGCCATTCACTGGCACAGAACTGCGGAGCGATCGGGGCATCTCGACGCTCCCTAACCCGCTCGAGTCTGGACACTCCGGGGCTTCGCGAACCTCAACGAAACTGCAGCGACGATGGCAGCAATCCCGAGAAACGCAACGCACACGAAGACCACGAGCAGAGTGTCGGCGAGTGCGTTCGGGTCGATCGGAGGTTCCACGGCGTAGCCCGTGTACGCGGATTCCGGCAGAACCGGCATCTCTGTGCGAGAGCCGCGCACAACGACGACGATCCTGTCGAAGAGGATGGCGACAAATGCTCCCCCGACCAGGATCAGACCGACGACGAAAAGGACGCGCTGGATGCGGTGTCGAGCCTCAACGGGGAACGAGCTCATAGTGAGTTCCTTTCACACCCCGACGCTACTATCACTGCGGCGCGCGCGCCTGCTTCGTTCGGTACATCGCCGCATCCGCCTCGGTGAGGAAGTGCGACGCGTCGTAGTCGCGGTCGGCCATCGCTATACCGATCGACGCCGAGAGCCGGTGATCTGTGGTCGCCTCGATGGCCTCTCGGATTCGTTGAGCGACTGCCCGCGCCTCATCGGCGGTGGTGTCCTCGCAGAGGACGACGAACTCGTCGCCGCCCAATCGCGCAATCGAATCCTCTTTCCGGGTGGCCGACTCGATCGCCGCCGCGACACTGATGAGGGCAGCGTCGCCAGCCGCGTGGCCGAGCGTGTCGTTGATGAGCTTGAAACGGTCGAGGTCGAGAAAGAGGAGCGCTACCGCAGCGCCCCGACGATGCCGCTCGATGGCGTGCTCGATTCGGTCCATGATCACGCGCCGGTTGGGGAGTCCGGTGAGGGGATCGCGCAGCGCCATCTCGGCTAACTGCGCCTGCACCATGCCGAGCAGTGCCGAGTTGAGATCGCGAGCGAGTTCCACGGCCTGACGGCTGGAGTCATCCCACGGAGCGGCGGTGCCCGTGACGTCCTGTGACCACGATGAGAACGAATTGCGTGGTGACAGCGGCGTCGCGCGGTTGGCCGGCGTCAGGTCTCCCAGCCAATTGACCGTCTGCGTGATTTCGCGGCGGAACCAGGCGATGAAACCGCCGTCGGCACCGATCGGCTCGATCAGGATGCCCGCGAAACCGGGCATGAGCTCCGCAACCGCGGGCTCGCCGAGCGGGAGCGATTCGCTGCTGTAACGGCGCACCCCACGGCCATCCTGGGCGACGGAAGCGACGAGGGCACGGAGGTCACCGGCGGGCACATCGCCGATCGTTTCTAGACGATCGTCGAACACGAGCGCCCCGCCGTCGGCGGGAATCAGATCCAGGATCGTCACGTGCTGTCGGAGCAGTGCCGAATGCAGATCGGCGCTCCCATCGACCTGGCCGACCAGCACTCCCCTGATGTCGCGTAGCGTGTTTCTTCGGGCGAGTCGTTCGATCTCGGTCATCGCGTACAACTGCAGCGAAATCTGGTTCGCGAGGATCTCCAGCCCATCTCGCAGGTTGAAGCTGAGCCGACGCTCGGTGCGGTGGGCGCAGGTGATCATGCCGACGAGTTCGCCGCCTCGGATGATCGAGAGGGAGAGCGTGGAATGCTGCCCCATATTGCGCATGAACTCCCGGTGATGCGGTGAGACGGCGCGCAGTTCGGCAGCGCTCAGATCGAGCAGTTCCGGACTGATCGCGCCCGCGCTCCCCACGAGCGCCGCAGGCTCGCTCACGCTGCTGGCGATGAGGCGGGAGCGCTTGGTCAGATACAGCTGGCGGGCCTGTTCCGGGATGTCCGACGCGGGGTAGTGAAGCCCGAGATACCGCTCCATCCCCTCGGCGGCGACCTCTGCCACGACCTCGCCGTGAGAGTCGGGGTGGAAGTGATAGACCATCACGCGATCAAATCCCGTGATCCTCTGCAGCTCGACAGCGGTTTCGCGCCACAGCTCCGCCACGGTCTGCGCCTCTGCCAGTCGGCGGAACGCGGCGCGAGTCACGGTGATGGCCAGTTGGTCGTCATCCGTCAGCGACTCGAACTCGACAATCAGCGATCCGGGCTCGCGGTGCACGATGACATCGAAGTGATGACCATCTACGGAGTGCTGCACCGGGTTCGCCGTGAGTGATTCCGGGTCGAGCACGTCGGCCAGCCGCCGCGCGAGCTCATCGCCGAACACGTCGACCACAGGCACATCGAGTAGAGCTTCCGCCTCGATGCCGAAATGATGTTTCGCGTTGTCGCTCGCATGCGTGATCCGCAGAGTTGTCGAGTCGAGCACGAGCACGACGCCGTGCTGCTGCACCGCACCGGGAAAGCGGATCGGCTCCCGAACACATTCGGCGAGTCTGAGCAGTTCGCCCGGAGAAAGAGGATATTCAGCCATCTGATCGGACTCTATCGCACGACAGGACGGTGACCGCGACGGTGTGCGCTTCCCGGTTGGGCGCCGGTTTCGATGCGCTCGACGAGGGCTCACACGGTACCGACGTTCCGCCGTCGATGTAAGCCCCTGCGCAGGTGCGCTAATCGGCTTAGCGTGATCCCTTGTGCCCTACCCCCGGACGGCACATCCGTCGTCCCTGGTTCCCAGGCCGTAGACGGCGGAGAGCTGGGGAGTGACCCGAATCCTCTCCAGCTCGCCCGGGCGCACCCGGAACGCGCGATCGATAAGGAACCACGATGGCCAAGCACGGGCATAAGCACAGGGCGTCGTCGCACGCCGGGCTGTCAAAGGCGTCGTACGAGGAAGAACTCGAGCGGCTGCAGATCGAGCTGGTTGCAATGCAGCAGTGGGTCGTCGCCTCGGGCGCGCGCATCCTCGTCATCTTCGAAGGACGGGATGCCGCGGGCAAGGGCGGTGCCATCAAACGCATCATGCAGTACCTCAATCCCCGCTCTGCTCGCGTTGTGGCGCTCCCCCAGCCCAGCGAGCGGGAGAAGGGCCAGTGGTACTTCCAGCGCTATCTGGAGAAGCTGCCCACCGCCGGCGAGATCGTTCTGATGGATCGTTCCTGGTACAACCGCGCTGGGGTCGAACACGTGCTCGGATATTGCACTCCCGAGCAGTACGAACGCTTCCTGCACCAGGTGCCGCAGGTGGAGCGGATGCTCATCGAGGACGGCATCATCGTGCTCAAGTACTGGTTCTCGGTGTCGGACGACGAACAGCAGAGACGCTTCGAGTCCCGGCTCCACGACCCGATGCGGCGGTGGAAGTTGTCGGATACCGACCTTCTCTCCATCACCGAATGGGAGGGCTACTCCCGGGCGAAGGACGCGATGTTCACCGTGACGGACCTGCCCGAGGCGCCGTGGTGGACGATCGAAAGCGACGACAAGAAGTCGGCACGCATCAACGTGATCAGTCATCTGCTGTCTCAGATCCACTACGAGACGATCGAACCCGAGGAGATCGAACTGCCGCCGCGTCCGACGGCAGACGACTACGACCGCCCCGCCCGCGAGCTGTACAGGTATGTCCCCGAGCGCGCGGCTCAGTTGAAGAACTGAGCATGACCGCGGATCACCTTCGCCTCTCCGTCGTCATCCCGGTCAAGGACGACGCGACGGCGCTGGCGGTCTGTCTGGGTGCGTTGGCCGCGCAATCCGAGCACATCTTCGAGGTCATCGTGGTCGACAACGGGTCGGTCGACGACAGCGCGGATGTCGCGCGACGCTACGGAGCGACCGTCATCACAGAGGGCTCCCCCGGCATCGCCGCAGCGGCAGGAGCCGGCTACGACTCGGCCCGAGGGGAGGTCGTGGGACGACTGGACGCGGACTCAGTGCCCAGCACCGACTGGGCGGCGCGCGTGCTCGAGTACTTTCATCGACATCCGACGACGTCTGCGGTCACCGGCGGAGCTCTCTTCGTCGATGGCCCCCGCGCGCTCCGGCGAGTCGGCGCACGACTGTACCTGGGTGCATATTTCGTGCTGGTCGCGGGAGCGCTCGGGCACACTCCCCTATTCGGCTCGAACTTCGCCATGCGCGCGAGCGCCTGGCGGTCGGTCAGCGCGGAGGTCCACCGTCGGGATGGACTGATTCACGACGATATGGACCTGTCATTCCATCTCGGCCCCCACGGCATCCGTTACTCGGCCGACCTGCACGTGGGCATCTCGTCGCGCCCGCTCAGCGGCGGCGGGATGAGGCTGCGGCTGCGGCGCGGCCTCCGCTCGATCGTGCTCCATTGGCCCGCGCAGTTGCCCTGGCTTCGCGTGTGGGCGCGGATCAGACAGGCGGGTCGAGCGCGGGTGCGCCCCGGTGCGTCGCCCACCAGCTCCTGAGCAGCACCAGGACGTTTTCCGGACAGGCCATCGCGAGATAGCGGCCCGGCGACCATAATCGAAGGGCAACTGTCGACGAGGACGTGCCGATGGACCCCACCCAGGACCTTTCCGAAGCATCAAACACCCAGCCGGTGCGCGAGCCGCCGGTCGGTGGCATGCGCACATTTCTGCAGGTGCTCGTCAACACCGCGGTCGCCAACGTCACGACCAGCTACCTGTGGTTCGCGCTGACGTTCTGGGTCTATATCGAGACCAGGTCGGTGCTGGCCACCGGGATCATCGGTGGCGCGTACATGCTGCTCGTCGCGGTCTTCTCGATGATCTTCGGCACCTTCGTCGATCGTCACCGCAAGCATCTGGTGATGATCCTCGCCGGGTCCGTGACGCTGGTGGCCTTCGCCGTATCCGGCGGGCTTTACCTGCTGTTCCCCGAGGCGGTGCTGCTCGACCTGGGCGGTCCGATGTTCTGGGTCTTCTCCGGCATCATCCTGTTCGGCGCCGTGGTCGAGAACATGCGCAACATCGCGCTGTCGACGACCGTGACGCTGCTCGTCCCGGTCGAACGCCACGCCAACGCGAACGGCATGGTCGGCACGGTTCAGGGGCTCGCGTTCCTGGTGACCAGCGTGTTCAGTGGTCTCTCGATCGGACTACTCGGGATGGGGTGGACGCTGGTCATCGCGATCGTTCTGTCTGCTGCCGCGCTGGCCCACCTGATGCTCCTCAGCATCCCTGAGGACAAGCCGGTGCCCGAGGCCGGTCGCTCCGCCTTCGTCGATCTGCGGGGCAGTATCAGTGCCGTCCGTGCCGCGACTGGTCTGTTCGCGCTGATCATCTTCTCCACCTTCAACAACCTCATCGGCGGCGTCTACATCGCGCTGATGGATCCGTACGGCCTCGAGCTGTTCCCGGTCGAGTTGTGGGGAATCGTGTTGGGTGTGACATCCACCGGCTTCATCATCGGCGGTCTGCTCGTCGCGAAGTTCGGCCTCGGACGTAACCCCATCCGCACCATGCTGATGCTGGTCATGGTGATGGGCCTGCTCGGCGCGCTGTTCACGATTCGCGACTGGTGGTGGCTCTATGCGGGCGGCATCCTGCTCTACATGACGCTGATCCCGGCTGTCGAAGCCTCCGAACAGACCGTCATCCAGAAGATCGTCCCGTTCCGCACCCAGGGGAGGGTGTTCGGGTTCGCGCAGGCCTTCGAGGCGGCGGCCGCGCCCATCACTGCCTTCTTAATCGCGCCGATCGCGCAATTCCTGGTCATCCCCTACATGAAGACGGATGCCGGCAACGACACGTTCGGCTGGCTGCTCGGCTCGGGCGAGGGCCGCGGCATCGCGCTCGTATTCCTGATCGCCGGGCTCGTCATGGTGCTCGCTGCCGCCGGCGCTTTCTTCACCCGTTCCTACCGGCGAATCTCCGCGCAGTACCTCGCCGAAAGCGATTCGGACGTCACCCAGCCCGAACCGGGCTAGTCGGCATCCTTCGTCGGACTTCCGTCGCCCGCGGGGTCTGGGTCTTCTTCGTGATTGAAGTGCGATCCGTCGGGGTCGTGCCCGACGGCGATTCCGTCGTCGGTATTCGGGATCGTGCCGTCGGTGCCCAGGTTGGATTCGTCGTTGTCGAGGGGCTGCTTGTCATTCGTCATCGTGCGGTCCACTTCGTCAGGTGCTCAATCGTGCTTCCTACTAGCCCGCAAGGTACGCCGCCCGACCGCGTTCCTGTAGGGCTTGACCGGCGAGGAGCATCGGCAGTCGCCCCATCGCCCCCGTAGCTCCGGCGTCAGAATTCCTCTCCGGGCTCTCGGCCAGGTGCGAGGAAATCACCCGCGAGCAGCTCGTCGCCGGGCTCGGGTTCGTTCGCGACGAGGTGGGCGTAGCGCTCGGCATCATCCGCCGGCTCGAAGCCGAATGCTCTGCCCTCACTGAGGTCGACGACTCGGCGTGTGTTGTCGGAGACTCCCCAGGCGATGCGGTGACCGGGGGTCGTGTCGACGAGGAAGGATTCGACGGCGCGCGCCATGTCGTCGGGTGACAACCAGATGGAGAGGCCACGCAGCCCATGTGGCCTCTCGCCGAAGTTCGCTATCCGCAGCGAAAGCACTCGGAGCCCGCATCGGTCGGCGTAGAGGCTGCCGAGCGCCTCCATCGCCACCTTGCTCACACCGTAGAAGCTGTCCGGTCGTGGGGCCGGAACGGGAATGTCGGCGACAGCATCGACCGGGTGATAGCCGACGGCGTGGATGGAGCTCGCCAGAATGACGCTCGGTACGCCGCTCCGACGCGCGGCCTCGAGCACGGCGTAGATTCCATCGATGTTCACTCGGCGGATCTCCTCCTAGCTATGCTCGGTCGGCAGGCCGCCGAGATGCACGATCAGCGACATCCCCCGAAATAACTCCGCTAACCTGTCGACATCGTCGAGGCCGACGGAGTGGAACGTCTCACCGCGGTCGAGGTCTGCGGGCGGTGATGGGTCGCGGATGTCGAGCAGCATGACTTCTCGTCGCGTTCTCGTCAGCCGATCTCGTAGCGCAGTGGCGATTCGTCCCGCTCCCCCGGTGATCGCCAGGCGCTGTATCGAGCTCTCCGCGTCAGTCGCATCGTCCATGCCGACAAGATACTCGTCGACGGTAAAATTGAGATCTGCTCGCGACACCTTGTACCGCCCTATCGTCATCGGAGAGACTCATGCTCATCTGGCTCAACGGACCATTCGGCGTTGGAAAGACATCACTCGCGACCGCATTGGCCAAGATCTCGGGCTTCCCGCTCTTCGACCCCGAAGACATCGGATTCCTCCTGCGAGATTCGATGCCCGACTCGCCTCACGACTTTCAAGACCTGCCAGCCTGGCGACGTCTTGTGCCTGCCTTCGCGGCCGAACTGAGCCAGTCCGGGGCGGCGCCTGTGATCGTCGTGCAGTCCGTATTGAACGAGGCGTACTGGTCTGAGATCGAGGAGCAGCTCGGTGCGCGGGGCGTGACGGTCTGCCACGTGCTGGTGCATGCGGAGCCGGACATCCTGCTGGAGAGAATCACCCACGACGACTTCGAGGTCGGCGCTCGCGAATGGCGTCTCGACAACGCGGCCGTCTACGAGGGCGCACACCAGTGGCTGGCGTCCAAAGCCGATCTGGTGCTCGACACCGGCGCGAGCTCGCCGCTCGGGTCGGCAGACGCCGTGATGCGGTTCCTGGCCGAATCGGAGCGGCTGCCGTTGGCCGTTTAGACGGCGTAGCACTGCGATGCGGGGCGCTGGAGAGGGCGCGAGCGTCCTCTCCAGCGCCGCGACTGGTCGATCCGACTGGTCAGGTCACGCTGTGAACTACGAAACTACGAAACTACGAAACTACGAAACTACGAAACTGTGACTCTGTGATCAGGCGAGGTCCGCGATCGCGTCCGTGATGAACGTGGCGACCTCGGCAGGCTTGGTCTGCATGACCAGGTGCGGCGCGTCGAGCTCGATCACCGCGCGGGCTCCGGCGCGCTTGTAACCGAAGCGCTCGACATCCGGGTTGATCGTGTGGTCGTTCGCCGACACGATGCCCCACGATGGCTTCGTCTTCCATGCCGCTGCCGAGGCCTTTTCGGAGAACGCCACTGCCGCGAGCGGGCGCTGGGACACCGCCAGGACCTTGGCGACCTCGAGGTCGA
>Ga0247741_1002283_pt1 | contig 10690 bp, 9 predicted proteins | sample UWRJL213509R2_FD_180945 | JGI IMG/M metagenome (GOLD analysis project Ga0247741, IMG submission 180945) | Plant litter microbial communities from Arlington Agricultural Research Station in Wisconsin, United States - UWRJ-L213-509R-2 | ecosystem: Environmental > Terrestrial > Plant litter >...
ATTTCACGCTTATTTTGTGGTTTCAGTATTCCTCGGTTTCAAAGTTAATTGGGATGCACAAGACCGCGAAGGCCGCCTGCTGACTTGGGGTGAAAGTTTTGCTCGCACCCTTAAAACCACTATTGTTGCGTTGATATGGGGCTACATGACTTTTACTTACGCCCCAATTTTCTTCTGGTGGTTAATGCCGATCCTTACCGGTCTAGTACTGGCGGCGCCGATTGTGCGTTATTCAAGCAGCTTGGAATTGGGGGAAAGATGCCGCAGACACAGGATTTTTGTGAGCCCCTTTGAGACCAACGAAGACCCTGTGCTTACAGAGTTGAAGCGTCTGCTAACTAATGAGTATCCAGCATTGGAAACTCCCGCCGGTATCCCTGCACTCCCGCCAGATGACTGGAGTGAAATGCCGGAACAAAATATGGAAGAGTATCCTCCCAAGGATAATCACTGGTTATGATCTCGCTGAAAAAACGACGCTCACAGATAACTGGAGCGCCGTTTTTTTGCGGGTTTAACTCTCACTGCCATAACCCCAGTCGTCCTGAACTTGTTGAAAGATTGAGAGCGCTTGGCGAACAGGGCAGTTATTTATCCGGGAGTATAACCCCTCCCCCGCAGGGAGCGAGAGACTAGGAAGGGTTGAATCCAGCTCATTAAAAAGGCGTTCCAGATAATCTGCGAACGCCTTTTTATTGCTCGAATGAGAGCTAAGAATTACGCATCAAACGGATGACGTAAAACCACAGTTTGAACACGGTCAGGGCCGGTAGAAATAATATCTATTGGCGTTGCCATCAAGACTTCCAAACGCTTGATGTATGCGCGTGCATTTGCAGGTAATTCATCCAGGCTTTGCGCTCCTACAGTCGACTCACTCCAACCGGGCATTTCTTCATAAACTGGTTGAATAGCTTCCCAACCTTCGGCGTCGAACGGAATATCAGTTGGTTGACCATTGGCATCCTGATAGCCGATACAGATTTTTACGGTTTTCAAACCATCCAAAACATCCAGCTTAGTCAAGCATACACCGGTTACTGAATTGATACGATTTGCGTGGCGCACCGCAACAATGTCGAACCAACCACAGCGACGTTTACGACCTGTGGTCGCACCGAATTCGTGACCCTTCTCACCAAGATATGCTCCCACCTCACAATCCAGCTCAGTCGGAAACGGGCCTGAACCTACGCGAGTGGTGTACGCCTTGGTGATGCCTAATACGTAATCCAGATAAAGCGGACCAAAACCCGAACCTGTCGCAGTGCCGCCAGCGGTAGTGTTTGACGATGTCACAAATGGATAGGTACCGTGATCGATATCCAGCAATGAGCCTTGCGCGCCTTCGAACAGAATATTTTCGCCTTGCTCGCGAGCGGTGTGCAGCAAGTTAGTAACATCAGCCATCATGGGCAGTAATTGTTTAGCCCATGCAGTGCAGTCGGCCAAGGTTTTCTCGAAGCTGATAGCATCAACTTTGTAATAGTTGGTCAATACAAAGTTGTGAAAATCGAGGATTTCCTTAAGCTTGACGGCAAAGCGACTCAAATTGACCAAATCACCTAAACGTAACCCGCGACGCGCAACTTTATCTTCATAGGCTGGGCCAATACCGCGACCAGTGGTACCGATTTTCGCATCGCCACGAGCAAGCTCACGTGCTTGGTCCAACGCAACGTGATATGGAAGAATCAGCGGGCAGGCAGGCGACAGGCGCAGACGCTCACGCACAGGTACCCCAGTCGCTTCCAGTTCACCGATTTCTTTGAACAGCGCTTCTGGCGATAACACCACGCCATTACCAATCAAACACGTGACGCCATCACGCAAAATCCCGGAAGGAATAAGGTGCAAAACAGTTTTTTTGCCATCGATCACCAAGGTGTGACCGGCATTGTGACCACCCTGAAAACGAGTAACCAGGGAGACCTGATCGGTCAGCAAATCCACAATCTTGCCCTTACCTTCATCACCCCATTGGGTGCCCAAAATGACGACGTTTTTGCCCATGACTGGAAAGCTCTCTGTTAAACAATCAAAAAAATAGGAATACAGTTTTTAAAGTGTGACTACTTGATACTCATTGCCCACCAGCTGCAACTCGCGGCGGGCACTAATTTCATTTGCGCAACCAAAAACAACGCGCTCGCCTTGCACACGTAACGCTTGTACAGCCTGCCATTGCCGCAAATCGCCATTCTCAACTACAGCGATTGCATTACCAGAAAGCGCAGCAAGGAACCCTAATTTACTGATAGCGCATATATCCAACGCGAAACCTGTTGCCGGGCGTGCACGACCAAACACCTCGCCGATATGATCATAGCGGCCACCACTGGCGATGGGATTGCCAAAACCGGGGGCGAACGCGGCAAATACTAAACCGGTGAGATAGTGGTAACCACGCAACTCGCCTAAATCAAAATAAAACTCTGCCTCGGGATAACGTTGAGCCATAACGCTGGAAACGTGAAGCAACTGATCGACAGCGGCGATTGCATTGGGAATATCCGCAAACAATTCGCGAGCTTTAGCCAAAATTTCCACTCCGCCAGCTAACGAAGGCAACGCCAGAAGCAAGTTGGCACATTTTGGATCAGTCACCTTTGCGGCGACCCAAGAACGAATTTCGGTAACTGCTTTGCGTTGCAGCAGATCGAAAAATTCATCTTCCTGCGCTGGATCAAGCTTTGCACAGGCAGCGAGCGCGCGATAAATACCAACGTGCCCAAGGTCCAGGTGCAACTTCGGCAAACCTGAAACACGAAGTGACTCCAATAGCAGCGAAATAACTTCTACATCTGCCGCTATACCCGCCTCACCATAAAACTCCAAACCTACTTGCATAGGGGTGCGAGTCGCCAACGGATTTTTAGGGCGGGTATGGACAACATTACCCGCATAACACAGTCGATTCGCGCCTTTGGCGGCCATACTATGTGCATCTATACGAGCAGTCTGGGGGGTGATATCGGCACGAATGCCGAGGGTGCGGCCAGTAAGTTGATCAGTCACTTTGAAGGTCAGTAAATCGACGTCGCGACCAAGGCCTATTAACAGTGAGTCCGTATATTCCAAGAGCGGTGGTATGACCAGGTCGTAACCCCAGGTAGCATAAAGATCCAGCAACTGGCGGCGCAAAAATTCGATAGGTTTAGCCTCGGCGGGCAGAATTTCTTCCACCCCATCGGGCAGCAACCAGCGATCGGCGTAGGTCATAGGAGACTCTGGACATCCAACTATTCGGAGGTGTTCGGGCACATGCGCACCCTGAACATAAAAAAACCGAGCTTTCGGCTCGGTTACATTATTTTAACACTGATTTAGAGGAGATTTGTAGGTTGCATTGTGTGATTCACAAAAAATCCCCTCTAAAATCACTATTTTTTGCCTAGCGGGTCTTTCAAATAACGGAAGAAATCGCTTTTTGGATCAACCACTATCAAATCATCTTTTCCACTGAAGCTTTTTCGATAGGCATTCAAGCTGCGGGTAAATGCGTAAAACTCAGGATCTTTGCCGTAAGCCGCGGCATAAATTGCCGACGCTTTAGCATCGCCATCACCACGTAACCGTTCGGCATCACGATAGGCATTGGCCTCAAGTACGACACGCTTGCGATCTGCATCTGCTTTAATCACTTCAGACTGTTCTTTACCCTGAGCGCGATATTCACGCGCTTCTTTCTCGCGATCTGCCGCCATACGTGCGAATACGGACTGACTGACTTCAGGTGGGAAATCAATTCGTTTAACACGAATATCGATAACTTCGATGCCCAGCAGACTATTAGCGGTTTCATTGATTGTGCCTTTCAATTCTGCCATCAATTCATCGCGCTGACCGGACACAACATCATGCAAGGTACGACGACCGAATTGGTTACGCAGACCGTCAGCTACACGTTGGCCCAAACGGTCTTCTGCCAAATTCGCATCGCCGCCGGTTGACCGATAATAGGTGCTTACATCTTTAATTCGCCACTTGATGTAAGAATCCACAACCAAGCGTTTGTTTTCGATGGTGTAGAAACTTGCCGGAACCATATCAGCAGTTTGCAAGCGGCCATCAAATTTACGCACACGATCAACGAATGGAATCTTGAAATGCAACCCAGGTGAAACATCCGCTTTAATCAAGGCACCAAATTGCAAAACCACTGCGCGTTCGTACTGATTAACTACGAAGGCACTGCTGGAGATAACAACCAAAACAACAAGTACGCCAATGATGGTAAATAGACTTTTAGTTGACATTATCGAGTCTCCCGACGAACTAGTGGCTTACTCACTTCAACATCTATTTGCGAACGCTCGGTAGCTTCATCATTCACAGGCGGAGGAAGTTGTTTGGTCATTTTGTCCAACGGCAAATACAACATGCTGTTGTTATCCATATCGACCATCACTTTTGAAGATCTGGTCATGACTGATTCAACCGCGTCTATGTACAAACGTTTGCGAGTAACTTCTGGAGCGCGCTTGTATTCGGTCAGCAAGTTTTCGAAACGAGCGGATTCACCTTCTGCACGCGAAACAACTTCAGATTTGTAGGCTTCTGCTTCTTCGATTAAACGCTGTGCTTTACCGCGGGCTTCCGGAATGATTTGATTTGAATAGGACTCAGCCTGATTCTTCAAACGCGTTTCATCTTCTTTCGCTTTGATAACATCATCGAATGCTGCGCGAACTTCTTCCGGCGGTTGCGCCTGTTGAATGTTCACGTTAATGATTTGAATACCAGCTTGATAATTATCCAGGTAAGTTTGCAAACGCAATTTAACTTCAGCAGCCATTTTTGCGCGACCCTCGGACAATACTTGTTCAAGCTCGGTTGAACCCACTACATGGCGCAAGGCGCTATCAGTCGCGTGCTTCAAACTCGTCTCAGGATCAGAAACATTTAACACATAAGCTTTAACATCAGCCACGTTCCATTGTACGGTGATAGGCAACTCAACGATGCTTTCATCTTGCGTGAGCATCAAACCTTTTGAAGGATATTGGCGTTCGCCGGTAACGTTAACTTTAAAAACCTGAGTGAACAACGGTGCGGACCAATGCAAGCCCTCGCCCATGGTTTCCTGAAATACACCAAGCCGCAGTACGACCGCACGCTCTTTGGCATCTACGGTGTAGATACCTACAAATCCATAAATAATAAGGATAACAACTGCAGCCAAGGCAAAAACAACACCGAAGGAACCATTGGACGAACCGCGTTTATTACCACCGGAACCTCCACCGCCAAACATCCCGTTCAGTTTGTCTTGCAACTTCTTAAAGGCCTCGTCCAAATCTGGTGGGCCGTCATTACCACCGCGACCACCGCCACCCCAAGGATCTTTGTCTTTTCCCGGTTCATTCCAGGCCATACCAATCTCCAACTATTTAAGATAATTTTGCTCAGATGTTAGGGCAAACCCCGGTATTTCAACCAAGACAGCACAATTAGGCCGGGGCAGACTTTAATCAACCCAGACCAAATCTTCCAGAGTAATTTTCTGTGCACTTAAGATTCTTAATAAATCGCTTTTAGGAACACGCAAATTCGCAACACAGACGCCATCCTCACGAAAAGATTCCGCTGAAATTGCCTGTTGAGTATAAAGTGCAGCGCGTAAACGACCATCCTGTGGGCTTAATAATAATTGCCCAACCACCATTTCAGTACCCAACAATTCAGATAACGCCTGATCCAGCAATTCGCACCCTAATCCGCTTTGGGCGGAAAGCCAAACTGCAACAGGTTTACCTGTATCGTCGCGATCAATACGCGGACTAACATCACCCAGCAAATCAATTTTATTAAAGACTTTTAATTGCGGTAATTCAGCTGCGCCAATCTCTTCCAACACCAGCTCTACTTGCTCAATATTTCGGATTCGTTCATCCGCTGCGGCATCAATAATATGCATCAACAAAGTTGAATTGGCGGCCTCTTCCAACGTCGCTCTAAAAGCCTCGACTAATTTATGAGGGAGATGGCTAATAAAGCCCACCGTGTCCGCCATAATCACTGCGCCTATATCAGCCAATTCAATTCTGCGCATGGTAGGGTCAAGCGTCGCGAATAATTGGTTTTCAGCATAGACATCTGAACCAGTGACGCGATTAAACAGCGTGGATTTTCCGGCGTTGGTATAACCCACAAGTGAAACTGTCGGAATTGCTGATCGTTGCCGCGACCGCCTACCCTGCTCACGCTGCGAGCGAACTTTTTCAAGTCGCTGTTCAATCATAGTGATACGACCGCGCAGTAAACGACGATCCGTTTCAAGCTGGGTTTCACCAGGACCGCGTAAACCAATACCGCCTTTTTGCCGCTCAAGGTGAGTCCAGCCACGGACTAAACGTGTAGACATATGGCGCAGTTGCGCCAACTCCACCTGCAATTTTCCTTCGAACGTACGCGCGCGTTGCGCAAAAATATCCAGTATTAAACCGGTGCGATCAAGCACGCGGCATTGCAATTCTTTTTCGAGATTACGTTCTTGGCTTGGAGATAAGGTGTGATTGAAAATAACCACTTCAGCTTCATTATCCGCAACAACAGTTTGCAACTCCTGAAGTTTGCCAGTACCGATAAAAAATTTAGCATTAGGAGATACACTTTTCCCCGTAATAAAAGCTACGGGGTCACCGCCAGCAGAGAGAACCAGCTCTTCAAATTCGCGGGGATCTTCTGGCTCTTGGCCATGTGATAGGTTCAGGTGAACCAGCACTGCCAGTTCACCTGATTCTGGGCGATCAAAGAACAATTAGCAGCCTCGTTAAGATAACTTACTCAGCTTGCTCGTCTTCTTCACCATCAACACCATCTGCTTCATTCAGCAGTGGCACACGTACAGCACGTGAAGGAACAACTGTGGAGATTGCATGCTTGTAAACCATTTGGCTTACTGTGTTTTTTAGTAAAACAACAAACTGGTCAAACGACTCAACCTGACCCTGTAATTTAATTCCGTTTACCAAATAAATGGATACAGGTACACGCTCTTTTCTTAGAACGTTCAGGTAAGGGTCTTGTAAACTATGCCCTTTTGACATGTTTATTCTCCTAGGGAAGATATTAAAATAACCACCTTATTCTCCCATTTTTTATTAAAGGAATGGGTGGGCGAATTATGAAAAACTGATGTCTGTTCTCACGTATCTATTATATGGCTGCGGCCCTTATAAAATTCAAGGCACAGCGCACAATTTCTTCTTTAGAGAGCGGATTTCCAACATCGCATTCAGTATAGAGCCAATTCAATTCAGTATCGGGGTATTTTTGCCAGCCCTTTAACCAAGTAAATTGTCGCTTTGCTAACTGACGCGTCGCGATAATACCGCGCTCTATCATTTCATCGTATGACAATCGTCCTTCAATAAAATCCCATGCTTGACGATAGCCAACAGCACGAATAGCAGGCAAATCCACGTGTAAATCACCACGATTATAAAGTGTTTGCACTTCTTCCAAAAAACCTGCGGCAAGCATATTACGAAATCGCAACGCAATTCGTTCGTGCAGTAACGCACGGACGCGGGGAGAAATTGAAATTTGCACAAGATTAAATCGTTCACTGAACGGATTTTTTTTATCCTGAGTTTGAACACGCCGCAATTCACTCATTGTTTTGCCGCTAGCACGAAAAACCTCCAACGCACGGCTCAAACGTTGTGAATGATTTGGATGAATTTCTGCGGCCATGTCAGGATCAACTTCAGCCAATTGTTGATGAATATGTGGCCAACCAAAAATACTTGCATCGCGCTCAATTTGCTCACGAATTTCAGCATCTGCCTCAGGCATGTCCGCTAAGCCATCCAGAAGTGCTTTGAAATAGAGCATAGTTCCGCCCACTAGCAGCGGAATTTTACCTTGTGCATGTGCGGCCGCAATTTCTCGCTCGGCGTCTGCGCAAAAATCAGCAGCGGAATAAGGCTGAGATGGATCGCGAATATCAATTAATTTGTGTGGCGCATCTGCCAACTCTTTTTGGGTGGGTTTTGCAGACCCTATATCCATGCCTTGATAAACCAGCGCAGAATCCACACTGATTAACTCAATAGGCAAATGCTGGCGCAAAGCCATAGCAAGATCAGTTTTACCCGACGCAGTAGGGCCCATTAAAAAAATAACCGGCGGCCGATACTCAGTCACACACACCCCTTATAGCTATTAGCGCTTCACTAAAATTCAATAGAGCGCATGATAGCATTTGCTTTAAACTCACACTCAGCATAACAGGACGCTATTTGTAAGCGACTACATGAAAGGTATAGTTTTGTTCACACACACTACATCATTGTTTTTTTTTGCTGCGGCAGCGCAGGGCTTTTTTCTCGCCATAGTATTGGGCCTGCATCGCCGCAATGCCCAAGCGAATCACATACTCGCCGTTTTTATTGCATTACTTTCGGTAGATTTGTTACAGCAAATTTATTACGCCGAAGGGCTTTATAAATCATACCCGCAATTTTTATTGTTTATAAATTTACTGCCCCTAACCTACGGTGGCTTTTTATTTTTATATGTCCGTAGCCTGACGCAAGCCACCACATTGCAATTGCGGGACACCTATCATTTTGCATTTTTTATTGCGGGCCTTATCGCGAGCTCATCATTTATTCTGCTCTCTGGTGAAGAAAAACTTGCTCTGCTAGAGCAGATGAACGATACCAATGCGCCAATCAGTATTCGCATCTTTTCACTCTTGATGCCACTCACAGCAACCATTTACGGCTTTGCTGCCTATATTCTATTACAACGACACAACAAAACCGGAGTGCACAAACTATCCTGGCTGAAAATTATACTCGGCCTAAATATGCTGATATGGGTGGTAGTTTGGTTGTCCATTCTCGCGCCGCGCTATTTGCAGCAACTCAATATGACGGTGATTTATCTACTGGTCAGCCTGGTCATCTATATGATTGGCTATTTCAGCTTGCGTCAGCCAGATATGTTTATTGGTGACAAGCTGGTTGAAGAACTCGTTAAAAACCAGGAAATGAAAGATGCCTCACCCAAATACGGCGACAACCGCTTGCCGGACGAATTGCGTGAGCATATTTGGTCAGCACTTGAAACCTATACCCACACGCAAACCCCATGGCGTGAAAGCAATCTAACACTGGCGCAATTGGCAGAAAATATTGGTATAGCGAGCCACCATATCTCTCAAGTACTCAATGATCATCACGGTCTTTCATTCAACGATTACCTCAACCAGTATCGTGTAAATGCAGTGTGCGCTGAATTGCAAAATGCCAATAATCACAATCTTTTGGATATCGCCCTCTCTTGCGGCTTCTCCTCGAAATCCAGTTTCAATGCGATTTTTAAAAAACAAACAGGGAAAACACCTTCCGAATACCGAAAAAATTTCCAAACTTCCTAGATTGCACGTCCAACTTTAAAAGATCAGACGCTTTCACCACTCGCTCTCAACAAAATAGCCACCGGTTTACTCCAAAGCCAAACGCTACTTATTGAGAGAAAGGACAATGTCATTACTTGCTAAAAAATTGCCGAAATATCTGTTTGTTTTTTTCGCCATTCTGATTGCCGCTTACGCACTGAGCTATTACTGGCATCGCAATACGCCCTTCAGTATTCGCTACCACGCCCTTAACGCTATTGGCGTTTACAGTCATTTTATAGGTGCCGGATTTGCGCTTTTATTTGGCGGGCTGCAAGTATTTACCCGTGTCGGCTCCGCGGCTCATCGCCTGATTGGCTACGGCTATTTCATTGCAGTGGTAGCGGGTTTTGTGGGGGGCTGCTATTTAGCGTTCAATTCTTATCTTGGGATAGTGACTGGGCTTGGATTTTTTATCGCAGATGTATTGTGGATAAGCTGCACATTTATTGCGATTCAACATGCGCGCGCAGGTCGCATAAGATTACATCGTCAGTGGATATGGCGCAGTATGGCGTTGACCAGTGCAGGGATTAGCTTGCGTCTTTTACTTCCCCTACTGAGCATCTTCTTCTCATTCGATACCAGCTACATCATAGTCGCCTGGGTGTCCTGGATCGGCAATCTCCTTGTTGTTGAAATTTATTTCTATCTTTCATCTTCAAGATCTATCGCAAAAAATCAATCACTGAAAGGAACTTTAACGTCATGAAAATATTGCAACTCACTTTTATCTTGTTAAGCGCGAGCATATGTCTCGCAGGATGCGCGAGCAAAAAACAACATAATGCAGTAAAAGAAATTTATTTATGTTCGAGCGACAAATGTGAATCCGCTGAGCAGCAATATTCCACCGAGCAACTGTTGCAAGGTTTTAAAGAATTATTGCAAAACAATGCAAATGTAGAAGTATCTATTTGCAATGCAGATCCACAAAAACGTACCTGTAAATCCAGAAAGGTTTGCTACCTTGTGCTAGGTGGACTTTTGCCAGGAAACGGTTGTTCAAAATATTTAATGTTTAATGACGTTAACCAGGAAGAAGAACATGCGCCGTTGACAATGAAAACCAAAATGCCATTATCTTTTTTAGGCACACCGGTTCAATGTACAACCGCGTCAGGAATATTTACAGTGAACTCAAGCACCGATATCAGCCTGCAATTGAAACCACATTTTTGTAGCTGGATGGTAGTGGGCGCAATGACAGCGCAATTTAACTTCAAGGTGGAATCGATTAATCTAGACAACGCTGAAATAGGTGGTTATTGGGAA
>Ga0247741_1002284_pt1 | contig 10687 bp, 11 predicted proteins | sample UWRJL213509R2_FD_180945 | JGI IMG/M metagenome (GOLD analysis project Ga0247741, IMG submission 180945) | Plant litter microbial communities from Arlington Agricultural Research Station in Wisconsin, United States - UWRJ-L213-509R-2 | ecosystem: Environmental > Terrestrial > Plant litter >...
AGTTCCAGCGCTCGGCGTCGGTCGACCAGGTAGGTCTCGTAGCCGAGGAACCGGTCGGTGCCGAACAGGCTACGGAGCACAGACTGTCGGTCGTCGTTGGAGGCGTTGAGGAACTCCTGAAAGCGATTCTGGGCGAGCAGGATCACCTGGAGGAACTGGTCTTTGCTGAGTCCGACCAGGCGCGCGAGATCGGCGCCGACGTCGACGGGACGCGCCGCAATGACGTTCCAGTCGGTCTCGACTCGCCAGTCCGGACCGGTCAGCACGGCCAGCTCTGCGGTGCTCTTCGAGATGGTGGTGCCACCGCCGCGGAGTCGTGGGCGCTCATATTCCGGGCTGCGACGCACGCGGTAGTCGGTGGTCCCCACCCGGAAATCGAGCTCGACCACACTCGGGTCGTCGGTGTCCGCGTGGTCGCTGCGCAGCTTCGCCTTCGAATCCTTGTAGCGCGGCACACTGCCGTAGAGGGCGTAGCAGATCGCGTCGAGGATGCTCGACTTGCCCGCGCCGGTCTTGCCGGTGATGAGGAAGATGCCGTCGTCGTCGAAGGCTTCGAAGTCGACGACCTGCTCGCTCTTGTACGGTCCGAAACCGGCGACGCGGAGGCGCAGGATCTTCATGCGCTGGCCTCGGAGAGCTCTGACAGCTCGGACAGCTCTGACAGCTCGGCCTGACCGGCACTGATCGCACTGTCGATGAGGCGTCGCTCGGCCGCGCTCGCGCCGACGCCGTTGCGCACCAGTTCGAGGAACCCGTCGACGATCTCATGATCGCTCTTGGTGGCGATCCGCTCGCCATAGCTCGCAGTGCTGGCCTCGGCCACCACGCTCGGGCGGTACTCGAGGTGTGCGGCGTGCGGAAAGCGCTGCTGCAGGCGGCGCATGGCGTCCATTGGCCGCACCACGTCGGTGAGCACGGCGCTGACCCAGTCCCGCTCGTGCGCGAGATAGCCCGGGTCGGTGAGCAGGTTCTCGAGCTCCCCGGTGAGCACGACGAGCCGGCGCGGAACGGGCAGCTCGACCCAGTCGACCTGCTCGAGGCCGTCGGCATCCAGTCGCACCAGCCAGGCACCGCGCGGCTTGCTGGCCTCGGTGAACGAGTAGTGCAGGGGCGCACCGGAGTACCGGGCACGCACGCTGAGCTCGGCGCGACCGTGGATGTGACCGAGGGCGACGTAGTCGGGGCCGTCGAAGGTCGACAGCGGCACGACATCCAGTCCACCGGCGGTGATGTCGCGCTCGAGTCCCTCGCTGGCGGGAACATCGGCGATGAAGGCGTGGGAGAGCACCACCGACCGCCCCCCGCGCTGCGCCAGGTCTTCACGCACCCGGCCCATGGCGAAGTCGAGCATCTGCTCGTGGCTGCGCAGCTCGACGCCGGGGTAGGCGCTGCGGACGATCGACGGCTCGAGATACGGGATGCCGTAGAACTGCACCGGCCCGAACTCGTCGTCGATGGTGATCGGGTGGTCGAGCTGATCGTGGCGGGTGACGATGTGCACTCCGGCAAGCCCCGTGAATCCGGAGTTGAAGCCCAGACGGGTGGCGGAGTCGTGGTTTCCGCTCGTGAGCACGACCTGGGCCCCCGCCTCGCGGATGCCGCGCAGGGCCGCCGTGAGCACGTCATAGCTGTCGGCGGCCGGGGTCGCGCTGTCGAAGATGTCGCCCGCGACGACGACCACGTCGATCTGCTCGTCGCGCACCACCTGCACCAGGGCGCAGAGCACCTCGGTGAGGTGGCCGAGGGTCGGGTTGCCGTGGAAGGTACGCCCGATGTGCCAGTCGGAGCTGTGCAGGATCTTCATCGGGGTCAGGTTAAGCCCTGCCACCGACGTGAGCCCGTCACACCACGCCCGTCAGACCACGCTCGTCAGACCGTGCACGTCAAACGACGCGCGTGACGGTTTCGAACATCATCGTCGCGGCCACGCCTGCTGCCGCAACGCACCAGATGGCCCGGCGCGAGGCGGCCACCCGGATCGAGCGGTCCAGCGTCGTGAAGCGCTGACGGATGCTGTGGTCGGGAAGCGACGGATCGTGCCAGACATCCGGGCGCTCCAGCGTGGCGACGACCGCATCGACCTCGGTCGCGTCGAGCAGCGCGGGCTGCCCGGTCAGCCACCGCACGATCTTGCGAGAATCGATGACCGTCACGGCGGTGCGCTCGGCACCGAAGGTGATCCGATCGGGGTCGACGAGCGCGATGATCGGCCGCACCGGCAGGCCGGGGAACATCTTCTCGATGCGGGCGGCTTCGCTGAGCGAGTGACGGATGTACGACTGCTTGTGCCCGTCGACGACGACACTGTGTCCGGAGGCCCAGACCCGCTTATGACGGTGATGCTTGGTGTTGATGGTGAAGACCCCGGCTGGCCCGATGACCAGGTGGTCGATGTCCGTGCCCTTGGCGTTGAGGGGCAGCGCGTGCAACACCGTCCACTCCGGTGGCAGCAGCCGTAGCCTCTCGCCGACCACGATCTCGCCCAGCGCACCGGCATACCAGCCGACGCTGGTCGGACTGAGCGGCGAGACACCGAACAGTCGCGCGAGCCGTGAACGCTCGGAGACATTCTCCTGCTCCACCAGAAGGCGCTCGATGACGGCCTGTCCGGCAAAGCGCTCGCGCACTATCGTCATAACACCCCCGTATGCCGCCCACCATACGCGACTGATGCTCAACGCTGCCAGCCCCAGTTAGGGAGCGACGGGGGCGCGGTCACTCACCCGGGTCGGTGATCACACCCGTCGGGTCTGCCTCGCGCACCGTGTGCGTGCTGCCGAGTTCCTCCGCCAGCGACCGACCCGCGTCGATCGCCTCGATCTTGCTGGAGAAGCTCTCGCTGAGCTCGGGGGCTCCGACGACCCGGTTCACCCACTGGCCGTTCTTGTCGATCGTCTCGACGTCACCGTCTGCCATGTCGTCTCTCCTCCGTCGGCGGTCCGTTGCGTGATGCACCGCATGACAATCCTGCACCCTGCGAGGCGGGCATCGTCAGCCCTTCATTCCCGATGAACCGAGCATTCCCGGTGAACCGAGTACGCCATCGACCACGATCTCGATCACCACCCGACGCGGGTTGGCACTCGGCTGGCGATAGCGCCCCGCGTACAGCGCGACGGCGCGGGCGATCTCGTCGGGTTCGCGGCGGATGCGGGCGGCGCCGCTGAGGCTCAGCCAGCGACGGCCGTCCACCTGCGCGACCGTGGCGGTGCCTGCGCGCTCGACGTTGCGCACCTTCTGGGTGCCGTCGGTGGTGATGATCCGTACCACGCCGTCGGCAAGGGTGAACCCGACGGCGACGGAGTGGATGCCGCCGCGCGGGCCGGGCGTGGACAGGATCGCCAGATGGCGCTCCTCGGTGAAGGCGGCAGCGGCATCCGTCGGCGGCACGCGCGAGGCGGACGGCGGATCGAGGCTCTCAGGCACGGGAGCGCGGAACCTTCGGTCGCACCAGGGCGTGACTGTCGTGCAGCAGTTGCTCGACCAGGTCGTCGGGAACATCGGTGTCGTGCAGGGCGACCGTCACCCAGTGCTTCTTGTTCAGGTGGTAGCCGGGGACGATGCCCGGGTACTGCTGCCGCAGCGCGACGCTCTCCTCTGGATCGCACTTGAGCGACACGGTGAACGGGCTCGCGCCGAGAGTGCTCAACGCGAAGATCTTTCCATTGCCGCTGGTCTTGAAGACAGAGAGCTCATCGCCGAAGGGAAAGGTCTCGGTCGCCTGGGGTAGGGCGAGACAGAAGTCGCGAAGCTCGTCCGGGGTCATACGGTCACGCTACCCCGAGCGCACCACGCACCGGGGGCGAGGTGAATACCACGAGCGCGACGATATTCAGGATGACCGTGCCCCAGAAGGCGAGTTGGAAGCTCCTTTTGCGGGTCTTGTGTCGCAGCACCTGCTGCGCGACGATCGCCCCGGGCCAGCCACCGAGCAGGCCGAGCGCGAGCAGGCTGCTCTCCGAGGTGCGCCAGCGACCGCGGGTGGCCGCGGCCTTGTCGACCGCGTAGACGATGAAGCAGATGACACTGGTGACGAGGTAGACCACGCCGAACCAGGCCGGAGCGTGCCAGGCGATCACCAGCACGGAGGCCAGCACCAGGAACGCCAGGATGGCGACGAAGCTGACCAGGCTGGCGGGCGCCCCGCGGCGGAGTGAGGGCGTGGCGCCGCGCGGCGCGCGAGCCTGCCGGGGACGGTGATCCGGTTCGGCATCACGATCCGCTATGCGCTGTGCCTCGGGGCGGCCGGCGGTGGAACGCCCGAGCTCGAAGCTCAGGCGCTCCCCCTGGCGGGGACGGGAATCGCCCCGGGGAAAGGCAGAGATGTGCACGAACACGGTGCGGCCACCATCCGCCGGGGTGACGAAACCGAAGCCCCGCTCGTCGTTCCAGGTGGTCAGGGTGCCGTGGTGGCGTGCGGGCATGGGCCGATGCTACCGGGGCCCGACGTGCGCTCGCGGCCTCAGCCGACCGGCGCGAGTTCCATCGCCTCGGCCGTGAGTGTCACCGAGCGCAGCCGTGCCGCCGTGTCCTGCACCGCGTGCGCCGTGATGAGTTCGTCTGCTCCCGTCAGGGTGGTGAAGTCCTGGAGAAACTCCCGCACCTGCGCGGGTGTTCCGACGGCCGAGTACCGCATCATGTTGGCGATCTCTCGACCCTGCGGGGTGGTGAGGAACTCGTCGATCTGTGCATCGCTGTAGTCCGGGGCGTTCGGCCCACGGGAGATCATGCTGCGCACACGGAAGCGGCGGGTGGCGTCGAACATCCGCTGGGCGTCAGCCGCGTCGTCTGCGGCGACGACGTTGACCCCGGCCATCGCGTAGGGCGCTGCCAACTGGGCGGAGGGCCGGAACTCGCGACGGTAGATGTCGAGGGCGTCGAGGAGCGCATCCGGTGCGAAATGCGAGGCGAAGGCGAAGGGCAGACCGAGCGCCGCAGCGAGCTTCGCGCCGAACAGCGAGGAACCGAGGATGTAGAGCGGGACGTCCGTTCCGCCGCCCGGCACGGCCTGCACCCCGGGCACGACGGACTCGCCACGGAGGAATGCCTGCAGTTCGACGACATCCTGCGGGAATTCGTCGGAGGCGCGCAGGTCGCGGCGCATGGCGCGCGCGGTGTTCTGATCGCTGCCGGGGGCGCGCCCCAGCCCGAGATCGATGCGGTCGGGATAGAGCGTGGCGAGCGTACCGAACTGCTCGGCGATCGTGAGAGGAGAGTGGTTCGGCAGCATGACGCCGCCGGCGCCGAGGCGGATGGTGCTGGTCTGGCCGGCGACGTGCCCGATCAGCACGCTGGTGGCCGAGGAGGCAACGCTCGGCATGTTGTGGTGCTCGGCGTACCAGACGCGGGTGTAGCCCGACCGCTCCGCGGTCTGCGCAAGCGCGACGCTCGCGGCGAAGCTGTCGGCGGCTGTCTGGCCGGGGGCGATGGGAGCGAGATCAAGAATGGATAGCGCAGGGGTCATGCAGTGTGCAACGGATCCCACAGGCATTTCGTTCCCGCATACCGGAGTTTTCGATGAATACCAAGCCCCGCGACATCCGCTCTCCGAGCGGTTAGCCTCAAACGTCAGCCCGTGTGGCGCGGTGCGGTCTGGATACGAGCCATGGAGGGGGTGCGAATGACGGAGCAGCAGCGCGACGGCCGCACACCCGGTGCCACAGACCCGACACACTGGTACTCCCCGCTGGGGCGGTGGTTCGCCCACGTCGCCGCGCGGTTCGCCCGGATGATCGGTGCCCAACCCGCGCTGCTGATCGGGCTCGTGATCGGCCTCGGCCTCGCGGTCGCGCTCACCCTCGTGTTCGCTCAGATCTACGACGCGATCACGGATGACGACGGGGTCGCCGGCCTGGACCTGCCGCTGCTGCACTGGGCGGTCGACCACCGCTCGCCGGTGCTCGACGCGGTGATCACCGGCTATACCGACATCGGTGGCGTCTACGTGATGCCCCTCATCGCGGTGGCGTTCGCTGTGGCGCTCTCGGTGCATCGGCGCTCGTGGACGCCGGCGATCCTCATCGTGGCCGCTGGCGGCGGCTCGTTGCTGATGACCGTTGTCGGCAAACTGGTGTTCGCCCGCACCCGCCCGCCGCTGCGATTCGCGGTGCCGCCGTACGAGAATTCGCCGTCTTTTCCGAGCGGCCACACGCTCAACGCCTTCGTCATCGCCGGAATCATCGCCTACCTGCTGATCATCCGCCAGAAATCGACCGGTGCCCGGGTGCTGACGATCACGGTCGCCGCCGTGTTCGCGGTCACCATCGGCCTCAGCCGGGTCTTTCTCGGGCACCACTGGTTCACCGACGTGCTCGGGGCATGGGTGCTCGGTGCCGCGTGGCTTTCGCTGGTGATCACCGCCCACCGGTTGTACCTCAGCGCCAGAGGTGCCGGGGTGCGCGACGGTCCCCCGCAACCGCGGCTGCCGGGCGATGCGTCACCCGGGCAGCAGGAGGGCCGTTCCTCCCCAGCCCAGTACACCCCAGAAGCCCGGCACCTCCCCGAGACCCCGCACCTCCCCGAGAACGGAACAGAATGAGCGAACAGCGCGCTGCCGTCGTCTACAACCCGACGAAAGTCGATATCGACGCCCTCCGTGCCGCGGTGGCACGCGAGGAGCAGTCGGCCGGTTGGGAGCCGACACTCTGGTTCGAGACATCCGCCGAAGACCCGGGAGCGGGCCAGACCGCTCAGGCCCTCGAGGAGGGTGCAACGGTGGTCATCGCCGCGGGCGGTGACGGCACGGTGCGCTACGTCGCACAGCAGGTTCACGGCAGTGCCGCGAGTCTGGCACTGCTCCCGGCCGGAACGGGCAACCTGTTGGCACGCAACCTGCACCTCACGCTGGGTGACCTCGACCGTGCTGTGCACACCGCCTTCCACGGGGTGGACAGACGGATCGACCTGGCCTGGGCGACCATCGAGCGGCAGGACGGTAGCCGCAGCCGGCACGCCTACCTGGTCATGGCGGGGTTCGGGCTCGATGCGAAGATGCTCTCCGGCACCGACGAGAAGACGAAGAAGCGGCTCGGCTGGCTCGCCTATGTCGGCGCCCTCGGTCGCGCACTCCTCGACAAGAACGACCTGCGGATGCGATACCAGCTCGACGGGAGCGGCACGCGGTCGCTGCAGGCCCACACCATGATCGTCGGCAACGTCGGAACGCTCCGGGCGAACGTGCTGCTGCTCCCGGAGGCCAAGGTGGACGACGGTCTGTTCGAGATCGTGTTCTTCCGGCCCGAGGGCATCATCGGCTGGGTCGAGATCGTCTGGAAGGTGATCTGGGAGAACGGCGTGTTGCGTCGCACCCCGCTCGGCAAAATGCTGGTCGGGCCGGACGTCAAGGCTCTCCGCTACGTGAAGGGGAAAGATCTGAAGGTGCGGCTCGGTCGTCCAGAGGAGGTCGAGCTCGACGGCGACCCCTTCGGCGAGGCGGTCGCGTTCCATACCTGGATCGACGGCGACGGAATCCGCACTCGGGTGCCCGCGGAGGGCGACGCGGACTGATCGAGATGGGCCAGCTGATCGAGATGGGCTACATGAGCCAGATGGGCTAGATCGGCCCGGGATGCATCTACGCTTGCGACATGCCCGAGCTCGCAGCATCCACTCTGCGCGCCGCGGTCATCTACAACCCGGTCAAGGTGTCGCTGCAGCAGCTGCGGGACGTCATCGAGGACGAGGAACTGCGCCGAGGGTGGTTGCCCTCGTTGTGGTTCGCCACGACGACGGATGACGCGGGCCAGGGTCTCGCGAACGACGCGGTCACTGCTTCGCCCGATCTGATCATCGTCGCGGGCGGCGATGGGACGGTGCGGGTGGTCGCGGAGGTCGTGCACGGCAGCGGCATCCCGATTGCCATCGTGCCCTCCGGCACCGGAAATTTGCTCGCCCGCAACCTGCATCTTCCGCTCGGCGACCTCACGGCGGCGGTGCGCGTCGCGTTCGGTACACACACGCGTGCCGTCGACGTGGCGATCGTCAGGCTCGAGCGAGCTGACGAATCGGCGTCGACGCACGCGTTCGTCGTGATGGCGGGTATCGGCATCGACGCGACCATGGCGGTGAACACCAGCAGTGCGCTCAAGCGACGAATCGGTTGGTTGGCGTATGTCGATCCGATCGTGCGCTCCATCTTCAGTCAGACGCAGCATGCGCTCACCGTGTCGCTCGATGGCGCGCCATGGCGGAGTATCGACGCACACACGGTGATCGTCGGAAACACGGGCACTCTGACTGCAGGAATCGTGCTGCTGCCCGAGGCCGTGCCCGACGACGGGTTGCTGGATGTGGTGGTGTTGCGCCCCGAGGGTCCCGGCGGGTGGGCCCGGATCGCGTCGCGGCTCGCCATCGGTGGGGTGCTCAGCCGTTCCCCGGGCGGACGGAAGATGCTGCGTGCCGCCCCCACGTTTCGGGCGCTGCGCTATGCGCAGTCGCGAACGTTGGCGGTGCGCTTCGCCGAACCGCAGCAGCTGGAACTCGATGGCGATGGCGTCGGTGCCGTCATGGCGGCAACGATCACGGTGCGACCCGGCGCGCTCCCGGTGCGGGTGCGATAGCCCGTCGGCGACGCTGCGGGAGCCTGCGAGATCGCCGCTCGGCGACGCTGCGGGTGCCTGCGCGATCGGCGCTCGGCGACACTGGGGATGCCTGCGCGATCGGCGGTCGGCGACGCTGCGGGTGCCTGTGCGCCAGGCCTTCGGGCGTCAGGGTCCGGAAGCCAGATCGACCATCCGCTTGCCTCCTCTCCTCGGGGTTCGGTCCGGGTCGCACCAGGGCGGTGGGATGAAGTACGGGATGTGGTCGCGTATCTCGATCTCCCACCCGTCGTCATGCACCCGGTGGTGGTGGAACGAGCACAGTGGGATGCCGTTGCTGAGGTCGGTGGGTCCGCCGCGGGACCACCACTGGAGGTGGTGGGCTTCGGTGTAGCCGGGTGGGTGCCCACACCCCGGGAACGCGCACCCGCCGTACTGTTCGGCGAGAGCTTGCCGTTGCGCCGGGCTGAACAGCCGTCGCGCCCGGCCCAGGTCGAGGACTTCACCGGCACCGCCCAAGACCGCGGGGATGATGTTCGCGTCGGCGGCGAGGATGCGGGCCGTGGTGGCGGAGATCCCGGCGTCGATTCCGTCGATGCGGGCGCCACCGACGCCACCGTCGATGCCATCTGTCTGCGCACCACCGAGGCCGTCGAGGAGTTGGTCGAGGGTCATGCGCACCACCATCGTCACCACCGGACGGTCTCCACCGGGCCGGTCACAGCCGATCGCGTGGCGGAGGAGTTCTTCGGCGGCATCCGCACGGCGTTGCGGCATCGTGCGGTTGTCGGCATCGGCGACCCCGTCAGTCCCGAGCGACTCCGCCACCCGATCCCGTGCGGCCCGCAACTGTTCACCGACGAGCGCGTCAATCCCCGCCCGCACCAACCCCGCCGTTTCCGGTGGCATGTCCCAGACCAAGCGCACCATTCCGTCGGGCTGCGGGATGAGCTTCAGGGATCGTCGTTGCCGGCGGATCACATCCCGTGGTTCGGCACCGTCCTCATCCAGTCGGTCGCGCACCTGTCGGGCCAAGCCCTGCACCTGCCGCACGGTCAACCCGGGTGCATGCTCGACCAGCAGCTGCTCACCGGCCGCACGGGCGTCGGCACTGCAATACGGGGCGGCCTGATCGAGTTCACGGACGATCACCGCCGCTGCTTCTACCCCCAGCACCAATCCATCCACCGCAGCACCGACTGTCGAGTATCGAGCCGGAAGAGCTGACCCGTCGAGCGCGAGCCGCGGGCGCACCGCTACCCCGACGTCACAGAGCCGCGACGCCTCGGCCGGGCTGATCTGCCACAACTCCGCGAGAAACGACGCCGGAGTCGGATGCCCGGCGCGGCGGGCGATGCCCTCCGCTCCCAGGTGCGCCGCCGACTGTGCGGCCAGCTCCCCGGCCAGCCGCACCCGGATCGCGTCCAGGGCGCGCTGCAGCGTCCCCGCATCCGTCACCCGCCGCAACAGCTCGTCGGCGGGCAGCCCGGCGACACCGTCCGCGCACGCGCGCGACAGCTCCGCAAACAAGTCGAGGAGCGGCGGGCCGGAGGTTTCCATATGGAGAGTTTCTCACCCACCACCGACATTCCAGACAGCCCGAACATCGCCCCTGATCAGCTGTTTATAACTCACCGTGAGGGCCAGCTGTGGAGGACTGGAGTCCCTTGCCGGGGCAGGCACTTAGCGCGTGATCCTCCGAAACGACGTCAGCAGGATGCCCGCCATCGCCACCACGTCCAGCCACGGGATCTCCGCGAACAGCAGCAGCACGAGCAGCCCGGTCCGCACCCCCACGGTGACGCCCTGCTTGCTTCCGGCAAAGCCGTACACGGTGGCGGCGGCGAGATAGAACAGGGCGCCGAGGAGCAGCCACGGTCCCGGATTCTCCCCCGCGATGAACCAGGCCACGCGGACGGCGCCCGCGGCAAGTCCGGCGAGAATCGGCACCCACAGCCCCGGACGGATGGCGACGCCACTCCCGAGAATGCCGAGCGCCGCGCAGACTGCCACGGCGACGCCGAGCACCGCCGACAGTGGCGCGATGAGCGTTGTCACCACCTCGGCGAGCGCCAGCCCGAAACCGATCAGACTCGACAGTGCCATGGGTGAGATGCGCATGCCCCAGTGAAGCATGCGAAAGACAACCG
>Ga0247741_1002285_pt1 | contig 10685 bp, 7 predicted proteins | sample UWRJL213509R2_FD_180945 | JGI IMG/M metagenome (GOLD analysis project Ga0247741, IMG submission 180945) | Plant litter microbial communities from Arlington Agricultural Research Station in Wisconsin, United States - UWRJ-L213-509R-2 | ecosystem: Environmental > Terrestrial > Plant litter >...
CGCCGATGGGGCGAATATGGTCGGGCGCCATATTGCAGCCGGTAACCATCGCCGCACAGGCGAGCAGAATGACGATGCGTCTCGCCATGATCATGCCCCGGCCTCCACGCCAATGCCGCTCGTCGGGCCGTCGGCCGAACTCTCCTCAGCCCGGGGCTCACCTCCCCTCCCGAACACGCGGCTTACGACCACGAAGAACGTCGGCACGAAGAAGATGCCCAGCGCCGTTGCAGAAAGCATTCCGCCGACCACCGCCCTGCCGATCGCATTCTGAGCGCCGGCTCCCGCCCCGGTCGCAATCGCGAGCGGGAAAGTGCCAAGGATGAAGGCAAGCGACGTCATCAGGATAGGGCGCAGGCGCAGCCTCGCGGCCTCGACCGCCGCGTCGAACGCGCTCCAGCCCTTTCGAAGCCGGTCTTCGGCGAACTCGACGATCAGAATCGCGTTCTTGGCGGAGACGCCGATGGTCGTCACAAGGCCGACCTGAAAATATACGTCATTGTCGATGCCGGTCAGCGTTGCCCCCAGCACCACGCCGAGGACGCCGAGAGGAACCACCAGGATTACCGCGATCGGCACCGACCAGCTTTCGTAAAGTGCAGCCAGGCAGAGGAAGACGATAAGGAGTGACAGGGCGTACAGCGTCGACGTCTGTCCGCCGGACAGCTGTTCCTGATAGGAAAGGCCCGTCCAATCCAGCGTCGTGCCGCCCGGCAGCTTCTCCTGCAGCGTCTGCATCGCCGCCATGGCTGCGCCCGTGCTGACGCCCGCCACCGGCGCGCCCTGGATTTCGAACGACGGAAGCCCGTTGTAGCGGTTCAATTGCATTGGCGCTTTGGCCCAGTTCAATGTCGCGAAGGCGTTGAACGACGCCAACCCGCCCGTGGCGGTGGGTACGTAGAGGTCGCCGAGGTTCTCCGGCGCCGCGCGATAGGGCTGGTCGGCCTGGATGAAGACGCGTTTTACCCGACCGCGGTCGATGAAATTATTGGAAAAAACGCCACCCCAGGCGCCCGCGATGGTGGTGTTGACCGTGCCGAGGTCGACACCGAGCGCGCTCGCCTTGTCCTGATCTATATTGACGTTGAGCTGCGGGCCATCCTCGACGCCGACCGCGCGGACCTGCGTCAGGCGCTTGTCCGCCGCAGCCATTGCCAGCAGCATGTTGCGGGCCGCGAGCAACTTGTCATGCCCAAGGCCAACGCTATCCACAAGTTGCAGGTCGAAGCCGGTCGCGTTGCCCAATGCCTGAATCGCCGGGGGAACGACCGCGAAGACCTGCGCATCATGGATCCCGGCAAATTGCGTAGCTGCCCTTGCGGCAATCGCCTTCGCCGCGTGCCGGGAACCCTTGCGCTCGCTCCAGTCCTTCAGCGAGACATAGGCCAGGCCAAGGTTCTGGCCCTGGCCGGAATATGAAAAGCCGCTGACCGTCAGCACACTGGCGACGTCAGCCTTCTCGCCGTTGAGGAAATGGTCGCGCACGACGTCGAGTATCTTGTTGGTGCGCACCGCCGTCGCGCCAGGCGGCCCCTGCACCAAAGCGACGACCGTACCTTCATCCTCGTCCGGCAGGAATCCGGTTGGGAGATGGAAGAACAGAACGCCCATCACGATGACGACCAGCGCATAGACCGCTAGCGAACGTTTCGGGTTTCGTGCCGCCTTTTCGACCGCCCCGTGATATTTCGTGGAGCCCAGGTCGAACCATTTGTTGAACCAGGCAAAGAAGCGCGCCGCTGGCCCTGTCCCTTCGCGGCGCATGTCCTGCGGCCTCAGCAGCGTCGCGCACAGTGCGGGTGTCAGAATGAGGGCGGCCATTACCGACAGCGCCATCGCCGAGACGATCGTTATCGAGAATTGCCGGTAGATGACCCCTGTCGACCCGCTGAAGAAAGCCATCGGCAGGAAGACTGCGGACAAGACCATCGCGACACCCACCAGCGCACTGGTGATTTCGTCCATCGATTTCCGCGCTGCCTCTTTCGGGCTTAGCCCCTCCTGCCCGATGAGCCTTTCGACATTTTCCACGACGACGATCGCGTCATCGACGAGCAAACCGATCGCCAGCACCATTCCAAACAATGTCAGGGTATTGATCGTATAGCCCGTCGCCGCCATCACGCCGAAGGTACCGAGGAGGACCACGGGCACGGCGATGGTCGGGATCAGGGTTGCGCGCCAGTTCTGCAGGAACAGCAGCATCACCAGGAATACCAGCACCACGGCCGTGAGCAGCGTATAGACTACCTGCTTGATCGAAAGCCGCACAAAGGGCGTGGAATCATAGGGATAGACGATCTTCACATCGGCCGGGAAATGCTGCGCGATCCGTTCGGCGGTTGCCTTGACCTGTTCGACCGTCGCGAGCCCGTTCGCATTGGGCGCGGGGTTGATCGCCACGGCCGCTGCAGGCCTCCCGTTATACTCGACCGTAAAGCCATAGGTCTCTGCACCAAGCTCGAGACGCGCAATGTCGCGCAGCCGCACGTCCGCCCCCGCGATATTCGTCTTCAATCGAATGGCGCCGAACTGGTCCGGTGTCTGAAGAAGCGACTGGACCGAGACGGTCGCGTTCAACATCTGGTTGTTCGAAGCGGGCAGCGCTCCGATCTGGCCTGCCGAAACCTGGACGTTCTGGGTCGCCAACGCGGCGGAAATATCGTCGATGGTCAGGCTGTAGCTGTTCATCTTGATCGGATCGATCCAGATCCGCATCGCATATTGCGATCCGAACAGCTGGGTGTTCCCTACGCCGTTGATGCGGCTGAGCGGCTCCTGCAGGGACGAAGCGATATAGTCAGCGAGATCGGATCCCGAATGCGTGCCGTCGCTCGAGTACAAGCCAAGAATGAGGAGATAGTTTGAGGCCGTCTTCCTGACCTGGATGCCTTCCTCCTGGACTACCTGCGGCAGCCGCGGCGTTGCGGCCTGCAACTGGTTCTCGACCTGAACTTGCGCGATGTCCGGGTTGGTGCCCTGTTCGAACGTCAGGGTCATCGTGACCGTACCGCTTGAGGTGGCCGTCGATGAGAAATAGATCAGGTTGTCGATGCCTTTGAGCTGCTGCTCGATGACCTGAGTGACGGTGTTTTCAAGCGTTTGGGCGTCCGCACCGGGGAAGGTCGCGCTGATCGAGACGGTAGGCGGGGCAACGTTGGGGAATTGCGCCACAGGCAGGTTGCGAATCGAAACAAGCCCGACGAGAATGACGACGATCGCGATGACCCAGGCGAAAATGGGCCGGTCGATAAAAAAGCGCGACATCCCTCAATCCCCTCGCGCCGGCGAGGTGCCGTCAGGGCGATAGGCAACGGCCTTCACCAACGTGCCGGGCTGGAGATTCTGCGCGCCGCTCACGACAACCCTGTCGCCAGGCCTGACACCCGCCGTCACCAGCCAATCGGTCCCGACCGTCCTTGGCGCGGTGAGCGTCCGCAACTGAAGCCTGCCGTCGTTTCCGACCACCAGCACCGTCGGTTGACCCGTATTATTCCGCGAGACTGCTTGCTGCGGGACGGTCATCGCATGCGTTCGCGTTCCCTCGACAAGTTCGGCACGGACAAAGACGCCAGGCAGCAACAAGCCGTCCGGATTGGGGAACACCGCGCGGATTACTTGGCTTCCGGTCGCGGGATCGACGGTCACATCGGTAAATTTGAGCTCCCCTACCGGCAAATAGGGGCTTCCATCTTCCAGCGTGAGGCGCACCTGCAGGACACCGCTTCCATGCGAGACTGCTCCGGCAAGCAACTGCTGGCGCAAACGCAGCAGATCGGCGCTCGATTGCTGTATATCCACGAAGATCGGGTCGATCCGCTGGATCGTCGCCAGAGCGCTGGCCTGGGCCGTCGTCACGAGCCCGCCAGTGGTGATCGCGGATCGGCCTATCCGTCCGGAAATCGGTGCTCGTACCAGCGTGCGATTGAGGTTGATCCGCGCGCTGCGGAGCGCAGCCACCTGAGTCTCGACATCGGCCCGCGCCTGTTCGGCGGCCATTTCCGCGTTTTCGAAATCTTGAACCGCGACTGCATTGATCTTGACGAGCTCAGCGAACCGCCTTGCCAGTCCGGCGGTCGACGCGATTTCCGCCCGCGACCGCCGCAGTGCCGCCTGGGCGCTTTCGATCTGCGCCTGAAGGGGCGCCGGATCGATCCGGTACAATGGCTGGCCACGTTCGACGCGCGCGCCCTCCTCGAAGAGCCGTGCCAGAATCAATCCATCGACCTGCGGCCGCACATCGGAGGTCTCGTATGCGCTGGTTCTCGCGGGAAGCTGGGTGGTGAGCGTCGCAGGATGATCGGCGACCGTGACGAATAGTATTTCGGGTGGCCCGCGCGGCGCCACCTGCTCCCGCTTTTCACACGCCGTGAGGCCAGGGAGGCAAAGGCTTGCCATCAGCAAAAGAGTGCGGATGCGCGCATATGTCATCTATGCACAGTCGCCGATCGGCCGGCCGAAGGTCTTTGCTGATTTCGGCCTGTTTTGGAGAATACGCGTCTAACCGGGTCCTGTGCGCCGCGCCAACGACACCGCGGCCGGGTTGGCGAGCAGGCCACCGGTCGCGTCGTGCCGATCCGACCTGACGGGTGGCGAATGCCCTCGTAGCATCCAAAAAGGCGATATTTCCTTCAATCCTTCCCGTGGAATTGTCTCCATTCAAGCAGTCACTCCATAACCAATCGCATTGTCGGCTGACGGCGCCCTCCCGTCGTCCGGCAGGGCCGCCCTCCCGCCCCCGGAGGGCGGCCCATCGCACATGCAGTACCGGAAACGACGCCGTTGCCGGGCGTCGATTTCGACCTCGTGCGTTCGGCCCCCTTCAGGTTATGCGCGGCACGCTCCACGGGACGCGATGCCCTCGCAATCCTTCTCGATAATTAGCACCTGTTTACTCTGTGTCCCGGGCAATAGCGGTTACGCCAGACCATCCGTACTCGTGTGGATGGAGCAACTCATGTCTTACCCAATGGAACAATCGTTCGGCGCGACCGGCGTCGCCGCGGCCGCCAGTTCCCACGCAGGCGATGCGCTTGGGGTCGACGACGGTATGCTCGAGGGGGGCCGCTGCTGGAGTTACCTCACCGCGAACGCACGCATCGTGCGATGCCCGGGCGGCCATGTCAGCGAACGCCGGTTCGAGCGTCCGGTCATCCTCGCTATTCTGGAAAGTGTTGGCGGCCCAATGCGCGTAGAGTTGGGCCATGCAGAGAGGACCGTGTTCTCGAGCGACGCACCACATCTCAGCCTGATCCCGGCCGGGACCGGAGTGCGCCTGGAGGCGGCGCAAACAAGCATGTTCCGGGAACTCGTCATCGAAATTATCCGGGACCCCTTTTCCGCAATGGCACACCAAACGCCGGAGATGGAACGCGGTGTTCAGGTCCCCATGATGATCGCCGATTCTGATGTGCTGCGAATCGCGGAATTGATGTTCGCCGAATGCCTGTCCAGCCGGCCTTGCGATCCGATTTTCGGAGAGAGTCTGTCCGTGGTGCTGCTCAAGATGCTGTCGCGCATGCCCAGCGTGGGGGGCGACGCCCCCAGTCGCGGCGGGCTGCCACCCTGGCAGTTGCGGCGGGTGACCCAGTTTCTGGAAGATAATCTGGTGCGTGGCGTTCGTCTGGTTGATTTGGCTGACTTGGTCAGCCTGTCTCCTTCCTATCTGATCCGCGCATTCAAGCGTTCGACGGGAATGACGCCGCAGCAATGGTTGCGAAACGCCCGCATTCGCAAGGCACAGACATTCCTTGTCGAACGAACGCTCTCCCTCGCATCGGTCGCGCAGGAAACCGGTTTTGCGGACCAGGCCCACCTCACCCGAATTTTCGGTCAGATAACCGGCGAAAGTCCCGGCGCGTGGCGGCGAGCCAGGCTGACCTCGTCAGAAGGAACTCGCAGCGTGCCGCTTGTCGGCACCGACTTGCGACTGACCGCGATGTCTGGCTGAACAGGATCGGGCACATCGGACTGACACGACGGAGCGGTTCTCTCCATCGCGTCGCAGCGTTTTTGGGGGCTCACCGGGCCAATTTGTTGGCGCCGCGCAATTTTTTTCGTTCCGCGCATGAGTCTTTTCGAACGTCGTGCGTCTTGGCCCGGAGAATGACTTCCAAAACGCGCCACACCGTGGATTTTGGGGTGCCGTTGTGGCACTTCAACGACGTGGAAAATGATGAATCTCGGCCGGAAGCGAACCCGACTGGCCTGCCGGACATCAGCGCCCTGCGGAGCGCGCTGGCCAATTATTTTCGCACGCGGATTTCCAACCGCAGTGAAGTCGAAGACCTGGTGCAGGAAGTTTTCGCTCGTCTCGCGGCGCGACGCGACGGGGAGCCGATCGAACATCTCGATCGATATTTGTTTCAAACCGCGTTCAGCGTTCTTGCCGATCGCATCCGCCGACAAAAGGTCAGGCGGGCCGAGCATCACGTTGAATTCGATGCCGACCGGCATAGTCCGATCGATGTCGACCCTTACCACACCTTGAGCAGCCGAGAGGATCTGCAGGCTGCCCGGCGCGTCCTGCTCGAGTTGCCGGAGCGGACCCGGACGATCTTCATCCTTCACCGGCTCGAGGGCCTTAGATATCGCGATATTGCAAGTCAGCTCGGAATATCGGCCAGTGCGGTACAAAAACACATGGCCCACGCCGCGCTCTATTTGCTGGAAAATATGGGAGCCCGGGAGTGATGCGCGAAGTTATCGGCCTTCGCCAGTTGCGCGCCATGCCGGCCGAGCACGCCGCCGCCCTTCTCGTTGCCTATCTCAGCGATCTGGAGGGCGATCAAGACGGCGATATTCTGGACCTCTGGCTCGCCGACGATGAGGCGAACCCGGTCGTCTGGGCTCGCATGACCGAAGCCCTCGTTCCCTTCAATGCGCCGGATGAGGATGATCTCTTCGGCGACCTGCGGGCCAGCGCGCTTGCGGCGGGCCCGCCTGCGCGTGGGAATCGCGTGTGGTTCGCTGCGGCGGCCGCCGTCGCGTTGATTTTTGCAGGCATCACGGCCTGGACCAGCGGTGGCCATTTCCCGCTCGGCAACGCGCCTCAAACTGCCGGCGCGTCGCCGCAGGGCAAGGATCGTGGCGAGTCCATTCAGGTCGCGCGCGCCGGAAAAGGCGAAATCCGTCTCGTCCCTTTGCCGGATGGCAGCGTCGTCACGCTGGACACGCAGAGTGCGGTCGAGATCGCCTATTCGGGGACCGGCCGTGATTTGAAACTCATCGCCGGACGCGCGCAATTCGACGTGCGGCACGACAAGGCGAAGCCCTTCGTCGTGCACGCGTCCGGCTATGACGTCGTCGCGGTCGGGACTCGCTTCGACGTCCGACTGACCGACAAGGGCGCGGCCGTCCTGCTCATCGAAGGGCGCCTGAGAATTGCGGACACAAGCGACGCCGCCAGCGCCTTCATCCTCGATGCCGGACAGGAAGCTATCCTGGCGAAAGGCGCGCGACCGCGACTCCTGCAGATCAATCAGGACAGAATCGACGATTGGCCGGAGGGCCTTTTAACCTTCAGCGACCAGCCGTTGTCCGAGGTTGTGGCGGAGCTCAACCGCTATTCCACCGACCGTCTCGTCATCAAGGATGCGCGCGTAGCGTCACTGACGGTGACAGGCACGTTCCGGCCGGGAGACCTTGGCCGGTTCGACCGGACGATCTCTGCGATCTACCCGGTCGATGTCGTTCGGCTGAACCAGAACGAACGGGAAATCCGCTGGACCGGCGCGCAATAAATTCCAAAAATTTGATGTGTCTTCTTCGATCCGCTGCGTCTTGGCACCCAGACTTTTGAGTCAAGAGGGATCCCATGACCGAGCGCATATCCTTCGGAGCCTTCCACCTGTTTCCGCGCGAGCGAAGGCTCTGCCGCGGGGCGGAAACCATCCGGCTCGGAAGCCGCGCCCTCGATATTCTGATCGTCCTCGCGCAGCACCCCGGGGATATTATCTCCCAGCGCGAGCTCTTCGCCCAGGTTTGGCCGAATATGTTCATCGAGGAATCGAACCTGCGCGTCCATGTCGCGTCGATCCGTAAAGCGCTTGGCGATGGTCAGTCCACGGCGCGCTTCATCGCGACCATCGCGGGGCGGGGCTATTGCTTCGTCGCCAAGGTCGAGGCCGACGAGGAAATCTGCGAGGCGGAGCGTCCGGGTTTGGCGGAGGGGCCCGAATACTCTGGGATGGGCATTTCGTTCTCCGGGTCGAAAATGCGGCATCGCCGGGCCGCGATCCAGGAAATCTGTTCGCTCGTCACGCGCCGCAGGCTCGTGAGCATCATCGGATTTGGTGGGCTTGGGAAAACGGAATGCGCCAGGGCCGTCGCGACCGGCCTGGCAGGTCATTTCGAGCGCCCCACGATCTTCGTCGATCTCTCGACCGTCACGGACCCGGACCTTGTCTGTTCAGCGATCGCGTCGGCCCTGCCGGTTCAGCTATCCGACCCGAACGCCGCGCAACTGATCGACGCCTTGAGAGATCAGCACCTTCTTCTCATTCTCGACAATTGCGAACATGTCGTCGACGCGGTCGCGCTCCTCGCCGAACAGCTGATGCTCGAGGTGCCTTCGCTCCACCTTCTCGCCACCAGTCGCGAAGCCTTGCGCGCTGGGGACGAGCATATTTATCGCTTGCGCCCTCTTAGCGTTCCTTCCGATCCGGATCGCGTCGATGCCGACGAGGCGATGACGTTCGACGCGATCCAGCTTTTCATGGAGTGTGCCACCGCCGGTGGGCATGCCGGCCTTTTGTCGGATCGGGAGGCACGGATCGTCGCGGGTATATGCAAGATGCTGGACGGGGTTCCGATGGCGATCGAATGTGTGGCGAACCGCGTAGGCGTTCATGGAATTGATGCGACGGCCGGGCTGCTCGAGGAAAGCTCGCTGCAGCTTTGGGTCGGTCGTCGAAGCGCGCCCGACCGGCATAGCAGCCTTGATGCGTCCTTGCGCTGGACGCTCGATCTGCTGTCCGATGCAGATCTCGAACTTCTGTACCGCCTGGCTGTATTCCGGGACACCTTCACCCTGCCCAGCGCGCTGGAAATAGCGGCGGACCCCCGACGCGATCACTTCCGCGTCGCGGGCGCGCTGGAGCGGCTCGTCGACAAATCGGTTTTGCTTACGGCCGCCGACGATACCGGGCTGCGATATCGTCTGCCGCACCTCGTTCGAGCACATCTGATCGAGGGTAGCGCCACCCAGACCGCCGCAGCACTGATGCTTTCCTCAGGCGCCACGGACGGTGCGAGCGATCCGATGGCCGGCTTTCCGATTCTGGCAGATTGCTCCGGCAGGTCCGGCCGATACGATAAGACGCGGATCGTCCAGCTCGGCGCCTGATCTCCGTTTAGCCCATGGCGTTACCAGCGCGAACAGGCCGTGCTGTGGCGGAGCCGATCGATCGAACATCTGCCTTCAGGAGGAAAAGGTCGGCACCCAGAATCTGGCGCGGTCCCTGAAGGAGGGGACCATGGCGGAGAGGGTGGGATTCGAACTAAGGGCATAAGTCCTTGTTCTTCCCAGCCTTCCGATCGACGGATTTGCCGTGGTACCACGAAATGTACCACAGAAAAATTCCGCCTGAAAACCGAGACTTGTCGCCCCAGTTCGACTCCGTGCGCCTCTATCGAACTCACGGTACATGGTCAAGCGGGACCCGCCCGCAAGCGGGCGCAAAGGTTAGTGATGAAGGTGCTCAGACGCGACGTTTCTTGCCCTCGAAGCCGTCTTTTACGTCGTTGATCCAGGCGACGAGCTCCCGCTCGCTCCAGCGCGCTGCACCCGGCGAGAGCTTGTATGGTGCCGGGAACTTTCGTTCCTGGATCAGGCGATAGATCATCGATTTTCCTAGACCCGCACGGCGTTTCACCTCGTCAAGCTTAAGGAAGCGTTCGGGTGCCAAATCCGTGGCCATTTCATCACGATGATTGGACGATCCCGGCTTGGAACAAGTCATGATCTACTCGCGCTGGCCTAGTGGTACGGAAGCCAATGGTCGTCGACAGGCGGCCTTAATGAAATGGAGTTGAGAAGCCTTATGGGGCGCTTTGTGTCTCGCGCGGAAAGCAGGGTGGGTGAAAGCGCCCTCTCACGGCGAAAACACGAGTCCGTTTCTCGTATAAGTCATCAGTGATTTCAATAACTTAGCGGCTGGTGTTGAGACGGAATCTAGCGATCCGGCCGGAATCTGGCCGGAATAGCTGCTTGGATTTCGGCGGACGTCGCTGGACGAGTGTCGCCAAGGTGGCCTCGCTCTCGCCATGAGATATCGCTCTTTGGCCTCTGTTCCCCCACTTCAGCAGCGAATCGCCGCCTGGCATTCGCCCGGCCGAGGAAGTGATTCGCAGATAAAGGATCAGATCGGCAGCGCCAGCTGGTCCGCGTCCACGCTGGCCTCTGCATGATGCAGCCTATCGACGATTGCGCGCGCCAACTCCTCTGCGGCCTGCTCGCGCAATCGATCGTTGGGCATCGTGATCCCGACGCGCGCCCAGCCGGGCGCGGCGAGAATGGCGGATGAGATAGCGGCCTGCGACGGCTCTGGGGCGAATCGTTCCATGTCGCGAATTTGGCACAAACCAAGAACACTTGGAAAGGCTCGTTGCGCTGTTCGGTGCATTCGAATGCGATGGACGGAGGCATTGCGACTCGATCTACAAACTCCGACCCACCACTCGCC
>Ga0247741_1002286_pt1 | contig 10682 bp, 11 predicted proteins | sample UWRJL213509R2_FD_180945 | JGI IMG/M metagenome (GOLD analysis project Ga0247741, IMG submission 180945) | Plant litter microbial communities from Arlington Agricultural Research Station in Wisconsin, United States - UWRJ-L213-509R-2 | ecosystem: Environmental > Terrestrial > Plant litter >...
GGACGCAAATCCGATTCACTCACATTTCTCACTTCCCAATGTCGTACTATCCATCGTCTTGCTCATCGTCCTTAGAACCAGCCCGATAGCGTCTTTGACCAGAATATCGTCTTTGTACTCTTGCTTGAGTAAGCTCTGCGCTGTGCCGTTGTTAGCGCCGATGCAGGTGGCCTTCCAGCCTGAATAGTTTCCTGAGGGGTCGGAGTGATACAGTTGGAACTTGTAATGAGGATCGTAACCAGCGTAGAGGAGTGATACACCAAAAGGACGAAGACCTGAACGAAGTGACGCGTCCTCATGATCAATCACGCGAAGTTGGAAAGAGAAGATGGAACGCACCACCGAATTGCGTATACCCTTGCTTCATATCGCATAACCTCTGTGCGAGCAACTCCACGGGTATGTCTTCGTTGTACATCAGCAGATGTCTCTGCGCCGCCGTCCTTGCAAAGTTGACCAACGAGTTCGCGTCGGCCGTCAGACCTGCTACACCACCAATAACGTTCCTAATGCCATGGACAACAAAACACATGATCAACATCGGTTCTCCAACAGTATCGACGATATTCCAATTCAAGGACTCACGAATTTAACAGATAGATCTTCTCGCCACTTCCACCGTATCCACCATCCTTCGCGCTAGAGAGATCGAGCAGTTTTCCAGTTACTTTCTTCTCAGCTGCTAGGACCACTCCATCCTGCGCTAGGACGCCGAGCACCGTTCCAGCATGCGAGATTGCTTCCATTGCATATTCGACTATCGACAACGTTAGTAGTAATCAGGGTGATATAATGGTATATCATATACTTTGGTATAAACGACCTTGAAAGTGCCCTTTAGTCAATAGTAGATTCTAAAACATGTAAACGTACCCTCCGGTGAGAAGATGGTTGTGCGACCTAATCAGTATCAAGAATTGTTCAGCGACGACCAACATGGGATCGGCTTTGCTCACTGTCATAACGTCTGGCCTGAAAGATACATGTTTATTTAGCATACAGATGATTGAAGGCTGCTTAACTTACCATGGTGAAGAGGAAGGGATAGAATAATTGAGAGCTGACTGACGCGTCTCTCAGAAAGCACACGCGTCGCAGTTCGGCAATCGCCATTACATAGCGTTCATCTAATCTAATCGTACTTGAGTGTCGGGGGCAGTCCTCCGATCTGGCCGCCTAAAGAAGGTTGACGAGCGTACGAAACAGTTGGTGTACGAGAATCTATTAAAAATCACCAGAAACCTTTCGAGAGATAGGAAACAGTCAACGGGGAGGAAAAATCACATACCTCTCTTGAGCTCACAAGCGTGCTAGGCTAGCGGGATTGGAGGAAAAAGACCTCTACATTTATTTCAGCAACGACCGTAGACGAATTCACGTTACAAGAGGCATGAGAGAAGAAAAAAGGGCCATTGGTTATGCTCGAGAATCCGGTAGGGGATGAACTCGTCGCGGGATCAAGAACAAGTGCAGAGTTTTGAAGAGAAAGTCGAAGAAGGAATCTGGCATCGAATTAAACCCGCCGCTTTCAGAGATCAGCCTACAAGCACTCCACAACCTATTCAAGTTGTCTCGCTGACATGGATCAACGAGTTGAGGTTGGATCCTTAGCAGGCGCATTAGGTGGAACTGGAACACGGTTAGTTGTTGGGACACCGGTGGCGAGTGGTTGGGCTAATGACCCCGGTTAGTTGTTGGGACACCGGGCAATCCCAACTTGGTTCCCAGTAGACACAATCACTACTTTCACTTGAATCTTTGAAGTCTGGACGTTGGTATAAAAGACCACCAAGACCCCACTATGAGATTGCAGCACACCAGCGTGCTGCAAAGGGCAGAACAAGCATTGTCTCATGGACTCAGCTCGGTCTCCCCGCTCTTACGCTTCAACAAACATTTCACCATCTCCTACACTTTCTACTGTTTATTCTGAACAGCTGCCTACCAACCCCCGGCCAAGCGGCGCAACCCCCAGACGAGATGTAAGTCCCCATCGCCCTTGTTATAACCAAGCTCAAGCATCTCTGCCGCCAGTACGCAAAGAAGAAAACAGATGAACCCGCTGGGCCCGACGACACGAGGAGGGCTACCCAAGGCGCACGCGAGCAGCCTCGTACCGGCACCACAACGCCCCGTCTGCGGTTTCAATCTACTCGTAGACCAGCTGGTCCACTGAAGACATACCGCTACCCCAAATCACCTCATCAATACACTTCAGAGGGAGGGGATGGACTGAGGCGCTGGGCATCATTATCTACCGTCAACGTGGAAGAGGACAGCGACTCCGAAGCTCCTTATACTGCAATAAAGGAATGGGGTCGTTTATCGATGCAAAGGGTATTGGATGCGACAACGAGAAATAAAATCCTTGTGAGTTTTCTTCAGACATGTTGTACTTCACACTCTGACCAGGCCTCTCCTCCTGTACCCCCTCTAGCTCCTAATCTCTAGTCTTGCCCTTCTACATTCGAGTCTTGATATTGGCGTCAGTGAGGCCAGTAGCGAACCCGATGGCCGGGCCGAACCACCAGTTGACTGGGTGGATGGCGTTGCGTTTCTGATTGCTCTCTCCATTCTCGTACGCGTTCCTTTATTTCCTCTCCCATTTCCATACACAGCACTGACCCTTCTGTATATTGAAAGAAAAATAGCAGGCGACATGCGCTCGCAGACGACCACAGTGGCCAGCAAGAAGTCAAAGTAGTCCGGGGCGATGTGCAGAAAACCGTCAACGTCAAAGTACGCTCCCCTCTTATCTCTCATCTAACTGCCTCCTAATTTCAGAATAGAAACTACTTATAGGTGACATCGTCCTGATCGAACCTGGCGACACCATTCCATGCGATGGCATCCTCATCGCCGGGCAAGGCGTCGAATGCGATGAGTCTGGCCCTACTGGCGCATTAAATGCGGTAAGGAAGACGACTTATTGCAACTTCGCAAAGCTGCATCCCGATTGCTTCATGGTTGCCGGATCACGGGTCATTGAGGGTACAGGTCGGTACGTTGTCGTTGCTGCTCCAGAGTTTGCAACAACGGCTGTCACTCGTAGAAACACGACAAGTATGTGTTATCTATAACGCTCTTACCCTTTGACTGATCGATTTAATAGATACATCTCTAGGAGGTCTGGCCCGAAAGGGGTTCTCCAAGTTGAAGCCTGATAATCTGGCCGAACTCATTGCGAATATCGGTTCTGTCGCTGCTTGGACCCATTTTGCTTCGTCCACGATCAGATGTCTCCTACCGGTAGGAACTGGAGGGCCTGCGCGGTAAGTATTTTTGTGCCACCCACCACTCTCATGTTCTGAGTACACTGTAACTAAACACTATCCCTGATAGGACCACAACTCAAAACAGCCTCGTGCTCGTGACATTCCTTACCTTGGCAGTCAGCATGGTAGTTGCTGTCGGTCCTGCAGAAGGTATGTCTGAATATCTTCTATAGGATCTTGATGCTCAAACTTTCCTTCAAGCGTCTAGTAAAAAGAAGAAAAAGTCTGGATATCTTCCTCTCAACGTCACTTTCAATGATTACAGCAACCATACGAATATCCACGATTCATACAATGCGAGGAATAGGCACGTGACAAACTCGAATAATGACAGTTCGGTGTACAGTAAGCAGGAATTTCATTCACGACCTAAGGGTTTAATTAACCATTTCGACTGAACGTAGGTGCTGTAGGACCTCCAAGTACCCTTCCTATCGTTGATCAAAGAGATCAACAACCGTTCATTCGACCCACTTATGGTACGAGCCTATCAAATTCTTGTCATCTTGTCCAATAACCGTGTCGCGGATGCAGCTTCGCACTATTCAACATCGCCAAAGCTTCAGCACGAGCATCCTCCACCAATCTCCCAATACACCGTTCCCCACCAAGCTAATACACCTCCGTATCACTCTTTTGAATCACAATTTCCTCAACTTCACCCGTCCTCGGCGCACGGAGCTACTCGACACCAAGCTACACCTATACCTACATCCCTCGGATAGTCGCCTACAGCGGGCAACATCGTTTATTATCACGGACACGTTCTCCTCCCCACCATGCTCAACATCACCAAGTCACCGCTAATAGTGGCGCGTCGACTCCATTGGACCTCCTCGCTTTTAGTCGATATCCCGCAACTTTCATCGTCCATCTTCGCTTTGATCGATACACCCTCCCAAATGCTTCCAATCTGCTTTGATAGAGATGTTGTGAAAATCGCACACTACTGACTGAACCTATCTTATAGTAATTGTAGTAGTGGAATGAGCTTTATGGACTCACCTATAGTAATTTGTTGTATCTTTATTCTCAATTTATACTATGCCTGTCGGCTCCTCCGAAATTTCATTTTATGTCAACATAGCTCGACCCTATATAATACAGAGAAACAAAGCGCCTGCATTCGAGCACGGAAGAACAGTACGTAGGAGTAACTAACCAACCTCACAGATCTTTTACGGCTTCAAGTGGTCAATGGACAGTATATCTGGGAAAGAGGCCTGGGGTGACGATGGCTTTGTCAGATTTCTGGTGAGTCTTACTCAACGCGCAATTTGAGTTAACGTTCATGGCTCTTGTGACCAGCAAATACACCCAGCTCAAGACCGAGCTTCATGGGAGTGCAGTGGAGGTGAATATTCTAATTGGCGTATATAGTGTCGTAGCTATAGTGGTGTTTCCAACAATGTATACACATATGCTATATGATTATTTTCTGTTGGGAAACTCTTGGTCTAGTCAAAGAACTAGTGGGCACCCGTCCAACAATAAATGTGTCCAACTAGTCGAAAAATCAGTTTCACTCGTACGCTCGTGGCACTTAAGCTCTTTCCACCCGTCATGGGTCAAAAAGTGACCAAATAGCGGCAAAAAGAAAAATCCGGAAATACTGATGGCCCAAGGGCCTCAATAGTACATTCCAGCGATACAGCTTGAACCACAGGCCGCATATGTTTCTGAATGACATGGGTGGTACTTGTAGAGTTCTGACTTCAGGTCGTTTTTCCTCACCGTGGTCCACGACTCGCAACTCACTCCGGATTTCGGCCAGAGAAAGCTTTGGCAGCTTCTGTTGACGGTAGTGGTGCGGTATGGGTGCCAAGTTATCGCACATTTTGTGAACTCTTAAGAATATTAGGTCTTAGTTTAATATATTTGAGGCCCTAAAAGAAGAAGAAGTCATGTCGTAAAAGACTAAAAGGGATGTGACCAATTTCTCTCTGCCACCAGAGAGTCAGGTATGGGACCACTTGATCTTCCAGCAAGGCACTAGTGATTCCTTCTGTTCAGTCTATTCGAGGTACTGTGTAAGACTTTCCCAAAGATTTATAGCGTTGGTGGGAGCACATTTCACAACTGCGGCAATACGATGGCAATCAAATTTAAATAGGCGCCCAGCGCTCAGTGCTCGCCAAACCATGGTAACCGCTCGACAACTTAAGGGAAGCTATCGGCTGAAATACCCGTTTCACGTCTCTATAAACTACTTGTTTAGCCTACTGGACCTGATACTGGTGGAGTGATTGAGGAGCTTTAGGAAATGCTATGTTTCCCTCCACGCCCCCTGACTCAGACGCTAACAGCCCACTTCAGCAGTATACAATGCCAGCCAATCAAGTCTCTGGTAATAAGTGAGCTGGCCGCTTGTACTAAAGTGGAGGTCATATCGAACATGTACTTAAAATTGGAGTTTTTTCAAACCTGCACCCGAAATGCGAATTTTTTGTAACCTGTACCCGTCATATTTTTTGCACTCTATATCACCCATACTTATCTTACAGTTTTTCTGCACACACCGGAAGCTTTCCCTGAACCTTTGCTCTTTCCCACTTCAGGTTTTTAATGCGCCCAACGTGTTCCGAACATTTTGCTCACACTTCTCAATTTAAAAAATGGGCTTGTGGTATATATTTAATTTCTTACGGCTATAACTCTAGACACATACAATCTTGTAGTAGCCCCACCCAGCCCCCCTTTTGTTGACCCGCCCACCCGTGACGTCTCAGCTCAGACCGGGGATCTCAGAATATATTTCTCGCCTGGAAAGTTGCCATACAACAGCGGCTTTTTCACCCAAACCCACCTGTCTCTGCTTTACCTTTTCATCTAATTTGTCCCTAGAACGATGTGACTAAGGGTGTTGGCAACTACGAAGAGCGTGATGAAATATGCACGCGCCCAGCCGTGGATTATTTATGGGTATGCGGAATAGGTCTTGAGTCAATCCGAAATCGGTGTGAAGTCTCCAGGTAGATGCAGGCTGTGAGTTAGGTCAAACCCAGGAGATCAGCGCATTCATTTACACCGCAAGGGGATCCAGAGAGCTGTCGCGAAGGGCGTACTCAACACGCGGACCGGCTTGGGTCACCGATGTCATTTTCCAGATTTACCGAACCAGTTTCGATCCCACCTCCATATGAAAAGGTGATCGACTCGTCATCAACGGTATCGGGGTCGGCCATCGGGAGACTAGATCCCACCAGATTCCCGCACTTACGCACTTCCACAGTTCCACTTCTCTGCTTGCTGCAGATTTCAAACTCAGATAGGCCAGTCACACATTCTGGCTCGCGAGCTGGAGGAATGGAGCGCTCTGATTGGCTCAGAAACGTTTTGTCCGATTTGAGGTACCGATGGTCAGGGAACCATACATTTCAGTGTTTCACAACGGTAAGGCCTGTAAGGGGCGACGCTTATATCAAAAGGACCACCACCATGAGATTACAGGACACTGATGCTGCAAAGCCCCGAGCAGGAGTTGTCTCAGTTAACTCGAGATAACATATGGACTCCTTCACCTCTTCTCAGTTTCAGCGCTCTTTCGCTTCAACGCCAAGCATTCCGCCATCTCCTACACTTCCTACCGTTCATTCTGATCTCCGGCCAAGCGACGCAAATCCCAGACGAGATGTGAGTTCTCCATCGTCCTTTTAGGAGTAAGCTCAGGTATCTGCACGCCAGCACGCAAAGAAGAGACGGAATGATTCTGCTGAGCCCAACGAGACAGGGAAGACCGCCTCGTCCCAAGGCGCGTGCGAGCAGTTTCGTACTGGCCAGCATGCCATGCATCATGTGAGGTCCCAGTTCACAAGGAGACCAAATGGCGCGCTGGAGGCATATCGTTTCCCCAATTCATCTCATCAGTATGCCTCAGAGGGAGGGGAAGGTTCTGATTTTGCAGAACTTGATACAACTTTTCAAGTGTCGCAAATGTCAAGGCGCCGGGCATTGTCATTGACCATCGAAAAGGATAAAGGAGCTGACGACTCCAAGCCCACTCCTTATGCAAGAACAAAGAAATGGGGTCGTTTATCAACACAACTTGGCCAAAGGTTACTGGATGCGACAACGAGAAATAAAACCCTTGTGAGCTTTCTTCAAACCTGTTGCATCTCACACACTCTGATCAGACCTTTCCTCCTTTCTCCTCAAGCTCCTGATCTCTAGCCTTACCATTCTTCATTCGAGTCTTGGTATTGGTGTCAATGAGGTTCCTGGTGGCAAATCTCGTGAACCCAATGGCCAAGCTGGGCCCGTCGACTGGGTAGATGGCGCTGCCATTCTAATTGCTCTCTCTATTCTCGTGCGCATTCCTACCTCTTATATTTTTACACTATTGACTCTTCTATGTATTGAAAGAAAAAGAACAGGCGACATGCGCTCGCAGACGATCCCAGTGGTCAACAAGGAGTCAAACTAGTCCGGGGAGATGTGCAGAAAACCGTCAACGTCAAAGTATGCCCCCTCTTATCTGTCATCTAACTGCCTCCTAATTTCAAAATAGAAACTCGTTGTAGGCGACATCGTCCTAATCGAACCCGGCGACACTATTCCGTGCGATGGTATACTCATCACTGGACAAGGCGTCCAATGCGAAGAGTCTGGCCCTACTGGCGCGTCAGATATAACAATGAAAACGACCTATTGCAACTTCATCAAGCTGCATCCCGATTGCTTCATGATCGCTGGATCTCGGGTCATTGACGGTATAGGTCGATATGTTGTCGTTGCCGCTCCAGAGTCTGCAACGATGTCCACCAGCCGTAGGAACTCGACGAGTATGTATTCGCTATAGCTTTCTGTTCTTTCAAATTTGACTTGTCGATTTTGTAGATACATCGTCTCTAGGGGGTCTGACCCGAAATGGATTTTCCATGTTGAAGCCTGCCGATCTGTCCGAACTCATCGTGAACGTCGGTTCTCTCGCTGCTTGGACTCTTTTTGCTGCGTCTACGATCAGATGTCTCCTACTGGTAGTCACCGGGAGCCCTGCGCGGTATGTATTCTTCTGCCGTCAATTCACATCCTTGAGTACTGGAACTAAAGACATTCTGCATAATAGGTCCACAACTCAAAACAGCGTCGTGCTCGTGACTTTCTTTACTTTGGCAGTCAGTGTGGTAGTTGGTGTCGGTCCTGCTGAGGGTATGTCTGAATATCTTCCATACGACCTTGATGCTTAAACTCTCCTCCAAAGCGTCTAAAAAGAAGAAACAAAAGTCTGGACATTCTCTTGTCCTCAATGTTTACGACAACAGCGGCCACACCAATATCCACGATTCATACAATGCGAGCCACAGACATACGACAAACTCGAATAATGATAGTTCAGTGCGATACAGTAAGCTGGAGTTTCATGCACCATTTAAGGGTTTAGTTGACCATTCCTGAACGTAGGCGTTGCAGGGTCTTCAAGCATCCTTCCTATAGTCGATCAACGTCAAGATCGACCGTTCATTCAACCCACCTATGGTACGAGACTCTCGAATTCGTGTCTTCATGTTTGATAAAAATGACGCGGATGCAGTGTCGCACTATTCAACCTCACCGGAGCTCCAGCACGAGCGTCTTCCGCCAGTCTCCCTGTACGACGCACCCTACCAAACCGATCTATCTACTCCGCATCGTTCTTTCGGATCACAATCCTTCCAATTTCACCCCTCATCTGCGTACGGACCTATGTTTGGGGCTGGATACCAATCTACACCTATACCTGCATCCGGCCAGAATCCCTCAGAAGGTCACCTGCGGAAGGCAACGTCGTTTATTATCCCTGACACGTTTCCCTCTCCACCTTAATCGATACCACCAAGTTGCAGCAATAGGGGCGAGTTGATAAGACCTTGCCTCAAGTCGGGACCCCGCAACTTTCATCATCCATCCTCGCTCTGAACAATCCATCCTCTCAAACGCTTTCAATCTGCTGTGATAGAAATGTTGTGATAACTACATACTAATGAATGGGGTTATATTATAGAAATTGTACCAATAGCGTAAGTTTTTATGGACTCACCTAGAGCGAATTGTTGTATATCATTTCATATTGTGTCTCTCGGCGCCTTTCAAATTTCATTATATGTCAAGATATCTCGACCCATACAATACACTTACATTGAAAGAAAACGCCTGCATTTGAGTATGGAAATAAGAGGCCCCCAGTTGGATCATGGACATTTAGGAAAGGACCAGCCCCGCGGTCAGTTAAGCGGGTCCTCATTGGCAGAAGCTCCTCGGGCTTGTCGGCGATGCTCAACTTGGTAGTTGGCCAAGCATTTTTGGACTTATTCCACCTCGTCAACGATGTCAACATACCGTCTAGCGACTCTTGCCCATTGCTTCGCCCGACATGCGGAATCAAACTACTTTTACTTCATATATGGAAATCGTAATACTAAATTACTGGCGTAATATTTATGTAAAACAGTTCAGTAGCCCAGGCACCGTAGGCTTTCTCCTTACTTCCGCCTCACTGTGACCCGCTTTCATATCTCCCTCTCATACTTTCACGTCGCAAGGTAAGCCAACTGTTGATTTATGTTGAGGGGCCAATCCCATCATTGAACGTGTACACAGGCCACTTCTAATGATACCCCGTTGTGGGGTCGGACGCAACGTCAATGGTCAAAGCAATTGGCGCCTTGAAAGGCAGGGCAATGGACACAAGAACAAAAAAAGTCCACAAATGACAGCAGAAGAAGCAAGACAACAAAACTTCCTTGCACCCGTATCGCGTCTGCCTCCAGAACTCGTACTTCTGGTCTTCACCCATCTGAGGGATATCTGCATGATAACCAGATTTAAACGACGTGATTGGGTGAACGTCACTCGGGTCTTCCACTCGTGGAGAGAGATAGCCCTCTGTGCGCCAAACCTATGGACCAACATTCGTATCTCAAAAGGAACTAGCAGATGGGCCAGCGAGATGCTGTATAGGTCTCAGCAAAGCCCTCTGAGCGCCCACGTTGACTATGAGGGTCTCAGCCGATACCCGAGGGAATTATACGCGGATACTGATGCTGTTCTAACTACCTTGGAGGAAAATGTCGGTCGCTGCAGCGAGTTACCTCTGTGCAACGTCGAGACCGAGTCCTTCAGCAAGTTCTTCCCCCCAAACCATGACGCCTCCCATCTCCACTCGCTTAAGGTCACTTCCAATCATTTTCTTGTAAAAATTGCGAAAAGGCGAGTCATACTCTCCGACTAGACCCTCCGTGCCAGCGCTCTACGACGTCTCACGCTCTTCATGGTAGAGGTAGATTTAAACTCCAGCTTCCTACGTGGGCTGACACACCTCAAATTTACTTTCGGCCTCTTTCGTCCCTCGGATGCCCAGAACTTCTTGAAAATCCTTCCCGACATGGTTACCCTCGAATCACTCGACGTCGACGGCACCATTCCATTTAT
>Ga0247741_1002287_pt1 | contig 10682 bp, 5 predicted proteins | sample UWRJL213509R2_FD_180945 | JGI IMG/M metagenome (GOLD analysis project Ga0247741, IMG submission 180945) | Plant litter microbial communities from Arlington Agricultural Research Station in Wisconsin, United States - UWRJ-L213-509R-2 | ecosystem: Environmental > Terrestrial > Plant litter >...
TTTTTTCATTTGCCAGTGGATCAGACCGCGAATGCACACCTTTTACCAGGCTCAGCATCATCGTCCACAATATTCCGATCACCTCCCCAGCTCTCCGCAGAGCTTCGATTATCATATATTTCATCTGCTTGCTGCCATATATCAATATTGTCATATTCGGGGCTATCGAACTAGCCACCATATGGATTTTTCAACGATTCATCACCCTCTTTCGCAAATTCCAAGGTCGGAAGTCCCTAATCGATTCCCCGCATATCCTGTACATGTTCATATTCTTGACCCTTTTGGTGCAAGCATATTTTATCACAGCTACGGAGCTCACCATCAGGCACAACGGACAGTTGTTGAAAGAAAATCAGGAGGGAGACTGGACATTTGGTCAAACACTCGCGGTTGCCTTGACCGTGATTCCGTTGATTCAGGTTGCGAAGGAAATCTGGAGGAATTTGGATAGTTGGTTGGCGAAAAGGCGTCGAGCTAGGAGAGACAAACGCGACGCAAGACCAAATCCATAAGTGCTAGCGGCGAGACTGTTCTGGATATCTTATCTATCATTTTTTGTACGCTTGTCTCTCCGAGTCCTCGCTTCCATTGTACTTGCTATTCACGGATCTCCTCTCTCTTTACTGTATTTATATACACTTAGCCTCGAACCTCAGTCATTTGCATCGCAAATGACTGCGATGAGGTGTCTGTCGTACGCTCAACTACTGACAGTATCTCTAATTTCCTCATGAAGATCGGATACAGTCCTGTAATATTTCCATTTTTACATCCTCATTGCCCTGATATAAATGTCATGTTACGAGCCCGATAGCGCTGTTCAGGCCTGGGGGGACTATGTACCAGTGCAGAGAGCGAGACTGAGGATAAATCGTGAAGTATCGTCTCTCCATAACATCCAGGCCGAGACCCAAGGCCTAACGCCGTGTCTTTGAGTTGATAATGAATCCTCATGGTAAAACCTCACTCGCCTTGGGGATCTGGGTGGTACCAGAACATACTGCGCTGCCTTCGACTCAAAAACGTTCGTGCTGTCCCAACTTCCAAATTGCGCATTGATCGAGGGAAAGAGACATACTCTGCAGTCACACCTCATGCAGAACGGAGAAATATGTGAAAACAAACCCCTCTCACGCCACCTATGCATCGTCAAACAGTGTTGAGCCTACTCATAAGGCAGTGGCCTTCCAGTGTTCTGTAACATGGTGGGGGTCAAGAGATTTTCGAGAAGATGGAAAAACTAAGACGTCGCCTGTGTTCTCCTTATAGCTCAAAGGCCGTAGGTTGTATCGACGCCAGCGCCAATCCTGTTAATTTATGATATATACAATCCAATGGTAGTCTGAAGCTTAGATATCAGCGTTCTACGTCCGAATGGACCCACAAAGATTAACGTACTGTTCACAGAAAAGGCCTCTTGCGCACTCTTCGTCATAATTATGCTCCTCTTGAACCTAGTCCAGGGCTCCAAATGCTGCATGCAAGGACAACAAACCCCGGCGTTCGTCATACTGGAGCCTGAGATCTCCGAATACATCGACAGCCTTGCAAAGGTCGTTGGTGGATTTCTTGGGAGATCGAAAGGCACTCAGGCAAGGACCTGTACTTGTCGCAGCCTCAGACTTTCCAATCGCACGTGGAGGACATGTCAGACAACACGTTGATGGTCGTATCAGCGGTGATGAACGAGGCTCAACGGTAGTAATGTCTGACATCTGAGGCCTGAGGTTCGGTCCGTATCTCAGGATGGAGAACCTGCCGCTGTTCCAAGTCGATCGGGTAAAAAGGGTGACGCCGACTGCGAGGTTGATGTCAAGATCGAGCCAGATCTTTTTCAGCGCCTCGTTTTTCGTCCACCGTGATATTCGTCGAGATGCTCAGGATGATCTTAAGGCCGTAGAGGGGTAATGAGGCCTGTAAGATAGGCGAAGGTGAGTATTGAGGTTTCGTACGCCTTGGAAATACTGACCTATGGTTGATTGGACCAAAAGCTGTCGTCTGGCCGCTACTGACCACCATATGCGACAGCTTCCCGTTGGCCTATTCGTCCATGTCGATGTGATAGTGCTGAATGCAGTGTCCATGAGACGAGAGGAAGGAAGGGTTGGTGGTGGTGGTGGTGCGACCTTTCCATCCAGAGGAAACGTAACCCACGTCCAACCCTCTCATTCTCGTTCGTTCTCCCATCCCGTCCTGTCTCATTCTACCTCCCTTCCCATGATATGAGGGGAACAGAGTCTCTCCGTCCAATCTCACCGCAGATTGAGTCCGGCTAGCCAGCCAGCCAGCTGCGAGGGTCAAAGGCGTAGAAGTCGAGGGATATAGGTGGAAAAGTCGAGGCGTTCGAATGAAAGGTTAAAGAAAGGCGGTGGTTATGTGTGCGTCCAAGTCCGAGCCCGTCCATCCACGCCGTCCCAATGAGCATGCTCGCTGCGTAGGGCATCCAGAATTCTTATAGGAGACACGGGGCGTTGTTGGGGGCTGAGACGCAATCAACCCCCACTGTAAGCCCTCTCTCCAACCTCTTCTCGTCGCGTCCTGGTGACATCCTTCCCTGCTGGAGTTCTGCTGTAATTTGTTGCTGCCCCATCGAATGTCCAGCCCAGTGCCGCCAAATTCTCCATCCAGCCCGGCCACCTGGCGAAGTCGACGGGGATGAATACGCCGAGGAATATATGCGGGATAGTCGTCGGGAAAGGAGATGACCAGGATTGGCTCGGCGCTTCCCAAGATGCCAACAGCTAGCACCTCCTCACGACGTGTCCTTTGTCGACAGCGTGATACGCAAGCGTAGCATTCGCGTTGACATCGGCCCAAATCGCGTACTAGGATCCAGATCGAAAGAATGCGACGATCTAGGATAAAGATAAAATGGTCAGCAGTTGTTCGTGTGTAGAAAAGAAGATGGCGAAGGTATGACCTACTAGAAGCCTGAGTCGATCGCTGAAACATGAAATCTCCAGATACCAGCGTTTTGGGGATAGACGAGCACCTCAAGCTGGGTGCGGGAATAACGTCCGGCTGGTGATGGTGCCCGGCCCTCCGCCGTCCTTGATGGAGACCGAAGCCTCTCGCAGTATCGATGTTCAAACATGAGGCGATGAAGGAGTGCAAGGATAGGCATCGACAGATGTTCGACGCCTGGGAACTCTATGTGACTACAGGTCGAGGTGTTCACGGGTTTCGTCGTCGATAGTGGTCACGGTGTACCCAACCGGTTGACGTCATCAGAGGTCTGAGTGGAGGTCGGAGAATGGGCGAGGGATGACGTTATGATAAAATATATGGCTGTTGAGAAGGTCTTGAGGTGAAATTTTGGAGGAAGGACTCAGGGAAAAGGCAACTTGAAAGCCTTTGGTGAAGACTGTGAGTGACGCGTCTCGGCACTCCGGCCCGACGAGAAATGCGATCATGTGAACATGTCACGCCCGTCGCGCACGGCCGTCAGCACAGATCTGAACACTTTGAACACTCATGTAAGAGTTCAAAAATCTCAGTCCAACATTATACTATTACATTATTCAACGCACAACCTTTCCTTAGTTCACGTTTACTGCAAGACGACGGATGCACCATCGTCAGCACAGCATCCATGGCGTTTTTTGACAGGTAGCGCAGCATGGCACCAGCACGGAGACTTGTGAACTCATAGATGACGAGGCTTACTATTGCCCTTTCCTGCACTTACGCCTACCAGTTTCAACCGCACATATGGCTTCATCGGATATGAACCTTGCCCCGCCAGGTAGAGATGTGCAGGATCAGGTGAGTTACATTCACTCTACGCGATATATCAGTATGCCGAAATCTAGTGCCAGCAGTTCGAGTCCCTCTGGGATGAAGCGACTGCCTTGCGCATCCGTTTCGATAAATCTGGAGAGAGGAGCAATATAGACGACGCAGTCTCCCTTTACAGGCAGGCTCTCGACCTCTGTCCACCATCCCACCCCAAGCGCGATTTATCCCTTGAGTGGCTTGGGTACGCGTTATATGTTAGGTTCAAGCTATACGGAGACCCTGACGATGTGCAAGACGCGATCACATTGCAAAGACAGGCTTTGGAGCTTCATTCCTCATCGCATCCCCAGCGCTCCGAATCCCTCGATAATCTTGCTCGGTCGCTTGCCATCCGATTCGAAAGATATGGTAAACTGGAGGACATCGAGGAGGAAGTCAGATTGCACCGAGAAGCGCTGGAACTTCGCCCTACAGGTCATCCAGACCGTTCCAGTAGTCTGACCAACCTTGCGAACGCGGTTCTGACCCGCTTCGAGCAACTCGGCAAGCTCGAGGACCTCAATGAAGCCACCGTACTGCATAGAGCAGCACTGGAGCTTTGCGCTCCAAGCCATCCCGGCCGTCCCGACAAGCTTAACAACATTGCGAATTCGGTTCTGACCAAATTCGAGCAACTCGGCAACCTTGAGAGCCTCGAGGAAGCTACTGCATTGTACAGAGAAGCATTGGGGTTTTGCCCTCCAGGCCATCCCGACCGTTCCATCAGTCTGACCAACGTTGCGAATGCGGTTCTGACCAGATTCGAGCAATTCGGCAAGCTTGAGGACCTCCAGGAAGCCACTGTATTACACAGAGAAGCATTAGGGCTTTGCCCACCAGGCCATCACGACCGTTCCAACAGACTCAACAATCTTGCGAATTCGGTTCTGACCCGGTTCGAGCAACTCGGCAGGCTCGAAGACCTTGAGGAAGCCAGTGCATTACAGAGAGAAGCGTTGGAGCTTCGCCCCCCAGGTCATCCAAACCGTTCCAGCAGTCTCAACAACCTTGCGAATTCGGTTCTGGCCCTATTCGAGCAAGTCGGCAGACTCGAGGACCTCGAAGAAGCTACCATATTGCGTAGAGAGGCATTGGAACTTTGCCCTCCAGGTCATCCCAACCATTCCTTGACTCTTAGCAACCTTGCAAGTACGGTTCAAACTCGGTTTAAGCAACTCGGCAAACTTGAAGACCTGGAGGAAGCCGCCGCATTACAGAGAAAGGCATTGAAGCTTCGCCCGCCAGGTCACCCCAAGCGTTCTGGTAGTCTCAACACCCTTTCAAGTACACTTCTCACTCGGTTTGAGCAACTCGGCAAACTTGAGGACCTCGAGGAAGCCATCGTACTACAAAGAGCAGGATTGGAGCTTCGCCCTCCAGGCCATCCCAACCGTTCCGTCAGCTTAACCAACCTTGCGAATGCGGTTATGACCAGATTTGAACAACTCGGAAAGCTCGAAGACCTCGAGGAAGCCATCGCACTGCATGGAGCAGCACTGGTGCTTCGCCCTTCGGGCCATCCCGACCGTTCCAGCAGTCTGAGCAACCTTGCGAATACGGTTCTCAGCCGGTTTGAGCAATTCGGCAAGCTGGAGGACCTCGAGCAAGCCACTATATTGCACAGAGAAGCATTGGAGCTCCGCTCCCCAGGTCATCCTAGACGTTTCCACACTCTTAATAACCTTGCAAATTCGGTTCTCGCCCGATTTCAGCAGCTCGGCAATGTTGAGGACCTCGAGGAAGCTACTGTATTGCGCCGAGAGGCATTGGAACTTTGCCCTCCAGGTCTTCCCAACCGTTCCACGGCTCTTGGAAACCTTGCGCGTACGATTCACACCCGATTCGAGCAACTCGGCAAACCCGAGGACCTCGAGGAAGCCATTACATTGCATAGAGAAACATTGGAGCTTTGCCCTCGGGGCCACCCGGACCGTTCTCGCAGGCTCAATACCCTTGCAGATATGATCCACACTCGATTCGAGCAGCTTGGCAAACTCGAAGACCTCGAGGAAGCCATCATACTCTACAGAGAAGGACTGGACCTCCGCCCTCTAGACCATCCCGCCCGTTTCGTCATTCTGACTAACCTTGCGAATGCGGTTCTGACCCGATTTGAAGAACTCGGAAAACTTGAGGATCTTGACGAAGCCACTATACTGCACAGATCAGCGGTCACGCTTCAGCCTCCAGGCCACTCCGAGCGTTCCAATCTGCTCAACAACCTTGCCAATTCGGTTCTGAAACGATTCGAGCAATTCAGCAAGGTGGAGGACCTCGAAGAAGGCATTGTGTTGCGTAGAGAAGTATTGGAGCTTCGCCTATCAGGCCATCCCAGGCGTTTAAACAGTCTCAATAACCTTGCCAACACCGTTCTCACCCGATTTGAGTACCTCGGAATGCTCGAGGACCTTGAAGAAGCCACTGTATTGCAAAGACAAGCATTGGAGCTTTCTCCAAAAGGCCATCCCAACCGTTCCATGAATCTCAACAACCTTGCGAGTACGGTTCACACCCGATTCAAAAAACTGGGAAATCTCGAGGAACTCGAGGAAGCCATTTTACTGCATAGAGAAGCACTGGAGCTTCGCCCTCCAGGCCATCCAGGCCGTTCTAGAAGTCTCAACACCCTTGCAAATTCGCTTCTAGTCCGATTCGAGCAACTTGGGAGGCTCGAAGACCTTGAGGAAGCCAACGTACTGCACAGAGAAGGACTGGAGCTTCGTCCTCCAGGTCATCCCGATCGCTTGAGCAGTCTGATCAACCTTGCGAATGCCGTTCTGGCCCAGTTTGAACGACTTGGCAAGCTCGAGGACCTTGATGAAGCCACCGCATTCCGCAACGAAGCATTACAGCTATGCCCTCCCGGTCACCCAAATCATTCCATCGCCCTCATGTCACTGGGCACTACATTCCTTGCAAGGTTTGGCCGCCTTGGTGGGCATGATAATCTCGATCAAGCAATGTCTTGGTATGCCAAAGCTACTCATAACACTCTAGAAGCCTCTCTTTCGGGCACTTTTCATTTTGCGATGAAATGGGTTCTTTCTGCCAACAAACACCAACACCCTTCCGCCATTGAAGCCTACGATGCTGCCGTAAGTGCGCTCCCTCAGCTCGCCGCTCTCACCCTTAATATAAAGGCACGGCAAGCAGCCTTACCTCGTGAAAGCAATGGATTGGCACGGGCAGCTTCAGAGTGTGCCATTCGGTATGGAGATCTAGAGAAAGCAGTAGAGTTCCTGGAGACTGGACGGGGTGTCTTTTGGTCTCAAATTCTTCAACTCCGCTCACCTGTTGACGAGCTTCGCGATGTTGCTCCACAGTTGGCAGATGCACTCATTAAAGTCTCTACCGAACTTGATGCTGCATCACATCGAGTTTCGGCGGATGAGGATTCTTCCAACACCGAGAAGATTATCATCGAACGGGAAAGATCTCGTCTGCGGCGCTTGAACACGGAACGGTCAAACACCCTTGACGCGATTCGACATTTACCAGGATTCACAGACTTCCTCTTACCACGACGCCTAACAACACTCCAGAGAGCTGCGAAGACGTCTCCAGTTGTTTTTCTGATCGCCAACGACAAAGGAAGTGACTGCCTTGTCATGACCTCCACGGACGTCCAACATGTCCGACTCCCAAATTTGCCGACGAAGACTTTGCAAGAATTTGCTAGTCTCTTATTAAAAACATCTACAGGAAAACGGGTGCCACGTTCATTCACAGAGGATTTGGATGATACTCCGGAGACGCCGTCTCCTGCGTTTGACCACCTGATGCGTAACGTGCCGATGCAGGATTCAGAGCTTGATCCAGATGAGGGAAAAGATAGTCCCCCCGGGCCAGAGCCAGGGGCGCACCGTGGTCACGGTGGATATGGAAAACAATGGATCTCATCGGATGCTGCGTTCAAGCTGGTTCTCGAAGTTCTTTGGGATGAGGTGGTGAAGCCAGTTATTGAAATCCTGCATCTTCGGGTATGTGGTTTGAACTTGCTGTACAGACGAGTGACTCATCACGTATCTTTCATTGTAGAAGTCTGAAGATCCCTTAGCGACAGTGTATTGGTGTCCCACCGGGCCATTCGCCTTCCTCCCCATCCACGCCGCGGGCCAATATGAGGCCGACACTGATTATGCTTCCCAATACTTCGTGTCATCATACACACCCACCGTCGACCCATTGCTTGTTGACGATCCTCCCGAATCCACAGATCCGTTCAGCATGCTTGCTGTCATCCAATCCACGGCTCCTGGTGTTCAGGAAATGGACCATGCCCAAATGCCCCCCCTTCCGTCTACAGAAACAGAGCTCCATAATATTCGAAAGCATGTCCCACCCAAATCTTTGGTCGTCTTGGGAGTTTTTGACGCTGTAGCATCTGTTGAAATTGTTGAATCCCACATGCCGAAATCCTCCATTGTTCATTTCGCATGTCATGGCACCCAGAGCCAAACTAATCCTTTAGAGAGCGGATTGCGGCTTGATGATAGAGTTCTGACAATCGCTAGGATTATCAAGCAGCCGTTGCCTAATGGCTCGCTTGCCTTCCTTAGCGCCTGCGAGACTGCGATGGGTGTTAAGAAAATGCCTGACGAAGCTATGAGCTTGGGAGCATGCCTTCTTTATTCTGGCTTTCGACGTGTAGTCGCAACGATGTGGTAAGACTTCGTCTCCCCCTCATGCTGGACATCATCTCACAAATATATTTCCTTCTTTAGGCGGATTTATGATGACGATGGACCTGTGGTTGCTGATGCTTTCTACGAAGAGCTTTTCCGTAGTCCAGATGATAAGCCAGACGCTCGACCGGATATAACCAGGTCAGCCCTTGCACTCCATCTTGCAGTTAGCAAGCTACGATCATCCGGTGTTGCATTCCATCGTTGGGTTCCTTTCATTCACATGGGGAAGTGATATGAGTAGTTTGACTTCTTTCGCACCATTTATTACGCTATTGCATGTACGATCCATATTTTCAAGTAGCAGAGATTCACGTTCGTATTACAAGGCAAGCACAATGTGTTTGCCATTTGTTCTATACAACCTAGTGGGTACGAGTGCGTGGGTATACTGTACCTACAAGAAAAACAAGGAAGACTTTAGATCAACCCGATCTGAGATCTAAGATGGTCTGCCTGACACTTGCAGATTCGCGTTGACTGTTGTCGGTGAGCTCTAGGACGTAGAAAGAACCTGTGAAACTGGGGATTTGCGCGGCTAGTGTCCAAAGAAACCGGAGATGACAGGGGATATGAAAAGTAATATGTCGATGAGAGGAGGTAGGCAATGGTTGAAGTACATTTGTAAGGCACCTATTTAAAGCGCACGCGCACGTACTTACAGACAGTTCTTCTTTTACTCCTACGACTAGCTTCTCTTAGATCACAGAACTCAGACGACGATCCACTTCTGGTACGTGTGAGTCCTCCTGTTAGTGTTTTCCCGCCGCTATACGGCGGGCTTTTCAGCCTTACTCTGTCCAAAAGCGAGATATGGAAGACTCAAGGCGTTGCGACTCGAAACACCTACTCCGTCTTTGACTCCCTTTCAGGCATGAACATAATTGCTGATTCAAGCGGTATGTTCATTGCTACCGCACCTTATGTGAAGCTCTGAATCATGCCAAGTGAAATCATAGACTTCGGAAAACCGTCTATATTTGGTATCTTTTACCATTTCGAGGCATGGTTCAGGTGTGGGGAGATGTGGGGTGTTTAGAACTAGTAAAAGACGAGTACCCGAATGGGAGAACATGAAATCGAAAGGCGATGAGGACGAATGTCGTCAAAAGGTTGGGGCATTGGGGACACACATGCGGATGGAGGACGACTATGCCAACAGATCAGACGCGACCGACAAGCCTGAGAGATCGAGCCTTTTCAGGCCGTCACATACATATGTTCCATTTTCCAGCCATTTCTTTCTCCCCTCATTTCTCATCCCATTCCCTCTCAATTCCGCTTCGCTCAGTTCCCGGATAAGATATCGCGGTCTTGGCGTCACGGTCGTCCTCAAAATCGCTTCCACATTATCCCTGCACAGCCTACAAACGTACACCCAAGTTCATATACAACCACAAAACTGTATAGGCGGTACAAGTCGGTTCAACGTACTCGGCGGGCGTGCTCATCCATTTCTCAACTTTGCACTTCACCCGCCTTTCGCTTGCCTTCAGGCTTCGGTGCTCTGTTGAGTCACATGTACCCTATGACTTGGACCAAGGGCCTATGCATAAGCTATATATAGGCGCTAGGTGCTTAAAATATAGATTCGAGGATACTTTACAGCTACACTCCTGTAAAAGTTCGCCCAGACTTTCATGAGCATCACGACTGGAGATTCTGCACTCTTGGATTGATGCCTTTATCCGGATAGGTGTCGGTGCTATGAGCATATGGCGGACGTCGGCCAGATTTATTCTGAGAACAAGGAACATCAGATAGCATAGGCTAGCTAGTACTACTTGACACCTTGAGAATCGACGCTGGGCGCAGAAATTGCTTTCCACTAGGAAATACATTAGAAAAACAAAAGGAAATGTTAAGTTCAGGCTGGCCGTAAAGTAATGGACTGAAAAAATTGAATTGTCGAAGGGATTTCCAGTACGTGAAGATGAATATATAAAAAAGAGTATTAAGAAAGTGCTGATTGTCTTGAGACTTTCCCGGGTGTGAATAGCAAGTGGCTAAACGCCACGTTCATTGAAAACCTCGTTACGGCGATCTCTCGAATCCATTTGGATTGGTACTTGGGAATCAAGAAAGATATTATCTTTGATCTGCTCTTCTGTCCGATATGAGTCTTGAATTGAGTAATATGGAATATAATATTTATCAGTCATATAGCAATATTTGCAGACAGGAATGAATGGATGGATAGCAGCAGAAAGTGGGTAA
>Ga0247741_1002288_pt1 | contig 10682 bp, 11 predicted proteins | sample UWRJL213509R2_FD_180945 | JGI IMG/M metagenome (GOLD analysis project Ga0247741, IMG submission 180945) | Plant litter microbial communities from Arlington Agricultural Research Station in Wisconsin, United States - UWRJ-L213-509R-2 | ecosystem: Environmental > Terrestrial > Plant litter >...
CGGTGAGGACCCCTTACCTGTCCTTCGTCACACCGTCGACGAAGCATATGACGCATGGTAGCACTTTGATCCCCAGTTTCTCAACGAGCCAAGGGATATTTTCCACAAAGACGCGTGCGAAGCGAGTCTTGTAATACTTGGGCGCAAGTCTCTAAAGCAATATGTCAAATTTGTCGCGAGAATAAGATTACTGAACGCGTACTGTAAGGTGTTTATCCATGATCTCACACCTCTTGAAGTTCGAGTGGTAGAAGTGGATCACACATCGAGGTTCGCGTCTGAAGCATCCGATTTAGCTTCAGAAGATAAGTTGAGTGAAGGAGCGACTCACGCACTCACCCTTACCACCTCTTTCTCGTCTGTGATTTCTGTATAACTTCCATGTTCATTCTCCTTCATCTGCTTCATGCGTGCCATCCTACATTCTGAATCAGCACCTTGCTATACATTCATCCAGAAAACCAATCGCACTCTTCCTTGAGAACTTGAAGACCATGTTCGCGTACTGCTGAGCTAGAATCATTCTCGATCTCTTCTTCTAATTCTGCGAAGATGGCTTCGTCGTCATCTTCTTCGTACGCATCTCGCCTCGATCGACTTGGATCGTTTGGTGTAACGAGACGAGCAGCCAGAGAGGCAGCTTTCGAGCTACAAGAAGAGGATTTAGCGTCGATACTGACCCAGGGGGTTGTGCGTACCTTGCCATGCTGGTTGGAAGAGGGAGACCACAGGGGCGGTCCGCTTTAGTGATCTGATTTGGGATTGATCGCATTGGTCACTGCGGCAGCTTATCCTGAAATATGTATCTTTCCTTCATCCCACCACCACTGCAGATATCCTACATCCCGGACATCAACGATGAAGCTGGTTAGCAAGTATATTGATAAGCATGGAGCGGTATGTTAGCACGGTATCTCAAGGAATACACGGCGTTGATCTCTGATAGTCTCCTGTAGGGCCATGTAACTCTACGACCTGAAGATGACGAAGATATGTGGCATCTATACAACCTCATACAAAATGGTGACACTGTTCGCGCACCTGCTATACGGTTAGTGGCTTATTCGCGGACCTGGAATGTAACTGCTAAAGCGGTTGTAGTCGTGTAACGCACACTTCAAACACAGGCTCCGTTGATTCGCAGCGCGTTCGACTGAACCTAACGGTGCAAGTAAAGAACGTGCTGTTTGCACCAGCTGTTGCTCCTGCTGGCTCCGGGTCGGCACCAGAAGCTAACGATCAAGAGGAGGCGACAGCCGCGCTCCACATTTCTGGACCAGTCATTTCAGAGAACCAACATATTCGGCTAGGCGCCTATCACACTTTGGATATCGAAGCCTTCCGCGATGTGCGGATAGAGAAAGAATTTGGGTGGGATAGCGTGGCTGTTTCTCGAGTTGAGGAGGCGATTGTTCCTGGACGAGGAGCAGAAGTCGGTGCTGTCGTTTGCGGCGAAGGTGTTGCGGCCTTCTGTCTTCTCTCGCAACATATGACCTTGATCGCCCACCGAATATCTGTTCCGATTCCCCGCAAATCTGCATCATCCGGAGCGTCTCAACACGATAAAGGTCTACAAAAGTTCTACTCGACACTGTACGACGCCTTCATTCGACACATACCCTACGGGAATGTCAGCTTGAGGGCTATCGTGATTGCCAGCCCAGGATGGGTGCGCGATGCTGTTTACGACTACATCATGGCGGAATCTGGGCGAAGGGGTGACAAAGTCTTACAGAAGGCTCTAAAGGAGAAATGTATGAAGGTACATGTGAATAGTCCACATGTACATAGTCTGGTGGAGGTGTTGAAGAGTCCTGGAGTAGCGAATCAGTTGAAGGAGACAAAGTTTGCGAAGGAGGGTCAGATGCTGGATCGGTAAGTAACCATCTTGGATCAGGCATTTTCGACACTGACGAATATTCAGTTTCTTCAAGATGCTAGGAACTGATGAAATGAGGGCATGGTACGGCCCCGATCATGTCTGTCTAGCAGCGGATAGAGGGGCTATTGGGTCGTTGCTCATCTCGGATGAGTTGTTCCGGTACTCGATCTTACTTTTGTCTCGAATAACAAGGCTAATAAGCGCGTAGATCAAGTGACACTGCAACTAGAAAGCGGTACGTCTCTCTTGTAGAGGCTGTTCAACAAAAAGGTGGAGAGGTTATGATATTTTCAAGCATGCATGAGTCTGGTCAACGTATGTCCTTTCTTTACTCACTTACGATGTGTCTCACGTCCTTTAAAAGAGCTCAACCAGCTGACAGGAGTCGCTGCTATTCTGACATTTCCGCTGGATGTTGAGGTTGTTGAAGCTGAAGAGAGGGATGCGGCTGAGGAACTTAGACAGGAGACAGACGCGTGATGTCATCTTTAGTGAATCGATCACGTGTTTGCGACGATCATTGGCGATTCATCGCGCTCAGCTTGTCCAAGACCCTCCACAAACAGAATGGCCCAGCTACTTAAACCCTTGCATGCTTCTCTCCCGAACTTTTCTCTCAACCTCAATACCTAGCACCCCTTTTCCAAGACTCTCAAGGTTTTTACGGATGACGAAACGAGAATTGTCGCCGACATACACGACCGAGACCGCTGCAAAGCGCGCTCGTGTCTCGAAGACTTTTGCACCAATAAAGATTGCGACAGCGGAAGCTGCAGCTGCTGTCGACGCGGACCCGCCTTTGGCTCAGTTGACCAGAGCTATGGAAGGGGTGCTGAAGAAACCGCAAAAGGGGGACTCAGTAGTGTTTTGGATGCGGATGGCTGACCTGCGAAGTGAGTGATTATCTGTCTCAGACGAACATATATTCTAACGAGTCCAAGTACGCGACAACAGGGCCCTCAGTCGCGCGTCGGACTTTGCGAAGGAACATGGCGTACCGCTTGTTGCCCTTTTTGTCATCAGCCCTCAGGAGTACATTGCCCATGATAGAAGCGGTCGAAGGGTCAATTTTACTCTGAGGAATTTAGCTCTTTTACAGGTGTGTAATGCTTCATATTCAACACATCATACTCTATCTGATAGCCTTTTAGAAAACCTTTTCAGACCTAAATATCCCTTTCCACGTCGCCATTCACAATCCGCGTAGGACCATACCATCATTCGTACTCTCATTTTGCGAAAAGTATGGAGCAAACGCACTCTTCGCAAACATTGAATATGAAGTAGACGAGCTGCGACGCGACATAGACATATGTAGATTGTCTACGCCGAGAGGCATACAGGCGAACTTTTTCCATAACAAATGCATCATCGAACCTGGTATTCTGGTCACAAAGCAGGACAAAGCCTATGCGGTGAGTATCGATCTTATTGACTCACAACCTGTCTTGACGATCACCTTGCAGGTCTATTCTCCTTACCAGCGGAATTGGCTTGGGACTCTAAACGATAATCTTCCGTATTATCTGGAAGACTGCCCAGCCCCAACTCCAAACGACGACAGAATACGGTCCTCGAAGACACTTTCCCCGCTATTTGAGACCCCAGTGCCGGAGAAGATTGATGGCTTCGAACTCGAGGACGCTGATAGGGCAAAGATGACGGAAGTATGGCCAGAGGGTGAAGATGTTGCTCTGCAGGTCAGTCCACTGAATACACCCATCATGATACTGAATGTCCAGCTGACGTTTCCATCAGATTCTCAAGGCATTTTTGACCACGAAAGCGCGCTCATCTCAACTGGGTGCCGTCGATCCTCTTGCATCTGGTGCTCAGGAGTCAGCAAAACACTGTCGAGTCGCAAAGTATGACGCGGAACGAGACAGAGCAGATCGCGATACGACAAGTCGGTTAAGGTGGATAAACTCCTTCGATGATCAGGATTTAGACTCACTGTTCGTGGAATCATAGTGTATATCTCTCCTCTGGTGTCATTTCGTCCCGAGAGTGCGTTCGGGCAACTATGGTGATGCACAAAGCGAAGAAAGTAGATGGAGAGAAGAGTTCGGGTATTGGAAGGTGGATCCAAGAACTTGCCTGGCGTGATTTCTACACCAATATCCTGGCTTCATTTCCTCGCGTGTCCATGGGTCGGCCATATCTCGAAAAGTTCTCGAAGGTCGTCTGGGAGAATCATCAAGCACCACAGGAGTCCGGTGTTGGTCGAGCAGGACAGAGCGAGGATGATGTAGAAATGCTGAAGAGGTGGAAGCAAGGTCGGACCGGTGTTCCCATCGTGGATGCAACTATGCGCTGCATCAACGAAATGGGGTGGGTTCATAACCGAGCAAGAATGATCACGGCAATGTATCTGACGAAGGATTTGATGATCGACTGGAGAGTTGGCGAACGCGTGAGTGTGTTTCATGCCTTGTATGGCTATTCTTGAGCGCTGACGTTACTTGATCAGTACTTCATGGAGAAGTTGATTGATGGTGATCTTGCTTCCAACAACGGTGGATGGCAGTGGTGTGCGAGTACGGGCGTCGACCCATGTCCCTACTTCCGCATCTTCAATCCCCATAACCAGAGCTTGAAGGCGAGAATTCCATTGTTTCTCCATGGATTGCATGCTAAATCCCATTATTTAGGCTGATCCTACGGGAGACTTCATTCGCCATTGGGTTCCCGAGTTGCGGAAGCTCATGGGACCAGGTGTGTACTGTTATTTGGCGAGGTGGATCCATTGTTCTCACAAATTGTTCTTCTCTAGATCTACACAATCCGTCTGCTTCCACCGCAAACAAACTTGGCTACCCACTCCCCATTATCTCACACAGTGAGGCGAGAGAGAGGGCATTGAGGCGCTACAAAAATCCAGGAGAAGAGTGAACTGAAATGGGTCATTGTGGCGCTGTTTGTACACAGTACGTAGCCAAACAAATATCAATATATGGATATTCAGTATTGTCAACTCGGACTCTCGGAGTGTCCGAAAGCTTCAAAGCTATAGCAATGTTTCACGGAATAAGAAACGCACAAGGAAGAAAGCACAACCCCTTCCAGCCCCTGAGTGGGCGTCTAATGAACAAGTTGTTGCGCCCTTGGTGGATGGGACAATAAAATTGTGACCCCCCACAAGCGCTTCGCCAGGCTTCACCGCTTCTGACGAAGCCCTTGCTTGTCGTGCGGTATTCAAATTAAGCGACTGGTCACGAGCCTAGGGGTTTGGTGACTTGGTCTGAGTCACTTGATTCAATGATTGGGACGCGTGCATCATCCATCCATCCCTATCCATCCACTCTCATCAAAAGGGATCATTTCATCGTCGGGTATGGTGTAACGGCCAACATTGCCGCTTTTCATCTGTAAGATTGCGGCAGCTCGGGGTTCGATTCCCCGTACCCGAAATGTTTTTTGATGCTGCTCTTACTATGATTTTAGGGGCTTGTATACCAAATTTGGAAATTAATACTAGAACTGGTACAGGGCCAGGACTCACCCAGCAGACACCTGAAGCGATGACGGGCTTGAAGTACTTACAACCCAGCAGCCCAGCCAACCTCGATCGCATAGGTGGCCGACATCCTCAAAACCAATGAAGCGGGAAAAGGTGTCGGATACCAAGGTGTGCTGAACCGCACACATTTTTTAAAAACCGCTACCAATCTCCTCATGACCTCAACAGGAGTCTAAGACCAGTCGAGGACGTCTAAATTTGAAGGACGAGAGCATAGACAAGAAGGTCGAATTCGAGCTAATTGAACCAAATGGAATGCAGTCACAGACACAAATATGAAGAGAGAGACCACCTCCGGACGTTTGAACTCTCTGAAGTCAAATTCAAAGCGTCGTAGCTAGATTGTTAAATGTGTCGTACCCACCTGAGCACAGTTTCGACGAGAACGTAGGAGGATCGTCGATACCACCGTCGCAGGAGACGAAAACCTCTCATATAAATGAAGGCGAGAACTCCATTATTTCTTCATGGATTGGATGCTAAATCCCTATTCATCCTACGGGAAACTTCATTTGCCTATGGCCCCCTTAGAAATTGCGGACGAGTTTCTAACAAATGTTAACAATATTGGGTCCTTCGACCCTTATTAGAATTAACAGGGTTATCAACATTGAGCCCATTAAGAATGTGCTAGAGCCTAGAGATTGAATCCGTTGAAATTTGCCAAAGTGGCATAGTGGCGCTATCATTCAGTGAAGGCGTCAACCGTGAGCAGACATCCGTTCCAGAATGTCTGGGTCTGGCCGAAATTTGAGGAAGGCGCCAAATTTGACTCTTGCGGCAGTTGACTTGGAAGGTCCTCAAGCACAGGCCTTAGGCGCCCAGTATGGCGCAGATGTCGTCGTGAGAACAGTCCTCAGCGTGTGGTAATTCTCGAGGCTGCCGGATCAAACATTTCTCACGGGACCAGGTGTGTACTGATGTTTGGCAACGTGGATCCATTGTTCTCACACTTTTCTAGATTTACACAATCCGTCTGCTTCCACCACAAACAAACCTGGTATACCCACTCCCCATTATTTCACACTGTGAAGCTCGGGAGAGGGCATTGAAGCGCTACAAGAATCCAGGAGACTGGAATTGGCGCTATTTGTACACAGAGTACGTAGCCAAACAAATATTCCTACATGGTCTGCAGTCCAGCCCCTGTCTGCCTCATTGTGTATCACCTCCACCCATTATCCACGATGCACCAATCCACACAGGTTGCCATGGAGACCGAATGCGCAATGCTTTGGCTGTGTGCTGTTTCGCAAACATATACCACAATGGGCAATTCTGGTCTATTGATACCGCCTCAAGCCCCTGTGATTGGTTTTTTGGAACTCGGTTTCGCTGCCTCATTGTCGGCTCTCGTGCCTATAAAACGCGCCCAGATATGCAAGTCGAGTTTCCCCAGCATCTCACTGGTAGCTGCTCACCCCACAACTTTTCAGCACTCTCCGTTTCTCTAACCACTCAACCCTCCCCGACGCATCAGAAAGCACTTTGACTAGTCGCTCATTCTCTGTGTCCAATTCACCATGTCCTACTCTGCAGCAACGTCTTCCTACTCCTTCCTCCCAACCACCGCCTCTTCTTCCCCATCTTTCAACCTCTTCATTCCGTCCACCTCAGCCTCTTCTCGCCAAACCCACGAGATGTATGAGGAATTCGGATTCGTCTTCCGCCAGTCCAATCGACAGAACTCGAACAATGGAAGTGTCGGATCGACCAAGTCTAGCAGATCCTCTACCAAGTCTAGCAGGTCATCGACATCTTCCAAGTCATCGTTGAGGAAATGGCTCGGCAATATCTGAGCGACACCTTCGAGAATGACTCGAGGTGTTCAGGCTCGCACGCCTTCCCGATATGCGCTTTGAGCGCCGATATCATCACCACTACACAAGTCGCAATTCTGACTCGACAGCCCGTCAAATTATTACGGCGGTTCATGTCATTCGGAGCTTGCTGACTGCTCCCATGCTGCAAGTGCATGCCATTATATTATGCATGGTCGCTTCAGCATCGAGCAATACAGCTGATCAGGTGTATCGTTTCCGCATGCGCACTATGCGCCTCTCCGGAACGTGTACGTGCCCTCCAGCTCACATAGCTCGCCAGGGCGATAACAAAAAAAGAGGTTGGTTTCGACCATCATTTCCACCTTTACACACCACTTGGGACGTTTGGATTATTGTAAGTATACACATATGCAGCTGCGGACTTTTCACTCGAACACTTGTAGATAGCTATTTATTTATTTTTATGTGTCGGAAGGCATGGACTCGCAGTATTCTCCTTATTTATTTTAGAAATGCTATAGAAGCCATCCTTGGATCCACAAAACCCTGGCCGTTTTCATGTTTGTTGCGAGGTTTGAGGTCACTTAATCACCAATAGATGTCTTCGAAAGTGGCATTGAATAGAATGATACAGTCGTCAAAATCGATACAAGGATTGTTGAAATCCGGATACTAAAACTACAACACACGCAAAGCTTCCTGCCTCCCGATGAAGCACTCCGCGGGCCGCAACCCAGTATCGCACCCCTTCCTTTTGTTGGTGGACGGCCAAGGCCATCAATCAGTAATTTTCGCCACAAGCACGGAACGGTCAAGGCGGTAGATGTTCAATAACCCATGCCATAAATAACCAGATCGCGAACGCTGTTGAAGCGGAAGGAAAAGAGGCTTCCTTAAGCATGGTTCGAACGAGCCCACTTGGCACCTTCGACAAGGTTGATGAGGGAGGCTTCGGTCTCCTTCCAGCCACGGGTCTTGAGACCGCAGTCCTTAAAAACACAAATAAGTAAGCGCTTCACTTCCAAAAGACAAGAACGCGAGCCGATACGTACAGGGTTGACGAAGAGGAGTGAGTCGGGGAGGATGGCAAGCATGGATGCAAGGCGGTCCTTGATCTCCTGGCTTCCGGGGACACGAGGAGAGTGGATGTCGTATACGCCAGGACCGATCTGGTTAGAGTAACCGTAGTGCTTGAAGGTGTTGAGCAGCTTCATGTCGCTCTTGGAAGCCTCGATGGAGATGACATCGGCGTCAAGACGTTGGATGGAGGGGAAGATATCGTCGAAGTCCGAGTAGCAGAAATGAGAGTGGGTCTGGAGCTGGTCGGTGACGCCAGCAGTGGACAGCTTGAAAGAGTCAACAGCCCATTTGAGGTAGGCATCCCAATCAGAGCGACGGAGAGGTAGCTGAGATATTCGTCAGTATGATGTGATAAATTTTGAAGGCATAAATAACTTACTCCTTCACGGATAGCAGGCTCATCGACTTGAATGGCGCTGATACCAGCCTTCTCGAGGTCAATGACTTCGTCACGGAGAGCCAGAGCCAATTGCTTGGACTGCAACTCCCTAGAGACATCAGCACGAGGGAAAGACCAGTTGAGGATGGTGACGGGTCCAGTAAGCATGCCCTTCATCGGCTTGGACGTAAGGCTTTGGGCATAGCTGCTCCACTTAACGGTCATGGGGTGATGGCGGCTGACATCTGAGACGATGATGGGAGGACGAACATATCTAAGAAAGGATCAGCTGAGGAGGCCTCATGTAGTGGTCAGACACATACCGAGACCCGTAGCTCTGGACCCAGGCATTCTGGGTGAAGACGAAGCCGGAAAGCTGCTCTCCGAAGTACTGAACCATATCGTTACGTTCTGGTTCACCATGGACAAGGAGGTCAAGATCGATCTTCTCTTGGAAGCGGACGACAGTCTCAATTTCCTTCTTGATGAACTCCTCGTATTGCGCCTCGGTGAGCTCACCCTTTCCGAGCTTAGCACGGGCCTGACGGATTTCCTTGGTTTGCTGAGAGAAATTAAGGTCAGTAAAGTACGTGTAGATAAAGAACTGCAGATAAAAGCTCACAGGGAAAGAACCGATAGTTGTAGTAGGGAACTTGGGGAGCTTGAGATGCTTTGCTTGGATTTCCTTGCGGACGGTGAATGGGCTCTTGCGCTCGAGCATGTCAGGAGTGATGGCCGCAACACGCTTGCGGACGGTGTCATCGGAGTTGCTCTCGAATTCACGACGTTTAGCAATGGAGGTTTTATTCTCCTCCACGGCAGCAGCGACGGCAGCATCCTGAGAACCAGAGAGGACTGCGGCGATGGTGGAAACCTCAGCGGCTTTCTCGAGAGCGAAAGAGAACCAATCCTTTTGCTCGGCAGTCAACTTATTCTCGGAAGCAAGAGTGACTGGGGTGTGTAGGAGGGAAGAAGAGGTGGCGACAATGACGCGATCCTGGCCAAGGGCATCAACGGCTGTCTGGCCGAGCTTGATGGCAGCAGCGAAGTCGGTCTTCCAGATGTTACGGCCAGAAACGAGACCGAGAGAAAGAACGATGTTGGTGGACTTAATAGCAGTGAGGACCTCATCAAGCTGTCCGGGAGCACGGTCAAGGTCAATGTGAAGACCTGCAACAGGGAGCTTGGCAATGTAGGCCAGGTTGGAATCAAGACGAGAGAAGTAGGTAGTGAGGAGGATCTTGGGTGCGACCTTGGTGAGGGCACCGTAGGCGGATGTGAATTGTGACTCAAGAGTCGCAGCGGTGTCCAGAACGAGAACGGGCTCGTCAACCTGGACCCATTCAGCACCGGCAGCCTTGAGGTCGGTGAGGAGAGCCTCATAGATGGGAATAAGCTTTGGGAGCAAGGTGATGGGCTGGAACCCGGGTTTCGCGTCCTTGGAGGGCTTGCCGAGGACAAGGAACGAGATGGGACCAAGCACAACAGGGCGGGTGGTGACACCAGCAGCTTGAGCCTCCTTGAATTCCTCAACAGCCTTGTTGAAGTTGAGCTTGAAGTCGGTCTCTTCCGAGAACTCGGGAACGACAAAGTGGTAGTTGGAATCGAACCTTTGGTAGATGTTAGATTAGTTCACGGTCAAATTGGGAAGGCGAACCATTTCTTCATCTCAGAAGCAGGGACATCAACGCCTTCAGACTGACGTCCACGACCCATCGCGAAGTAGACATCCAGAGGGGACAGTCCAAGACCGACGTAGCGCTTGGGAATGACGTTGAACGCGGCAGAGTGATCAAGGACGTGATCGTAGAGCGAGAACTCGCCACTAGAAAAAGCAGCATGATCAGTATCTGATCAGCATCATTAGGTGAGGATAATACCTTGGAACAAAGTCAACACCCTTCGACTTCACGCTGGTCCAGCTGGTCTTCTTCACATCAGCAGCGGCCTTGGTCAGGTCATCCGCAGAGATCTTTCCAGCCCAGTAAGCCTCGACGGCCTTCTTCACCTCTCGGTTAGCACCTGGATTGACGCGAT
>Ga0247741_1002289_pt1 | contig 10673 bp, 12 predicted proteins | sample UWRJL213509R2_FD_180945 | JGI IMG/M metagenome (GOLD analysis project Ga0247741, IMG submission 180945) | Plant litter microbial communities from Arlington Agricultural Research Station in Wisconsin, United States - UWRJ-L213-509R-2 | ecosystem: Environmental > Terrestrial > Plant litter >...
GGGGAATTGAATTCGAGTTCGATCGAAAACAGGGTACCGCGGAAGGGACTGAACTGGTAGGCCTCTGTGCCTAGACTTGACTGGTCGATACACTGATCGACGGCGCTCCTAGTGCTATTCTTAAGCTATGAGCGACGGACTAAGACGGGGCTTTCGTAGCCTCCGAGCTGGACTAGACTGGTGAGGAAATCTCTCTTGGATTTGCTGAAGTACACTGTACTTTACATGAGCTTTTATAGCTAACGGTACTACAGAAATAGGAGGCAAAATATATAGGAGAAATAGTAGCTAGGAGTCCGCAGTAGATAACTATCGCGTGATTTTGTGGTAGATAAAAGAAAGAGGAGAAAAATGAGAAGAAATGATAGAAAATTCGAAATAAAAGATGGGAACCAAGTTACCAGCGAAGATTTCGTCGTAAATCGAGGCACCTGATAGATAGGAATGGAGTATCGAGGATACGAGGGGAGAGAACGATCGAGGGGCATGTGCTTGGGTGGATAGGAGTATCGAGTCCTTGATTCGGGGTTCCTGATGCGTTCGCCCGAATCGGAAAGTGGGCGCTTGTTCGAGTGCGTGCGGGTGTTTGATGCTCAGCCGACTCCGGCTCCCTACAGGCGCCTTCCTTTGCCGCTCCGACACCTCCTAGTAGAACTATACCTTCGCCCACCCTTCCCTCCGTCCTCATGACCTGCACCCGAACGTGAGCGGTGTCAGCAATTATGTATTATATATATTATCTGGTTTCCGGTTTCTGGATACTGCGTCTTATTCCGTTTCCTCAGGTCCAATAAGTCCTCGTATGGTCGCTCGAAGTAGCCAAGGTCCCACCTGCCACCAGTTTACTCCGATCCCTACATCAACTATCAGCTCACAGCTCACAACTGGCCTCAACGTCAACATTCGACAAGCTACGAGTCACGAAGGGCTTGGCTTGGTGCGTTCGTCACTGGCAGACTGCTCTTACTTATCATAACTCCGCAATCCACTCCGCGCACTGCTAGTGTTTCTGCTATGTATCCTCAAGCCTCACCATGTACTACCACCCCGGTCAGACTGCCATTGCCAGCGTGCAACGATCATAGACTGGCACTCGCAGCCTACGATTTCGATGTAACGACGCTGCTCAGTACGGCTTGCGGGTGTGGGTCCTGGTTCACATTCGCATTGCTGTTCTGACTTTGCTTCGTGGTCAACTGCCGGATGTTGCCAACATAACCCCTTTGACATGAGGGGGATGAGTTTTGTACTGAATAACATAGGGAGACCCTTTCTGAATAGGTACTGTACCCTTGATGTTTTGGTTTCGAATATCATACAAGAGTTAACCAAGTCTTGACCGAGCTAGGCTGAAATTTAAAGATCCAATGGTAAAAACCTCAGTCGGTTGAAAATTAATCTTGAGGTACTTGTGTGATATCTTGAAATACTTGAGGCGAAGGGGCCGTACGCAAAGGTGAAGGGGGTCCCCGAAGACAAAGCAAAGATGTGAAATCCATTCAGACTCCGTCGGCTTCTCGGCTGCAGTCGCTTGGCAGGCGGGCGCTTGATCAAGGTGTGCGCGCCTAAATGTAAGTATCGAATAAACCTGCATCTACTATCCGCAAGCTACTTTGAAGTACTATAGAACGAAAACATTATTCGATTCGAGATTGTGAGACGACGAAATGATCACTGATATGCCCAGAATCTGGACTAAGATAAGCAATTCAAATGCACCATGGAGAACGTGGTTTCTGAGTAGCCTGATGGAGTAGGCTGTGCAATGAGTTGACCAAGACTAGTTAATGTGGATGGGCGTCTTGTTGAAACCCCGGCGGTGTTGAACCGCGTCCAACCTTGCCTCTGAGCCGAGTCAAATGAAACAGCAATTCGAATAATTACTTAGCGGTTCTTACAATAATTGTCAGTCGTCGCAATGGTCAGCTATTGTGTCTATGAGAGGAGACTAGAGTTCTATGCAGGCTCGCTTGACTGTTTCCAAGTAGACCTATACCTGGATTGCACTCTGTACACATGCCGACATGTTCTGTGCAAAGCCACAAGCACCCTCCCGCTGCCTTCCTTCCCTCCCAGTTACTCACCCGAATTTCGCCACCCTCTCAATTGCAAGTCATGATTAGTGGACGAAATCTGTACATCAAGAATGGGACTTATCAGCAGCATAACATTTACGGGTTGGCTGCTGGGCAAGGTGTGCCTGTTGGCTTGTTCTGCAACCTTGACTGACTTAAGATCAATGCTTCTCAGCTGGATTCGACCTTTTAACTAAGAATGCCGTCCCTGGTGCATTCTACGACTCTGGTCATGAATTGGATGTACCTCAACGGGACGAAGATACCGAAGTTGAGGCTGCAGTCATCGAGAAGATCAGTGAATGGGTTAACCTCCCAATCGAGCTCGCGACCGTCATAATGTGGTTATATGGGGGTGCTGGAGTAGGAAAGTCAATCATCTCTCGAGCAATGGCGGAGCTCCTCGAATCTCGACAACAACTGCTCGCCACCTTCTTCTTTTCACGCGATGATCCATCCCGAAACCACATAAAATCCGTCATCGCAACTCTCGCCTACGACATCATACTTTCCGCTCCCGAATCTCGTTCCTTAATCACGGCGACGATCGAAAGAGATCCTCACATCTTTCACCGTCCATTTAAACGCCAATTCAAAAAGCTCATCCTCGAACCCCTACAGCAACTCTCGCAGCAGGGTGTGACATATCCCATCGTTATCATCATAGATGGGCTGGACGAATGTATCAATCAAGATGAGCGGACGGTGCTTTTGCGTGCAATCTCGGTAGCGACTACCCAGGCTTCCGCACCGCTCAAATTTCTGATCACCAGTCGACCGGAAATACAAATTTCAGGGATCTTCAGTGCCAGTCCCGTTAATGAGGTATCCACGCGGCATTCGCTAGATAATGAACTCGAGTCAGGTTATTTTGGGTTTGCAAAGTCGGGCCTATTGTTACATCCTGTGACCGGAATTACATGTCTATTTTTTTTTTGATTGACTGATCCATGGATACCAGAATATCGGTTGTCTGGAGTATCTGACATGTGGCAGTGCCTTAACTTTAAGGTTTGCCCAAATTACAGTCCTTTTCCTCATGTAAGGTGCCTTACGTGCTCATCTCCAAGGTAGTTTTATCATTCCAGCTAATGACTCGGATTCTATGCCTCTATACCATTTTATTTACTATAAAACCTCTTATACACTACATTTTTAGTAGTGGAACCCCCGCTCACCAGTCATCGTCGTCACCGCCCAGTTTTTGTTCAGTACAGTCGTTACCCAGTCGCGTTCAGTCCACCATTTATCGTCAAATTTAGTCAAATCTAGCTCACGAGAAGCAACCAAGTCTTTTCCGGCTCATGAGAAGTCTAGTTCACGTTCAGGTTCACGAAAAACCATTCACACCCATACCGAATTCCTCACCCTTTTCTACAGATTTTTTCAGACTTATGTCGGACAACCTCCCTTCGCACACGTGACACACGAGAATCTTCTGTTCGATTCTCAGACCGTCAAATCTTTCTACGTTCAGACCGTCAAACCTTTCTACACTTAGATACAGTAATCTTAAATCTTCTGGCACGGGATTACCAACGATGGGGAATTGCGAATAAAAATTTAACATAGATTATACAGTATTAGCTTACTCACAAGAGATGGAAAACTCAAAAAGTTTGTCGTACGGTCACATTTTCGTGTAAGCGATCCGACTCATACATAATTCTTAAGATCAGAATTGGCTCGGACTCGTCTTGTGTATTATCTTTCAATGTCATTTGGAGTAGCAATATAATAAGAAATAATAAGTCAATCTCTTCAGAGATAAGCGGTCGCGGTTCGATTTTGATCGCGAGTGAGATGAGGTGTTACCTGGTACGGTCCATTGCTGAACACCGGGGTTCGGGAGCATCCCGTCGGTGCGGTCACGCCTTTGACCCGGGCTAGTGAAGATGGGGGGCCAAAACTGCCTGAGGGGCCACCGTCAAATACACAAATAAATTTTGACTACCTCAGGGTAGTCAACAGCAAGTATAGCATTTTTAGGTACCCTATATAGCCGTAGATATCGTGTAGACGTTAAAATCGAACGATCTTCCGGCCAAGTGGTTCCCATGACGGTCCGGGATTCCGGAAGAGGAGCTCTAGGTTGGTAGGAACACCCTCCTCCCCTCCCCCCCATCCTCATGCCAGCACCCGAACGTGAACGGTCATCAGTGATGTATATATCATCTGGATACCCGACTCGGTGCAATTCTCGGGCAGGAACAACAGCACTTGAATATTTGAATACTGAGTGCCAGGTGAACGGTGTGTCTGTTCCCTCAACCTTTCTAACCCGCCTCCTCCTACTCCTACTCCTCCACTCCTACTTACCATCACCCCGCAATCCACTCCGCGCGCCGCTAGCGTTTCTGCTATATGTCCTCAAGCCTCACCTGAGTCCGAGTCCCAGCCACCCTCAACGTCGACTTGGGGAAGGACCCGCCCTGTATACGAATCCCTGGGCTATGCAGAGGCCGCCGCCTGCTGCCAGTGATTTACACCCCGAAGCCTGAGGCCTAAGATCCTTGACTAGAGTATATGCTCGCCTGGGGTTAGATGCTAGCCGCTACCTTGGCGTTCTCTTCAACGGAGATTGAATCGTCGAATAAAGAGTAAAGCCACAGACCGAGGAGCCAGTGGATCTGTCTGCTGCTGTTGCGCTGAGGCTGCTGTGAGTTCTCGTCCCACTTCTTTCACTTTCGCTTTCCTGAATCCTTGTCCCTCCCGCGTTTTTACCTTATCACTAATCCACTAGAACTACCCCCTTGTGACTCCATTAGGGAATTTGGCTCTGTCGTTCAACACGGAACGATATTAGCTCGCTCTGAATCCTAGGCGGTCCCGGGCTTTACACTTGAGGAGAGTCACAAAACAGTTGGCTCGTCAAGCCTCAAGCGCTAAGCTTTGAATAGTCATGCGAGACTCGTGACTTGTGCGACCATAGAAGACATCCTAGACAGGCTCGCCCCATGTGGTGATGATCAACGCACCCTCAACAAACTAAAAATATCGATGTGGTATGGGGAAATGCGGGGTTAGTCGCTTGAACTGTAAGTACTCAAAAATTCCTTCGATGAAGAGTATGGAACTGAAGCTTCGACGTTTAGACTCTTGAGTCGTTATGCTTGTGTTCAGGCTTCAGCAGCGCAAGTCAATTACGACGATTTATTACATTAACACCGACTCAAGCTTGTCCTTTTGTACAAAACTGCCTTAATATTGATCCATTCATCCCCACGACCGTGGTGCCTACGGCAGCCGGGCTTATATGTAGACGGACCCGTCCAGTTCTAAGTATATCACTTATCAGCACAGGCTTCGTAAAGCCTTACATACGAGCTTCTCGAAGGCCACCGCTCCACCTTGTTCTCGTCCATCACTATCCGCCACCTGTGGATTCCGGTTTCTCTCCGTTCATGGCTGCGAGCATAGAAAAGCGGGCTCCTTCTCTGTCTGAGTCAGATAAGGATAAGGAAGCATCTATCGAAAAGCGGGAACACGCCAAAGCTGGTGTAAGCGTTAGCGTCTACAATGAAGACGTGGACACGAGCGGGGTGGATGAGAAGAAACTGCTTAGGAAGATGGACCTGGCGCTTATTCCCTGGTTGTCTTTCTTGTATTTGTTGAGCTTTTTAGATCGGACGAGCATTGGAAAGTGTGTTTTTTTATTTCTTAAAAAATCAGCTATTGGAATGTTCACTGATCTTATCTCATCCAGCGCGAAGGTAACATCCTGTACCAGGTTCAAATTGTTTTGAAGTTGAAGGCTGACGGATCTTAGCTGTACCACCTCGAACGGGACCTGCATATGACCGACAAGCAATATCTATTATCTCTTACGGTGCGTGTTTTGTGTTATATGACACCATACTGTATTGGGGATGCTAAGCGCTCGTTCAATTCAGATATTTTTCTTCAGCTACGCCATATTCGAAGTTCCCTCCAATGTCTTTTTGAAGCGGCTAAGGCCTTCGCTTTGGCTGTCTTTCCTGATGCTCTTCTGGGGTATCATGATGGTACGTGTTTCTTCTCCGAGTTGATTGCAAGATGTCCTACATGATTGACATTCGTGACTATGTAGACTATGCAAGGCCTCGTAACCAACTTCTCTCAGTTGATGGGTGAGCAATAAATGTGACTTTTCTTTGAGAGTAATCAGCTAACCCAAAGGACTCGGAAGGTATGAGATGGATGTTGGGCTTGTTTGAAGCCGGATTGTTCCCTGGCGTCAATTACTATCTATCGTGGTGCGTTTCAGCCTGGGATATCACTGGCGGACTGTGCCTGTGTTAACAAGGCTCTTTAGTTGGTACAAGAGATCAGAATTTGGAGTCCGCGCCGCGATCTTCTTTTCTGCTGCCACCGTGTCCGGCGCTTTTGGGGGCCTTCTAGCCGTACGTGTCAAACAAGTTGTCTCGATCCTTGGTTATTTAATCCAATCCTTCCTTTAGGCAGCCATTTCGAAGATGGATGGTATTGGGGGAAAGCCGGCTTGGGCATGGATTTTCAGTTCGTCGTATACTTCTTCGGCTAAAGCTTCGCTATAACTGGGTTCCCATTTTCAGTTCTCGAGGGTCTAGCAACCGTTGTCGCTGGCGCTGCCTCCTTTTGGATCATCCAAGACTTCCCCGACACTGCTAAATTCCTCACAGAAGCCGAACGAACGGTTGTAATCCGTAGGTTGCAGAGCGATGACCAATTCAGTGCGGCGGGTGAAGCTTTCAAGATGAAGTACATCTTCCAGAGCTTGAAAGACTGGAAAACTTGGATTGGAAGTGAGTACTTTGGCTTCACTTATCTCTCGTCCTAATCTCAACGGCCTCGCACCATCCAGTGGTCGTGTATATGGGCTGTGACATGCCTCTCTATGCGTTCTCGCTATTCCTACCCACTATCATCAATCAGGTTTGTTTCACTCCAATCGCAAAATAACTTCCTCTAACTAATATTAACTAGCTTGGTATGCTTACACCGGCTCCTCGCATTCCTTGATCTGACGCTCCGGCTTTGCAGGATACACCGCTACCCCCGCCAACCTCTTGACTGTCCCTGTCTACGTTTTCGCCTGCATTATCACCTGCGCTGTTGGCTTTATGGCGGACAAGTGGGGAAAACGCGGATACTTTAACTTGTGAGTTACAAGTGGGTTATATACGGGAGATTTTGTTCACCCTGCATTTCAGAGGATTCTTGTCCCTCGGTAGGCGTAGTTTTAAGCATTGATAACTACAAGTTCACTGATTTGCCAAAGGTATGGTTGGTTATATTATCTTGATATCTTCCAGAAGCGCACCACTTTCGTATTTCGCCGTTTACATGGCCACCTGGTAAGTTTGTTTTCGAAAGGGTGAACCTCAAATCTAAAGAGTCGCATCCTTCTCTATTAGCGGAATTTATCCCGTTATTCGTAAGTGTAATTTCCAAGTATTGTGTGATTCCGCCTATTGGCTGACATCATACATTTTCATAACTTAGCGAATACTATGTGCGCCACACATCAAATTCAGGAATTCGTCCCTCTAACTCATCACAGATCCTGGGTTTCCAACAACGTCGAAGGTTCCTACAAACGTAGCGTGTCGCTGGGGATGGTCATTGGATTGTAAGTAGCATTTCCTCTACTAAATTAATGCTCATGAACGAAACACTGTCTCTAGCGGGAACATCAACGGCGCAGTCAGTTCAAATGTTGTCAGTATCATTTTTCTTCAGGAACAGGCATTTCCTCACAAGTTTTAACAGTACCGAGCGAAAGATAAACCCTGGTATCGATTGGGGCACGGTACGTGTTTGACAATTTGTGTCTTTCCCTCAATCCTGACATTCTTGCCTAGGTCTCGTGTTAATGTATATCGCATTCGGCCTTATTGCGTCGACCTCATACATTTTCCTACTGCGACGGGAGAACGCTCGACGTAATCGAGGCGAACGAGACGAGTTCATTGAAAATTTGCCCGAGACCCACACTGCCAGCAACGAAAAGAATGGGCGCTATGCTACCATCGAGGAAGCAAAGCGGGAGAAGGGTGATAAATGGAGTGGGTATAGATACACTATCTGATCGCAGGGTATGCTGAGGTGTGGTGCCTTGCCTACTAATAGTCTACTATACGAATGTACTGTACTACCAATCTCGCGACCCTTGCGACCAGTCCATCCAAAGTCCATCTAGTGGATGTGCCTGTTAGTAGTCATCGCCCTTTCTTCAACCTCGTCAGTCGCAGCGTTCATGTGCGGAATGCTCACTCGCTGTATTATCGTATGCGCCTGCTGCGTTAATTTACCTACAGGTAGTTACAACTAGCTGGGATCTGAGAGCTTCCGGTTGCAGCTATGAGCATGTTTGGATGATTTTGGTAAACGCCTCAGTGGTAGGGTGAGAAATACTAGGAGCCGCATTTCCGAAGGCCTGTACTGTAACAATGCTTGACCGAGGGTGTGCGGGGACTGGTTTAGAGGAAGGTGAAAGGAGCGTAATACCCCACTGGTAACCTGCGAGCTGGGTGTACATTTTGATCCTTGTAGAGGAACGAGAGGCGAGTGGTTGTAAAGCAGTAGCGATGCTAACCCAGTCGCTTTCGCTGTCGCTCGACGGTGTGTAAAGCGGTGTACACACGTCCGAATCTTCTGTGTCATGAACCCGATTTCAACGCCTTACTCATCGTCACGGCTGTTTATGCATGGTTCAACACCTCCCCATAGGACCAGGGCTTGTATTCGCCGACAGATCCATGCCTGCTATGTGAGAGGACCACATGAATGGATGATTTGACGGAGGGCGACGAGGGGCCTCTGATGTTGGTAGCTGTTCACAGTCGTCTGAGCGAGTCTCATGTACACGAGAGAGAGAGAGAGATCTCGTAGCGTGGACGTCTCATGGAGTTGGAAGATTTCCCAGGTGAATGTGGGTAAGTTCCCCGGAGAAAAACAAGTTGCTGTGCCAAACAAATCACCGTTGGGCGGAATCTATTCTTAGCACCCTCCCCCGTCGACGATGATGTCACAGCAACCAGCTCGTTGGATTTGGATCTCATTATATTCTAGATATATCAGGCGCCTCGCTTTAGCAGCCCACCTTTAGAGGCGCCCCTTGGTGTTCCCGCAGATCCAGTAACTGTAACAATATTTCAGAGAATCAGCTACTGTAGACACACATTAGTAGTCATCAATCTCTCGGACCAATGTATGAGCGAGAACTTAAATGAAAGTCTAACAGTAAGCTGTGGAACATGATCTTACCGTTATTGAACATGGCCGTAGCATGGGCCAAATATTCATGGAGAGACCATATGAAATCACAAATCGGAGCTCAGATCGCTTACAGCTGTTTTCGTATAAGTAGCTGATTGAGCAAATTAGGTACTTGGTGAAATCGTTGTGGGTTCGCCATCGCGCTATCAGGAGGCTTCATCGGTAGATTCGCCGACATCCCCGAACAACGTGAAGAAGTCCTCATTGGGTAGCATCAGTGGCCACGGCGGGTTTCCTAAAAGTCATCGAGCGCGATAGGTGTTCCAAAAGAGGCATCTAGTTTCCCTATTTGAACTTAGATGCAAATGACGATGTCGCGCTGTAGGTCATGCGTACGCTTAGCGCTGGATAGTCATGAAATCATGTGAAAGTACCAAATTTGCTCATTATCATGCTTTTTCGGTGGTCGAACAGCCATGCCTTATGAAAACAGCTGTAAGCCTCGCTCAAAAGGCGTCGGAACACTCATGAGCGGCCGCTGGGAATGTTATATCGAGGTTGTGTAAGAAAGGCAGACATCTCCAGCGTCTTTGGGGTCAACTTACTTTCCAAGATTCGCATGGCCTTTTTATGCAAGACAATACCTGCATGGTTTTCCTAGCAATCATGATGAGTGTAAACCCGAGTGTCCTAAACCGGCCAGAAGGTTCCATGTGGGCAAAGGGGGAATCGTTTCAGGAAGCTTCTCAGATCCTGACGCATCACATTTTTCTTCCATCCATACGTTGGATACCGCCCATTATGCTTCTCCCGCATAGATAACTTCATTCCTAATGCACACTTGTTGATCGGAATTTCTTCAAATTCAGTAGTTCTATTCTGCATGGTTAATGCACTGATGGCTGACGGCATTACTGACATAATATTCGATTCGAAGCCCCAGTAACACTATCCAGACGACCTATATAGAATCATTGACTCGGACATCACCTTCCCTTCCCAGTTGTCAGCATAATCTCCTCAACCACGCAGCTGATACCTTGCGATGGAGTATCCAGATATCAACTTCACTCTCAAGATTTTACCTGAACGACCGTGGACACTCTGGAAGCTACGCTGTGTGTACGTATATAGCTACTCAATTTTTGTTATGGCTTTGTTGATCATTTTTCTGGGGCAGTGGTGAATCGAAGTGGATAATTGTCACCAGAGGTATCCTGGCAGGCACCTTAATCGCACTCATGTGGTTTTTGATTCATATCATTCTCCTCCTTGGACCTGTGCTCGAGTCAGGTCTGTTGCCCACGAAAGAGTCACGAGCTCCAAAAGAAATGCCCAATATACGTGTCCAGGATGCCATTGGGCAGTATGTAGTGGTCGTACGGTTCCCTCACATATTTTATCGAGATCTTTTGGTCT
>Ga0247741_1002290_pt1 | contig 10672 bp, 10 predicted proteins | sample UWRJL213509R2_FD_180945 | JGI IMG/M metagenome (GOLD analysis project Ga0247741, IMG submission 180945) | Plant litter microbial communities from Arlington Agricultural Research Station in Wisconsin, United States - UWRJ-L213-509R-2 | ecosystem: Environmental > Terrestrial > Plant litter >...
CACGGTCTCGCAGTGCGATAACCCGCAGTACATCTACTCGCTGTGCGAAGCAGGCCCGCGCGTGGCTTCGCGCACGAACGCGCAGGGGACGCGGTGGGTGCTGCTCTGCCGCAAGAGCATCGGCGGCTTCGCCTCGGATCAGTACAACGACATCGCGATGATCGGCTCGAACCCGTTCACCGGGAAGACGTGCTTCTTCCAGAACGCGCTGTACTCGAAGACCGATGGTGGCCACGTGCCGCACCCGGCCGACCCGGTGAAGTCCACAAATCTATGGAGCGGCGTGCACGGCGGCGTGGGCAACGGCATCGAGTGCTCGAAGTGCCACGACGCGGATGCGTTCATCCACTCGCCGTGGATCGATGGTGCGAAGGATGCGCAGGGCCGCACGATCGTGCCGAAGATGGGCGTCGATCCGGATCTTCTCCTCGGTGCGAACGATTCGCCGTACGCGCTCGTCAACCGGCTCGGCCAGGGATGGGCGCTGCAGAAACACCTCGTGTCGTCGCAAGCGAACGCGTGCCTCAGCTGCCACCGCATCGGCGATGGACAGTGGGCCAAGAGCTATCTCTCGCGCCTCGAAGGCACGGACTCCGCGTGGACCGGCATCACCACCGCCGCGTACAACCACCCCGCGCACAAGTTCTGGATGCCGCCGGATACGGCGTTCCCGGATCAGGCGAGCTGGGATTCGTCGACGTACAAGACCGCGCTCGACTTCATCCAGAGCTGCGGCGCGAACCCGGCGGCCGCGGGCTGCGTGTGGGCCGACATTCCGCAGAGCGTGGGCGGCGAGCAGCAGACCGGAAACCTGAGGAACCCCGTCGCCGGCACCGACGACGACATCGCGAACCAGGCGACCACGCTGCTCGGCATGAACCGCAACGCGCCGTCGCAGGTCTGCGCCGAGTGCCATGCACCGAACCAGACCACGCTCAACACGTGGCTCGAGAAGACCGACGACGCGCTCGGCAACTGCCTGCAGGCGACGAGCGGCAACACGCCGCGCACCGAGCAGTTCGCGGATCAGACGCTGGCGCTCCACGACTTCAAGACGTTCGGTCCCTTCGAGGTCGCGGCGGGCGGCCAGATCGACGTGCGCATGACGGGCACCGGCGATGCGGATCTCTACGTCAAGCGCGGCGCGGAGGTCAGCACGAGCGTCTACGACTGCCGGCCGTACACGGGCACCGCGAACGAGGACTGCACGTCGGCCTCGCCGAACTTCAACGCGAGCGGTCCGGCGCGGTTCTGGGTCGGCGTGCACGGCTACACCGCCGCGACCGCCTCGATCACCGTGAGCTACCTCGCGCCCGGCACCACGATGAAGACGCCGAAGGAGCTCGTCGACTGCATGCGGCTCGAGCCGGGTCACGATGACTCGCCGTTCGGCCCCGGCAAGGTCGGCATCTACGCGGCGGCCGCGCACCTCGGCTGGTTCCAGGACACGTTCCACGCCGCGTTCCCCGCGACGGATCCGGGCAACACCGAGGACACCTGGGCGCTCCAGTACGGCAAGTTCAAGAGCCGCAGCCAGATGCCGAAGGGCAACCACCCGCGGTTCTCGCAGGGCGAGTTCGATATCGTCGCCGAGTGGTTCGCACGCGGCTTGCCGAAGCTGACGACATACATCGCCCAGGACACGGGCCCGACGTCGTGCACCACCACCATCACGCCTTCGGTCGGTGCGCACGCGACGCAGATGGCGACGCAGGGCTGGGGCACCGCGAACCGCACCGCCGGCATCAACATGTACGGCTGCGCCGGCGCGCAGGATCCGCGCGCGTGCCTCACCTCGATGGCGAACGCGAACAGCACCGCGTACGGCGCGGGCTGGGCGAAGACCGGTACGGTGCGCATCCTCCGCGAGCTCGCGTTCTCGACGGTGTTCTGGATGCGCAGCTCGCCCGACGGTCGGTTCGTCGCGAACGGTGCCTCCGGTGGATCGGGCGCGGTGATCAGCGATCTCCTCGTCAACAAGGACATCCGCGTCAGCGCGGCGTACGACCCGGGCTTCTTCCCCGATAACCGCGGCTGGGTGTTCCAGGGCACGCCGATCGGCGCCGGCTTCTGCACGATGGGCCTGCTCACGGCGGATCCCGACACGATCAACTTCAGCGAATCGCAGTGCAGCACGGTCGATGGCGTGAGCCTCTACCAGCACCTCGGCGCGGCGCTGAACGGCGGCGACTACTTCGTGGTCAACAGCCAGTTCACGAGCGACTTCCCCGGCGGCGCGGTCACCCGCGATCCGTACACCGGCTTCGGGCAGACCGCGCAGATCAAGCTGACGCCGATGCTCTACAACGGCACGCGGTACGTCGGTAAGCCGCCGGTCTCGATCGTCGCGCCGTCGGAGGGCGATAGCGTGCTGTCGCCGTCGACGAAGCTCGTGGTGAGCCGGTTCGGCAGCGACGGCAACCAGCTCGGCTTCGTGCTGCGCAAGGTCAACGCCACGCCGAACGCCGCGTCGTACGACGTGACCGCGCCCGAGATCGGTCGCTACTGCGTGAAGGGCGGCAAGCCTTCGATCTCGTTCGACGAGCGCTACATGGTGTTCCACCACTACGTGGGCCCGAACGACTACGCCGACCTCGGCTTCGCCTCGGCGACCGATCCGACGTTCCAGCTCATGCTGCAGAAGGGCACGGCGAACATCGTGCTGCTCGATCTGACCACGGGCATCTCGACGCGGGTCACGAACATGCACCCGGGCCAGTACGCCCTGTATCCGCACTTCCGCTCGGACGGCTGGATCTACTTCCTCGGCCGCGACCTCACCACCGGCAAGGAGTACGTGGCGGCGAGCGACGCGGCGCTGCAGCTCACGATGCCGGCGGGCCCGACCACGGCGACCCTCGACCCGCACGACGCGACGGTCACCGTCGGCGGCAGCGTGGCGATGACGGTCACGCTCGATGCCGTGGCGCCCGCGGGTGGCACGCAGGTCGCGATCGCGGTGCTGCCGGCGACGGGTGGCAGCGCGCCGGCGACGGTGACGGTGCCGGCCGGCCAGAGCAGCGCGGCCTTTACGTTCGTCAACGCGACCGCATCCGGCACCGTGCAGGTGCGGTCGACGATGGGCTCGAGCATCTCCACGGCGACGATGACGGTGGCGACGAGCGGCACCACGCACCTCGTGATCAACGAGGTCGACTACGACATGACCTCGACCGACAACGCGGAGTTCATCGAGATCTACAACCCGGGTACGGCCGCGGTGGCGCTCGCCGGCAAGCAGGTGCTGCTCGTGAACGGCGCGAACGGCGCGATCTACCTGACGGTGAACCTCACCGGCACCATCGCGGCGAACGGCTACCTCGTGATCGCCGGCGCCAACGTCACCGTGCCGGCGCCGGCCGTGAAGTACGACCCGGGTTGGACCACCGACAAGATCCAGAACGGTGCGCCCGATGGCATCGCGCTCGTCGACACCACGTCGCACACGCTCATCGACGCGCTGTCGTACGAGGGATCGATGACCACGATCAACTTGCCCGGCTTCGCGGCGCCGGTGTCGCTGGTGGAGGGAACGCCGGTCACCGCGTCGGATGCGGCGAACGTGGGATCACTCTGCCGCCGGGGCAACCAGGACACGAACAACGCCTTCGCCGACTGGAAGCTGTGCACGGCCTCGACGCCGGGCGTCTCGAATCCTCAGTAGAGGCTTGTCCAATATAACGGAGTCGAGTACGGTCGGCGCATCCGTTATATCAGATCCCATCTCCGGGCCCTCGAAGACGAGTCGGTCCATATCCTTCGCGAGCTCGCCGCGGAGTGCGAGCGACCGTGCCTGCTGTTCTCGGGTGGCAAGGATTCGATCGTGCTCGTGCGCCTCGCGGAGAAGGCGTTTCGCCCGGCGCGGTTTCCGTTTCCGCTCCTGCACATCGATACGGGCCACAACTTTCCCGAGACGCTCGCGTACCGCGACAAGCTGGTCGGTGACCTCGGCGAGCGGCTGATCGTCGCGAACGTGCAGGATTCGATCGATGCGGGTCGGGCGGTCGAGGAGAGCGGACCGCGCGCATCGCGCAATCGCCTGCAGACGGTGACGCTGCTGGATGCGATCCGCGACCACAAGTTCGATGCGGCCATCGGCGGTGCGCGCCGCGACGAGGAGCGCGCGCGGGCGAAGGAGCGCGTGTTCTCGCACCGCGATGACTTCGGGCAGTGGAACCCGAAGAACCAGCGGCCCGAGCTGTGGTCGCTCTACAACGGCCGCGTGAGGAAGGGCGAGCACCTGCGCGTGTTCCCGCTCTCGAACTGGACCGAGCTCGACGTGTGGCAGTACATCGCGCACGAGGCGATTCCCCTGCCCTCGATCTACTTCGCCCACCAGCGCGAGGTGTTCGTGCGCGACGGCATGTACTACGCGCAGAACCCGTTCGTGACGCTGCTGCCCGGCGAGGCGATCGAGAAGAAGACGGTGCGGTTCCGCACCATCGGCGACATGACGTGTACCGGCGCCGTGCTCTCGCCCGCGCGCACGCTCGACGAGGTGATCGCCGAGGTCGCCGCGGCACGGATCACGGAGCGCGGCGCCACGCGCGCAGATGACCGCTTCACCGAGGCCTCCATGGAGGATCGGAAGCGCGAGGGGTACTTCTGATGACCGCTGCCCTGCGCCAAACCGTTGGTCTCGCCGATGACTCCGAGCTGTTGCGGTTCACGACGGCCGGCTCCGTCGACGATGGCAAGTCCACGCTGATCGGCCGCTTGCTCTACGACACGAAGACCGCGTTCGAGGATCAGCTCGACCACGTGGCCGACGTGTCGCGCCGCCGGGGCGACGAGCGCGTGAACCTCGCGCTCCTCACCGATGGGCTCCGCGCCGAGCGCGAGCAAGGCATCACGATCGACGTGGCGTATCGCTACTTCGCCACCACGCGTCGCAAGTTCATCATCGCGGACACTCCGGGTCACATCCAGTACACGCGGAACATGGTGACCGGCGCGTCGACGGCGCATCTGGCCATCATCCTCGTCGATGCGCGCCAGGGCGTGGTCGAGCAGTCGCGGCGCCACGCGCTGATCGCGTCGCTCTTGCGCATCCCGCACGTGGTGTTCGCGATCAACAAGATGGATCTCGTCGGCTGGAGCGAGGCGCGATTCGAGGAGATCGCGGCCGAGCTGCGGGCCTACGTCGGAGAGCTCGCCTTGCCCGCGGTGACGTTCTTGCCGCTGAGCGCGCTCACCGGTGCGAACGTCGTGGAGCGCAGCGCGGAGATGCCCTGGTACGCCGGGCCCACGCTGCTCGATCACCTCGAGACCGTGCCGCTCGACGAGGAGCGCGAGATCGGCGCGCGGTTCCCCGTGCAGTGGGTGATCCGCCCGCAGTCCACGTCCGCGGACCTCCACGACTACCGCGGCTACGCCGGCACGCTCGCGGCGGGCGAGCTGCGTCCCGGCGACGAGGTCGTGGTGCTGCCGGGCGGGCGCACGACGAGGATCTCGAAGATCGAGCAAGGCGGCATCGCCCTCGCCGTCGCGTTCGCGCCGATGTCGGTCACGATCCATCTCGCCGACGATGTCGACGTGAGCCGCGGCGACACGCTCGCTTCGCCGCAGCGCGCGCCGCGGGTCGAGCAGGAGCTCGAGGCGATGGTGTGCTGGATGAGCGAGCGGCCCCTCGTCGCGGGGGGAAGGTACGCACTGAAGCACGGGACGCGATCCACCCGCGCCGTGGTCTCCGCGGTGGACTACCGGCTCGATGTCTCGACCGGCGCGCGCCACGCCGAGGACGGCGGCAGGCTCGCGCTCAACGACCTCGGCCGGATCCGCCTGCGTGCGATGGCGCCGCTGGTCTTCGATGCCTACGCCGAGAACCGCACGACGGGCTCGTTCATCCTCATCGACGAGGCGACCAACGCCACCGTCGGCGCGGGGATGCTGCTCGCGCCCGCGTCGTAGCGGTAGTGGTTCCGTCAGCGCGCGGCGGCGGTCTTGCGCCAGCCGTCGAGCTCGCTGATGCGGGCGAACCACGCGGCGACGTTCTTGAAGTCGGCGACGGGGAGGCCGGCCTGCGCCGAGTACATGAGCGACGACGCGAGCGTCAGGTCGGCGATCGTGAGCTGCTTGCCGACGATGTAGTCGCGGCCTTCGAGGCTCTTGTCGAGCACGGCGGCCCAGCGCTGGAAGTTCTTCAGCGCCTCGGCGATCTTCGCCTCGTCGGGCGCGCCCATGCCCATCATCGGCTTCATCAGCTTCTCGAAGGCCACGGTGGCGCAGCACGGCGAGAAGTGCGAGGCGTCCCAGAACTGCCAGCGGGTCACGTCGGCGCGCTCCTTCTCGTCCTTCGGCAGGAGGCCCGACTCGGGCTTCTTCGACGCGAGGTACTGCATGATCGCGCGCGACTCGGTGAGCGCGAAGTCGCCGTCGACGAGCGTGGGCACGGCGCCGTTCGCGTTGACCGCGAGGTGCTCGGCACTCTTGTGCTCGCCCTTCGCGAAGTCGAGGACCTGCTCCTCGAGCTCGATGCCGAGGACTGCAGCGGTGAGCCGAACGCGGCGGACATTCGGCGAGAGCGGGTTGTGATAGAGCTTCATCGCCGCAGCTGGCGCCTGTCGGCGCCGCGCGTCAAGAGCTAGAGCCGCCGCTTGATCGCGCGAAGCGCACTCCCGACCAGCGGAATCGATTCGTAGAGACCTTCGGCCGCGTCGAACAGGTCGCGGTGATACGTGATGCGATGGTCCTCCGCGAAGCGGAGATGCGTGACGCCGGGAACGATGCGGCGCTTGCCGCGCGGCGTGCGCTGCCACTCCCAGCGCCAGCGGACGTAGCTGCCATCGGCACCGGTCGCGACGTCCTCCGTGTGGAACTGCGTGTACGTGAACGCGGCGAGAATGCGACGGAAGTACGCGCGCATCGGCGCGAAGTCCGTGAACGTGTGGAACGGATCGGAGACGACGAAGCGCGGTGCGTAGATCTCCTCGAGGCGGTCGATCCAGGCCGGGGAGAAGGTGTCGTAGAAGCTGCGGAAGCGCTCGAGTGCGTCTGCGCGGGTCATGGCCCGCGCATCGTAGTACGCTGGGGGCGTGCGGCGGTTCGTGGTCTTGCTCGTGGTCGTGATGGCGTGCAGCCCGCGGCTCCAGCTCTCCGAATGGCAGGCCGGGCTCGACGGCGGCGGCGGCGAGTTCGACACCGGCGGTGAGCCGGGCGGCGACGCCAGCGCGGATGCTCCCGCCTTCGACGCGGGTACCGACGCTGGCTTCGATGCCGCCGCAGAGGCTGGCTTCGACGCGGGTACCGACGCTGGCTTCGATGCTGGCTTCGACGCGGGAGCGGATGCCGGCACAGACGCAGGCTTCGATGCAGGCTTCGACGCGGGAGCCGACGCTGGCTTCGATGCAGGCACGGATGCAGGCACGGATGCTGGCTTCGACGCGGGATCCGATGCCGGTACAGATGAAGGCACCGAAATCGACGCGGGTATCGACAGCGGCGTCGATGCCGGCACCGTGCCGCCGCCGCACGACGGTCAGGTCGGCGGCGGCAACAACTTCGACGACACGAGCTTCTACGCGTGCAGCGGCTCGCGCCCGACGTCGACGACGTGGGTCCCGCTGCTCGGCGCGCTCGCCACATTGCGCCGCCGAAACGCCAAACGCCGCAGATGAGATCCTCTGCGACGTGCGGCGCGTAGGGGATCAGTTCTTCGCGCCGAAGAAGCGGCGCACGCCCTGATAGCCGTTGTAGGCCGCCTCGCCCATCGCCGAGCCGGCGTCCCACACCGCGCCGCCGACGGCCTGCCCCACGCGCTGCGGGAGGCCCGTGCGATTCGCGATCTCGGCCGCCGCCGTACCGGCCGCCGCGCCACCGGGTCCACCAGCCACAGCGCCACCGGCGGCGCCGGCCGCGAGCACACCGACCTCCGCGGCGTGCCCGCCGACGGTCGTATAGGTGTTGCGGTCGATGCCGCCGGAGACGGTGTCGAGGGTCTCGAGGGAAAGCGTCTGGAATCCGATGGTGGTCGTGGACATGGTCTCTGCTGCTCCGTTGGATGGTTGAGTGACGACAACGGATAGAGCAACCAGCGGGCCACGCGCTGACGCCGTAAGAATCAACGAGTTGCGCCGAGCGCGGTCGCCGCGCACGTCACGCGAAGTGAACGACTCGCAACCTCGAGCTTACAAACCTGCACTCGATGCGCACGCGGTAGCATCGGTTGCACGATGCGCCTCGCTTCCGCCCTCCTCCTGGTCCTGTCGGCCAGCGCTACGGCCTCGCCGAAGCTGCCCGCGCACTACGCGAAGCTGTTCGAGGCGAGGACGTGGTGGAAGTACTCCATCGCCCGCACCGATACGAACACGACGGAGCCGGATGCGACGTGCAAGGTCCAGCGGGTGATCACGATCGGCAAGATCGTGGCGAGCGAGATCCTGTGCGATCACGAGCTCCCGATGGCAGGCGTGTACCTGGCGATGCCCGACGGGCTCTATCGTTCGGGGCTCGAGTTCCCCACGAAGAAGGACGAGATCGGCGATCTCGCCGTGCACCAGCTCCTGATCCAGGCGCGTCCCCGCGCGAGCGCGAAGAGCGTCACCCGGTACGCTCCGACAACGCCGATCACGAAATCGGTGACCACCTCCGGCGCTCGTCGCGAAGACAAGATGTGGTGCTGGTACCGCACCACGGACCGCGGAACGTCGTCTCGCACCGATACGCTGTGCTTCGATGGCGGCATCGACCATGGAGTCGAAGCCGTGGATGTGTTTCACGTGCGCGAGTCGGGACGCGATCGCTCGTAGACACCAACCGGATCGCCGGCCAGCTCGGCATCGCGCACCACGGCGAAGCCGACCTTCGCCGCGACCTTCAGCGACGCCACGTTGTCGGGATCGATGATGCACGTGGTGAGCGGAAACTTCGTGTCCGCCCACGCGAGCAGCGCGCCGACAGCCTCGGTCGCGTAGCCCTTGCCGTGCGCGGATGCCGCGAGCACCCACCCGCACTCGGGCGCGGCGAGCGGCGGATCCATCTCGCGGCGGAAGTCCATCAGTCCCACTTCACCGACGAAGGTGTTCGTCGCGCGTTCGCGGACGAGGAAGAAGCCGTAGCCCTGCAGCGTCCAGTGGCCCACGTAGCGCAGCAGGCGAAACCACACGTCGCCCTCGGTGACGCGCGCGCCGCGGAGTATGTGCCGCGTGACAGCGGGATCGGTCCACATCGCGAGCAGCTCGGGGAAGTCGGCGAGCGCGTGCGGCCGCAGGATCAGGCGATCGGTCTGGAGCTCCACGGCGGGAGCCTACGCCGTGGTACGTGCGAGATTCCACATCGGGGGAACCATGCGGCTCTGGCTGTGCGTGAACCTCTGGCTCCGAGCGTCTCCTCGAGGAGGCAGCGCGCGAGGGGCGGAGTCCTCGCCGGCGAGCGCAGTTGCGATCGTCACCGGCGCGGGTGCGATTCCACGGAGTTCGGCGTGGCACGTTCGATGCTCGTCATCGGGTCATGACCAGCCAAGCCAAGCTCCTCGAAGTCTCGCTCGCGCAGCTCGCCTCCGTCACCGGTGGCATGTCCAGCGTCGTGCCGCCGCTCACGCCGATGCCGAACATGGGCGCGCCGAAGTACTCCGCGCCGTGGTGGGACATCGTTCGCTCGCGCGGTGGTGATCGCTAGTGGTACAGAGGTGCGATGAAGCTCGGCCTCGTCGCGGTAGTTCTCGCACTCGGCTGCGGCTCCAAGGACTCGGCGCCGTCGGCGGGTAGCGCGGCTCCCGTCGCGCGGCCCACGGTGACGGATCCGATCGGGTTCTGCGCGCGCGCCCGCAACGTGATGACCGGGCGCCGGAAGTGCTTCCCCGAGGACACCTCGATCAAGATGGGCCTCGACTCGATCGCGGAGCTCGAGGCCGGCGCCCCCGCGGAACCGGGGCCGCGGCGCAAGGTCGCGGCGGAGTGCGCGGTGATGCTCGACGGCATGACGCGCGCCGAGCAGCCGAAGAACTGTCCGCTCGATGTCACCGACGCCGAGCGCAAGGAGCTCGCGGACTTCCTCGGTGCCTGGTACGCGCAGCGCACGGCGGCGGTGGTCACCGGAAACGCGGACGCCGACGCGGCGCTCACCCGGCTCGCCGCGCTGCGCGACGAAGCGTGCGCGTGCAAGGACCTGGCGTGCGCGCATGCGGCGAGCGCGAAGATCGACAAGGAGACCACGCCGCTCGGATCGGATGCCGCCCGCAGCGCGGCGAGCGGAATGCGCGACGACGTCACGCGCTGCCGGCAGAAGCTCACGTACGGCACACCGTAACGAGCCGCTCCGCCCGCTGGCTCGGCCATCTCCTAAGTGCCCGATTGTCATCAGGGAAGTGGTACCGTTCGCCATGCTGCCCGTCGCCGACCTCGCCGCTCGCGCCGCCGATCTGCGCGGCGTGTTCTCCGATATCGACGACACGTTGACCCATGAAGGTTCCGTCGTGCCGGAGGCGTACGCGGCGATCGTCCGCGCCCGCGCCGCCGGTCTGCGCGTCGTTCTCGTCACCGGTCGCCCCGCCGGATGGGCGGAGGTCCTCGCATCCGTGTGGCCGGTCGATGCGGCGATCGCGGAGAACGGCGGCATCGCATACCTCAAGCGCGGGCGCCGGCTCGAGCGCATCTACTTCGCACCCGGGGATCCCACCGAGGATGCGAACCGGCTCGCCGCGCTCTCCGACGACATCCTTCGCACGTTCCCCTAC
>Ga0247741_1002292_pt1 | contig 10670 bp, 14 predicted proteins | sample UWRJL213509R2_FD_180945 | JGI IMG/M metagenome (GOLD analysis project Ga0247741, IMG submission 180945) | Plant litter microbial communities from Arlington Agricultural Research Station in Wisconsin, United States - UWRJ-L213-509R-2 | ecosystem: Environmental > Terrestrial > Plant litter >...
AGTGCGGCGCGACACATCGCCGAAAAGAGAACGGGATCCGCGCCGAAGCGCGGATCCCGGAGGGTGGGCCCCGTCGGGCTCGAACCGACGACCCACGGATTATGGGTCAGAGGTTTCGACGGTCGAGGCCCGTGAGCCCGTCGAGCTCGGCGCATGGCGCGATCGGAAGCTCGCGTGAACGGCGCGATCTGGCTCGGCGAGCCGGTCGTCGTCGTCACGGCGACGCGGACGACCATCACCCAGGACGTCACGCACGGGCTCTGGCGCGGCTGGGAGCAGATCTGCGTCGAGCTCGAGGCCGACGGGGTGCGGATCAGCGACCGCGGCGAGATGGGGGTGGGGATCCCCGCCCACCTGATCCCGCTGGTGGTCGAGGCGATCGCACGTCACACTCCCGACCCGGCGACCGTGGCTGGGTTGCTCGAGCAGCAGGCTCGGGAGAACAGGCGAGCCGACGCAGTCCGCGCGATCGTCGCCCACATCGCCGACGGCGACATCTACGCGGCGATGGCGGAGCACACGGGTCGGTGGGTGGCTGCGGTCGCCGCCGACCTCGGCGTGGACTTCGACCGTGCATGGGTGCAGCTGCATGACGAGGCAGAGGCCGAAGGCGCGAATGAGCGCCGGCGCAGGGCCTCCTACACCCGGGTGTCGGAGCGGGTGTAAATACACCCCCATCGAGCCTATTTCGGAAACTGAATTGAGTTCAGTCCCACAACTGGGAGGTGAGTCGCGATGGTTCTTTACCTAGTCTCGAGTGTTATGGGGTGGGAACAGGCGCTCCGGGAGTTCGCCGAGGAACAATACGCGGCCAACCTCTCGGACAAAACGGTCGAGAACAGGCATGACTGCCTGATGCTCCTCGCGCGCCGCAGCGGGAAGGGCCCGACCGAGATCACCCTCGCCGACCTCCGCGCCCAGCTGTCCCGGCCGCACGCCCGCACGGGCGGGCGGCTCGCGCAGGGCACGATGCAGTCCGAGCGCTCCTACTTCCAGACCTTCTTCCGCTGGCTCGTGGAGGAGGGGTACGCCACCGAGGACCCGTCCGTGCGCCTTAAGAAGATCAAGATGGCCCGCCGCAAGCCGAGGCCCTTCCGTGTCGACCAGGTCGACGCGATGATCGACTCCGGCGCCTACTCGCGTACTCGGGACATCATCACGATCCTCGCCCTGACGGGCCTGCGCATCGGCGAGGTGGTCCGATTGCGCGGCGAGAACGTCGACGACAGGGGGATGATGCTCACGGTCGTCCGCAAGGGCAACCTGCAGCACACGATCGCGATCACCGAGGGGATGCTCGAGATCATCGACCGCTATCCGGAGACGGGATGGTGGTTCCCGTCGCCGTACAAGAACCGCATGTTCCCAGACGGCAGCGGGCACATCCTGATGGAGTCCGCCAGCGACGCCGTGCACAACGCGATGCGCCGGGCCGGCATCACCGATCCGAACCTCACCGGCCACTCCCTCCGTCACTACTACGCGACGACCTTGCTCCGGATGGGTGCCGACATCCGCGTCGTCCAAGAGCTGCTTGGTCACGCCTCGCTCAACACCACCCAGCTGTACACCCTCGTCGACGAGGGCGACATGACGAAGGCCGTGGCCCTGATGCCCGCGATCGCGCCCCGCGCGCAGTCGGGGCGGTCGACAGCGCGGAAGCCGGCCCTGGTCGTGGAGGTCGGCGCCCGTCACGCAGTCGCGCCTTGTCGCCGGCTCGCCGCGGCCTAGGCCGGGTCGTCGTCGACGTCGACGAGGTATCCCTCGAGGAGCTCGCGCACGACGTCGGCGAGGGTGCGGTCCTCGGCGTGGGCTTTCGCGAGCGCTGGGTCGTACAGCTCGTCCGGGATCCGGAACGATCTGATCGGGGTCCGTGGCTGGTTTGGCACGCTCATATCGTCCCACCACCCTGTCGCGGGTGTATGTACACCTGATATGTTCTAGCGTCATGGCGACCCGACAGGGAGACGACCAGGACGGCACGGAAGCGCCGTCCCGCTCGATCGACGTTGACCCCGACCTCTACGAGGAGGCGGAGGCGAAGGCGCGCGCCCGAGGCGAGAACCTGGACGAAGTCGTGGCGCGCGGCCTGGCCGAGTACCTCAAGCGTGGACCCTCTGGCGGGTAGACCGAGCTCGGCGTACGCTGCCACGATGGACGACGTCGACCAGCCGCGCTGCCCGGAGTGCCTCGCCTCGATGGAGGTCGCCGGGACGATCTCGCACCCCTACTGGATCTGCCCGTCGTGCAAGGTCGCCCGCCTGTCGTAATCTGGATGGGCATGGCCGGATGCTTCGTCACCTCGAGGAGCAACCAGTGGGAACCAGTAAGCGGTACGCCGCGCACTACGACCGGATGATGAACGACCGGATCCTCGAGAACGCGATGCGCGGCCACGAGCCCACCAGTCTCACGCCCCCGGAGCTCGAGCTCGACGTCCTGCCATTGACCCGTACCCCTCAGCCCGAGGTTGTTCGAGCGTGGGTTCGGTACGGAGCGACCGCTGTGAAGATCGAGGGCCGTGCCGTGGCGTGGACGCCGCGCGCGGTCGCCGTCGAGTGGGACGCACCGGGCGGCGTGCACCGCGCCTGGCTGTGGGCGTCCGCTGTCGAGCGGCCCTAGACCGTCTGGTCGATCAGATACTCGAGCGCGCGCTGCCAGTCGTCGGTCGGCTCGACGTCGGGCAGGGCCTCGTCGCCAGCCGCGTGCGCGACATACATCGGCCCTTCGCGAGTGACTGAAGCTGCGGCCCGCTCGACGACGCCGAGGTACCGTTCGCCGTCGAAAACCGACCACACCTCGCTCTCACGCTCTTCGAGCCGGTAGCTCTTCGCTCCGTACGTGTAGGTGCCTTCTGCTGCTTCGGGACCGTCTTCCATGGCGACAGGATAGCGGGGATCAGCAAGCGGGACTTCCTGCGGCCCGCGAGTTCTGGCCGCCTGTGACAGAATCGCGCCATGACCAGTTCGTTCCCCCCGAGCACCCATGAGGAGCTCAAGTGGTCCCGCGAGATCACCGGGACAGGGGGCTCGGGCATTGCTGACCTCGCTGGATATAAGCACGACCTAGACACTGTCGATGACGCTTGCCGACGCGTCCTGTCACTGGTACAGCAGCGCCCAGTCGATCATGACCTGGTGGACCTTATCTGGACAGCGGCGGTCGTGAATTACGCGCGCTACCACTCACGGGGTGCCCGCCAGAAGCTGTCAGCGGATTTGCTCGACGCGCTGAGCCCTGCCGCGAAAACGACACACGAGCGATTGCTCGCCGTGCGTGACAAGCACATTGCGCACTCGGTCAACTCAATGGAAACGAATCTCGCCATGTATGAGCTGAGTGACCCGGCGTCGGGAACGAAGACGATCGTTCGAATAGGGACCGTGATGCTGCGCCGATCGTGGGACTACAAGGCCGAAGCCACTGCCCTCATCGAGCTCAGCGCGGAGGTTCGTACAACGCTGGAGGCGGTCACCGAGGCATTCCACAAGTCGGCTAGGGACCATCTGGAGACCAGGGATATAGACGAGCTGTATGCGGAGCCTCCGATTCACACCAAGCGGATAGAACAAGGCTCATCTCTGACGGACACCCGGAAAAACGCGGAACGACGACGGCCGAATGGGCCGGTTCATCTGGTCTGACGACGCGAACCACGGTGCAGTCGGAGCGGGGACGCAGAAAACGCCCCTGAGCGAACCGTGAGGTCCGCCCAGGGGCGCATTCGTTCTCGTGCTACTGGCAGCTGTCACACTGCAGCAGATCCATCGGGTCGACAGGTACGGCGTAATCGCCGACGTCGTCGTCGTCGGGATCCACTACTCGAGGGTCGTGATCGTCGATGTCTCCCCGGCGACGTGGATGCCGGCATCGATCAGGGTCTCGTCGCTCTTGAAGTACGCGGCGAGGCCGCCGAGTGCAGTGACGATCAGGCCGGCGATGACCGGATCCATCGCGACGCCGATGTAATCGAGGAAGGCGAGCAGCCCCGCCGACGTCAGGCTCGTAAGAGTGAAGACGATCAGCTTTGGCGCCGCGGCGTTCCAGGGCAGCTCGAGCAGGTTGTCGCGTTGGATGTAGCCGGCGACTGAAGCGACTATCGCGACGAGCAGCGCGGCGAATCCTGGCTCGAGCGGAAGCCCGATCAGATGGAGCAGGGCGATGAGCATGCTCGCCGTGAAGCCCGTCGCGAGGAACGCGATCAGCTTCGGGGCGAGGCGCGTCCACGCGCGTGTGATTGTCGTCATAGTTCATTCCTCTGTTGATCGCGCAGTTTCTTCATCTGCGCTGGGGTGAGTGTGTCTTCGAGCTTTCGGATGTGCTCCCGGTCGTTCGCCGCGGCCGCGCGGTCTGTCGCGGTCGCTTGACGGTCGGCGAGCTGTTCGCGCCTGATGCTCCGCATGTCGGATTTCATGCCGCCGACGTCGGCGACCATGAGAGTGAGAAGGGTCTCGAGTCCTTCGAACTTCTCATCGAGATCGTCTCGGAGGTTCGACTTGTGGGAATTCTGTGTCTGGTCGGCCGCGACCTTGGCGTGCTGCCTGGTGCGGTTCAGCATCGCCACGATGATGATGCCGACCGCACCGACGATGGCGGTCACGATCGAGCCGAACACGATGATCGCCTGCACTTGGACTGGCTCGGATAACTGCTCCATCCGCGGCTACCCGAGCCTGAACAGGAACCAGAAGCCGACCATCCATACTGCAAGCTGGGCGACGATGTAGCTCGCTGCGGCGAGCGCGACGGATGCCGCGAGGATTCCGCCGCCCGCGATCGCCAGCGTGCGGCGCATCAGAACGTTCCCGAGTTGAGACGGTTCTGCAGCGCACGAGCCGTTGCCGGCCCCCAGATGCCGTCCTGGGCGACGCCCAGGTGGCGCTGCAGAGCCTTGCGGGTGTTCGGCCCGACGATGCCGTCGACGCCCGCGCCCGTGCGCGACTGCAGTGCCCGGTAGGTCTGCGGCCCGAGCACCCCGTCTGCGGAGACGCCGAGTACTCGTTGCAGTGCCCGCGTCGTGGCCGGTCCCCAGACGCCGTCGGCCATGAGGCCGCCGGCCGCGGCCGCGGGAACGCCGGCGAGGGCAGCCCACGTCGCAGCGCCCACGATTCCGTCGACGACGAGACCCCGTGCCGACTGGAAGGCGCGCACTTTCGCCTTCGTGTCGGGCCCGTAGATCCCGTCCGCGGTCGTCGGGAAGCCCGCGGTCGTCAGGCGCGCCTGGATGGTGGCGATCGCGTAACCGTTGTAGGTCGCGGGCGCGGCGATCCCTGCCGGCGCCGACGTGATCGGCGCCGGCGCGGGGCCGAGGCCCTTGAGCTCGCGGGCGCGGTTCACGATCCAGTCGAGATCCATGCCGCCCGGGCACGCCGTGGCGTAGGAGGCACCGTAGCGGGTGTAAACCTCGCGGTGGCCCATGACGTGCGCGCGATCGAGCGGGATGCCGTACCGCGTCGACCAGTCGGCCGAGAGCTTCGCCAGCGACTCGTGGGTTTCCGGAGACAGAGGCCACGCGCCGCCGATGGACGAATTGCACGCTTCGACGGTCAGCGCCATCGAGTCGTACTTCGCGGACGACAGCGACCAGGCTCGCAGCCCCTCGTCGACGACCCCGACGATTCGCGCATCCTTCAGGGCGATGTGCGCGGACACCTGTCGGCCGCCGGGCATCATCATGGCGACGACCTGGTCGACGTTCGTGGTCGCGGCGTGGTGAAGCACGAGGATGCTCAAGGGCGCCGTGCGCGCAGACTGCTCGCTCGTCGGACGGTGTTCGGTGGTGAGGCCTGAATACGTCATGCGTTGCCCTCCTGGTGGTCGTCTGCCGTGTAGGCATCGGCGGGGTCGGTGAGGCGCTTCTGCAGCTCCACGACCTCGAGCTCGCGCTCGTCTTCGGTTGTTGCCATGACTGGCTCCTTCGTTAAATGCGAAAGCCCCGCCGATATGGCAGGGCCGGGATGAAAGCGGCCGCTCGAGGTGAGCGGCCATTGGGAGCTATTCGGATTCGGGCGACGCGGGAGCGCCGTCGGGATCCTCGTCGATCGCCGGATCGACGAGCACCTCGGTCACGGTGTAGGTCGTCGTGCGCTCTCGCGTCACGAACTCCAGGTCCTGCATCGGAACACCGAGAGAGGCTAGGCGGAGCCGATACTGCTCCTCGAAATTCCGCCTTGCCTCCGGTGTATCGATCGAGCCAAACCAGGTTGCCGTTCTCCAGTCGATCGTCTCGTCTGGGTATCGGGCGCCGTACTGGGTTTCTGTTTCTGCCATGAAGCTCCTTGGAAGGTGAGACGAATCAAACGGGCAAGAGAGTGATGTTCGACTGGAGGACGTCGATGCTCACGTACGTCGACGGCGCGCCCGGTCGGAAGCCACTCACCGCGTAGTTGACGTAGTACGTTGTGCCGGCCGTGAGGCCGACCACACTGCTGAACGCGCCCGTGAGCTGCTGCTCCAAGGTGGTGGCTTCCATCGATTGAGCGACCACAGGGCCGCCTGGCGTTAGCGCGAACTGCACGCGCACGTAGAGAAGGTTGTTGACGCTCGTGCTGCCTTTGTAGGTGCACTGGACGAGCACCCGCTCAGACGGTGCGACGAACGGCGCGGCCACCGGCACTCGAACGACGCGAGTCCGGTTCCCTGCCGGGACCTCCCCGGTATCAACGCCCTGCGGAACCGTGTTAGGTGCGGTGTCCGACCAGATTCCGAATGCCATGCTTGCCAATTCGACCAGCGCTCCTGTTCTTGGGTTTCTAACAGCCAGGCCTCGTGCCAGTCCGTAGCCGAGCTTCACCAGTTCGTTGCCGGCGGCGTCGAGCGTGCGCAACCCGGAAGCGGTGAGCTCCGTTCGCGCGCCGGCTGCGGCCGACCTCACTAACGCCCCTGTGATCTCAACCCCGCCGGTCGCGGAGTCGATCGCGAACGACGTGCTGCCGTCCGGCTTGTAGCCGCGCACGCCCGCGGCCGTGAACTCGCTCCCCACCGTCCCGTCTGCGCGGAAGGCCGCGACCGCCGCCGGTGAGATCGTCATGCTGGCGCCCGGTATTGCGGTGCCGATGACCTCAAAGACGGTCGCCGCAGTCAGGGTGCGTGGCGCTCCGTTCGCGCTCTGGTCGAACGCGACCGCGTATTCGACCGCGGTCTGGGGCAGGACGAGGTCGCGTGTGGCCGACAGCAGCGGCCCGACCGTCGCGACGCCGGCAGCGTCCCACGTGACCGCTCTGAGCCCGGATGCGGCCAAGGACGACGCGGAGTTGTTCGCGGCACCCAGCCACACGGCGTCTGGCGACCCTCCGTAGAAGAAGCCCCCTGCCGCAGCCGCCTTCTCCACGATGGGTTGTCCGATTTGACCGGAGCCGAGCGCAGAGAATGCCCCGGTGTTCTCCACCCAGATGTAGACGCGAACGCGAGTCACGGCCGCCGAAGCGACCAGTGTTCCCTTGATCTCTCCTTCCGCGCCGGGCGGGGCGAAGGCGTCGACGTGACCGGCAGCGCCATCTGCAGCGGTGAAGGCGTCCATCCACAGTCGGAGCGGTATGGAGCCCGCCAAGCCCCGGAAGAGGACCCGAACTGAGATCGGTTCGCCCGCCACCGCCGAGATCGGCATGTCGTAGTAGTAGCCGAAGCGACCTCCCGACGTGACAGTGCCCGTGGCGTCGAAGATCTGCCAACCTTCGGAGACGAAGTACGCCCCCGATCCGGTCCCCACGTTGTAGGCCGTCGCGCCTGCGTGCAGACCGCTGGGTTGCATGTTCTGGTGAGCGGGGTTCGGGTAGTAGTTGACCCGAGACAGCGGAGCGCCCGAGGCGGTGTGCCGGCCGTTGACCTTCCGTGAGTCGGGGATCGGTAGCTTCGCGGTGACAAACACCCGCGCTCCGGCCGAGACGGTCGGGGTGAGTACCAGGCCGGCATGCGTCGAGACGACGTTCGCCACAGGTGCGATCGCAGGTGCCGCCACGAGCTGCGTGGACCCGTCGAGTACTTTGGTCCACCATGCCGTGTCTCTGATGTCCGCCGGCACTCGCTGCACACCGCTTCCGAGCGGGTTTCGCTGCCCGAGCTGGACTACCATCGCCTCGAGCAGGCCGACGGCTGCCTTGTCGGCAGTCACAGCGTTCGCCTTCAGGTGCCCCGTATCGATCGCGAGTCCTTGAATGAGCGCGCCGATGATCGTGTTTCCGATGATCTTGTCAGCGGCGTTGACAGTGCCGTCTTCGATTTGCGCGCCGTCGATCAGCAGGCCGATGAGGTCGGTGTTCACCAGCGGCAGGGCCTCCCCGGTGACCTTCACCGAACGCGCTGACGTGTTCTGCGAGGTGTCCACCGCCGTCAGCCAGAACTCGGTGGGAGTGTTGTAGGCGACTCCTGCGATCGGGACCACGCCCATTCCGCCTGACCGGCGCATCGAGCCGACGATCGTGCCAATGCCAGGTCCCTGCCAGACGTCGACGCGGGCGAAGTCGATCGGCATCTCCACCCCGTCCTCGTCGAGACCGTCCCAAGCCACGGCGATGATGCCGAGGCGTGAGGCGACGAGCGGAGTCGAAGGCACCGGCGGGGGAGTGGTGTCTGCCGCGAGGGCGATTGTCACCGGGGCGGTGAAGTCGCCGAGCACGCCCTCGCGCGAGGCTGCGCGCAGTTTGAATTGCCACGTCTGGCCCGCGGGCAACGGCGAGTAAGTGATCCGCCCGGTAGTAGCGTCGACTTCGGTCAGCTTCTTCCACGGCTCGCCGACGACGTTCTCGCGTGCGAAGAGCTCGTGGCGAGCGATCGGCAGGGAGAGGCCGTCGACGCCTCGGCTGACCGGGACGAATCCTGCATCGATCAGTGCGAACGGGTCGCCTGCTGGCGTGTACAGGTGCGACGTAGAAACGACGAACCCGGTCGGCACCGCGGGTGATGTCTTGTCGTCCGTCGACGGCGCACCTGTGCCGCTCCCCGCCGACGCCGAGGCCGCACCCATCAGCCCGGTGATGTTCCGCTGATTGCGGAGATCTCGTTCGATGAACCTGTCGTTGAGGACCAGGTTGCCGGCGAGTCCGCTCGCCCCGTGCGTCAGTGTCACCTGACGTACGCGGAGCGGAACCATCTCGCCTCGGTCGTCCGGGGCGAGCAGGGTGTCCCCGAGTCCGTAGCCCACGTAGGGGAGATGCTTCGCCGTGTGGAACTGGATCTGTCGCGTCATCTGGACGCGCGGTGCCGAGCGGCGCTCCTGCTCGACCTCGCCGATCAGCTGCAGCCCTCCGATGTCCCGGACGCCGGATGCATTCACGAGCTCTTCCCACAGCCCCCACGGCCCGACAGAGCCCGAGATCGCCTCGTAGGTGCGGCCGGCGTCGCCCAGCACCCCGATGCGCCCGGCCATCTCGGTTCCGTCCTCGTCGTCGGGTGCCTCGGTGAAGTCTCGGCCGTGCCGAAGCGACACGGCGGCCGAGCGGTCGACACCCAATGTGTTCGGCTTCAAGAGGCGGAGCTCCCGGCCGACAATCTGCCAGTCGAGGACCCCCTCAGACGCCATACCGCGCAGAAACGACAGCAGGTCGTCGCCGAACTTCAGCGCGCGCGGCGCGGCGTTGGCTCCCCAGGGGACGCCTGCGGAGTCGGCGGCATCCGTGAACGAGTAAAGGAGGCCGGGGACGTTCCCCCGGCCTTTCGACTCATCGATGAGCGTCTTCACGTAGCTGCCGGCCGTCGCGTCCGCGAACACCCGTTCGCCGTTCTCGTTCAGAAGCTCCTCGCGCAGCATCCGCACTTTCGCGAGCTGCATCCCGTAGGACTGCAACGTGTACCGCCGGGTCTGCAGCTCGTCGATGCGCGAGCTCCCCCGCTGCAGGCGAAGCAGGCGGGCCGAGGGCTCGATCCAGGTGGCGCCGTTCCAGATCTCGACAGAGACCTCGCACAACTGCTCGAGCACCTCCGCGCGGGGAGCACTCGCGAGGTAGTCGAGCGTGCCCTGCCCGAGATCGTTGAGCACGTCCGACGACCGGGCGGCGAGCGGGAATGGGATGATGCCGAGACGCTCACCGTTCGGGGCGTGTGCGACGTACTGCACTTTCAGATCAGGCATGGGCAGAGCTCGCTTTCAGTAGCAGCTGTGTGGCCGCGGTCGTTCCCGCACGGGTCGCAGACCACGACACCGAGCGGGAGAGGATGTCTGCCGGGTTCACTTTCGGGGTGAGGGCCAGCAGGCCAGCAGGCGGCGTTGTCACTCCGCCCGAGACGTCCACGCCGCCGGAGAGCCAGTCCGCGGCGTTCGACGAACGGCGCGCCTCGACACCGTTGAGGAACAGGTACTGGCCGACGGCGAGCGGACCTGCCCACGCCACCCCAGTGCCGGAAGCGGCGTCGGTGAAGGACACCGCGGCCGCCGGCCCGAGCACCCGGATTTGGGCATCCTCGATCGCAGCGGTGCCACCCAGGCCAGCAAGAGCGATCGCTGTGAAGTTCGCGTTGAACGGCGTCGTCGGGAAGTCGAGTACAGGGCCATGGAACAGCCCGTCCAGCACGACCACCGTGACTACGCCGACGAGGATCCCCGCGCTCGGCGAGAAGTCCGGCTCGGAGATCGATCGCAGCTTCGCCACCGACGTGCGCGCAACCGTCTCCACCTGGCGGCCGAGCGTAAACGTGTCCGTCAGGGTGAATAGCGCCTTGATCGCTTCCCAATACGC
>Ga0247741_1002293_pt1 | contig 10668 bp, 11 predicted proteins | sample UWRJL213509R2_FD_180945 | JGI IMG/M metagenome (GOLD analysis project Ga0247741, IMG submission 180945) | Plant litter microbial communities from Arlington Agricultural Research Station in Wisconsin, United States - UWRJ-L213-509R-2 | ecosystem: Environmental > Terrestrial > Plant litter >...
ATCTGACGTGACCTTGACGTGACGACCATTTCAATCTCCCGAAACAATCGCCTTCGACGACCGGTAAGCCTCCGCCACCCTCCACAACTCACAAATAATAAAATAAAAAACAGATTTAGACTTATGAAGTGCTCACCTACAGCCTTAAAAAATTTGGAGGCACAGAATTAAGCGGTTGTGGTAGAATTCACCCAAAGGTCAAATCATTTCAAACTCCCGAACACTGATAGTAAGGTTCTTACCCAGGTTCGGAGATGTAATTCTGCTGCACGTTTTGAAAGTCCGATGTTTTAGGCACGTGCACGATGGACCAGCGGTTTTTGCATGTGACATGTAATTCTGCTGCACGATTTCAAACTCCGATGTTCAAGGTGCGATAGGGTCCATGACACTGAACGGGGCCTAGATCCTTCTTAAGTCTACAGGTTTTTATGAGATCCATTATTTTAAACCTCGTTCAATATTGGTAGAGTCTGGAATACTTAAAAGTGTGGGCCATTGCACGGCATGGCAGGAACGAGTTCCAGATTTTTTTTTCTTAAAAACAGCATGGTATTGGTAGTTCACAATTGCCTCCGCCACTCGTCTAGACACTTCTGCCTTGCTCACGTTCAAGATTGGATATGTAAATGCTCTCGGGCATTGGATTAATGTCTCAGGACGAAGATCCATAAATCCAACCTCTTTATAATTCCCGAACTATCAAGACGTTTAGCATCGTTCAACTACCAATCCCCCTTAAATTTCAGAGATAGGGTACCGGATTGGTGATCGAAACCCGCACCTGCAAGGGGATTTAGCCGAGTTTGGACTGGAGCATGGCGACGGGTATGTACGATAAGTAAAAGTAATCAACATCACTTGTACACTGAATTTCCATCGAGGGGGATCCTACTTATGGCAAGATGATTTGAATCCTCAGATGCGGCTGGGAGATGCCCCCCAGATATTTTTGGTCGGCCGGCTACAGGTGAATGGGAATGATTATAAGCATAGTGATGTGGTTTTATGGTACTAAGGTAGTGAGGTTATGGTGTTACGTGGTTCAAAGTGTCCAGGTGCTGCCCGTAGGGCAATTGGAATACCAATCTAATTGGAAGATGACAACAGGCGCCCGTCTGCGACCGGCCCGATTGCACTACGCACACGTGATAAACACGTCAGTCTGGGAAAAGAAACGCAGAGCACTCTTCTGAAGCCTGACCACCACCACGAATGAACTGAAAAGCGGATTCTTAACACTATCCAGCTCATCCTCACACATGGACCAGATTATCGCAGAGCTCAAGAAGATTCCGCCGGTCACCCGCTTCATATGTGGCTCCTCGCTGGTCGTTACTCTTAGTTCGATTATTGGATTGATCGACGCAAGAACGTGTTTGTTCAGCGCTCGTCTAGTCTTCAAGAAACTAGAGGCAAGTGGCATCCTCAATTTCAACTCTTTACTTATGCATTTCTCTAGATATGGAGGGTGTACACTTCGTTCTTCTTGGGAGGTGAGCGATTCAAAATCCATGGGAGGGCAATCTCGGGAGCTGACGCCTAGAATTTTAGGTGGTGGCCTTACATATATTTTTGAGCTCTTGATGCTCTAGTAAGTGGATATTTATGGCTATTTTCAATCACGGTCCTCATAGAAGTGTTGGATCCAGTAATGTTTCCAATGAACTCGAAATGAAGTCATACTTCCTAAGATCTTCGGACCTAGCTTACCAGCTTATGTTCGTGGCGCCAACACTTATGGTAGGACTTCCAAGTTCCTTTGAAATGCGTCATTAACCTCAATATTAGGCGATTACCTGGCCATTAAGAGCACACGTCTTCAGCAGACCTTTCCTCGTCACTATCATTTATCTGTATTCCCGCCTTGCACCGCCCAGTGCGACGACCTCCATCATGGGTCTCGTCACTGTACCCATCCGATATTACCCCTACATCCTCATGGGATTTGACCTACTTATCGGTGGGCCATACGCAGCTGCCCTCGCTGTTGGTGGTGCGCTTACTGGTCATCTCTGGTGGTGGTCAGTATGGGGTGGCAGCCTAGGATCGAACGGTTTGTTGACTACGCGGGCGAGAGCACCCGAGTGGCTGCGCAGGTTCATGGGCGAGTCAGGACCTCGTGCTCAGCTTCAAGGGGCCGGAGGTGAAGCTGAGGCTCTAGCTCGTGGTGGGATCCACGTTACTGCTCCGAGACGCCCTGCTACAGCAGCAAGTGCCGCTCCTCCAGTAAATGGTTATAGTTGGGGTAGTGGAAGACGTTTGGGTAATTGATGCACATCAGACTCGAGGTGTTCAATTGTGTAATGTATGATATTCACTCAAAATATGCAAATGGTCTTGATTTTTTGTAGGATCATCCAGCAAGATCTGTTATCTATCATCGTGGTTCCAAATTCGAGCCACTAACAAGATTACTTGTTTCTTCACTGACGACACTGTTCCTTTAAATGTTCCATATATCCATTGTATGCGACACGTTTTTGGCGGGTTTTCCCCTGGCCTTTGGCACCGTTGTTGTGCTTGTAAGTATTTCAGGCTTTGCTGGAGCTTCTGAGTCCCCAGTACCATTTCATCTGTCGGTTAATTGGCGCTGCAAAAAGCCATAATTCGACCAACGCAGCCTAGCTGGACTTCTTTGCAAACCTATGGTCTATCTTTGCTCAACGGTACAGAATCTTCGATGGTTCCCAAGTTCCAACTCGTACCTCCCAGTGGTCGGCCCTGACGGTAACTGCACATTGCACCCACTTTATCGTCCTAGCCGAGCTTCTGTGAAAGTTGTAAGTCAACCTCCAAACGAGACCTGGTTAAAGGGATTCAATGTTCCCAAGGATGATTCTTAGTACGTAGCACACAATGGCCGTTTTATCTTCTAAATCAGCCTTATGAATCGCAAAAATCCCCACTTCAGCAGGTCATCTCGAACCTCAGATTGTAAGAAAGCCGTAAATTACGGGAACATCAATGAGATGACTCAATCTGCTGGAGGAGACAAGTATTGCGTATGGCGGTCAGGGTGTGTAAAAATCATGCCACAACTCTTCTTGGTTGCACCTGCTGAAGGGCGTCAGTCGATGAAACAGCAAGCTCTGACTGCATATAAGTAACGAGGCCTACACGCAGCGTTTGCCACGCGCCGACAGGACTCTGGTCATGTGGGAGTGATTTTGCTCGATTAAGCGCTCGCAGCGCTTATATAGTACTCTGATGAATAATACAGTATAGCTCTGGTATGTAAAATAAGTACTTAAATTTTGTTTTGTCTGAAAAAAATGTATTTATTCCACAACAGGTTTGGGGCCAGGAGGCTCCATTTTATGATACTGTAGCTCATGTCAAGCGTCAATGAGACGCTCAGAACGGCGTCTCGGCCCGTATGCACTCCGTACACGTGGCAACGACCTGCGACGGAGCTCGGAGAAACTTGATCACAGTGAGCGCTCATCATGAAGCTCGAGACCGCACTCATCATCCAATTATTCAACCATCACCACCTGAATGATTCGACTCGCGAATTACTAGCACTCGACTAGCCCTGTCCAGCCACAACATACTGCCAAGATGGATGCCGACCAAATCATTGCAGAGATCAAAAAAATGTCGCCAGTCACCCGTTTCCTATGCGGTTCCTCGCTGCTCGTTACTCTAAGTTCGATTATTGGATTAATCGACTCAAGAGCGTGCCTGTTTAGCTCTCAGCTAGTCTTTGGAAAGCTACAGGCAAGTGACACCTCTCATGTTCCAACACTCAGCTTGACTATCTCTCTCAGATATGGCGGCTATATACATCCTTCTTCTTGGGGGGTGAGTAGGCTTGAAGACTAGAGGAACGAAAGCTGACGTTTGCGATACTAGGCGGCGGTCTCACATATATCATTGAACTCCGTATGCTCTAGTGAGTAAACTCTTTAGTGATACTAGCTGCAGAGTTAACCAAAGTGCTGCATCTAGCGACGTTTGTAACGATCTCGAAATGAAGCGTTACTTCCGAAGGTCCTCGAACTTGGCTTACCAGCTTATGTTTGTGGCACCGTGTCTTATTGTAAGGCGCTTAACCTTTTTGAATTTTGACCCCTCATTAACATTCCCGACTTTTAGGCGATTACCTGGCCTTTGAGACAACACCTGTTCGCGCGACCTTTATTGGTTACCCTCATTTATTTGCAATCACGCTTCGCACCGCTAAGCGCGACAACATCTTATCTGGGGCTCGTCACGGTCCCCAGCCGATACTATCCTCACATCATAATCGCGTTCGACCTGCTCATGGGTGGGCCCTATCACGCTGCCCTCACTGTTTGTGGTGCTATTGTCGGACATATATGGTGGTGGTCTGTATGGGGTAGCACTCCTGGGTCTCTGGGTCCGTTGGGTGCCCAAGCGACGGCGCCTGAGTGGTTGCGCAAATTTATGGGGGAATCAGGTCTTCGTCAGCAGGCCTATCGTAGTAGGTGAGGGCCAGGGTTAAGTTGAAGAAGGGTCTACGTCACTGCTTCGAGACGCCATAAAAACTCAGAAGTTCCGCTTCTCCAGTTTGAGGATATCAGCCAAGGTAGCGAAAGACATGTGGATAACCATGGGCGAACCAGATTGGAGGTATGAATCGATGCAAACGCATCTCGCATTTTGTTCGTAACTTTCGAATGGATTTTTTTGTAGGACCGCGCGGGAATGCATATTCTTGCTGTGCCTCTCAACTCGGAAAGGCCACTAGTGCTGGCAAGACTGATCGGCTCGTTGATTTCACCCTGGCATTATGATCTGCAGTCGAAACTCTCATAACCCATACCTCCTGTAAGCCATGAGCCTCCATACCCCATAGATTTGGGCCGCTACCGAACTGAAATTTACAGCCAAATTGACCTCTCAGAACCCATAACCCCTTGTAAGCCATAGCCCGGCTATCCACCGAGGGGTCTTATGAGGGGTTCGACTATATCAACCTTTGACGTTCCTCATCACAATAGCTGTAAGATAAGATTGCAGGACGGCTTCGGGCATTATTAGTAACATCTGGTCGACTTTGATGACGAAGCAGTAACCCTCTTGATTGACAAAGCACGACACCGTATCTCAACGGAGAAGCTTGATCGCGATGTTACCGATATCGAGATCAGAATGTGGACATAAACCACAGCCCATCCTGCTCGTTGACCAAATTTGCTAAGTCCTCTTGCTTCAAAAAGATGACTTCCAACCTCCCAGCCTATGACCCTAACAGCGACTTCAAGTACACTACGTCTCCGAATCCTGGTTGGACTTATGGACAAGGCATTGAAGCAACTGCTGCGGGTAGAGCCTGGGCTGAAGGCGAGAAAAAGGGCTGGAAGGTGGTCGACGTCTCAAAGGAAGATCCTCGGTACGTACTTCTCATCTCGTCGGACAGTGATTGATTCAAATAATCTTCACCTCAGTCAGATCTATCAGATTCTCATATCCGGTATCGTGCCCCGCCCTGTCGCCTTTGTGTCCTCCGTTTCAGCCAGCGGAGTAGCGAACATCGCTCCGTTCAGCTGGTTCAACCAGGTGTCCCCCTTTCCTGCCGTACTCTCCGTATCTTGTAATCATTCGGCGAGCGGAGCGAAAGATACCGTCAGAAACATCAAGGAGACAAACCAGTTCACGGTGAACATTATCAGCGAGCCGTGGATCGAGCAGGCAGATGCATGTTCAATTGATGCACCGAAGGATGTGAGCGAGTGGGATTTCAGCGGGTTAACGAAGGCTGATTGTGTGAGTCGTGTGCAATCAATTCGTAGATTTTGACTAACGCCCTTTTTTCAAGATTTATGTGAAAGCTCCCAGAGTGAAAGAAAGTGCCTTTTCCATGGAATGCGAGGTAAGTGGAAACGACGTCTTTCAAACCACCAGGTCTAACACTACATTCAATAAAAGCTTCTCCAAGCAGTCGAGATTGTCCACCCACAAAGTAACGAAGTGACAACAACTCTCATTCTCGGTTCGATCAAGTATATACACATGCGGAATGACGTGCTTGATCCTGAACGTGGTGTTGTCGACCCCAACAAGCTCAAACCCATCGGAAGGATGGGCGGGACACTGTACACTAAGGTGTCGGAAGGGTACGTCATTCCAAGGCGATTTTGGAAGGAGAAGGGGGAAGAGATCCAAAAAGTTATTGCAAACAAAGCTGAAGGAGCTGAAGGAAAGGTGGGAGGTGACGGTGAGAGGTAATGGTGAGAGAATGTTCCCAGTCAGGCTTTAAATGGTGTACGAAGCACTATATCAACGGCCTCTTTACAAATGTACATATGTGCTCTTAACCGCTTGCCTTTGCTGAAATCCCAGGAGATAAGTAGATCCTACGGCGAAGCTGCATTGTAGAGTACATGAAGTCTGCAGCATCAAAGGGAACATCGACTGGCATGCTTGCAAGGCGGTGTCCTCCAAGTTTCCATATATTGGGTGAAAGTATCCCTCACCTGTCAAACATGACAAGTGCCATTGAGAGTGAGGTTAGCCATTCTGTCTGTCTCGGTCAGAGTAATTAAGCTACTGCAGCCAGGCGTCAGACGTGCATATTTCTGAATAGAGAGCATTTTGGTGCCTGGAGCGGCTCACCAGTACCCACCCTTTCCATCAACCTTTGGATTCAACTAAATCCGTAATTCAAGGCCATACCTATACCAAGGCTCATAGTCTTGGACTGAATGTCTTCAGTATCAAGAGAGGTTATCGGACCTGATGTTTTGTGGCAATAAAACGGTGTTTCCCTTATCTGGTGTGGTCTTCTCAAGTGCCGAGCTCGGCCCTTAGGTATTCTGTGTTATCCAACATTAATTAATCAATTGGTACGAATATGCAATTAGGGGTAGCAGCTTCAAGTCATGCAAAACGCTCTGAAGTTGGCTGAGGCGATAACAAACGTTCGTAACTGTTCCGAATTTGCGTGAGATGAGACGCCTCATTAACACCCATCAACATGTGGTCCAAGGGACTTAGCACGGTGGCCGGTGATGCAGTGACGGCACGATAAGACGGTGTTCATAGAGCGAGTTCGACCTGCTGACGAAGGTCTCAGAGCATCTCTCCTAAACTGCAGATATCACACAAATCAGAGGTCTTGGGAGTAATAGAGGCAGACCTTGCGCCTGTGTCCACGAAGATAGACGCCCATGGTGTTGATCACGATCGTAAACTGATCGTGATCCTAATCGGCGATCACAAAACGTGATCATCGAAGCCTGCTTACACCACGCGACGATCATTCAGCAAGAGGTCAGCCGTACACAGTCCTACCCCTAAATGCGTGGCTCGTTCAATGTAGAAGTATAGCCTCAAACTATCTATCAGTTAATCACATCATTGGTATAACTTTATCTATAATGCAAGGAAGATTGCGAAATGCTTTCCACTCAATGGTATGAAAATACACGGCCCAAATATAGCACAGCCCTGGTGGAGGGGGAAGTAAAGAATAGATTGAATTTCATAGCAACTCGACAGAGTAGTAACGGAGCCCTCATCCGAAGCGTCATTTCTGACGTCTGCACACTCCTCCTCTGAAATAAAACACCATCTCGAAGTATACTTTTGATAATGCCGAAATCGCGTTGGCTACGAGTGGCAACGTTCAATAGCCTCGTGTCTGGTGCATGTAAAATGCATCCATTATATGGGATTTGGCCGTCCATGGGTGTAGGGTTGCATCAAAAGCTAGCCCGGATTTCTGTGGGCCTGGGAACACGGAAGGCGGCATCGAGTCTGTGAATCCCTACCACTCTCCTCGGGATTGACGAATCGGAGGCGCTGCATTTGTTGAACGCTTGCGTACCGCGCATTGTACACCACTTTCCATCTTTGATTGAGCAGTCTGAATCATTATCCGATGTCCCGGTACTCGCTTTGGCGGTTCCTTGAGTGAACATTCAGTCAAAGTTCTGAATACTTCCAGACCTGAGGCCTGAGGCGCAGCACTATCGTTTTCGTTTGAAACGTGATTAGAATGAGCAGGTGGGGACTAATCCACTCCCTTTCTTCAAGCCCTGGGAAGATAAAAAGCTGCACCATTGAGCCTGAAGGGTAGATAGGCATTTCCTGAAAGAAAGTACTTGCCGAGGAAGCCGTCTAGAGGTAATTGACTCATGGCTGTGAGTATCTATGGATCTTAGGCACTTAGTTCCGAACATAAAGCCTTGAGGTCTTGGAATGTCAGCCAGGCAGTTATCAAGCACCTTACAAATCTTTCAAAGTCGAATTCTGATGGTGGACAAAAGCTGTGGTGACTCGGACATATAGTCGCGAATAGTAAGAAGTCAAGAAGTAAAGTCACGTTCCAAGTGAATGGCAATTATTTCAGGAACACAAGCGCCAATGTCGAAGCGATCTTCATGCGCAGCCCATGACTGACATCATCGGGATATCGGCTGTGGAGGTCAGAGGAGCTTCAAAGAATAACTTCTAGATTACTTTAGAGTCTTGCTCATACGGAAGACGAGTGGAACCTACCCTCATCGTATACATATAAATAGAACTGCTATGCTTGATCAGATGAACAGAGGATATACCTTTGGATGCCGGGTGTCCATCGGTATCCTTCGGTGTCGCCGTTAACCCCAACCCGAAAGCTCCCTAAAATCTAAGCGCTCACGCGACCGCGACCGTCAGTGTCAGTCACCAAAAATTTGTCAATTGAATAGAAAGCCTAGACCGATCATGACGCTGGCTGCGCGGGGCATGTCGAGAAGTCCCATGGTCATCTACGCATTGGTTAGGAACTACCTAGGCCAGATCCAGATTCCGCTGAGAGTCTCTGCTGTACTGCTCGGCAAAGCTAAACCTGCTGCAGTTATTCTGTGCGAAAGAAGCACGCAAACCCCGCAGCACAGCTGGAGAGGGAGCGGGAGTAAGCTGACCTCCGCATCTATTGTTACTTGGCGAACATCTATACAAGGAGGTAAGAGGAGGTATTGTACTTCGCAGCCTACCCCGGATTCTTGTAATCTTGGTTGGAGTGTTTCAAATGTTATTTACTTTACCAACGTTAGCGCGCTATTTAGACTCGGACGTCGTCCAGATACTATAGTCCCTTTTGTTTCTCTTTGACAGCGCAACGCCTCAAGTCGAAGAAATTATCTGGATAGCAACTGTCGTTCAGGGTTTGCCGAATTGTATCTCTACAGGTCGCGCTAGTAGATATTATATTAAGGTACTAGACTTTCTCAGAATATTATCAAAAGAGGAACGCACATTTGTTACTATCATTCAAAGCATGAGTCTATCAGTGCCTTTACGCGAGTGAAAATAAGATGATCCCAAATGAAGCCGATGCTCCAATGGTTCTAGTAGACGGTATTCTGCAGCCTGCGGGTTAGGTGATATCTCTTCTGGTGAAAGCCTGATCCATCGATGAATATCTAGATTGGCGGATAGAAGGTGGCAAGGGGCACCTCCGAAGGAAGACTCGAACTGTTCTGGCCACGAGAAGAACCCCATATGAATAGCCGTACTGGAAGTAAACGACGAAGAGGGAAGTGAACGCCATAGATGCTTCGCTTTGCTTAGTTTCTGACTCTCCGCCGTCCGGTGCGAAATCCTGAGATTGACCTGATTGTGATTGATTTCAGTACAGGGTCAATGCACTGGCCCCTGTCTTTTCTTCTCGGTGGCCACTAGCAAGTAGCATTCCACCTAGTCCGGCTCCGTTCAAGCCTCTGTCAGTTCTCACCTATACTCACCGGAAATGGGCCTATCATCCGAAGGGCGATGAAACGGAAACCTAGAAGATGGTGCCGGGATTTGTACAAAGGCTTTTTTCTTGGACAAACGGAGATCTGATTGGATGTGGGATTGCCTGCTTGACCCTCTTTCAGATTCCACATCCGTATCCCCTCGTGGACCGAGCGTGCCCTCTGTCCCCATGTCATTGGAGTATAAAATGGTCTGTAGTGACGCACCAAATCTTCCTACCCCTACTCCTTTTTGTCCAGTCCTCAGGGTTCTTTATTACAAAAATAATGGCCACAGCACAACTCCTCTCTCACACGCACACGATCTCCCCGCTGGCAAAGTGCACGCCAGACGCTTCCTATAACGCCATGCACAACGAAGGTCCCGGATATTTCGCGTTCGCGCGTATCAAAGGCGAGGTTTGTCTCGTACAAGGTACACCAAGTGTTTCTTTCATGCGTCACTACTGTGGCTCACGCTGTTGCTCTCAGTGTCGTACGCTACACCGGCCTCCGCATTAACCACAGTCGACGTTAAACTCTTCCGACACGAATTCATCACTATCTTCCGCTTTGCCCAAAATATCACCCTTCATCCTTCCGACATCTGCATCGTTGAGCCAATAGACGAAAGGCTCACGCGGTACGAGGAGGAGAACGAGACTGTCTTCCTTGCTAGGGCTTTGATGGAGCGGATGAGGAAACTGACGGATCCACGGATGATGATGGGTATGGCCGGTCAGAATGCGAAAACGGCTAGGCAAAGCCAGTTGAGGATGCAGATGCAGCGACAACGACAACGGTAGAGCGTGCGTCGCGAGGACGGCCCGGCGCGCCCGCTATTTTCGCACCAGCACCACTTCCTATCGGTTTCTCTTCACGGATTTCCTCACAAACATTGACCCTATGCAGATTCTCCCTTCTCATTCATCGCATTCATGGCATTGCTTTCTCTTCGCATTTGTACTTTTATCCC
>Ga0247741_1002295_pt1 | contig 10662 bp, 8 predicted proteins | sample UWRJL213509R2_FD_180945 | JGI IMG/M metagenome (GOLD analysis project Ga0247741, IMG submission 180945) | Plant litter microbial communities from Arlington Agricultural Research Station in Wisconsin, United States - UWRJ-L213-509R-2 | ecosystem: Environmental > Terrestrial > Plant litter >...
GCGATTTCGATAGGGTCGCCAATCGGCGTGGCCGTACCGTGCGCTTCAACGTAACCAACTGACTGAGGCGCAACACCCGCGTTTTGCTGGGCAGCCATAACGACATGTTTTTGGCCTTCCACGCTTGGAGCCGAGAAGCTGCCTTTGTCGGCGCCGTCATTGTTAACGGCGACACCGCTAATCGCAGCATAAATATGGTCGCCATCCGCAAGCGCGTAATCGAGACGTTTTAGTACCACCAAACCAGCGCCATCGCTAAATACTGTACCCGAGCTGTCTTTATCGAAAGTACGCGTGTGGCCATCCTTCGAGTAAATGCTTCCGTCCTGATATTCGTAAGGCTGTTGCTGCGGGAAAGTCACGGAAGCGCCGCCCGCAATCGCAATATCACACTGGCCGCTGCGAATCGCTTCAACTGCATTGCACACCGCTACCAGCGATGTTGAGCAGGCCGAATGGATACTGAGCGCTGGCCCAACCAGATTTAATTTATAGGCGATTCGCGTTGCACAATAGTCTTTCTCATTGGCAAGCATGGCGTTAAACGGGCTGAAACTCTCAAGCTGCTTGGGATTCTGCAGCACGTTATTTAAGTAATAACTATTATTGCCCGTGCCGCAAAATATGCCGATGCGCCCCGGGAACTGATTGGCGACATAGCCAGCGTTTTCGAGCGCATGCCACGTCAGCTCCAACAACACACGCTGTTGTGGGTCGATAAAACGCGCTTCCATGGGGGTGATGTCAAAAAAGCCTTCATCAAAACCCAAGGGCTCATCGATGATACCGCGCGCATTGACCAGATTATCCGCCGTAGTCGGTGCGAAAAAGTTCACGGTTTCGCGACCCTTGGCAAGATTCTCCCAAAACTCATCCAGACGATTTGCGCCCGGCACTTTCAGAGCCATGCCGATTATCGCCACTTCCGCATCGGCGGATTTTTCAGAGGCAGTTATTAACGGCTGACCATCAACCTGACTCTTATTAATATAATCAATAAACAGCTTGATACTGCGATGCTGAAACAAAGCGTAGGTGGGAACGGTAATCGCAAGCTCGTCGTAAAGAGCGGCGGCAATACGATTGGCAGCGAGTGAATCCATGCCTTGATCGAGCAAATTATCTTGCAGTTTTGCATCGGCGCGATGAATTTCGCGGCGAATAATCGCCAAAATTTGTTGGCTCGCATTCTTCTGCGGTGAGCTTTGAGTACTGGCTGTAGTCTCCGCAACAGCGAGATTTTCGAGCATGGTTTTACGATCGATTTTGCCCGTAGCTGTTTTAAGCAACTTGGGTAAAATCTGAAACTCGGCGGGAATCATGTAATGCGGCAAGTCGCGTTCGAGCTGTGCTTTCAAATCCGCGAGCGCAAATTCTGCTGGCGTTTTTATCGCAATAAATGCCACGAGACTTTTATTGCCGCGCACTTCACGCACACCAACTGCCGCCTCTTCAATCAATCCCGTATTGAGCAAATGCGCTTCAACTTCACTCAGCTCAACGCGGTAGCCGCTGATTTTTACCTGGCTATCGATGCGGCCTTTGTAAAAAATATTACCGTCGGAATCGCGCGAAGCCAAATCGCCCGTGCGGTAACTGCGGTAGGTCTTACCGTCTTGTTGTATCTCAACAAAGCGCTTCGCGCTCTCTTCGGGATTATTGATGTAGCCGTTAGCCAACACTGGCCCGCTGATATACAACTCGCCAACTTTGCCTTCATCCACTGGCTTTTGCTGTTCATCCAACAACAGAATTTGCGCGTGCAATATCGGCTTGCCGATAGGCGGAATATTTTCCCAATGATTGATATCCACCGGCAGCGCGTATTCAGTCACCACATGGGATTCAGATGGGCCGTACTGGTTAAACAACCGCGCGTTTGGCAGCGCCTTAAAAGCTTTTTTGAGGTCATCGCTAACCACCAGCTGCTCGCCAGCAGTAATAATTTCGCGCAGTGATTGCGGATAAAGCTGAAGGCGGTTCGCCCATTGCAGCAACTGCAAGAGCGCAATATAAGGCAGGAAGATGCGCTCAATTTTGTGATGATCAATAAAACTTAAGAGCGCGCGAAAGTCCTGCTTAGTTTGGTTTTGCACCAGAAATAAACTGCCGCCCTGCGCAAAAGTCGCAAAAATTTCCTGGAAGGAAACGTCGAAACTTAACGACGAAAATTGCAGCGTACGAAATGTGTCGCCTTGCGCGTAATGCGCGTTTTGCCACTCGATTAAATTATTGAGCGTGCCATGGTTCATGCGCACGCCTTTCGGGCGACCGGTGGAACCTGAGGTATAAATGATGTAAGCGTCGCTTTCATCAGCTATCGCAGGCGATGTAGTTGTGACATCGCTCGCAACGCCAAAATCAATCTCACGCAAATTAAGCAGCTGGGAATTTTCAGGGACAAATTCATCGTTATCGCTGATAACAACGCGCGTCTCCGCATTGTTCATCATGTAATTCAAACGTTCAGCGGGATAGACCGGATCGAGAGAAAGATAAGCGCAGCCCGCGCGCAAGACGGCAATCATGGCGGCAATCGCCAGTGAACGCGAGTCGGTGTGAATCGCCACAACAACACCGGGCGCAACGCCCAATCGAGTCAGGTGCGCGGCGATAATACCGGCATGCTGGTTGAGCTGATGGTAGCTAAGCGGGGCAGCATCGCCAGCCAAGGCAACGCGCTCGGGATGCGATTTCACCACCTGATCGAAACGGCTTAAAAAACTTGAATGCGTCAAAGTGCTCTCATCCATAAACGTTCTTTCCGTCGCCGCGCCAATAAGTGCGACGGCCGATTAATGTGAATTTATCGTAATAGGGCGATTCTAACCTGTGCGCCGCCACATTTTCAAAAAAATGCATACAAGAACACACATTAGATAAAAATAAAAATCAACATCTTGCAAATCTCATCGACTCACCAGATCCGCATATTGTAATTTTTCTATTAATTTTTCAGGCGGGCAAAACTGAAAAGACCATTGGGCAGCGCGATAAATCCACATTTGATGTGCACATTAAATTGAGCGAGATACGCAGAGATTCTTCCATCCGTCACGCTTAACTCAATATCCATAAGATCCAAGTAGCAATCAATAGTGGGTGAAATCGCTTTAACCACGGACTCTTTCACACTAAAAGCTAGCGCCAAGCTCGGAACATTTGCGAATGCTATTGATAACTTCGCCAACTCATCCGAACGCGCAATTAACGGCTGCAGTGTTGCTTCAATCCGAGTCGGATCAAGCACCAAATCAATCCCAAAACCTCGCTGGTTACCGGCAGGCATCACCGCGACCACTACCTGATCAAGGTCATGGGTAATCGAACCCAAAATGCCGACAGGCCACAACGGATTACCTTTTTCTCCTTTTAAAATCGGCGCGGCGGCGTAACCAATCTGACTTAATGCCTGACGCGCATGATGGCGCCCCGAGAAAAACTCACGACAGCGCGACTCAACCGCGTTAGCCACCAGCTGAGCTTCCTGCGCATAGGGCGAACTGCTGGCAAGAAAACCGCCAGCAGACACAGCAACAGTCGCTCCGGTAAACGCCGACAAGACGGATGCAAGATTTGCCGATATTAAAGGCGGTTGGGATACATCCATTAATTTCACTCGATTCTTAGGTTGCTACTAAACAGCAACGCGCGAAATTATGCCTGAACGCGAACGATTAGGTTACTCAGCATAGACGTGAAAGACGCAGCCAAGTAGAATCGCGCCTTCGCAAAAAGCACCCATAGCTCAGTTGGATAGAGTAGCGGCTTCCGAAGCCGTTGGTCGCAGGTTCGACTCCTGCTGGGTGCACCATCCTTTTGAAAACTACCCATGACTATGTTGCTCGACGCTCTTTTCGCAAAGCGGAATTTTTTGTAGGAATTTGTTGGCAATCAAAAAATTAAAAAAGCCCGCTGCAGGGGGATGCAGCGGGCTTTTTACGTCGGATACCAAATAGACTACAGGATGCGCCTTTTCGGTCAAAACTGTGAACTCTCCCTTTCATTCCTAAGCAGCACTCTCCGAGTGCTCTCTTCCCTAGGCGTCATTATTGTGGATTACCATGCCAGCCTCTAGTGGCTAATCTCGCTAATGCTTGTAGGATATATCGCACACGGGAGACTAAATTTTATACAAATCATATGGTCGCCAATGTTTGGGGCGAGGTTTATAATCGCGATCACTTTTTACTTTTGGGATTATCATGGCTGCAAAAAAGAAAGCTGCTGACTTTGAACAGTCGCTCAATGCGCTTGAAGAGTTGGTTAATAAAATGGAGCAAGGTGATTTGACGTTGGAAGAATCGCTTCAAGCGTTCAGCACCGGTATTCAATTAACGCGCGAATGCCAGACTCGCTTGGCTGAAGCGGAGCAACAAGTCACTTTGCTGCTGGAACAGCAGGGAGAAATTACGCTCACTGAGTTCGACCCGAGCGATGATGAATGACTCAGGATGTAACTAAAGCAGATTTCGGCACGGGCACTGCGACTTCAATGTCGTTCAGTGATTTTGCGCGCGACAGTCAGCGCCGTGTGGATCATGCGCTTCACGACTACCTTCCGCTCGATCAAGACCCAACGCGTTTGCGCGAAGCCATGCGATATAGTTTATTCAACGGTGGCAAACGCGTGCGCCCCACACTGGTTTACGCAAGCGCGATTGCTATACGTGGCGATGCCTTAACTGAAACCTATTTGCCAATGCTAAATCGTGTAGCCAGTGCGCTTGAGTGTTTGCACTCCTACAGTTTGGTACACGACGATTTGCCCGCGATGGACGATGATGATTTGCGCCGCGGCAAGCCTACTTGTCATATCGCATTTAATGAAGCTACCGCGATTCTTGCGGGCGATGCTCTGCAAACTTTTGCGTTCGAATTGCTAAGCAATATCGACTCTGCAGATGCAAAAACTCACATCGCGCTTGTGCGTCAATTGGCACACGCGTCCGGCGTGCAAGGTATGGTGCTTGGGCAGGCAATTGATTTGGCCGCTGTGGATAAGCAAATAGATCTCGCGCAATTGGAAAATATGCATCGCCATAAGACCGGTGCATTGATTCGCGCAAGCGTGAGTATGGGCGCGACGGCAATGCAAGCAAGCGCTACACAATTAAAAGCGTTAGATGAATATGCGGCCGCCGTTGGCCTCGCGTTTCAAGTGCAGGACGATATTCTGGATGTGATTGCTGATACGGAAACCTTGGGCAAACAACAGGGAGCAGATATTGCGCGCAACAAACCTACTTATGTTGCGCTCTTAGGTTTAGACGGCGCGCGAAAAAAAGCGCAAGAGTTACACCACCAAGCTATAGCTGCACTTGAAAGTTTTGATGCTACTGCAAATTATTTGCGCGAGTTATCGGTTTACATCATTGAGCGTGGGAATTAATAATCGCCATGCGTATTCCAAGAGTTTTCACCGCACAGACACTCGCTTCCAATAGTTCTTTAATTCTAGCTGAAGCGCAATCGCATTATTTGAGTAAGGTTTTGCGTATGCAGGCCGGACGCGAACTAATTTTATTTAATGGTGAAGGCGGCGAATACAGCGCAGAAATCTCTGTGGTAAATAAAAAAACGGTTGAAATTAATATTGGAGAATTTTTTCCTGAAAATCGTCAATCGCATTTGCAATTAGAGTTGGCGATTGGCGTGTCGCGCGGCGAGCGAATGGATTGGGTGTTGCAAAAAGCAACAGAATTGGGCGTAACTAAAATTACACCTTTGCTAACAGAACGTACCGAAGTCAAACTTTACGGCGAGCGTGCCGACAAAAAAATAGAACACTGGCAGCAAATTATTATCAGTGCTTGCGAACAATCCCAGCGCAATATTTTGCCGGAATTATCTGAACCGAAAATTTTTTCTGAGTGGGTTGCCAGCAGCGAAGCAGAATTAAAATTTGTTCTTCATCATCGCGACAGCAAAGCTTTACCAGCAAATAAAACACCACAAAGTGTAGCTCTGTTAATTGGGCCTGAAGGTGGTTTGGACGAAAATGAAATTGCGCAGGCAGTTAAGCACGAATTTGCGCCGCTTACTCTCGGGCCACGCGTATTAAGAACAGAAACCGCTCCAGTTGCAGCTATTAGTTTGGTGCAATATTTGTGGGGCGATTTTTAGATTTAGAAATACTTTGATAAAAGATTCTTAATTAAAAAAGCCGGAATTTTTACATTCCGGCTTTTTTATTTATTGGATTTTTTCTTCAAAGATTAACTGCTTCTTCGTCTTTATTTGATACAGCGTAAATGGATGGGAAATTGTGGGGCTGCACTTATCAATCGCCGCTTTCTCAAGATAACCAAGTGTCACTTTAACGCTGGTGTTACTCGATTCATAAGCGCTGATACTATTGTTAAATTCCAAATGCTCAGCACAACTATCTACTTCGCCATCGTAAACAACAATCACCTGGCCATCGGTAAAATAATCTGCTGTGCCTAGTGAACTCTTATCCACATAGTTGCCGATAACTTTATCAAAATCGCTGACTGTGGAAATCGCGTAAGCATTTTTTCCGGCAGGCGATATTTCGTTAACAGTATTGCTGGCAGACCACAACTGAATCACTTCTACGGTTGAAACGGAACTGCTGGATAAACTTGAGTTGCTACTCGAACTTGAACTGCTTGACGAACTGCTAGAACAACTTGACGACGATGAACTAGAGGATGAGCTGGAAAGATCAGTGCCTAAAAAATCCAAACTGCTACTAGAACTGCTGCTGGAACTCGAACACGAACTGCTTACTATCGGCGCGAAGGGCTCAGAACGTTCAGCTCCACAACCCTGCAAGATAATCGCCGCTAGTGAACACATTAGCAGCGTGAAAAATTTATGTGATTGATGGCTAAAAAAATTATTCATGTGAATGTAAATAATCCAAAAATGTTTGTTCGATGGCAGTGATGTCTGGGATAAGCGTGTACTCGCCAGCCCAAGACACATGCATTAAATCGTACCGACGGTTTTCGGCGTCTTCGCGCTCGCTAATTTCATCTTCACTGACGCGAGCCAAACGCGGTAAACCTTGGGTTAGCAATGCCATAAATGGCAGGTCACTATTTAATCCTGTGGTATTCAACACCGCAAAACGTGCGCGACTATGAATAACCGGAACAGCTTCCCCATTAAGAGCCTCTAACGACAATAATGGTACCGTCAATTCACGCCACTGAAAGTTACCCAGGTACCATAGTGGTGAATTTTCTATGGCCTGCACGGGCGACGATGGAATAATTTCAGCAACGGTTACGTTGGGCAATAAAATACTTTGGCCTTGCAAGGGAATTAACAGGCTCGCAACTTCCTGGATTTTTTTCTGTTCAATGCGTTTGGGTGCCCTCATTCGAGATGCTCCTGCTGTGCTTTTATAAGTTGTATTGACTGTTAGGTATTCAATTAATTCTATTAATTACGCTACTCATTTTAGCCAGCGCGATTGTCGCTCTGGAATGTGTTTTAGTTTGACCAGCGCATCCGCCAATTCAGGTGGAGTGCCAACAAAACTCACGGTTCCAGTTGCTATGGCTGCCTCGGGCATGGAGGCAATCGTACTTTGCGCCGGGGTTTGCACCCACACTTTTCCGCCTTGCTGTTTAATCAAACGGCAGCTGGCAGCGCCATCATCGCCCATGCCTGAAAAAATAATAATGCCACTGTGCTGGCGATAAACTCGCGCGATGTTCGCCGCGATTTGATCTATCGACGGCGAATAAAATCCAACCCAAGGCTTTTTACTGATAATCAGTGTGCCGTTATCGTGAATATTAACGGTGCGATCCGGCGTGACCAAGGTAATCGTATTATCGCTAAGCACCAAGCCTTGCCGCGCGATGCTAACGGGATAGGCACCGGCATTGCTCATCATTTTCACCAGAGTTTCGGATTGGCCGTTATCAATGTGTTGAACATAGATAAACGCAATCTTGAGCCCCGCTGGCAATTTCGCCAAAAAATCCTTAACCGCCGCTGGCCCACCTGTTGATGCCGCCAATATCCAGACTTCAGTGGCTCCAGAATCTATTTGCAAACTGATGTCGCCGTTCAAGCGCTCCAGCCGCTGCAGCATTCTGCGAACCCAATCTTGATATTCGGGTGTCCCATGCACGAGTTCGGCAGCATCATTCAAAATCACTGGCACACTGGTTTGTTCGAGCAAATTATCCAGCAAGCCAATCAGGTCGGCTTTTTGTTCACCATCAGTCTCACCGCGATCCAGCTCGCTGATGTCTACCACCCAGGCATCCACCGACTGATCAAGGTTCGGAACCGAAGCGTTGATTTTCAACACATTGCTAAAGCCAATTTTATGGCCCGCCTGCACTACCATGTTGCCAAGATATTGTTGCTTGAGTGAGCTATCCACCAAGATCCCGACGCTTAGTCCTGACACTTATCTCACCCTTTATTTATCACCGCTAGGATTTGATTAACTCTTGGATTTAATGAGCTCTTTAATATTGGATAGCAACAAATCTTCCTGATAGGGCTTGCCCATATATTTGTTAACGCCCAATTCAAAGGCGTGTTCACGGTGTTTCTCACCGGTGCGCGAGGTGATCATGATGATCGGAATATCGCGCAAACGGGAGCTGGTGCGAATATTTTTGGCAACTTCGAAGCCGTCCATACGCGGCATTTCGATATCCAGCAACATTACATCCGGAACATGATCTTGCAGCAGTTGCAGCGCTTCCACGCCGTCTTTGGCAGTGATCACGCGGAAACCTTCGCGCTCAAGGAAGCGGCCGGTAACCTTACGTACGGTTACGGAGTCATCCACCACCATGATCGTTTTCTCAGCTTGATCCTCTTCTAATCCCATATGTAGCTGCGCAGGATCGAGCAAAATCGCACGGTTTAAGCCCAAAGCTAGCTGCTCGCGGATAAGTGCATGAAGATCGAGAATCACCACCACGCTACCATCACCGGTCACGGTCGCGCCGGATACACCGCGCACCGAACTGAATTGCGCCCCCAAGGTTTTCACCACGATTTCGCGTGAACCCAGGAGACGATCCACCTGCAGCGCAACGGTGTTTTCAGTGCTGCGAACCAGAATTACGGGCAAGGGTAGGGATTGGCCATCCAGCTTTGGCGTCGCATCACTATCCAACATGGCACCGAGGTAACGTACTAGATAGTTGTCGCCGGCATAGTCGAAACGCGCGTCTGGATCTTGATAATAATGTTCAAGCTCAAACGGGCTCACGCGCACAATACCTTCAATGGTATTGAGCGGAATTGCGTAGAGGTCATCCCCAATTTGAACCATTAACGCGCGGTTTACCGATACGGTGAACGGCAGACGAATGGTGAACTGCGTACCTTCGCCCCAGCGCGAGTCAATAAACATAGCGCCGCCAAGCTGTTTGATCTCGGAGTGCACCACGTCCATGCCCACACCGCGACCGGAAATTTGGGTAACTTTGTCGGCGGTACTGAAACCAGCATGTAGGATGAACTGCATTAAATCCTGATCGCTAAGCGGCGCATCGGCAGCCATCAAACCGCGCTCGATGGCTTTTTCGCGAACACGTTGCAGGTTAATACCGCGACCATCGTCCGCGAGGCGCAGCATTACGTCGCCACCTTCACGACCAAGGCTGAGCACAATGCGGCCCTCAGCTGGTTTGCCCGCAGCAGTTCTGTCGGCAGGTAATTCGATACCATGGTCAACGGCGTTACGAAGCATGTGCTCCAAAGGAGCAACCATACGTTCTAACACTGTACGATCCAATTCGCCTTCGACGTTATCCAGCTCAAAATCAACTTCTTTGCCAAGCTCGGTCGCCGCTTGACGAACGATACGGCGCAAACGCGGAACCAGCCGCGAGAAAGGCACCATGCGCGACCGCATCAAGCCCTCCTGCAAATCGGTATTAATCCGCGATTGTTGCAGAAGCAAGGTTTCAGTATCGCGGGTTTTATCCGCGAGGGTGTATTTCAAATCCATCAAATCAGAGGCAGATTCGATCAGCGAGCGCGACAGCTGCTGCAATTGCGAGTAGCGATCCATCTCCAAAGGATCGAATTGCTCGTGCTGCATCATTTGTTCTTGACGGAACAACACCTGCGCTTCGGTTTCAATATCCAAACGGCGCAACTGTTCTTGCAGACGGTGAATGGTCGCGTCCATCTCTTCGATAGAGCCGCCCAAGTCGCTGACTTGTTGCTCCATACGGCCACGGCTGATGGAAGTTTCACCGGCGAGGTTCACCAGTTCTTCCAGGAGCTCAGCAGATACCTTAACTACTTCTTGCGGACCAGCACGGCGCGCGGCCAAATGCTGCACTTGGGCGGGGCCAGCATTGCCTTGGCGACTGCCACCAAATTCTGCGCCTGGAATTTTAGGCAAAGGTGCAGCGGGCGGTTTTGGTTTCGGCGCGAAAGTTAAAACATTCGGTTTTTGATGCGCCGCAGGGCGATCATTATCCACCACCAAACTGGGGCGATTATATTCAAAACCGGGCGCTAGTTCGTATTCGTTGATCGGCGCAACGGATTCCGGCTCGAACGTTTGCTCTACATCATTTTCAACGGGTTCAAACTCTTGTGCAGGCGCTTCTGCAACTTGCGATTCGCTGCCCATACCCGAGCGAACCTGATCAACGCCACTGTGTAATTGATCTTGATAAGTGTTTAGTTGCTTGA
>Ga0247741_1002297_pt1 | contig 10661 bp, 12 predicted proteins | sample UWRJL213509R2_FD_180945 | JGI IMG/M metagenome (GOLD analysis project Ga0247741, IMG submission 180945) | Plant litter microbial communities from Arlington Agricultural Research Station in Wisconsin, United States - UWRJ-L213-509R-2 | ecosystem: Environmental > Terrestrial > Plant litter >...
CCACTCTTGGAGCTGCGATTAATATTTGGACTACCTTGCAATACCCAGAACTAATCAAAAAGTGGAAAGGCTTCCCTCCCCCCGAGAATCGTCTCTTCGGCGCAATGATTGGCAGCATAGTCCTCGTTATCGGTATTTTCTGGTTCGGATGGACGGGAGAATATTCCAGTATCTCATGGTATGTGCCTGCTCTGAGCACAATCTTCATCGGCACTGGGATCAGTCTTATCTTCATGTCATTTTTGGTGAGGCTCCTGATCTATCATGCGGAGAAATCATTTCTGAAGATTTCGCAGAGCTATCTCGTCGATACGTATCTCATGTACAGTGCGTCTGCCTTTGCTGCGAACACGATCATACGATCTGCGGTTGGCGCCGCTTTCCCCCTGTTTACTGTCCAAATGTTTGACAACGTAAGTCACCGACGATTTCGAGGTCTTTATTATTCAACTAATGACTCGATATCTCACAGCTCGGAATCAACTGGGCCAGCACACTTATCGGGCTACTTGCGTTGTTATTTGTCCCTTGTCCGTTCTTGTTCTACAAGTATGGAGCAAAAATTCGGAGTCATAGTAAATTTGCACCTTGTCTTGTAAGTTGCCTTACCACTCTGACCCTTTCAACAACTGACAAAGCATTCAGGACTTGGAGATCGCAAAAGAACTCGAAGAAGAGGAGAGAATGCGAAACAGTACCGCAACCGCATGAGTAAAGGAGATCCTATTTATATTTAATATTACACGCCGACATAATCCTGCAACATACCTCATCTGCATCAACAAACATCACGCATTAACGCATACTTAGATCACTGGCGTCTATGATACATACTATACTTATAATAAATTTCTACTTATACAAAACTATTTGAACGCAGCTAAAATATAAATTTTGAAACACACTTAGGTTAGGCGCGCGCCATGTCACGGGATGCGACACAAGCTCCCAGTTCACGTGATCTCAAGCTCTTTCGACCCTCGAACGTTCCTCTGACTTAACTATAATTGCAACACAACTGGCGACCGTCAAGTATTAGTAATTGGGTGTTCTACGCATCCCTTGATCTGGAATAAGCAATCGACGGGTACTCGTTGAAGATTTGCGGAGCGTGGGGAACCAGTGTAAGGCGCATTTCGTTTTCAATCCTTGCAATGGCTTATGCAGAAAGCCAGCATCGAAGCCTGAAGGCATCATGTTTTACGACCTCAATGTCCCCATCCCAAACTTGAAAAATGGTGCCAATACTTCAAAGAAGGGAAAGGCATCGAATCAAGACACGGATATCTTATATAGTCCTTCAGCACTTGCCAGTATCGAGGGTCGAATAGATCTCCTTGTCCATTGTAAGCGGTGGAGCATTTCTATTCCAGAAATTGGCTAAATAGCTCCAAGTAGGATACTCTGTTCTAGCCTTCTCACAGACTGTGACCAAGCGAGTAGACGTGAAAACGCATGTGAACACCATCAGCCCCTTGCTAGACCGTCTCCGAAGCCGACCAGGTATCGTTTATCTCAAACGGCTGAACATCATTCTTGACCAAGATAGCGAGAAGGGTTTTGGACTGGTCAGACCATTTCCTTCCTTTTTGTCATTAACCCGACTGATGCTATGCAGATTAACGCGAACATTCCTTTGTTTAACGCTTACGATCTGCTAGCGCTGGTGCCGACCACTCATACCACCTTTTCTTTGGCTTGTTTAACGCACAGTCTGCCATCGCAATTAACTGCACATATCATATCTCTTCCACTCACCCTTCCTCGACTTCCCTATCATCTAAAACACACCCTAATCCGCAGCGCAATCAAGAACGGTTCAGTTTTTGAGATTAACTATGTCGGTTGCTTGGGAGGTGAACACGAACCTACGTTGACTGAGGCAAACGCCGCTGAAAGCGGGCCTAGCGCTAAACGTAACTGGTGGGCTGCTTCTCGAGAATTGATACGTGTTACCAAAGGAAAGGGCCTTTTGATCTGCGGAGGTGTTATCTCGGAAAACGACCTTCGAGCTCCACGAGATATCGCTAACATGTAAACAATTTCTCCTGCACACATTCAGATTACTCACTAGTTTCCGTTATCTTAGAATCTCGCTTCTTGGGTTGGCCCATGATGCTTGTTATGAGGCATCAACTAAATGTCCCAAGTCGCTTATCTTGCGCGCTCGTACGTCAATCACGTTATTGGTGGCAATTCGACTGACATTATTGAACAGAAACACGATTCACCTACCGTGCCGTTTTATCTGAACCGAAGCTGGTATTCCCTCTCGGCTCCGATCGGCTTGAACAGATGAAGACCGGTGCAACTTCGGGAGACCTCACACCTTTGAAGCGACAGCGAGAAGACAATGAAGCAGGGGCGGCTGCCACCATGCATAAAATTTCTGAAAGCGTACAAACAAAGAAGAAGAAGAGAAAACCTAACCAAGGGCAGAATACAACGGTCTCATGACAAATGACGCATACCTTTTGTCAATCGGATTCCGAACGCTTCTTGAATTGAGATTTTCGAGCACCTGCAAGTCTGACCTTTGTTCTCTGAGATCTTCGTTACCTCCCTTCGTTCACGTGTTCCGATTGTCGATCATTCCGTTGAAGACGAGGGCCTACACCTACCTGAATGCAGCCTTGCGAACGTCAGAACTGAGAGCCGCGGACAGAATCCATAGTTCTGTGCGTCTACCTGCTGGCTCAGACGTATGTTCCGAAAAGCCTTCTTGTAGGAACGTCGATGGATTATGAACGGCATGAATCGTACGCCTCACCTGCATTCACTGGCGTGGACGAGCACGGGGAATCGATTGATTGTGTGGTCAACAGCAGTCGCAATCAATTTCGCTGGGTTTCTCTGCATATTCGTAAGTCCACCGTCACAAGTGAAATGCGCAGATCTGACCCACCTCCGTTTCCCGATAATTCTTGCGATTATAGAATGGTTGATCCTAAAGGCATTCACGATCCCTTGTTGTTTCTGGTGAGAAAGAATGGCTGCGCTAAACAGCCCACTGTGGTGTGTTACTCTTTCTCACTCATGCGGTTCTTCGCTTCTTCTGACAGGTTCTAAGCCCACAGACTACTCGACCCTTGCAATATAACCAGCACAATTTCCAAGAGGTCTACACATGTCGACGAACAACTTGCTGGAAAGAGTATGGACCTTACTCATTTCCCCTGGGCTCAGTTATCGGATTGGGTGACTAGTTTTTCAGACCAGCCCTCATGCAAGTGAGGGACACATTAGCATTGAGTACTGTGCCGTAGCCAGCGTTTATCACAGCAACGGCGCGCAAGGCAGACCTTTTTCGAACACCGGTATGTTGCCGATTCCGCATGAAGCCTGAGCTTACTTCGAGAATTCAGAAACCCTATTGCGAAGCTAGGCCGGTTAATATTTTAAACGTGGGGCCTTCCAGAAGAAGCCACTATCTAATCAAATCACGCCGAGTGGTAACTTGCTCCGCCCTTTTCTGTCGAACAACTCTCAGCAATGCCTCAGACACGAGGCCTTTCTGGGGTATCATTGTATGTCAAGGAATACCTCCGTGAGGACGTTTGGCTCGTGGATTTGAAGGTCGGCCGCGGCAAGTCTGACAGCGTTGCCTCCCTGGAGTAGGCTGCGTCTTCTGGTAATTTCATAATAACTTAAATGGCTATTCGATCCATCGGAGGTACCAGCAAGTAGCTACAAAGTTGAGTGGTACTGAGAAGTTGCACGACATAAACGGACTAGATTGGTGCCTCCATGACGGCTAATATGTCACATAGCTCTGCGAGTGGCTTCATTTCTCTGAAATCAAACTCTTTCTAACACCTATACACCCACGATGGAAGTCTGTTTGACAGTTCCAATACATTTGCACCACGTTCTCTTCAACAGCTTGGGGTTACAATTACTTCGCCCTGACCAGCATGTCATGATCATGCCGCAGGTGTGAGGTACATATAGCTTGGTACAGAAATGGCCCTGGTTCTTCCCGATCTTTGAATCGTTTCTATATTTCTTGAACTGCGGAAAGTCTCCCGTTCGTCTCCTCAACTTGCGCTGTCTCGCTGATAACAGGCAGGTTGTCTCAGACATTTTCAATGTCTCATCCCTTCAGATCTCCTTCAAGATAAAGGCAGCCCGGGTGACCAGCTGACCAGTGATCTGACGAGCCGACATCATAGGTTCGAAACATTGACAGCCTCGTGGTAGACACTTGAACAGACTTGAACCCGTTCCATGGCTGTAGGTCATTCAGATTTCGAGCAGATTCCTTCTTCAACCACCTATTGCCTAACTGGCTCGGCATTCAAAACTGAACGGAACCTTACGTCTTGGCTCAGCTCCATCACCGCAAATCCAAGGCAACTAACCGTGAACGTCTCGAATATCCGGTGGCCCTTGACGTATTCGCCAAACATTTGCATCCATGGACGGCACACTGCGCCCAACACCTCTCATAAAGGCTGCCCACTTATAGGCAGGGACTAGTCAATTGATTGTGTTATGTTCCTCCTCAAGCTTCTGTCTCGTCTCTTCCGGAGGAAAGAGTGTCCTCCCCACTACTCTGAGAAGCACTACTCGTCTATTGGTAGTACCCTCTCCGATGATACACTTAAGAACTCGGACTCCGAATGCCCCCGTCCGACAGCTGCTGTCGATGACAACCATACACCGAATGTCCCTTCGGTACACTTGATCCCACCTCGAGCTATTTATGATGGCGGTTTCGATACTGCAGCGGCTCGTGGAGTGTGTCTACGCATTGCGAACGGTGGCGCTGGTCAGACGGGGTTCATTCAAGCCTGGGCGGATGCTTTCATACAACATATGGTTGCTCAAGGAGAGAAACCATTCCAAGTGCGTGGCTCCTTGATTTCCCATATTCAGCTCACCTTACTATTCAGGTGGCTTGGTATCTTGGAGATACCACAGAGAGCCTCAACATGCTTGCTACTGGTGTTGTTGACGTCGCTCTTACATACAATCCAGCAGCTGAGCAGCAGGTGGTACACTCCGGAGCTTCTGTGCAACGAGTATACGCTTTCCGGGTTAGTGGCATTTTGACGATCACTTCTTCCGAACACTGAACATGAAGTATTAGGATCACTTTATTCTTGTCGGCCCGATAACTAATCCGGCCTGCCTTGAAGATGATGATGACATACTCACGATGTTCAATAAGTTGGTAACTTCAGGAAATCGTGATGTAATCGTAAGTGTAGCTTATATGACAGGTTGGGCTAGAACTCACCTTCCCTCATTCAGTCCCCCCCGGATCCTGATATACGTCCAGCCACTCGTTTCTTGTCACGCTTTGATAAGAGTGCCACTAATATCAAGGAGAGTCATCTTTTCGTGACCATTGGGCAGGTGTGTTATTATTCACTAGGTTCTTTGGGTCTCTCACCTTTGCGAACTGATTTAGGTTCCTTGGGCGCTCGATTATTCAAAATGGTATCACCAATACCCCCGATTTCCTAAAGAGGCTTTGGAGGCCGCCTCATTACTTTCTGAATACACTCTCACAGATCAGGGTTCTTGGATCTCCGCTTCCAAGTCAATCAAATCGCGACTGAGGACTTTCAAGATTGGGTCTGATGACTCTAGTGATCCTTTGCTCAACCCAAGTCACCTACTTCTCGGTTCTAGAGCGTCCGGGGCTCATATAGACGTCTGCAAAAATTTCATGGACTGGGTCAGGGATTCGAATGGAGGGCAAAAGGTAGTTGAGAGGTTTCAAAAGAACGGGCAGCGTCTGTATTCAAAAGCCCCTGGTGAAGAGATCACGCGTTGCCTTGTCCAATATTAATACATAGCATCTTTGTACTCCACATACCATTGGACTTCAGCGATGGTCAGTCGTGGTCTCAGTATAGATGCAGTGCAAGGCAGTACACTGCGGAATTCAAGCGCCTTTGAGTATGTCTAAAAATATCATGTCACATCGACGACCATCTTCCATGATACCATTTTCCGCTCTTGGACCCCCCGCTCCCAGTCCTTTGGCCGACTCGAGGGAGCCGCCTTTGTCGACTGCATGTGTCTTTAATTTGAGTACTTGACAATAGCGAGTGAATTGAGTATAAGGCTTCGCCCTATATAACGCTAAGTGGGATAACTAAATAGCTCGATAGTTTGTTAGTAACCGATCTGCTACTACTGTAGTACGGACTCTGAAGGCCCATCAGGATATACTTGTTCAAAAACATTCTGTAGCTTCAGGCAGTGCCCTTCTAACTTGAAAATTAGCACCGCGGCCTGATTTCCATAAGATGTCGGTAAAACCACGCGGTTCTCAATCCGGATCCAAGACTTGCCCGAGCTGATATGTTCATTACTACTTGCACATGCGTTCGAAGCTCGACATCAGTACACGATTTTCGACTTAAATAGTGGCGCTGACTCTACGAGGTTGTTGGCAACTTTCTCCCCTCACGACCGCCATGAAGAATACTTTTACAGTCCCATTCGCAATTCTCATGCTAGTTCAGAGTCAGTGAGGATGCATTTAGCCTTTAGACTGGCTACTGAACTGTTCTTCTAGCCTTTGTGTTTGGCAGTCCCCTCACATTGTATCGAGTCATCCAAGCGGGCGTGCAACCAGATGTAATCGCAGCCGGAAATGTAACAGCTCTGGGCGTTGGCGAGAGCGGGGGGACGACGTATAAACAAGTGGAATTCTTTACAATGCTGAGCGCTTCATCACCCGACGCACACCCATTGAAAATGCCCAGCCTTCCCATTGTTACGCGAACCAGGACCGGTACGTCTGTTGTCGTCAGGATTTTCGACGATGGTGTTTCTGAGTTGTTCCAATCAGAGGTATTCATCGAGGCAGACTCCTGGGTGTATAAGAGCTTCGCGGATGCAACGGGGGAGTTCAAAGGCTGGGAAGAGAACTGCACACTGCCTGATGCTGGCGGGAAGGGCATTGAATGCGTGAATATCCAGAGGATGTACGTGGCCAACACTGTCTCTGCTGGGACCACAACATACTCAGGCTCAGCAATGCCACGGTTCACTGCTGACGGTCCAATTCCGACGAGCGCCGGCTCACAAGCTAGCGCGCTATCGTGGTGCAATTTGGTCATGATAGTCGGGTCAATCTTGCTCCTTCAGTAGAGTAGTACGCCTGTTGTCATTTTAAGTGAACATGTATCATCAAATTCGTATAACCTTGCGACATTGCGAGTTTCGTTTATGGGTACTGGCGGTTATGGCGCTCGGTAACCGAGAGGAATGGGTCGTTTCGGTCGAGCCATCGCATGACTGGTGCCTCCGATCCTGCCGGGAAAACTGGAGGAGGGAGCTTAGCAATTTCTATCGCATTCCGGGCAGCCACGAGCGTGAGGACTGTCGCTACAATCACTGAGAAAGTGTTAAAACCCGCGATTGAGAAATACATGTGATGAACTCACTTGTGAGCACGGCGAGCCAAGAGGATACGGCCATGGCTGTGATCGCGTCACAACATCCTTGGCCGATCTGGATAAGGTCGTCATTACGCCCAGCAAAGCATTTCTTCGGGAGCTCTATCGACAATGCAATTCCCGAGACTACGCATGGGTAAGATTATGGATTATGAAAGAAGTGCAGGGAAGATATGCTCACTGGCAAATAAGAGAACTACTCCCGCACTGCATGCAGTGTCAATCATGGTGGGGTCACTGTTCTCATCTTTGGCGCGTTGAATCCTGGTGGTTGATTGGTAACGTGGTTATAGAGTTGTTGGTGATACGTACAAGTAGCACAGAGAGGCAAAGTGAGCCAGAGCAATGATCACACCAAAACACACGATGCCAAAGATGAGCGCTTTTCAAGCTGCCACGTCAGTCGACTTGCTCCTTGAGAAAGTTTAAGGTCCGTACGTTGTTTCTTAGGATGCAAGTACGACAATGTGAGGATCCCTAGCAGGATATTGAGCACTGCTAGGAAGATCGACAGACCTGCAAGACCTATTAGAAACACCTTCTACTCGCGGTTATATCCTGGCTCACCAATATATGGCCACTGTTTCCCAAACATTGCTATGGTTTTCTGCAACTTCGTGCGCTCTTTGGTACCGGTCCCGCCGGACACATCGAACGGAGTAGCAGAGTCCATCTATGTCGGTTTGGTGCTTGAATTTGTGTTAAAATGGTTCCGTCAACGGAGAGTATGTCGAAGGCGCCGCCTGTCGATGCTTGTGAGGGGAAAGGGCCAGCCTTTGAGATGGTGGACGCAAACGACAACGTTTACGCTGGTCAGAGTTACTCGAACAGGACGACCATCAAACCTGATGAAACAGCCGGGACCTGCGGACCGTTAGAAATCCTGCACTCGGGTTTGTATTGCATTTCATTGCTCGAATAGGTATGAAAAAGGCTCTGATGACATCTTTCTGAGCTGCCAGATCCTCCAGCTGTTCGTACTGAATGGGATAGTCCAAAGCAAGTGCAAGGAGAGGACAAATACGCTTTTGGCTTCCAGATATTGAAATCGCACATCACTCGAGTTGAAGGCCGCACAGCTTTGCTTGAGGCTGTAACACTGGCAGTTACGGTGGTCCCCACGGTGTCATATCCCAGAAAACAACAATGCCATTCGAAAACGTACGACAAGAAATCTACCATATCGCCTCAAGCATACTCAAGGTCCTCGTCATATATGTCTTTGACTACGAGAGAGTCTTGCAGTTGTCGACTCAGTCGCATCGAAACATATACGGTTGCTGAAAAAGAATTAATATGATGACTGCCATCAACGTGAGAATAAAGTTACCAATTTCGAGGAACCATAAAATCAAGAATCCTCCAACCGTGATACCTCGCACAGATGAAGTGCGTCCACAGACTTTGTTCTGAATCCAAGGTGACCCTTGGACAGCAGCCGCGCATGCCTCAGCAGATTCCGAGCCGTTGAACAAGATGTACAAGGACATCGCGCCAAATGCGATTCCGAACAGGAATTGTCCTAAGAGCAGCGCGACGAAAGCTTGAGCGACCTTTGGGCGCATACGGATCGCTCCATAAAGGCTGTTCAATGAGAAACACATTAATTGAAGCGCCCAGGATTACACAGACGAGACATACCCAACGCAGCAGGAAGCAGCAAGCGAGAGGTAGTTGAGGATATGGAGAAAGACGGTCAGACGTTGGAAATTATTGAATACGTGTTCTACAGATGTGGTTCAGCATTCTAGATTAGATTTGAACCAATGGAGAACGAACCTAATTTCTCTGCAATTATTGCACCTCCCACCGTAAAGCAGACTGAGGCTATCAGCAGCAGCGTGGAAAATAACAGGACAGCGACACGAGCGGGCATGAAGCGGAAGACATAGATAGTGCGCCCCTTTGCCTCTATCGCAGTGCTTGTGCGGGAAAGCACCGGGGATGGGATGTTCGTGTTACTCATGATATCCTGGACTATTGGGAGGCTTGTCGGGGTTGTTTGGACTGCAAGAGATAGATGTGTTCTTTGTCGTGAATTCGAATGTCAGAGATGGTTTCTGGGATATTAGGACCAGCCTAGAATGTTCAGGCACTGTAAAGGGAGCTTTGAGAGCCTAAGGAACAGGACCAGCCTGTTCGATGTGGTAGAGAACAACATCAGAAAGATGACATTCGTTTCACCCTCGGGCGCTTTGGTGTTCTCACGATCTAGTGCCGGAAATAGGGCGATGAGCGCTCAAGTGTTCGCAATTGCATGATCCCATGTGGATGCCAGATTTCAACGTGATCTGTTTGAGGAGAAATCGAAGAGAGAAAAGACATTATAAGGTAGATTTGTCTCATGCGAGGTGTGATGCATGCATAGGTGTATGGCGAGTTGACTTTCGTTGGCTCTCCAACTTGTATACTCACATCCTCAATCGAATCGTTATTTAAACGTCTAGGCGCTTACTGATTGGAAGAAAGCAATAGAGAATAGGTAAACATCAAGGGTATCTGGGACAGCATATCAAAGCAAACTAGTGTCGTAAGTCGTCATGAAAAGGTTCTAAGGGCCAGTCTGGAAACTCTCTAATCACTGTCATCTTCATCGGAATTGTTATCAGGACTTGCAGCTTTTCGTTCAAGGTGGTATTGGTAGCCGACAAAGTTCATCACACTAGAGAAAACGAACCGTTATCAAAACCTACGTTGTAAAAATAGAAAAAAAGGACTCACTAAATCGTGCCATCTGCACAACCAACCACGACCTCCTCGTGGCTGAGTTGCATCGACATAGGGTTCTTCTCAGGTGTTGCCAAACCCGCGAACTTGGGAGGCAATGGACCGAGTAGACCCTTCACACCTATGGTCGATCCTAGGCTGGTTTCAGCAAGAGCACCCCATGCACCTGTGAGAGGGGCAATGTGTGTTTCGATATCAACTGATGGAGGCAGATGGCGGGCAATGAATGCCAGGTCATCTTCATCCTCGCCCTCAATCTTCGTTGGTGTGTCTCTGTCCTGGTGTGTCGACATGAAGATCTACAGAGAAATAATTCAATCGACTTCAGCGCAAATAAACAGAAACTTAAAGAATCAGAACATACCCGCCTGTCAGCCCCTGCCCTAGAGCTAAACCTTGTTGCAGTGACCACTCTCCTCTTTCTAGGATCAACAGCACCAACCGCCACGTCAGGGGTATCCACAATCGCAACCAGCTTCGGCGGCGCAGTCAAAATCGTCGCACGACCAAACC
>Ga0247741_1002298_pt1 | contig 10660 bp, 14 predicted proteins | sample UWRJL213509R2_FD_180945 | JGI IMG/M metagenome (GOLD analysis project Ga0247741, IMG submission 180945) | Plant litter microbial communities from Arlington Agricultural Research Station in Wisconsin, United States - UWRJ-L213-509R-2 | ecosystem: Environmental > Terrestrial > Plant litter >...
GCATCGACCGGTCGACAACGTCGTTCAAATCAACAGGAGAAGGCGAGTCGTGAACTAGATCGCCAGATGGTCCCAAAGATCCCGACCCAGGAAGGCTGTTGGCATTCGCCCGACTCTTCGACCTCGTCCTCGTAGTCATACTGCTGGTAGGTGTAGAAATTCCTTTCAGGAGAGGTGTCGAATTTGTCGATTTGGAGGTACGATTTGAGCGACGCGTACCACTACCATTCTTCGATGCGGACGTACTCCCAGTCGGGGTCATCGAGGCTGCATTGTCCGAACCAGAAGGGTTGGGTGAGACTGATCCCGAACCTGTAGCTGAACTAGAGGACGACATCGAAGTTTGCATCACACTAATGTGTGGTGTTGTACTACCATCCACCGAAGGAGAAGTCGAATCCCTCCGTGTTGGTGAAAGAGAACCTCTTCCTCTGGAGCTTTCCCGCCTCTGTCCATCCTTTTCCTTTTCCCTACTTTCTCTCTCTTCTCTATCCAGCCCTGTGCTATGAACAAAGGTCATACCAAGGGTGGGCCGAATCGCCGGACTCTGCCTCTTCCTCGCACTGCCCTCATCCCCGCTCCCCGAAGCACCGCGCTTGTTGCTGTTGCCGCCGCTGCCAGAGTTGCTGTAAGAGACGCTCCCACTACCCGATAACCGATGGGTAGCCTTCGCTCCTCCAGCGTGTCCATGAGCACCGGAACCAGTCCCAGTTCCAGACGTCGACGAATTCGTTGGGTGTGCACCCAACCAGGGACTGGTCAATGGCGATATATCATGATCCGATATTTGCATATGGGTAAGGCCTGCACCGAGACCGCTGCCTCCTGCACCACCGCCACCGTGGTGAGGCGACGAGCCCATACTGCCTCTTCCGACAACAGACTGCGAGCTAGGCCTTGACTGCGGCGACTGCAGCGGCGCACCAGCGGGACCCAAAGTCAAATTAGGTATTGAGTTTCCTCCACTTCCAGGAAAAGGTCCCGCGTAGATGTTGAACGCAATGCGCTCCGAAGCAGAATGAGGTGCCGATCCTGGAGCTGAAGTCGAAGAGGATGAAGAATGGCTCTGTTGGAAGTTTGACTGGTTATGAACATGATGATGACCCCCATGATTTTGGGCTTGGTGTTGGTAGGATTGGTTACCAAAAGTATTAGGCGACGTAGAATGATGCATAGGAGAGGTAGGGTGGTGCATGGGAGAGACTGGGTGGTGCATGGGGGACGTTGGATGATATGTGGGGGACATAGAATGATCTTGCGGCTGAAAAGCAGCCGGAGAAGGTGGATAGGAAGCATGTTGCTGATGTTGCTGCGAATGCGAAAGAGCATGTCGTTGCCTTTGGAAATCTGCGTTTATGGAACCAGAGGAACCCTGCCGCTGATGGTGCATATCCCCAGACCGCGATTGGTGGTGGTGTTGATTTGAAGATGATGAAGGAAGGGGTGTCATGTAATCTCCTAACGTCATTGGCGAAACAAAGTCCAGCGTAGGCTGCTGAGGTCGAATTTCTGTTGATGAGCCTGTAGATTGGGGAGTCAGTATCAAGGCACAAGAAATCTGGGATTGCAGGTAAAATAATCAGAGTCAACAAGCAATGCGACAGTGGGTGAAAATAGCAAGCTAAGTGTCGAAATACCACATCTACAACACCCAGCATGCCAGCTGAAGGAAACATAAGGTTGGCACCGGAAAATGATAATGAAAGTAAGGACCGGATCCGACCGCCCAGACCAAAAGGAAGCATTCAAAAGGAAGCGTTCAAAAGGGATGGTCGCGGAGTAGGATAAAGTAGATATCCCCAATGAACACTCGCGCTAGAAACAGCACCAGGTCTGCCAAAAGTGGAGGTCTAAGTGCTAACCAGAGAAGGCATCGAAGGTGAAGGCGCCAAATGTTGTAGGGTAGTCGACGAGATAGAGAACGCCCCTAGAAGCCGAGAACACTTACCAGGTGTGGGTAGACCGGAGAATTGCTGGTCCCCTGAGGCTCTCCCGCCTGCCCCCCCATTTTGCCTCTGGTTTTCAAGAGGTGGTAAGGTAGGTAGTACCGAAGGTGATTGCCCACTGATGAGCGCGATCTGAACAAACAACGCGTACAACATAATGAAAAACCAAGACCTCGTCAACAAACGCGAAAATAAAATCATAGTAGATTTCAAGCGAAACACACCTGCTGCTGGAAGATCTGGTTTTGTAGCTGCTGGAGCTGCTGCAGTTGCGACAACTTAATCTGCTGTTCAAGCAGCATCTGGGAGCTATAACCCGCATTGGTGCTAGAGTTTGCATTGGCAGGATTCGCGGACTGGGTTTGCGATGAAGAGGTGGAAGACGTCGCCGACACAACTTGCTGCTGCTGCACAATCGAGTTCTCGAGCCCCTGCATCTGCATGAGGTTGTTGATGAGGTTCATCGTAAGCTGTGAATTTGGGCTCTGGGGCAGCGCAGCGCCGGCGCGAGGTGCTGTGGTGTTGGACGAGCTCATGAACGGCGAGAAGGGTGTAGGCATCTGCTGGTCCCGGGGTATCATGAGGAGGTGGTAGTGAGGTCAAATGTACACTGTCCAGGGCGACCTACCGCCTGATCACGCGGCTGCAGGTTCATCGGATGATGCGGTCCGAATAGAGATCACGAAATTTCTCCGCAACTCGGAATCTATGTAGACAAGGTCACCGTAGGTAAAAGGACGACAGATGTCGAGCGGGGAATCCTAGCGCAGCTAGCAGCAGACCGTGATATTCCAAATACTCATCAAATAAGAATCTCGCCCAGAGATCATATGTCACCAACGCCAGTGGAATACTCTCAAGAATTTTCACCGATACTTCAAGTCTACTGTATGTACATAGATGTTATATGGAAAGAACAATCAACTAGATAGTCATGATCACGATCATAGCAATCTGCTTTTCGATCAGGAAATGTGTTTCAAGAATGAAAAATGCAAATATACCGCGATTTCCCGCCTTATACTTGTGTACAACAGCCAAGTCATTGACAGCTGTGCATCGCCCTAGCACGCCGGGCCACCCAAAATTTACAGCCAGTATGATTCTAAAAGAAAAGCGTTTCCTTTTTCGACCATCAAACCCCGTCAGCAGTACCACACCCATCCCCCCAATGACATTCAGAGATGAGTGGGTTCGGGGGTTTTCCGCGTAGATGGCTCTCGTTCCGTGTCCTAGCTGCCCTCAAACACTGGACATTTACTTCAAGACATGCTAATATAACAAGCCTCGCTCCTTCATGGCTTAAATGGCGCTGATCGGACAAGGAAAACGAAATTCCTGCAGTGCAAACTTCGACTCAGGGTACGACATCCACTTTCGGATGGGCAGGCCGAGACTCTGCTTACAGTTCACCTTCCATATATGCCGATTCTTTTACGCCAACATGCTTACAGCTCTGACGAGTCCCATTGGCATTCGAACCTTTCGGCATGATACTCCTCAGACCTCAACTTCGCTGGCTTTATATACACCACTACATAGTGCTTTACAATTTAAATTGGCGTACTTTCTGTAACTTACCGATTCCCTACCTCCAACTTCTCCAACCATGAAATTTTCCCTCTTCCAAGCCGCCAAAGACCAATTCACTCCCGTTCCCCCCGTCCTCCGCGCCGACCTCACAGGCCAAACCATCCTCGTCGTAGGCGCCAACATCGGCCTGGGCTTCGAGGCGGCCAAGCATTTCGCATCCATGAACCCCGGAAAACTCATCCTTGCATGTAGGAGTCAAGCGAAAGGCGACGCTGCTCTCGTCGGTGCGTTACAACAACTATTCACTAGATAACACTCGGAGCTGACCATAACTTACCAGAGATCCAAAAAGCAACCGGCTGCAAAACCGCCGAGATGTGGCTCCTCGATTTATCCAATCTCGCATCTGTGAAAGCCTTTGCGGAACGATTTTCCAGAGAGAGTGAGCGGCTGGACATCGCGGTTATGAACGCCGCCATTGCGCCACCACTTACGCCTACATTGACCAATGACGGCTGGGAGACGGCGTCAGTAGTTCATTGTTTTCGCTGTACCGTGACTGAGATTCATTATCTTTGAACCCACAGTTTCGAAACCAACTACCTATCCCAATCCCTCCTCTCCATCCTCCTCATCCCAAAAATGCTCGAAACAGCCGAAAAATACAACACTGGTACCCTCCCCCGTCTCGTGGTGGTGACCAGCGGGATGCATCACCAAGCAAAGCTGATGGCGCAGAAGGACGTTCTTGAGGCTCCTAGCCCATTGAAGGTGTTTGGGGGTGAAAACTCATATACGTACGTCGATTGTCAGACATAAACCTGTGGTGGCTCAAAAACCCCACCCACAACACAGGGACGCCACAGTCAGATACAGCGACACAAAACGTACGTCTCCCCACCTCATGTTCACAACTATATTCACCTCCTGCGCTAACCCCACCAGTCCTCAACGTCCTCTTCACCCGCGCCCTCTCTTCCCGTCTGTCCACTAAACCCTTCATCGGCCTAACCGTCTGCCCCGGCTTCTGTGTGTCTAACCTCCGCAGCGGCTGGACCGGTATCGGTATCGTCATCAACTTCGTGCTCGAGCTCCTTTTCGCGCGGACGACCGAGGCAGGGTCTCGGGAGCTCGTGTGGGCTGCCCTCGCTGGCGAGAAAGGTCACGAAGAAGAGCTCCGAGGGGCATATGTGGCGAACACCCAAATCGAGGAAGCCAGCGATTGGGTATTGAGTGAGGAAGGGAAGAGGGTGCAGAATCTGTTATGGGTACGTACATATTTCGCTTTTTTTTCCTATCGAGGGCTGACATAGGATACGCGTAGACGAACCTCATCGACGAACTAAGCAAGATAGATCCCAAAGTTGGCGCTATCGCTGACCGCTATTTTGATGCGCCACAATAATCAATAATTACCCGTTTTGTATCACACGTCCTCAATTATGGCGCCTCTAATTCTTGTTCCCCATATATCTCTCGCCGAAGAATCTCCTACATCCCCGAACTCCAAGTACTCCTTCAAGTTATTACGCTTCATACCTCCTTGGGGCAAGCTCGTCCGAGTCATACGGCGAACTATTTCAAAAGTCTGTTTCCAACCACAATATGTAAATACATGGGGACACCTGCTTTTAGATGTAATAGTTTTGCTTTTTTTTTGAGATTAGGGGACACAGCACGAGACATGTCCACTAGAATTTCCGCGCGCCGTTTCGAGGTCACCTCTGCTGATTTATTTCGTTCTACTATTTGTATCATTTCTCGTTTTTGCGTACATCACGCATTGACACGCGCTCGTCGTTCCTCAATATGAACCCTTCTATTGTTCCGCACCACTTTTCCATTACGAATGTACTGACAGTACTATGTACATTCTTGTTTCTCACAACTTTCTGGGCTTAGTGTAAATGGCACGTATCCGAGTCATAATGAAATTGGCGCCGTTGAGATTTGAGGAGACTTTGACAATTGCAGTAGAGCGAAACTACAGACACAATGTGTAGCCCATAAGGCATCTACAAGAGAGAGAATTGCTCATGAGAGGAGGAAGCGTCGTAAAAAGGAACGTTCCGATGAAATGCTGCTTTTGAGGAATGAGCGCTGAGCGCTGAGCGACGAAGATAGCGGTGCCGGTATAAACTCAAGACCTTGCATTAGATCCGGCTTTGAAGCAGATCATAATTATCGGAGAGTTATCTGTTTTATGTGATGTGCTGTCGGGATTGGTGGCATTTATATGTTGGGATCGACTGAATTTGACTGGCAAAATACTAGGTAAGGTATCCAAATCATTCACACACCGTCCTAATAGAACCCTCCACACGCTCGTCAGCTCGCGTGTCTGACACATTTTAGTCTGGTATCTAATGACCTGCATCTTGTATGAGTATCTTCCAACTTGAATGCGTTAGTTAGAGCCAGGGGTCTGAAAGTGCAAGATTATTTACTGCTCGGGAGAAGAGGATACTGATGTTGTTACAATAATACATTAGATTGATGAAGTGGAAGCGGCACCACACAGGTATAAAGCTACGTCGCTGAGACTGTAAGAGTCACACAATTCCTTCCAAGCACCACTGACCGAAATGCAATTTAAACAAATTTCCTCCCCCCGGCCGCCACACAGGATGAATCAGCGAGGCGCGGGAAGGCGGCACAGAAGCTAAGACCGCCTTGAGCATTGGCCGACCCCACAGCGAGCCCGCAATTCCACTTAAAATAAATAAGAACTAACCTTTTCCCAGCTATAAAAATTTGTAACGTCAATAGTAGACCTGGATAACAGGCATAGACAATGACTTGTTAAAGTCCTTCTGACTGTTTTTCTTCTGAGTAACAATTGACGCAACACACTATTTTACGAGCATTTTGAATCTTACATGAATTTTTGGTTTTAAACATAGGGATTTTCTGTAATTGTCCAGTTTTTCAGCCTCGAAAGGATATGCCAGAGTGCCCCCGCCCTGTATCATCAACAAACATGTAGTTTGATCTTAATTTCAAGCCAACAGGATTTTTTTCGCTCATACGATTTTGGGCTCAGCAGATATCTCCTCAAAATATCTTTCCGTTTTACTGTAATACGAGTTTTGGGTGAGCGGTGCCGCCCGACGTGTTGAGCATTCCGCTTTTGGCAAGGCGCGTCGCACAATAGCGGGAAGGTATTTGTAAGCCATCAAATCGGAGGATCCAAATCTGAGATATAACACGGAACTCAAGACTGTGTTGCTGCAAGCCCGAGCTCAAGCTAACTTCTTCCCATTTCTGTCGGCTCGCAACCAGGGTCCTGCGCTCTGCACACGCGGCCTACTGTATTAGGGATGCAGCATTTGAGCTATTTTTATCTGGCGAGGTCTTCGCCGCTCTTTTGGGGGTTTCCTTCCGGGAACATACGGTGGGCGCGCCTTGATAGTGATTTTCTGCTTCAATTACTGCCTCGCAGATTCCATGGGTTGGCTTATCAAAACCTTTGACATCATAAATGTATACGACTGAATTTACAGAACATTCTGGGTTGATGCAGCCGACTGATAGTAAAGATAAATTCTGGAACGGGACCTTTGAAACAGCCTCCCGAAATGGAAACTTGTCAAAAGAAGCAAATGTCATTATCATCGGAAAGAGCTGCAAGTCAACTCAGCTCAGCTCGCAGCAACACTACTGCCGACATGTCAAAGAACTTTGGGCGGTCCGTTGCTATCAGCAAGTCCCGGGTGTCTCGTACTAGTAGCCGGATGGGCCAGCCGCCGACACAGTGCTTGACAATTTAAATTGGCGTACTTTCTGTGACTTACCTAGTATACTCCCTCCAACTCCTCCAACCATGAAATTTTCCTTCTTCCAAGTCGTCAAAGACCAATTCACCCCCGTTCCCCCCGTCCTTCGCGCCGACCTCACAGGCCAAACCATCCTCGTCGTAGGCGCCAACATCGGCCTAGGCTTCGAGGCGGCTAAGCATTTCGCATCCATGAACCCCGGAAAACTCATCCTTGCATGTCGGAGTCAAGCGAAGGGCGACGCTGCTCTCGTTGGTGCGTTACAACGACCATTCACTAGATAAGACTCGGAGCTGGCCATAACTGTTACTTGCCAGAGATCCAAAAAGCGACCGGCTGCAAAACCGCCGAGGTGTGGCTCCTCGACCTATCCAATCTCACATCTGTAAAAGCCTTTGCGGAACGATTTTCCAGAGAAAGTGAGCGGCTGGACATTGCGGTTATGAACGCCGCCATTGCGCCGCTACTTACGCCTACATTAACCAATGACGGTTGGGAGACGGCGTCAGTAGTTCACCGTCATCTCCGTTGTACCGTGACTGAGATTCATTATCATTCACATATATCCATAAACCCACAGATTCGAAACCAACTGCCTATCCCAATCCCTCCTCTCCATCCTCCTCATCCCAAAAATGCTCGAAACGGCGGAAAAATACAACACTGATACCCTCCCCCGTCTCGTGGTGGTGACTAGTGGGATACACCACCAGGCGAAGCTGATGGCGCAGAAGGAAGTTCTTGAGGCTTCTAGCCCATTGAGGGTGTTTGGGGGTGAAAATTCATATACGTATGTCGATTGTCAGACATAAACCTATGGTGGCTCAAATACTCTGCCCACAACACAGGGACGCCACAGTGAGATATAGCGACACGAAACGTACGTCTCCCCATCTCATGTTTACAACTATACTCACCTCCTGCGCTAGTCCTCAACATCCTCTTCACCCGCGCCCTCTCTTCTCGTCTGTCCACTAAACCCTTCATTGGCCTAACCGTCTGCCCCGGCTTCTGTGTGTCAAACCTCCGCAGCGGCTGGACTGGTGTCCGCGTCGTCGTCAACTTCGTGCTCGAGCTCCTTCTCGCACGGACGACTGAGGCAGGGTCCCGGCAGCTCGTGTGGGCTGCCCTCGCTGGCGAGAAAGGTCACGAAGAAGAGCTCCGAGGGGCGTATGTGGCGAACACCCGAATCGAGGAAGCCAGCGATTGGGTATTGAGTGAGGAAGGGAAGAGGGTGCAGGATCTGTTATGGGTACGTACATCTTTCGTATTTTTATTTTCCTATTGTGTGCTGACATAGGATACTCACAGACGAACCTCATCGACGAACTAAGCAAGATAGATCCCAAAGTTGGCGCTATCGCTAACCGCTATCTTGATGCGCCACACTAATCAATAATTACCCGTTTTGAATCACACATACTCAATAGCGCCTCGTGATTCTTCTTGTTCCCCATATATTTCCCGCCGAAGAATCTCCTACATCCCCGAACTCCAAGTACTCCTTCAAGTTACTACCTTTTCTGCCTCCTTAGGGTAAGCTTGTCCGAGTCATACGGCAACTACTTCAAAAAAGTTAGTTTCAAACCACAAGATATAAATACATGGGACACTTGCTTTTAGATGTAATAGTTTTACCTTTTTTTGAGATAAGGAGAGAAAACACAGCACGAGGCATGTCACCGGTCACCTCTGCTGATCATTTCATTCTACTATTTGTATCATTTCTCGTTTTTGCGTACGTCACGCATTGACATGCGTTCATCGTTCCTCAATATGAACCTTTCTATTGTTCCGCACCTCTTTTCCACCACGGATGTACTGACAGTACTCTTTGTACATTCTTGTTTCTCACAACTTTCTGGGCTTAGTGTAAATGGCACGTATCCGAGTCATGATGGATTGGGCGCCGTTGAGATTTGAGGAGACTTTGACAATTGCGGTAGAGCGAAACTGCAGATACAAGATGTAGCTCATAAGTCATCTACAAGAGAGAGAACTGATCATGATAACTAGACAGGTAACCGACCATCCACGAGCATGACTCGATGAGGAGTAACCCTCGTAAAAGGGAACATTCAGATGAAATACTGTTTTTGAGGAACAAGCGGTGAAGATAGCGGTAACGGTATAAACTCAAGTCCTAGCGCTTGATCTGGCTTTGAAGCAGACCCTAATTATCCGAGAGGCGTTTGCTTGATGTGATGTGCTGTTGGGATTGTTGGCATTTATCTGTTGGGATCGACCGAATTTGAGTGGCAAAGCGGGAGCATATAGGTAAGTATCTAAATCATTCACACATCGTCCTAATAGAACCCCCCACACGCTTGTCAGCTCGCGTGTTTGACACATTTTAGTCTGGTATCCAATGACCTGCATCTGGTATGAGTATCTTCCAACTTGAATGCGTTAGTTAGAGCCAGCGGGTCTGAATGTGCACAATCATTTACTGCTCGGGAGAAGAGCCTACTAAGATGCTGATGTTGTTACAATAATACATTAGATTGATGAAGTGGAAGCAGTGCGTGGTTTAGAACATGGAACCTCGCACACACCATCCAGAGATCCATCCGGAAGAAATGTAGGTCGGGAGCTTATCGTCCACCACACAGGTACAAAGCTACGTCGCTGAGACTGTGTAAGAGCCGCACATTTCCCTCCAAGCACCACTGACCGACATGCAATTTAAACAAATTTCCGCCTTCCTGATTGCTATAAGTTAGTCCTTCATGGTTTCCTCCTTGATCATTATTCATATCATCTTTTCAGTGGCCGCTGTCGTCGTTGCATCACCCCTTCCAGACGCAGGAGGGCTTGCGAATAGAGAAGCTATTGTGAGTGCCTCAACTGCTACTTGCGAACTTAGGACTAAAGCAAAGTATAATCTGACAGGCTCCGCCTCCATGCTGGCGAGAGATCGAGTCTTTTGCCCCTGACAGCGTAACGCACTGTTAGGTGACCCACCTGCAACATGGGACTCCACATGGTACTTTACACAAGGGAGACTGATAAGAATATCTGCCTCGGTGGAAATGACGCTGCCAGCAGTGATAAGACAGACAACTTCTGCAAGGGGTTATCTTCAATTGCAGTAAAAGGTCACTGATATGTAAACTGAATTAAGTTTTGACTTAGAACTCGAGTCTGAAAGTATCTTCCATGAATTTGAGAAGTACAATGGCTCAAGACAGGGGTATACTACGCGACGCGACGCGTCACATTGACACCACTTTCACGTGATACATCAAGTCCTCTCATAAATCTGATAGCCCTGCCCGTTAAGAACTACGATAGTAACTGCTATATAAACCAACGGGCCAGACAGTAGAGAGAACTGAAGCCTGATTAATGAAAACCAACAACCGAATTTGATTCAAGCCGTAGGAGGTGCAGTTTATTATCAGC
>Ga0247741_1002299_pt1 | contig 10659 bp, 12 predicted proteins | sample UWRJL213509R2_FD_180945 | JGI IMG/M metagenome (GOLD analysis project Ga0247741, IMG submission 180945) | Plant litter microbial communities from Arlington Agricultural Research Station in Wisconsin, United States - UWRJ-L213-509R-2 | ecosystem: Environmental > Terrestrial > Plant litter >...
ATGCCAATGCAAAGTTATGCAACAGCCGACTAGTCAGGCTGGTCATGCATAGGTCATGGGCATCATGCCATACAAGGCCGAATGAAACTCTTTAAAAGAGTTTAAAATTGGGGAATAGAAGGGAGGGGTGAATGGTCTCTCAAAGCCGACATGTCAGGCAATGAGCAACACCAATGGCGACAAGTCAGCCGTTGGTTGAGGAGCGACATGTCAGCTCCTCACATTTCCCTGGGTAGATGTGTGTCAATTCGAACGAGGACATGCTTACCATTCTATGAAGGTGGCCTGCCTGAAACACGTCGATGGTGGTGGTGGTGGTGCTAGAGTAGAGGCTACACTGAGTAACGTTCAACAAAGTTTCTCACACGTGACTTAACGCGTCGTGTAACCACTGACCTTGAGCACGAAGTAAGAGTCAGGTTATTAGAGAGTAAACATCGAGAAATTAGTTAGGTATTTACAGGTAGGAAGATAGGTAAACCGTCTTGGAATCTCACGTCACTTCATTGAAGAACACAATACATTTTTCTTGCATTACATTTACGCTGCGAGTACCACCATTCCTTTTAATCAACTGCGCAGCACTTATGGCTCGCTAGCTACACCTCCCATTGAACGTGACACGCAGCGGTGAATCATGCGGCCCCATCGAATGCGAAACGCGAACGAGAGAGGCGGCCGTCCATCTTCTGTTCCCATCGAACGCGAAATGCGAACGAGAGAGGTCATGGTAAGCCCTCCTCTCCCATCGAATGCGAAACGCGAACGAGAAAGGCGGCGGTCGATCTTCTGCTCCCATCGAACGCGAAACGCGAACGAGAGAGGCGGCGGTCGATCTTCTGCTCCCATCGAATGCAGAACGCGAACGAGAGACGGCGGTTGGTCTTCTCTCATCGAACGCGAAACGCGACCGAGAGAGGTGAGAGAGGTGCTGGTAGACTCCCCCCTACCACCGAACGCGAAACGCGAACGTGAGAGGTGCTGGTGGACTCTCCACTCTTATCGAATGCCAAGTCCAAACGAGAGGGGGCTGGTGGATGCTCCGCTCGGAGGCTCCTAGATAGGCGAGACATGGGTCGGGAATATAATTCTTCCAGGCGAGATCAGCAGGTATCAGGTCGATGTCAGTACCTGCTTGAGGTAAGGTGAAGCCATGTCGTGCAGTGGGCAGGGCCATTATATTGGCCAACGATGTCGCTGTCGAATGACGAGGATGGAGTTGCGGGGATTCCTGCCATGGCATCATAGGAGAAGGACTTGAAGGAGTTGAATATCGGTATGGGGCGAGAGGCGGGGAAGGCGTTTGAACACCAACATCGTGTTGATTGTCGGCCGCCCATGACAGTGGTGGAGACCTGTCAACAGTGGCAGTGGACGCCGGCGCTCGTTGTTCTTGCTCGTGAGGAGAGAGGCAGCGGTGGATCCTCTGTCTCATCGAGCGCGAGAGGTGCTGGTGGACCTTCCCCTTCCGTGGAACGCGAAATGCGAACGAGAGAAGAGGGTTGGCGAGGCCTCCACTCCCATCGAACGCGAAACGCGAATGAGGGGTGTGGTGCCCCAACTTCCGCCTGACCTCATGCTCGCCCTCCTCGCATCAGCCACCATCTCCGTTCAGAGAGCGCTCCAAAGCCCGTTATATTGTGGGGCCGTGCTACGTTCGTCTTGTTGGGTGCCGATCCTGGTCTTGAGGCGACGCTGAGGAAGGGCAGGGGGTTGGAAACCACCTGCTGACTTGCGCAGGTGATGACCCAGTCTTACATCCCAGTAATACGGGACGGAGGCGCTGGCGACTTGGCTTCGCGATCAGAGATGTAGCGGCAACGAAGAACCACCCCAAACCTCAGGTAGAGGCGGGGGTGTTGGTGGCTCATTCGGCCAACTGTACGGACCTACAACGTGTATTCTAAGTTAGTAGCATTCGTTATAGGCCATAATATCAGATACGTACATTTTTCGGGCCCTAGGAATCACAAACGAGACGAGTTGGATGGTGGAGGGTAGTGGTGGGAGGTGAGAACAGGTCGAACGATTGTTCATCGCGTGGTGTGGCTGAGCCGGATTCGTCGGTCCGGCTTAACCGAGATGCCCGAACGCTGTTTAGAACGTCGTTGAAGGTCATCGAGGGCTCACCTTCATATATTTGAATTCGAGAGAGGTGCCACAGGTAATTTAAATGTCATTTATTACTGACACTTGCGTTAGCTAGCAATATGTAAAGTGTATAAGAGAATCATAGAGTCAACTCGGATATCACTACGAAACCTGCGTTGAAACCCAGGAAACTGTATTCCCTTCGACAAGTTCAATGCCTCAACCAAATAACTATCCAACAGTCTACTTAAATGTAATTAAACTCGTTTCATGTCGCCATATCTCAGACAATTATCGATCGAGCGCGTTGACAGGACGTGCTCATTAGGACGTCGCATCCCGTTATCACCATGAGTAACAAGCAGTTCTATAGAGGCTCACCCAGCGGTATTAAAAACCGAAAATTTTGCTAATAAAATCTCCTACATAATTAAGTGACTTCTGCATACCTGAATTTGTTATCGGAAGGTGGTATGTTGCTCTACTGGACGTTACAGACGTTGACGAAAGATACCGGTCTCTCCGGGCCGACTGTGGGAACCTCGATCAACAGTGACAACATGTGCTTCGTCGCTGTTGATCTTGCTGTTCTACCACCTCGTTCACCTCCCGCTTCAACGCCGGCGTTGCTCAAAACATCAAGAAAGTAAGTAATTATTTTTTATTTCTTCACAGTGCTACTAATATGATCTATTGGGTGGAGGTACACTCGCTTGCGCACGTCGGCAAATGACGAGCTGCCAGCACCGTCCCACCTCACCATGTCGGTAGGTGATTTTCGATGGTCGCAGGTGGTCCTAGGCAGCGAAAAAAAGGTGCCGCATTCTTCCCTCTCGGAGACATGGGAGCAGCTGACTTCTTTCCCATCACAGCTCCGCCACCGCGTCAAGGTCAGTCATAACCACCATCGTACCCACCAAGAAGACCGTAACACGAATCGACACATCCCAGCCCCACAATCGCGTCAAGACTGCGCACAACCGCTGTCAGTAGCAAGCAAGACGAACTCAGCACAACAATGACAACGACACGACACGTCCGAACGCCACAGCTCAGAGCCTTCGTAGGAGGGGGTGGGTTGTAACGTGTGGGCGAGCCTGATGTTGGCACCTTGCGTTTGCTCCTCGCGATCGATGAGAATGCCGGAGGCTTGTCCTCCGTTCCCATCTCGTGTTCGATGCAGGACCGCCTCTCGTTCATGTTTAGGGTTCGTCGGACCTACCTGGGTTTGATACAACTGTGGTTGGTTTAGGTACGCAAATGACGTTGGAGGCATTGAAGAGGTGCATCGATGAGCCATTAGCTAGGAGATCGAGAGCGAGTGTCGGTGCTGTCGACGCGATGGTATTCCACTTGTCGGGTAGCGTCTTGTCTAATATGAAAGAATTACCGTGTTGTACAGAAGTTGTATCTAATATAATAAATTTATCCTCTGCCCACTTTATCCCGCGTAAGTCATGTCAGTTCATCAAACCGTTGTCTAATCACGACGCGTCGTTAATTTGGAACGTGCCAGTCACGTGCTTCAGAGACGATCAACAAAAGCTCGTTGGCGCTTGCCACTCACCTCTAACTGACTTTTATCTAGCGCGAACACCACCAATCGGGGGGCCCTCAAGACATTTCCGATGCTCTCTGGATACGCCAGCTGACTTGTCGCTGGTAGATTGGGCTGACTTGTCGCCCGGTCTTATAAGAACTGACATGTCATTCTTGTGAACCCTCCGTATCGTCACCGGAAACCCCTTACCGCCACAAACGCCACGTCGATTCGACAAAGCGGTCTCGTTGGTCATGCCTGGACATACCTCATGGCCTGTTCATCCTTTGCCCATTTTCTCAAGCCTCAAGTATGTCCTCTTCGTATATTCTACATTACAATCCTAACTGTCTTTTCCAATAGTTGGTGAAGAAACCTACCTGCCATTCAGTGATAGTATTGCATAGTGCAACTGTCGGTAGGTGTCTCATCACTCAATCTCTTGTGCTCTAGTCTAATCGGAATTATTGTACCAGATTCTCTCTAGCGCTCTACTGGTCGCAACCGCCGTGTACTTCGCATACAGCCGATATTGCTGAAGATATTCGGCCATCTCATATGCGGCTGCAGTGCCTGTTTTCTGATAGGTTTCCATGTACCCACTGTTTGGACGGCCCATGTAAGTCGCACATTACATATTTAGTATTTGGCTGTCTAAATCGGGTTCATAGATTGCTTATTTTTATCTGGTTGCGTCAAAGCGCACACAACCGGCGGCTTAGATGTCGATTTGTTCGGCGGGTATCCTAAAAGACGATTGTTGTGGATGGCCGAGTAAGTCGTGTTTCACATTCTGTATTCGACCTGGTGTCGTCTGAGTTTGACTCGTCTCTGGAATGATTTCTGTATGCTCACCAATTTTTTGTTTTGCTAGCATCTTTCAAACCATGGGTTTGAACAAGGCCGTAAAGTCGAAAATAACTCTTGCACCTCAGACGACGCTGTGCAAGCAAATCCTGGTATCGTGAGTTGAAGTTTTATATTGTGGAGCGGTTGCTAATCCACATTCAGATTGAATGGCCGCTGATCAAGTTGCATGGTCAAGTTGCCGCCTGGCTATCCCTGTCACCGGATGGGAATTTCCAGCGAACCGTCTCCGATGCTCAAGCCAAATAAACAAGATTTTAGTATTTGAACACTCGGGTTCGTACAACCCAGGTGTTTGTCCTGTCTGAATCCCTTCGCTTACCATGGCCCAAAGAAAACGAAAAGCCGTCAGCCCACCACCAAATAATGAACGAACGGTCAGTTTTTTTTGCCTTCGAGAATATAGGCAATGCTTGAACTTCCTTTAGGTTCGACGTTCAACCCGTCTCGCTGGAACGTTAGTCTCCTCTCTTGTGCAAGTAGATAGTCATTAGGTTGAGGCTGACTTGTCGCCTCTGACGCCGGTGCTGACATGTCGCACCGTGCTCAAATGATGATACGAGCTGACTTGTCACTCGTTCATCGACCTTATCACTATTTCCGGCATTGTCGCAATTTTCTATCAGTCATTTATTATCTTTGCTAACACAGGTTTCTTTAGAGGAACACCGTCAGATGCTGTCCCCGCTGTCCATGCAGGAAACAGGAGAGAAGTGTTGGAAGGGTACGTGTTTTTATCAAGGCTTACTTCTACACTTATTAAGTTATATTCTGTTAGCCCACGTCAAGTTGTCGCCGAGGATTCAGAAGCTAATGGGGAGTCATTGAATCTACAGTATGTCCTTACTTCTCTCGAATCGGCTCCTGCTTTATACTTTGTTACTTTAGGCGGCCAAGGCCTCAAAGGCGTATTCCTGTCTCTCGTGATTTGACTCCCGAGACTGAGTTAACTCAGTCAATGGCTCGCAACCGCAGACGCGTGGAGGACAGGATGGAGCGTGAATCTAGACGTGTTAGAGGAGTGTTGCCAGAGAGTTCAATGGGAGCTAGCCGTGAAATGCATCCGGCGAGAGCCAGAGGCAATGCAGCACTGCATGCAAACCTCTTAGTTTCCTCGGCTGCGAGTGCAGTGCCTCTGTCTCCACTCCCATTGTCCCACAGCCCAGAGTCTGAGGGGGAGGGAATGGACGAGGAAGTAGAAGGGATAGGGAATGTTGGGCCGGAGGAGGAGGAGGAGGAGGAGGAGGAGGAGGAGGAGAATGAGGTGGAAGATGAGAACAATCTAAACACCCCCATGCTCGATGACGACGCAACGGAGGCGATTTCTCTGGAACCTCTTCCGGAATTGCGGGGTCTCCCATTTACCCTAACACAACCACCACCTCTCCGTGCAGCAGACGAGCGGGATTATCCACAGTTGCATCAAGACTTCCAGATCACACTTGCTATGGACTTCGAACAGAGTGGGAGTCCTGATCGTGATGATTACAAGGACGACTCTAGCGCTCTAGGTGATCCCAACAAACCTAATGATGGATCCGACCCGACAGAGGATGACGCTGGCGTTCCAGATGATTCCAACACACCCGAGGATGGGTCTGACCCAACGGATAACAGTGACAATGAGAATCATCCTTACAAAGGCGATCCATTCGATCCAACTGGTCCATTCAATGGCACTGGCCCATTCGACTACTGTTACCACAAGAACTGGAGCCGTTATCAGGGTGTGGCTCCACAGCCAGGCCGTCAGACTGCGGTTGACCGGTTAACGCGCTACAAACACATGCATAGCGAGAAATGGTTGCCCATTCCGAGTGGGAAACGTGCCCCGCGTATCAACAGCTATCAGGAGGAGGAGGCTGCAGAGATCGAGGCGAAGATTATCATGGAGGAAAGTGGCCCAAGTGAATCGGACTACTCTGCAACGGAAAAGGCGCAGCATGGATGTGTCCTCAAGGAAGCAGGTGGTGGTGGTGGTGGTGGTGATGGTGACGAGGACTCCGATTCCAATGATGAGGACTCCAATCCCAGCAACAGCGAGACCTCTGCGACCTTGCCTCAAACACACATTCGGGACAAAGGCAAGGCGCCAGAATCTAAGCCAGTCGACAAGGGCAAGGCGAAAGCATGTGAGCCTGTTGGTGAGGGGGTGGTGGATGTGGGGGGGCGGCCGTCGAACGAAGAGGAAGCTGAGGTGGAGGAATTGGCGGCTTATATTCAACAAGCTGCATCGCACATTGGCAGAACTCATAGCAGGTCATTCGAGTCGGTCATCAAGCGCATTGGGCTTAAGCTTCCTGGTATGGGTCGGTCCTCAACAGTTTGGAATCTATATCAAACCAAGAAAGCCTCAGACGGTGTTCCTGTTATAAAAGGTGCATAATTTCTGAGCTTGAGACCAATATATAGATCACTGACTTCTTAAATTAGCGGAGGATGCCACATGGCAAGCAGCGGTCGCAATAGACTATAAGTCTGTGTCCAAGGAGGAGAAGATTAAGCTCCGTAGTGCTTTGTTGAAGGAGCTCTCAGAAATGATGGATGATGTTGAGAAGGCACAGTCTCCTGTCCTCCGTGCGCGGCAGATCGAACGATACCTGATTCGGATGGTCCGTATATTTACTTCGTCTGATGAACAATGGCCTGACTCTTTGACTGTCAGTGTTCCAACCTGTCTCTGATGGGTGAAGACTTTCACGTTGTATGTGCACTACTGTATAGTGGCTCTGATGAAGCGGCAAGAGCAAAGACTTCTGTTGTCACCGTCGACCCATATATTCTCAAGGCAATCCAGTTTGCTCACGTCGACGTAGACAGTGTAATAGGTAGAGGGAATGATGTTGTTCGGTAAGTTCTAGCTGCTCTAGATTGTGTATTGTTCTCTAACTTGTTTGATAGTGCACTACGGGCGCGAGACATACTCAAAACTGCTAGTGATACTGATAGCCAGGTCGACAAACTCAACAACGAGGCTGCCGCTCCTCTTCTTCTAGCCAGGAGCCGCAAACAGCTTGCCGACGCTCTTCTGATACAAAAATCGAGCGCTCGTGCTCAGCACCTTGCAGATCTGGCGCTTGTTGTGCCGGGGTGTACTGTCATTTCCCTAGCGGAGATTTGTACTCGGATTCGAAAGACAGGGGACCCGAAGGCAACTCCTCGAACAGTTGTCAGTTCAACATTGACTGCTGCCGTCAGTGAGTACAGACACATATTTCTACGTCACAACAACTAATCCTTGTACATGTAGATGTCCACAGGGCACTTGATGAGAGGCCAAGAGGCCAGTTTCCATGGTCAACATGCCCCGAAGTTGCAATCAAATATCAGTGGAGATTGTGCGGGTGGCCAGAAGGTGTACGCCCACTGCCTGGACCCGAATTTAACTCGCAAAAGTTTCCCTCGCGGAACTGGAGGGCGCTGGAGCGAGCAATGCAAGCTGACACCCTGACGATGGAGAAATGGGGACCAGGTACGTTGTATTATGTTTTTTGTTTGTTTGTCGTCTCACTTCTTTTATAGATGAGCAGAACTACCAGTCAAGTTCAGTAATCTTCGGGACTATTCCTCTGATTGTGGACAGCTCAGGCAAGGTGCTGCTGCATGTATACGATGTGCGAAAGGACCTCCAGCCGGATATCATCCATATGGATGTGGAGAGCCTTGATGCTGCCAATGACTCCAAGGATTCCACTTCCAATCTTGCGTCCTCTCATAATCCGGCAGCCAAGCCATCTCGCGTTGAATTGAGAAAAGCATCTGTACCATACAAGATTGTTGAGGACACCATCGAGAACACCAACAATCAGCAACAAGTCTTGTACCGCATGCCAGCTCACACCCCCGAAATCACACTGGTGAACCCTTCAGGGCAGCCGGAGAATGAGGACATGGATGAGGGGGAAGAGGAAGAGGAGGTACTTTTTACGAATAATGGGTTTACTGAGGAGGAGGAGGACTTTTATAATCCGAGGCGTCGCCCAACTCTTGAGCATGATGGATATCGATATCGTGCTCGCTCTGACAGGGCTCAGGTCCCTGTAGAGAGAGCTACCACCACCTTGAAGCCTCATCCACGAGTTTCAGCACATCCGCGTTCAGTTCCATCCAATCTTTTCTACAAGACTACCAGTGGTCCTCCCTCCCGATCTCAGGCATCTCATCCAAATGCTCTTCGGGCTGTGTATGGTCGTCAACCTATCAAACGCACACTCCCTCGTAGAGACATTTGCTCTCAGCAAACATCGCATCCACCTGGTCCAGTGCGCACTCGTGTGCGTGAGGGGCAAGAGATGGCCTCTCGTCTATGGGGTGTAATACAGGATCCTGCTCGTCCTCGTCCTCGGGAGGCTCTCCCTGGTGGACAATCCTCTCGTACACCAAACATTGAGACAGATGTTTCACACTCTGGCTTCTACAATGCAGTTGCTGGCCCCAGTCGATTGGGCAATGAGATGATGGATTGGGTTCCAAAAGCTGAGCGATGTGATGTTAGCAAGAAGCAGAGGCGTTACTAGGTCAGTTCTATACTCCCAGATCCAATCATTTTGAGGACTCTTTTTTGTGGATCTATTCCTGCTATTGCCTATCTCCTTCGTATTTATTCACAATGTCTCCTACTCGTCAGATATTTATTGGCTGCACTTTTGTAGTCACACCTCAACTCATATTTATTGTGACACTTACTTCCTTATTTATTTTACTCTGAGTATACCTCCAACATTCATTACTAGTGCTTTCCTATCATCTGCTCATGTTACTAACCACAACTGTCATTACTCTTATTTACCTACAATTCAGTAGCTCCTCACTCCCTATATACTCTCCTTTTTCCCAGCCAATCATAAGCATATTGTTTTGCACTCTTTACCATTTTATGGGACAAGTAGACTATGTTACTGGGCCAGTAAACTATGTTACAGGACAAGTAAACTATGTTACGGGACAGGTAAACTATGTTACGGGACAAGTAAACTATGTTACGGAGCAAGTAAACTATGTTACGGAGCAAGTAAACTATGTTATGGGACCACTGAATGATGTTATGGGGCAATTAAACTATGTTACAGGGTGAGTAAACTATGTTACAGGGTGAGTAAACTATGTTACGGGACCACCGAACTATGTTATGGGGCAAGTAAACTATGTTATGGGGCATCTGAACTATGTTACAGGACAAGTAGACTATGTTATGGAGCCAGTAAACTATGTTACAGGACAAGTAAACTATGTTACGGGACAAGTAAACTATGTTACGGGACAAGTAAACTATGTTACGGGACAAGTAAACTATGTTACGGGACCACCAAACTATGTTATGGGGCAAGTAAACTATGTTACGGGGCATCTGAACTATGTTATGGGGCAAGTAAACTATGTTACGGGACAAGTAAACTATGTTACGGGACAAGTAAACTATGTTATGGGACCAGGAAACTATGTTACAGGACAAGTAAACTATGTTATGGGACCAGGAAACTATGTTACAGGACAAGTAAACTATGTTAGGGGACCACTGAACTATGTTATGGGGCAAGTAAACTATGTTACGGGACCAGTAAACTATGTTACAGGACCAGTAAACTATGTTACGGGACCACTGAACTATGTTATGGGACCAGCAAACTATGTTACAGGACCACTGAACTATGTTACGGGGCAAGTAAACTATGTTACGGGGCAAGTAAACTATGTTACGGGACCACCAAACTATGTTATGGGGCAAGTAAACTATGTTACGGGACCACCAAACTATGTTATGGGGCAAGTAAACTATGTTATGGGGCAAGTAAACTATGTTACGGGACCAGTAAACTATGTTACAGGACCAGTAAACTATGTTACGGGACCACCGAACTATGTTATGGGACCAGTAAACTATGTTACAGGACCACCGAACTATGTTACGGGACCAGTAAACTATGTTACGGGGCAAGTAAACTATGTTACAGGATCAGTAAACTATGTTACAGGACCACCAAACTATGTTACAGGACAAGTAAACTATGTTACAGGACCACCAAACTATGTTATGGGGCAAGTAAACTATGTTATGGGGCCAGTAAACTATGTTACAGGATAATGTGATCAAAAATCAATCAGTTATACTAAGGGGGTGGTAGAAGGAAAATAACATATAAATGGTTACAGATGAGCAGGGG
>Ga0247741_1002300_pt1 | contig 10654 bp, 8 predicted proteins | sample UWRJL213509R2_FD_180945 | JGI IMG/M metagenome (GOLD analysis project Ga0247741, IMG submission 180945) | Plant litter microbial communities from Arlington Agricultural Research Station in Wisconsin, United States - UWRJ-L213-509R-2 | ecosystem: Environmental > Terrestrial > Plant litter >...
CGCGCGTAGCGCACCGCCGCGATCTTGCCCTCGGTCCCGCGCGCACCGAAGCCGGGCGCCACGAGGATGCCGTCGTACTGCGCGAGGCTCGCCGTGCCGGTCTTCTCGAGCTCCTCGCTATCGATGTGCACGATCTCGACCTTGCACTCGTTCGCGATACCGCCGTGGAGCAGCGCCTCGTTGAGGCTCTTGTACGCCTCGACGAGCGAGACGTACTTGCCGATGAAGCCGATCGTGACCTTCCGCTTTGGCTCGGTCACGCGGCGCACGACCTCTTCCCACGCCGACAGCCGCGACGCGCGCGACCAGATGTTCAACAGACCGGCGAGCTTCTGATCGAGGCCCTGCTCGCAGAGCATCACGGGCAGGCGGTACACGGTGTCGACGTCGATCGACTGGAACACCGCGTCGCCCGCGACGGAGCAGAACATCGCCATCTTCTTCAGCGTGGCTTCGTCGAGCTTCTGCTCGCAGCGCACGACGAGCACGTCGCACTGGATGCCGATCTCGCGCAGCTTCTGCACCGAGTGCTGCGTGGGCTTGGTCTTGAACTCGCCGGCCGCGCGGATGTGCGGCACGAGCGTGAGGTGCACGCTGACCGAGTTCTGCGTGCCGAGCTCCACGCGCAGCTGGCGCACCGCCTCGAGGAACGGCAGCGATTCGATATCGCCCACGGTGCCGCCGACCTCGACGACGAGGACATCGAGGCCCTCGGCGCAGCGGAGGATGCGCTGCTTGATCTCGTCGGTGATGTGCGGGATCACCTGCACCGTCGAGCCGAGGTACTCGCCGCGGCGCTCCTTGCCGATCACCGACGAGTACACCTGGCCCGTGGTGATGTTGTTGAGCCGCGACATCTTGCTCGAGACGAAGCGCTCGTAGTGACCGAGATCGAGATCCGTCTCCGCGCCGTCGTCGGTGACGAACACCTCGCCGTGCTGCGTGGGGTTCATCGTGCCCGGATCCACGTTGATGTACGGATCGAGCTTCATGTTCGCGACCTTCAGGCCGCGGTTCTCCATCAGCGCGCCGATCGACGCCGAGACCATGCCCTTCCCCAGCGACGACACCACACCACCCGTGACGAAGACGAACTTGGTCTGTTGCGCCATGAAGGGTGCGTTCTACCGACCTCGCGCCATAAGCGCAATGGGCGGATCGTCGACGATAAGTAGTGACGATCTGTCGCGTTTTCAGCTGTTGTACAAATCCCGCCGCGGCGTATGTTCGTAGATCCCCGCTGCCGAAAACCGTGGCGCTCAGCGTCCGATTTCGCAGGCGATGTACTCGCCGAGCCGGATGCGCTCCGCGTCGCTCGGCACCGGATCGTGGCCGTCCTCCGGCATGAGCCGGTTCTTCGCTTTCGGTCCGAACGCCGCCTGCTGATCGATCCGGCTCGTGTTCTCGCGCACGCCGCTGCGCGTATCGAAGTCGATCGTCACGGGCGCGCCCTGGCGATCGGCGCCCGTCTTCGCCTGCGCGTGGCAGTCGGTGCAGTACATCGCGAAGAAGCCCTGCCCGAAGCTCGCGTACGTCGGCGGATCCGTCGTCGGGCACGTTGCCCCCGTGTCCTTGCCGACTTCCTCGCTCCCACAGGCCGCGAGCGCGACGAGTACGAGCCAGCGCTTCACGAGAGCTGCCGGCGCCAGCCCGAGATCTCGGTCGACGCCGGCGCCGCCGGAACACCCGCGCTCGCGCCGTTGCTCGTTCCACTCTTCGAGGAAGCGCTCTTCGGCGCCTGCAGCGTGTCGAGGGCGGCCGCGATGATCGCGGCGGTGAGCTCGGCGCCTTCCGCCCGCGGAGCGAGCTCCTTCGCGTTGCGACCGATGAAGCCCGTGTCGTACTCGCCGGCGATGAACTTCTCGTGGCGGAAGCAGCGGCGGTGGAACGCGAGGTTCGTCTCGATGCCACGCACCGCATACTCGTCGAGCGCCCGGCGCATGCGCGCGACGGCGCTCTCGCGATCCTCGCCCCACACGACGAGCTTCGAGATCATCGGATCGTAGTGCACGGGGATCTCGGCGCCCTCGTAGCAGCCGCTGTCGTTGCGGACATACGGGCCATCGGGCACGCGCATGTGGGTGATCTTTCCCGGCGACGGCAAGAACTTCACCGGATCCTCGGCGTAGATGCGGCACTCCACCGCGTGACCGCGGCGCCGCGCATCGAGCTCGGTCTGCGTCATCGGCAGCTTGCCGCCTTCCGCGATCTCGAGCTGCCACGCGACGAGGTCCACGCCGTAGATCATCTCGGTCACCGGGTGCTCGACCTGGAGCCGGGTGTTCATCTCGAGGAAGTAGAAGCTGCCGTCCGCGCTGAGCAAGAACTCGCACGTGCCGGCGCCCACGTAGGCGACGGCCTTGGCCGCCGCGACCGCCGCCGCGCCCATCCGCGCGCGCAGCTCCGCGCTGACCACGGGCGACGGCGCCTCTTCGATCACCTTCTGGTGACGGCGCTGGATCGAGCAGTCGCGCTCGCCGAGGTGAACGAGGTTGCCGTGCGTGTCGCCGAAGACCTGGATCTCGATGTGGCGCGGCTGGAGGATCGCCTTCTCGAGGTACACGGTGCCGTCGCCAAACGATGCCGTCGCCTCGCGCACCGCGCCTTCGAAGGCGGCCGGGAGCTCCGCCGCGCTCGCGACGAGGCGCATGCCCTTGCCGCCGCCGCCCGCCGCGGCCTTGATGAGCACGGGAAAGCCGATCTTCTTCGCCGCTTCGAGTGCGAGCTCCGCGCTGGGGAAGCCCTCGCCGGAGGGGCCATTGTCGCCCGGGACCACGGGCGTCCCCGCGGCGGTCACCGTCTTGCGCGCCTCGGTCTTGCTGCCCATCTTCCGCATCGCCTCGGCCGAGGGGCCGATGAAGGTGATCCCGGCGGCGAGGCAGGCGTCGGCGAAGTCCTCGTTCTCGGAGAGAAACCCGTAGCCGGGATGGACGGCGTCGGCCCCCGATTCCTTGCAAGCAGCGAGGATCTTGTCGATCACGAGGTAGCTCTGCGCCGCGGGCGCCGGGCCGATCGCCACCGCCGCGTCCGCCATGAGGACATGTGGGGCGAGCCGATCGACATCGGAGTACACCGCGACCGTCGAGATCCCGCGCTCCTTGCAGGTGCGCATGACTCGCACGGCGATCTCTCCGCGGTTGGCGACCAGAACACGACGAATGGGGGCCATCTGGCCGCGCACTGTACACAAACCCAGGGCTGCGTTGCATTGCGGCGGCCCCCACCATAGACTCGAGGCAAATCGACGCCTTGCGCCGATTCGGGAGAACCGCTTTGGCCGATCCAAATACGCGACAGGGAAAGCGCACGCCGGTAACGCTCAAGATCAAGTTCAAGAGCGAAACGCTTGAACAGTTCATCGAGCGCTACGCGGTGGACGTGAGCCAGGGTGGCATCTTCATCCGGACCAAGGAGCCCTTGGCGGTCGGAACGCAGATGCGCTTCGAGTTTCAGCTGCGCGATGCGTCGCCGCTGATCGCCGGTGAAGGCACCGTGGTGTGGACACGCGAGAACGACCCGAGCCGGCCCGCGATCGCGCCCGGCATGGGCGTGCGGTTCGACCGCCTCGCCGAAGGTAGCCAGGGCGTGCTCGAGCGGATCCTCGCCGAGAAGGCGAAGCAGGCGCCGCAGCGTCCGACCACCGAGACCACCAAGCCGCCGATGTTCACCGATACGCCGACGCGCGTGGCGCCGGCGCCGGTGCAGGAAGCGCTGCTCGGCAACGAGAGCGGCAGCACGCCGGGCAACCCGAAGCGCAAGCGGCCCGACTCGTTCGGCGATCAGGGCACGCCCCTGCCCCGCCCGATGCCGTTCCACTCCGACGCCGACGAGTTCCCCGAGGAGGCGTTCGAGGAAGCGACCAAGGTCCGCGCGCTCGACGAGCTGATCGCGCAGACCGCGGACGCCACGTCCACCACCACGCTGCGCGACGAGCTCGCGGATCGTCGCCCGCGCGGCGATGCCACGCTCTCCGACTCGCCGCGTGCGGAGACCCGCGCCGACACCGTGGCCACCGAGGCCGCGGTCAAGCAGACCATCGTCGATCGCGACTCGGCCCCCGGTCTCCCGAGCCCGCCCGAGGCGCGCAATCAACCCAAGCTCCTCGATACCACGCCCTCGGCGCGCTCCGAGCCGTCGGCATCCACGCCGCCCGCCACGCAGGCGAACCCCGAGGGCCTGAAGACCAAGCTCGGCATGGAGCCGGCGAAGATGCCGCTCCGCTCCGGCTCGGCGTCCACGCCGCCGGCCACCGCGCCGATCACCGGTCCCGCGCCGGCCCGCACCGTCTCGAAGGACGCGATCACCAAGCCCACGGGCATGCGCGCCGTCGCCGCGGAACCGAAGCTCCCCGAGGAGAAGAAGAAGTCGAGCGCGCCGATCCTGCTCGTGCTCCTGCTCCTCGTCGCCGCCGGCGCCGCGGCCACGTGGTTCCTCGTGATCCGTCCCAAGGGTGACGAGGCCGATACCAGCACCGCGAAGCCCGACCCGAACGGATCGAACGGCAGCGCGGTCGTCGCGAATCCGAACGGCTCCGATGGCTCTGCCGGCAGCAACGCCGCGGGCACCACCGGCTCGAACGGATCGAACGGCTCCGATGGATCGAATGGGTCAGCCGTCGCGATGGTCGGCTCCAACGGCTCGAACGGCTCGAATGGCTCCGCGGCCGTCCCCGCCGCCGAGCTCGTCGAGACGCTGATCTCCGCGCCGGGCGTCGACAAGGCGACCATCGAGGTCACGGGTACCGACCAGACCGGCCCCGCGCCGCTCAAGGCCAAGCTCGAGAAGGGCAAGGCGTACAAGGCGCACGTGATGGCGCCGGGCTTCGCGATGCTCGACCTCGACGTGAAGGGCGGCGAGAAGACGATCGCGAAGCTCGTCGCGAAGCCGCGCGTCATCACCGTCACCAGCGAGCCGCCGGGCGCGCTGATCTTCGTCGACGGCGCTGCCACCGGTCACTCCACCCCGTTCGACGTCGAGCTCACCAAGGTCCAGGCCGCGCGCAAGAGCGTGCGCGTACAGCTGCGCAAGGGCGGCTTCAAGCCGATCGAGCGCGTGATCGACGCCGGCAAGTACACCGAGGACGCGGCGCAGATGATCACCAAGGTCGAGGAGAAGCTCTCGGTCCAGCAGGCCGTCGTGAACACGAACCCGGGCGGCAACACGGGCACCACGCCGGTGAAGACGGGCTCGAACGGCTCGGCGGGCTCCGCCACGCCGGCCAACGGATCGAACGACACCGGCTCGGCCGGCGGCACGAACGGCTCGGCCGTCACGCCGCCCACCGGAACCGGCTCGGCGACGCCGCCGACCGGAACCGGAACGGGCTCCGCTTCGACGACGCCCTCGGGCACGACCACGACACCCTCGGGCACGACCACGACACCCTCGGGCACGACCACGACACCTTCCGGCTCCGGCTCCGCGGCGAGCGGTCAGACGCCCAAGGACGCTCCGAAGGACGCCGCGGCCAAAGAGCCCGAGCCCGACTTCGCGAAGTAGCGGAGCGACGGCGCACTCGAGGATTCGGCGCCCAAGGACGCTCCGAAGGACGCCGCGGCCAAAGAGCCCGAGCCCGACTTCGCGAAGTAGCGGAGCGACGACGGCGCGCTCGAGGATTCGGCGCCCCAGGACGCAGCTCCCAAAGAGCCCGAGCCCGACTTCGCGAAGTAGCGGAGCGATGACGAAATGAGCGAGCGCGCAAAGGTGCGCGCGAACGAATAGGCCGAGCAGTCAAAGGCGCGCGCTCTCCCTCGCGACTCGCAACGCGCCCGAAAAAAACCCTTGGCGCCTCCGCGCCCTTGGCGGCAAAAAAAGCACGGAGGTGCCCGGGAAGCGCCGCAAAGCTCTCGGCGGCAAAGACCGCAAGGCAGTGCGGCGAGCGAACGCTCAGCGGCAAAGACCGCAAGGCAGTGCGGCGAGCTCGGCGGCAAAGACCGCAACGCAGTGCCGGCGAGCGAACGCTTGGCGGCTACCGGATCCCGCTCGCCGCTTTGACCCACTTGCTCGGGTCGCCGACGATCGGCTTCTGGCCACCGCGCGTCAGGTACCGCACGGCCTGCGCCATACCGTCGAGCGTGAGCGGGTACATCGCGAACACGCTCGCGATGACCTCGATGGTGGTGCCCGCCCAGAACCGATCCGGCTCCGGGTTCAGCCACGTCGCGCTGCGGAAGTGCGCGGCGAGCCGGCGCAGCCACTCGTGTCCCGAGGCGCGGTTCTGCGCGTAGAGGTACATCGAGCCGCCCGGATCGAGCAGCTCGGCCGGGTGCATGAGCGCATCGCCGACCATCACGAGCTTCTCGTCGCGATCGGTGGTGGCGAGCAGATCGGCGACCTGCACGGGCTTCCGGAACTCGGCGTCCTCGTAGACGGTCGAGTACACGCAGTTGTGGAAGTAGTAGCTCTTGAACTTCGCGAATCGCCCCGCGCGCGAGGCGGCGGTGAACAGCCGCGACATCAGCTCCGAGTGCGGATCCATCGAGCCGCCGACGTCCATCATCAGCATGACCTTCACGCGGTTGCGCCGCGGCGGGCGAAAGACGATGTCGATCTCGCCGGCGTTCTTGCAGGTCTTGTCGATCGTCTCGTCGAGGTCGAGCTCTTCGATCGCGCCCTCGCGTCCGAGCTTGCGCAGGCCGCGCAGCGCCACGTCGATCTGGCGCACGTCGAGCACCACGTCGCGACGGTACTCCTTGAACCGGCGCTCGTCGGCCACGGCCATCGCGCTGCGGCCACCGCCGCCACCCACGCGCATCGCGTTCGGATTCTTGCCGCCGGTCCCGAATGGCGACGTGCCGCCGGTGCCGATCCAGCGGTTGCCGCCGTCGTGCCGCTCCTTCTGCTCCTTCAGCCGCTGCGCGAACAGCTCGCGCAGCTTCTCGAGGTCCATGCCCTCGAGCGCCTTCTTCTGCTCGGCGGTGAGCTCGTCGAACTTCTTCGGATCGTTCAGCCACTCGAGGAGTTGCTCGGTGAGCTCGAGCGCCTGCGGATAGATGTCCTTGAAGTACGCGAGGAACGCCTCGTCGTACGCGTCGTAGAGCGCGATGTCCTTCACGCACAGCGTGCGCGCGAGCCGATAGAACCCGTCGAGCGAGCTCTCGTGCAGCCCCTTCGCCATCGCCTCCATCAGCGCCATCCACTCGTGCGTGGAGACCGGCACCTTGCGCGCGCGAAGCTCGAAGAGGAAGTCGATCAGCACGTGGTTACGCCTTCGCCCGCTTGCCGAGGAGCTCCACGTCCTGCTCCGTCTTCAAGAGCGTGCCGAGAAACGGAATGCCGCCCGACACGCGCGACAGATCCACGTTCGCCTTCTTGAGCGCGAGGATCCAGTCGACGAGCTCCGAGGTCGACGGCTTCTTGCGCAGCTTCGGCGTGGCGCGCAGCCCGAAGAACACCTCGAGCGCGTTATCGAGGACCTTGTCGGTGATGTCCGGGTGGTGAACCTTGACGATCTCCGCCATCAGCTCGCGGCTGGGGAACTGGATGTAGTGGAACACGCAGCGGCGCAGGAACGCGTCGGGCAGCTCCTTCTCGTTGTTCGACGTGATGATCACGATCGGACGCTCGATCGCGGCGATCTCCTTGCCCGTCTCCTCGACGCGGAACTTCATCGCGTCGAGCTCGTGCAGGAGGTCGTTCGGGAACTCGAGGTCGGCCTTGTCGATCTCGTCGATCAGCAGCACCACGCGCGACGGCGCATCGAGCGCCTGGCCGAGCGGTCCGAGCTTGATGTACTGCGCGATGTCGCGGACGTTCGTGGCGTCGCCGAACCGAGAGTCGTGCAGGCGCGCGACCGTGTCGTAGACGTAGAGGCCGTCCTTCGCCTTGGTCGTGGACTTCACGTGCCAGCGGATGAGCGGCAGGCCGAGAGACAGCGCGAGGTTCTCCGCGAGCAGCGTCTTGCCGGTGCCGGGCTCGCCGCGGACGAGCAGCGGTCGCGCGAGGGCCACGGCGACGTTCACGGCGTGCTTCAGGTCCTCGCTGGCGATGTAGCTCGCGGTCCCCTGGAATTGATCGAAGGCGTCGGACATCGGCGTGACCTTAGCGCACTTTTCGAGAAACGGTCAGGGCTGACCGTAACTGCAGGAGGCGGGTCCGCTAGCCAGGCGAGACACCTCGCCACCGACGAGGATCGAGGGTGATCTCGATCGGCGCGTGGCCGCACATGAGGTTTCGCGATCTTCGCGATCGGGCGCTGCCTCCCTCGGTCGACGATCCGTCAACCGCGCGAAACAACGGCCATCTGGCACCAGGTCTGCACATCGGTGGGTCATGACCATCCAAACACTCACCGACGACGAGCTCGTGACCGCGACCGGAGGCTATGTGGTGCGCAAGGTGTCCGCAGGCCAGGAGGAGCTGCGCACCCAGGTGGACGCGCTCGCGACGAGCGTGAAGGACGCCGCCGCCGCTTCCCAGACCGCGGCCAGCGCGAAGGCGTCCCAGCAGCAGTCGATGATGATGATGATGATGATGATGCGGCGCTGACTACAGGATCGCGGTGACCACGGCGGCGACGATCACCGCCATCCCGGCGAAGAAGAACGGGAGGTCGCGGTTGGCGAGGCGGTGGCGGCGAGTGACTTGTTCGTAGGTCGTCATGCTCGCTGGCTAGAGCACGTGCCGGACCAACGCCTCCCACAAGCGAATTCGCGGTGTTATCTGTGTCCGGTCACCGCGGACCGGACATTTCGCGGACGCTGCCCGGACAATGGGACAGCCCCGCGACGTCGCACTCGACCGACGAGGAACGCGTCGACCACCGCGTACAGCCAGGTCGCTCCGAGGATCAGCGTCGCCGCCCCGCGGAGCAGCGGGATGGCGCCGAGGAAGCTCGCGCCCGCGATCGCGAACGCCGCGAGGAGGCCGATCGCCTTGTCGGGCTGCCCGTTCACGAGCTGCCCCGCCCCCGGCACCAGCGTGCTGAACGCGGCGGCGAGCACGGCGCGCTTCATGACGGGAAGACGCGCGCGAAGCGCCGCCTATTTCAGAACCAGGTCGAGACGCCGACCATGAACAGAATGTAGTGCGACTTGAACGTGCCCTGGTTGTAGGGGTTCTCGGTCTGCAGCGCGGGCGTGAGCAGCGGGTTCGTGGGATCCGGTCCCTGGCGATCGCCGAGCGGACGGTTCGTGGTGCCATCGCCGCCGCAGCCGATCGTGCCGGGCGCGGACGTGGGATTGCAGTCGCTGCCATCGGCCGACGCGCCCGGGTTCGTGTTCGAGCCTTCGAGCACCACGCCGCCGCCGGCGTTGACCTGGAAGCGCTTCGACTTGTACGCGCCGCCGAGCGCGATGGTGGTGCGCGCCGCGCCATCGAGGTTCGCGCGCAACCAGCCTTCCTTCGCGGCGCGCGTGTCGTACGCGATGCCGCCGCGCAGGATCACCTCGTTCGGCGCGATGCCCTCGCCGAGCGGGATGTGATAGCTGCCGCCGAGGCGGAACGAGAACGTGTCTTTCAGGCCGTAGTTGAGGAAGTTCTTCTCGAGCGGCTGGGAGAACGTGTCGGGGTTGCCGTTCGCGTCGTTGTTGTAGAGACCCGAGTCGATCACGATCTTGTACTGCTGCGGGCTCGTGCAGTCCTCGTCGACGAGCGAGCCATCGGCCTTGTGCTCGCAGCTCGCGCCCCAGTTCTCCCAGTTCACGTTGAGCTCGACGTCGGCCTTCAGCGTGTTGTTCGGGCCGAGGAACTTGTAGCGCGCGCCGATCGTCGCGTTCTGCGGGAGCTCGAGGTTGATGCAGGCCTTCTGCTTCTCGAACGTGCCGCCGGTCGCGCACGACGTCATGTCGTCGGGGATCGGTCCCAGCGACGTGGCCGTCGAAACGCCGGGCCCCTTCACGCTCTGCGCCGTGCCCTTCGCGCGGATCACGAACGCGGAGTTATAGACGGCACCGATCTCGAGCTCGGGCGTGGGCCGGTACGTGGCGCCGATGCCGAACGCCGGGATGAAGCCATCGGAGACCTCCGCCGTGAACAGCGAGTCCTGGTTCACGGACTCGGTCACGTTGACCGGCGTGCCCCACACCGCGACCACGCTCTTGCTCTCGAGGTTACCGGCGGTGAATCGCGCGCCGATATCGAGATCCGGAATCACGCGGTAGCTCGCCGCGATCGTGGGGAGCAGGAGCTTCGATTCCTGCTCGAGGATGTCGTAGCGGGAGGGCGGCGGCGCGACGTTCGGATCGCCGGGGTTCGCGGCGGTCGGGAACTTGTAGCCGCCCGTCATGTCGCGGAACGGATAGCCGCTCGGCGCGTAGAGGCCGACCGCGAGCCGGAGGTTCGGCACCGCGCCGTTGAGATCGGAGACCACGGCGACGACGGGAATCGGCTGGAACTTGCCCACGCCGAGCGGCGGCTTCGGATCGTTCTCGACCGTCGGATACGCGGTGCCTTCGTAGCCGGTGTTCAGATCGGGCGCGTCGTCGTACGTCCCGCGCCGCGTGAACTCCATGAAGTAGCGGATGAACGCCGCGGAGACCGTGATCGTCCAGCCGTTCGTCTTCGCGAGACCCGCCGGGTTGACCGAGAGCGCCTCGCCGTCATCGACCGACGTGACCGCCGCGCCCGCGCGCGACGTGGACGTGGCGCCCGAACCGGGGAGAAACAGACCACCCGCGCCCGCGACCGAGGGCACGAGCAGACTGGCGACAAGCAC
>Ga0247741_1002301_pt1 | contig 10651 bp, 8 predicted proteins | sample UWRJL213509R2_FD_180945 | JGI IMG/M metagenome (GOLD analysis project Ga0247741, IMG submission 180945) | Plant litter microbial communities from Arlington Agricultural Research Station in Wisconsin, United States - UWRJ-L213-509R-2 | ecosystem: Environmental > Terrestrial > Plant litter >...
ATGACGCCCTCGAGCGGGGTTCCGGACGCGTCGCGCTTAGCGCCTGCTTCGGGAAGGGTTCGCACCGCACCGTCCGGCCCGACGGCGGTAGCCGGTGCGGCACCGGCCCAGCCAAGCGCGAGCACGTCTTCGCCCTTGAGGAAGGTGTGAGCACGCACGCCGCCGGTGGCACGGCCCTTGCCCGGGAACTCGGTGAGGTACGACACCTTCGCGCGCCCCGCGTCGACCCCGGCCAGCGCCGAACTGCTCGACGACACCGTGACGACGACCGGCTCGCTCGCTGGATCGATCGCGCCGAAGAAGATCACCTGGGCCTTCGCGCCGAGGTTGATTCCTGCCATCCCGCCCGCGGTGCGACCCTGCGGGCGGACGGCGGATGCCGCGTAGTGCAGCACCTGCGCGTCGGAGGTCATGAACAGCAGCTCGTCACCGTCGCCACCCTGGCGCGCTCCGACCACCTCGTCACCGGGCTTGAGCGCGATGATCTCGAAGTCGGGCTTGTTCGGGTAGTCGCCGGGCGCGAGCCGCTTGACCACACCCAGACGCGTGCCGAGGGCGATCGGGGAGTCCGAGGTGAGCGAGACCAGGGCGAGCACCCGCTCGCGCTTGGGGTCGAGGCCGAGGTAGTCCGACATCCGCACCCCCGCGGCCAGCTGGATGGAGTTCTCGGGCACGACCGGAAGGTCGACCGGGCTGAGCTTGATCAGACGGCCGAGGTTCGTCACGGCCCCGATCTCCGCGCGGCTCGTCGTGACGAGAGCGGAGAGGATCGCGTCGTGCTTGCTGCGGCGTGCGGGTCGTGCCGGCGCCTCAGCAGCATCCTCGGCCAGGTCGACGCGGATCGCGCGACCCGTCGTGGAGAGGAGCACCCGGCACGGGGCATCGGCGATCTCCAGGATCGGAGCGGACTTGCGTGACGAGGTGGCGATGCTCGGACGCGCCTCGGTGAGGAGGGTGCGCCGCGGGGTGCCGAACTTCTCGGCGATCTCCTCCAGCTCGTCGGAGACCAGGCTGCGGATGCGCTGCGGCACGGACAGAAGCTCCTGCAGCTGGGCGATGTCCGCGGTCAGCTGGTCACGCTCGGTCTCGAGCTCGATACGGGAGAACCTGGTCAGGCGGCGCAGGCGCAGCTCGAGGATGTATTCCGCCTGGATCTGGCTGAGGTCGAAGACCTCGATGAGCCTGCCGCGCGCGGCTTCGGTGTCGTCGCTGGAGCGGATGACCTGGATGACCTCGTCGATGTCGAGGATCGCGATGAGCAGTCCCTCGACCAGGTGCAGGCGGTCGAGCTTGCGGGCGAGACGGAACCGGCTGCGCCGGGTGACGACGGAGATGCGGTGGTCGATGTAGACCTGCAGCAGTTCGCGCAGGCCGAGCGTCTTCGGGCCGCCGTCGACCAGGGCGACGTTGTTGATGTTGAAGCTGTCTTCGAGTGGGGTGTAGCGGTAGAGCTGCTCGAGCACGGCATCCGGGCTGAAGCCGGTCTTGATGCCGACGACCAGCCGGGTGCCGTGGGCACGGTCGGTGAGGTCGGTGACGTCGGAGATGCCGGAGAGCTTCTTGGAGTTGACGCCGTCCTTGATCTTTTCGATCACCTTCTCGGCGCCGACCATGAACGGCAGCTCGGTGATGACGAGACCCACCTTGCGAGCGGTGAGGTTCTCGACCGAGACGCGAGCGCGGGTCTTGAACGCGCCGCGGCCGGTCTCATAGGCATCGCGGATGCCGGCGAGACCGATGATGGTGCCTCCGGTCGGCAGATCCGGGCCCGGCACGAACGACATCAGGTCATCGAGGCTGGCGTTCGGGTTCTCGATCAGGTGCCGCGCGGCGCCGACCACCTCGATCAGGTTGTGCGGCGCCATGTTGGTGGCCATGCCGACCGCGATGCCGGATGCCCCGTTGACCAGCAGGTTGGGGAAGGCCGCGGGCAGCACCTCGGGCTGCTGCAGCTGGGCGTCGTAGTTGGGCACGAAGTCGACGACGTCTTCGTCGAGGTCCTGCGTCATCGCGAGCGCGGCCGCGGTGAGGCGGGCCTCGGTGTACCGGGCGGCGGCCGGCCCGTCATCCAGGGTTCCGAAGTTGCCGTGACCGTCGATCAGCGGAACGCGCATGATGAACGGCTGGGCAAGGCGCACCATGGCGTCGTAGATCGAGCTGTCGCCGTGCGGGTGCAGCTTTCCCATCACCTCGCCGGTGACGCGGGCGGACTTGACGTGCCCACGATCAGGCCGCAGGCCCATCTCGGTCATCTGATACAGGATGCGGCGCTGCACGGGCTTGAGCCCGTCGCGGGCGTCGGGCAGTGCCCGCGAGTAGATGACGGAGTACGCGTATTCGAGGAAGGACCCCTCCATCTCGGTCGAGACGTCGACGGTGTCGATGCGTTCTCCGGTCGAGGCCTGTGCGGCTGACGGCTGAGCGTCGGAGGTGGGTGTATCTGAGGTAGCCATAGGATTGCCACCATGCTACCGGCCACGAAATCGCACCGGTTGAGCCTCGCGGATGTCGTGCCGAGTTCGCTCTCTGCCCTCGCCGGAGCGCCGAATCCGTTGGCGCTCCCGCCCACAGACAAGGCCATCGTGCTGCTCGTCGACGGGCTCGGAAGCACCCAGCTCGCAGCCCGGGCCGGACACGCGAGGACGCTGGCGCCCCTGGTGGGCAAGTCCTCCGTCATCGGTTCCAGATTTCCCACCACGACCGCCTCAGCACTGGCGACGCTGACGACGGGCGTCGCCTCCGGCACCCACGGGCTCGTCGGCTACTCCGTGTTCGATCCGGCGCAGGACAGGGTCGTCAATCAGCTGAGCGGCTGGGTGGGAGACAACAGGTCGGGTCAGCTCGACCCGGCGACCTGGCAGCGGGTGCCCACGCTGTTCGAGACCGCATCCGTTCCGACCTTTGCGATCGGTCCCGAGCGTTATCGGGATAGCGGCTTCACCCGCGCGGTCTTGCGGGGCGCGGAATACCGGGCCGGGGCATCCGTCACCGAACGCTTCGCTGCCGCTCGGGAGACCCTCGACGAGGTCGACACCGGACTGATCTACCTCTACGTTCCTGAGCTCGACCAGGCCGGGCACGCGAAGGGGTGGGAATCGCCGGAGTGGACCAGGGCGCTCGAGGATCTCGACGGCGAGGTCGCGCGCTTCGCTGCCACGCTGGGACGCCGAGAGGGCATGCTCCTCACCGCCGATCACGGAATGCTCGACGTTCCCGTCAGCTCGCACGTGCTGTTCGATGCGGAACCGATCCTGCTCGACGGCATCCGTCATGTCGCGGGAGAGCCGCGCGCACTGCAGCTGCATGTCGAACCGGATGCGAGCGAGCAGCACCGGTCCGCCCTGCTCGAGCGCTGGCGCGAGCGGGAGGGCTCGCGGTCGTGGATCGTGTCCCGTCGCGAGGCGATCGACTCCGGCTGGTTCGGGGCGGTCGCACCCGAGGTCGCGCCGCGAATCGGCGACATCGTGGTTGCGGCTCGCAAAGCCATCGCCTATTACACCGAGGCATCCCACGCGAAGAACTCGATGATCGGCCAGCACGGTTCGTGGACCGCCGAGGAGACCAGCGTGCCGCTGCTGCGGTTCGGTGCCTTTGCCCGGTGACGGGCCGGTGACGCTGTGACGGGCTAGTCGTCTTCCGATCGCGCGCCGAAGACGATGTCGTCCCAGCTGGGCATGGCGGTGCGACCCTTCTTCGCGCGGGCGGTCGGCCGCGGGGCGAAGACGCTCGGCTGGGGGGCGGTATCGCCCGGGGTCTCATGGTCGACATCCATGTCGGGAAGGGGGATGTCGACGAGACGGATGCTGCCGGTCGACGGGTGTGCGGCCATCGACCCCTCATCGTGGAAGTTGGCCGCCTCGCGTTCACCCCGACGGCGACGGAGCGCCTCGAGCAGGTCTGCCGTCTGGTTGGACTCGGCCTCCTCCTCGACGGGCGCACGGTTGATCACGGCATCGGCCACGCCCTGCGGGGCATCGGCGAGTCGACCGTAGGGAACCGGCTCGAGCAGCGGTCCGGTCGCGCGTTCGGCGAGTTCGTCGGCGGTGAAGGCACCGCTATCGAAGCGCGACTGGTCTGGCAGTCGTTCCTCGTCGCCGACCGCGCGGAGGCGGGGGATGAGCGCACCGGTCATCTCGCCCTGCTGCGAGAGGGTTATGGCCTCGTTGTTGAGCGGGGAGAGCGCCGACTTCTTCGGGTCGAAACGCCAGCGGGCGTCATGGTCGATCTCCTCGGAGGTGAACGACAGCTTCACGATCCATCCACCGCCGACCTCTTTCCAGCTCGCCCAGCGCTCGTTGATCGCGCCGAGGTCGTGAAGGCGCTCGCGGATGACGGTGCCGAAGGTGGAACCGGACAGCGGACCGGTGTCGGCCGCGGTGTGCACCGGCACGGCGAGAGCGGCGGTGACCACGAACTCGCGTTCGGCGAGAACGGGGCCCTCGAATTTCTGGATGTAGTCCAGCGGCACGCCGGTGATCGCCGCGACGTCCTGCGCGGACATCCCCGACCTGATGTGTGCCTGGATCTCGCGCGGCGCGAGCTTGCGGCCGGTGCCGGGGTCGGGGATTGCCTGCCGCAGTTTCGACTGCAGCACTTCGTCGATGGGTACACGGAAACGCGTGCCGTCGTCCGTGGCGACGAGGAGGGCTCCGCTCTCCACTCCGATGACTCTGAGGTCTTGCATAACTGAACGCCTCTCGCGGTCCGTTGGTCCCCCTAGGGTGACACGCAAAACGCTGATCTCCTGGGAATAACGCGGGCGTGCCGCGAGTTCCATCAGCGTCGGATTCACGGCCGTTTCGCAGTGGTTTGCTATTCGGAAACTAATGATGCAAACTATGGCCGCCGATTAGGGCTAACAAACGATTTTCAGAACTGGATGGGCATGGCAACCGACTACGACGCACCCCGTAAGACCGACGACGACTCCGAGTCGATCGAGGCTCTGAAGGAGCGCGTTCCGGACAAGATGTCGGGTGTGGTCGACGTCGATGACGCCGACAACCCCGGCGGGTTCGAGCTCCCCGGAGCCGACCTCTCCGACCTCGACCTCGATGTCGTCGTACTCCCGCCCCAGGCGGACGAGTTCACCTGCGTGAACTGCTTCCTCGTGAAGCACCGCTCGCAGCTCGACCACGAAGAGAAGCTCGGCCCGATCTGCCAGGAGTGCGCCGCCTAAACCCGCCGTCACGCCTGGTCGGCTGAGCCTTCCACCCGAGCCCGAGCGCTGCTGATCGCTTCGATCAGCGCCTCGGGCTTTCGTGTGGAGACGAGCCAGTACGGGGTCGGGTCGTCGGGATCCAGTACGTCGATCTTCGCGACGGGCGATACCCAGCCACGGATGAGCAGCCATGCCCGGGCGTCCAGCTCCCGACCGCGCGCCAGGGTCGCGGCCTCGCCGCGGTAGGCGGTCGCCGTGCCGGTGAAGGCGAGCGGGATCGTCGCCCGCCCCGCGATCAGCGCGGTATCGGTCACCTCGATGACCGGAGAGGCGAGCACGAGCGCCACGACCACGGCCAGATAGAGCAGGATCGCCACGATCACCCCCGCGAGCGGATTGATCGGCAGGAAGACCACCAGGCTTGCCGGGATGATGAGCGCGGTGCTGATGAACACCAGGGGCGACGCCCAGAGGCGTTCGCGGTAAATCGTCATGCGCCCATTCGATCAGACTTTCGCGACCGAAAGCTGCACGGGCGATGCCTGCGCCCCTCCCGGGCGCTGCACTAGCCTCTTCTCGTGCCAGAAAGCGTGGAAGTCCTGATCGTCGCGGAGTCCCTGCCGTCCTACGCGCATCCCGGTGACGCGGGTGCCGACCTGACCTCCGCGGATGCCGTGGAGATCGCCCCGGGACAGCGCGTCACCGTGGGCACCGGCGTCTCCATCGCGCTGCCGGACGGGTACGCCGCGTTCGTGGTTCCCCGCAGCGGCCTCGCGGCCAAGCACGGCATCACCATCGTCAACAGTCCCGGCACGGTCGATGCGGGGTATCGCGGCGAGATTCGGGTGACCCTGCTGAACACCGACACCTCGGTGCCGTATCCTGTCGCAGTCGGGGACCGGATCGCGCAACTCGTGATCATGCCGGTGACGCGGGCGCGCTTCGTGCCGGTGGAACGGCTGCCCGGGAGTCACCGCGGCGAGGCGGGCTTCGGCTCCACCGGATACAGCGCGACGCCATAACGACGCAGACACCGACGACAGAACGTGAGCCCGCGGACCTAGCGCGGCAGCACACCCGAGACCACCGAGTAACGGAGACAACCCGTGAGCGACACGACGTCAATCGAAGGCGACGACGAACTGATCCAGGCGAAGTCGGCCCCGGCCGACCGTGCGACGGAGGGTCCGCTCGATGAGAGCGAGGCCAATGCCGTCCGGCCGTATGTCGACCTCGGCGGGGTGAAGATCCTCCCGCGGGAGGGCCTGCACCTGCGCCTCGAGGTCGAGGAGGGCAGCCAGCGCGTCGTGGCCGTCGGGCTGGACTACGCCGGTTCGACACTGCAGGTGCAGCCCTTCGCTGCGCCGCGCAGCTCGGGACTGTGGCACGAGATCCGAGACCAGATCGCGGAGCAGATCGAGAAGCAGGGCGGCACCACCACGCTCTCCGTCGGTCCGTTCGGACCGGAGCTCCTCGCCGAGATCCCCGCGGCAACCGCCGAGCAGCCCCGGGCCACGCGCCTGGCGCGCTTCATCGGCGTTGACGGACCGCGCTGGTTCCTCCGCGGCGTCATCGCGGGGGAGGGCGCGGTCGACCCGGTCGCGGCCGCCGAGATCGAAGACCTGTTCCGCAGTGTGGTGGTGGTGCGCGGCAAGACGCCGATGCCCCCGCGTGACCTGATCCCGCTGCAGATGCCGAAGACCGCGACCGACGGGTCCTGATCGGTGGCGGAACCGAACGAGTCGGGGCGGGCTGAGGATTCGGTCGGTCCGACCGAGCCAGGCGTGCACGCGCCGGTCAACTTCCGTGACCAGCTGGCCGCCGCCATGCGCCAGACCGGTTTCGGCCAGGTGGCGCCCGGCGAGGTGCCGACCGCTGCATCCCTGTTGAGTGCTGTCGGGGGAGTCCGCGGGCTGATCGAATCGATCCTGCCCGGGCTCGTGTTCCTCGTGCTCTTCACGATCACCAAGAGCGTCGCGCTGGCGGTGCTCGTCCCGGTCGTGGTCGGCCTCGGGTTCATCGTGGTCCGTCTGGTGACCCGGAGCGCCCTCATGCCGGCGATCATCGGCCTGCTGTTGCTCGTGGTGTCGGCCGTGCTCGCGCTGATCTCGGGGCGCGCGGAGCAGGCCTTCATCCCGGGCATGCTGATCAACGCGGGCAGCGCGCTCGTGCTCCTGATCAGCATCGTCGTTCGCTGGCCGCTCATCGGCCTGATCGTCGGCTTCCTCACCAACGAGGGCGTGGAGTGGAAGAAGGATGCCGCCAAGCGCCGGGTTCTCTCCATCGCCACCTGGATGTGGCTGGGTCTGTTCGTCCTGCGCCTGGCCGTCGAGGTGCCGCTGTATCTCGCCCGCCAGACCGAGTGGTTGGCCAGCATGAAGCTGATCCTCGGTGTGCCGCTCTATGCGGTGCTGCTCTGGGTGACCTGGTTGCTGGTCCGGGCGGCGTACGGTCGCGCGGCGATCGCGGAGCGAGAACGGCCGTAGCCGGCGCGCGTGCGCACCACCGGCATCCGTCACCGCTGCCGCGGGGCTATGATTTATCTTGATGTCAAGATAGTTTTACCCTCGATCGGCCGGAACTGCGCCGCTCAGACTTAGGCTCGCCTTGCTGGTGACCCGGCCTCAGCGGCGAGAGAATGGCTTCGCCAGATCGCAGGGTTCGTACAAGGGAGACGACGAAATGTCGCAGGTCAACAGCTTCGGATCGAAGGACACACTGACGGTCGGCTCTACCGACTACGAGGTGTTCCGGGTCGACACGGTCCCCGGCCACGAGAAGCTGCCGTTCAGCCTGAAGGTGCTCCTGGAGAACCTGCTGCGCACCGAAGACGGCAAGAACGTCACCCGCTCGCAGATCGAGGCCCTCGGCTCCTGGGTTCCCACCGCAGAGCCCGACACCGAGATCCAGTTCACCCCCGCCCGCGTGGTCATGCAGGACTTCACCGGCGTTCCCTGCATCGTCGACCTGGCCACCATGCGTGAGGCCGTCGCGAACCTCGGCGGCGACCCGAAGAAGATCAACCCGCTGGCTCCCGCCGAGATGGTCATCGACCACTCCGTGATCGCCGACCTGTTCGGCACCGAGAACGCCTTCGAGCGCAACGTCGAGATCGAGTACGAGCGCAACGGTGAGCGCTACCAGTTCCTGCGCTGGGGCCAGACCGCCTTCGATGACTTCAAGGTCGTTCCTCCGGGAACCGGCATCGTGCACCAGGTCAACATCGAGTACCTGGCCCGCGCCACCATGACCCGCACCGTCGACGGCGTGCTGCAGGCCTATCCCGACACCTGCGTCGGCACCGACTCGCACACCACCATGGTCAACGGCCTGGGTGTGCTGGGCTGGGGCGTCGGCGGCATCGAGGCCGAGGCGGCGATGCTCGGCCAGCCGGTCTCCATGCTCATCCCCAAGGTGGTCGGCTTCAAGCTGTCCGGCGAGATCCCGATGGGCGTGACCGCAACGGATGTCGTGCTCACCATCACGCAGATGCTCCGTAAGCACGGGGTCGTCGGCAAGTTCGTCGAGTTCTACGGCGAAGGCGTCGCGGCCGTGCCGCTCGCGAACCGCGCCACGATCGGCAACATGAGCCCCGAGTTCGGCTCCACCGCGGCGATGTTCCCGATCGACGACGTCACCCTCGACTACCTGCGTCTCACCGGACGGAGCGAGGAGCAGGTCGCCCTGGTGGAGAGCTACTCGAAGCTGCAGAAGCTCTGGCACGATGCATCCGTCGAGCCCTCGTTCAGTGAGTACCTCGAGCTCGACCTCGGCACCGTGGTGCCGTCGATCGCCGGACCGAAGCGCCCGCAGGACCGCGTTGAGCTCAGCAACGCCAAGTCGCAGTTCGAGATCGACCTCGGGGCATACGCCGAGGTCACCACCAAGGTCGACGAGGCGCTCGAGGGCACCTTCCCGGCCTCCGACCCGGTCGGCACCACCGCCCAGGACGAGGGATGGTCGAACGATCCGGTCTACACCAGCCCGAGCCCGTCGCACGCGTCGAATCCGGCCGCCGTGACGGTCGCCGACGGCGAGACCTTCACGATCGACCACGGCGCGGTCGCGATCGCCGCGATCACCTCGTGCACCAACACGTCGAACCCGAGCGTCATGCTCGCCGCAGGGCTCCTGGCCCGCAACGCCAGCAAGAAGGGCCTGAAGTCGAAGCCGTGGGTGAAGACCACGCTGGCTCCCGGATCCAAGGTCGTCACGGACTACTACGAGAAGGCCGGCCTCAACGGGTACCTCGAAGACCTCGGCTTCTACCTGGTCGGCTACGGCTGCACCACCTGCATCGGCAACTCGGGCCCGCTCGAAGACGAGATCTCGCAGGCGGTGCAGGACAACGACCTGGCCGTCACCGCCGTGCTCTCCGGCAACCGCAACTTCGAGGGTCGCATCAACCCCGACGTGAAGATGAACTACCTCGCCTCCCCGCCGCTGGTCATCGCCTATGCCCTCGCCGGGTCGATGAACTTCGACTTCGAGACGGATGCGCTGGGCCAGGACCAGCAGGGCAACGACGTCTTCCTCGCCGACATCTGGCCCGACGCCGCAGAGGTGCAGGCGACGATCGACTCCTCGATCGACACCGAGATGTTCACCCACGAGTACGCGGGGGTCTTCGACGGTGACGAGCGCTGGCGTTCGCTGCCCACCCCGACCGGCTCCACCTTCGAGTGGGACGAGAAGTCGACCTACGTGCGCAAGCCCCCGTACTTCGACGGCATGACCATGGAGACGACCCCGGTCAGCGACATCGTGGGCGCCCGGGTGCTGGCGAAGCTCGGCGACTCGGTCACCACCGACCACATCAGCCCGGCCGGCAACATCAAGGCCGACAGCCCGGCCGGCCACTACCTCGACGAGCACGGCATCGCCCGCGCCGACTACAACTCCTACGGCTCGCGCCGCGGCAACCACGAGGTGATGATCCGCGGAACCTTCGCGAACATCCGGCTCAAGAACCAGCTGCTGGACGGTGTCGAGGGCGGGTACACCCGCGACTTCACGACACCGGATGGCGCCCAGTCGTTCATCTACGACGCCAGCCAGCATTACCAGGCGGCCGGCACCCCGCTCGTCATCTTCGGCGGCAAGGAGTACGGCTCCGGGTCATCACGCGACTGGGCGGCGAAGGGCACCAGCCTCCTCGGCGTCAAGGCGGTCATCACCGAGAGCTTCGAGCGCATCCACCGCTCCAACCTGATCGGGATGGGCGTCGTGCCGCTGCAGTTCCCGGCGGGGGCGAGCTGGGCATCCCTCGGTCTCGACGGCACGGAGATCGTTTCGATCGCCGGCCTCGAGCAGCTGAACGAGGGCACCACCCCGAAGACGGTGCGGGTCACCGCGGCGCCGAGCGAGCACTCCGCCGAGGGCAAGCAGCCGATCGAATTCGACGCCGTCGTGCGCATCGACACCCCCGGTGAGGCGGACTACTACCGCAACGGCGGCATCCTGCAGTACGTGCTCCGCTCGCTGGTCTAA
>Ga0247741_1002302_pt1 | contig 10649 bp, 15 predicted proteins | sample UWRJL213509R2_FD_180945 | JGI IMG/M metagenome (GOLD analysis project Ga0247741, IMG submission 180945) | Plant litter microbial communities from Arlington Agricultural Research Station in Wisconsin, United States - UWRJ-L213-509R-2 | ecosystem: Environmental > Terrestrial > Plant litter >...
GAAAGGATCACGCTCAATGTTTGCGGCTCTCGGACAATACACGTCCATAAACGAGGAGTCGTCATCCGACGATGACGATACGGACAGCTGCTCATCATCATCCCTCTCCGACAATCTCTCTTACGACTCCGACCTCAGCAATATAGAATGTTCGACGCCTTCAACTTCGCTAGGCTCCTTTTGCGCCGTAGACGACCAGAAGCGGTGGTCATTCGCGTCTTCTGACCGTGGTTCGTTTCAAGGCAGGGAATGGATCAGGCGATGGAGGTTCTCCCTGCGCCTTTCTCTTTAATGAACTTACGCACGTCGAAATGAGTACACATACACGATAATTGATCCTTCCTTCCTTCATATCACGATCTTATACTTTATTTCATAATATTTAATACTTTACTACTTACACCTTTCCCGCTAATATTGCCCCAACCTATTGACGAACCTGTGAATAATTCATCTGCTATACGATACTCAAAATGCGTACGCACAAGCATTTGCTTCTGAAGTATTCTGCCTCTTCTCTAGACGTCTTTTCGGCTCACTTGGCTTTTCAGACCTAGCCTCAAACGCCACACCAATTATTAAGCTGCTTCATTTGCAAATATGCTGGTGAAAAAGGAGTACATACCATGGTCTATAGAAGGAGCAGAGCATCAGTGACTGTACCCAGGGATCAGATCTGTTTGGAGAATGTCTTCAAGTGACCAGTTTCCCTAGTCAAAGCAGGGCCTGCTGACAATCAAATGGAAGGAGCATTATCTTTGAGTCGTGAAGCGCTACCCAGGTTTGGCGTCTTGCATTGTTCTCGGGTATCATTCTTTGCCAATGAATTCAAACAAACCGATCGAATAGCGATCTAAATCAGCCTTCGTTGGGCGCTTAATACAGGCAGCCTGCGCGCTATTTATAGTTCCTCGGCTGCCTCCTTTCAATAACCACTTGGTAAGATTCTGAGAAATTTACAATTGGAAATCTACATAAGCGAAACATCTTCTGTCAAAGCTTTGCTGTATACATGGTAGGCTCCTGACGTAGTTTTATAACAACCTTTCCGAACTGATCGCCACGCTTAATGAGTTCGAATCCCTCTTCTGCGGATTGAAGGCCGTCAAGGACATGCGAAATTTGAGGGACGATACGGTGCTCAGTGATGAAATCTGTCGCATCCTTCATATCCTTAAGGGAACCCATGGTTGAACCTGTTTGCTTTCATCAGATGGCTGGAGAGTTGTACGAGAGTTTTTGGAGACGAACCAATGAGTTGATGATTTGCGAGTACATTGCGCATTGTCATTGTGACTTTAGGACCAGCCGTCCTGTATTTTGTAGTTAGATATTATATGCGCACAAATGAGAAGAGGAGAGACTAACATCCCGTAGCAAACAACACGCCCGCCAAGTTTCAGTAATTTCCCCACTTGTGCCAAGATCTCAGCACCGGCTGAATCAATGACTGCATCTAAAGTAGATCCTTTCTTTGCTTTCGCGAGAAGATTGGTAATATGTTCAGGCCATTTTTCTAGAGAGAGTTCATCTAAGGTCCATTGAATAAACAAGTCAAGCGTGAAGCTTACTGTCTTTGTAATTGGCTCCGCCTTTTGCACCAAGTGCAACGGCCTTCTGAATCTTTTCTTCAGAACCGCTCGTCACGTAAACGTTTGCACCTTTAGCAAGGCAGATTTGCATTGCAAGGAGCGCTACACCTCCACCTATGCCCGTGATGAGAATGTTCTGGCCTCGTTGGACCAGCCCATTGACAATGACAGCCCTTTAATTCGAAAGCAACATTAGAAACAAGAATTGGTCCTGAAGTGAGACTCCGCACCTCCAAGCAGTTACGCCTCCAATGGGCAATGCAGCGACGTGGACGTCGTCAAGGTGGTCTGGCGAACGAATGACCTGGTCGCGCTCCACGACGACATACTCTGAGAAAGTGCCCAGCGGAGGGAAAACACCTCCACCTAGAATACCAAAGCTAATGCATGGCCTTATGTGAGGGTATGGTCAACAAATAGATTGGGCGAATACTTCGATTCTGGACCGTATAGATCCTTGTCCCAGCCTCTGGTAGGGTTCAGAAAGACACGCTTGTTAATCAAGGGGTCACCAGGAGTACCCGAAGAAACCACAGTTCCTATAATTTATAGACGTTTAGCGCGTGTGCTCTGTGAAAGTCCTCGACACAGACGACAAACCTGCCCCATCCCCTCCAAATACTCCACCTAACATGATACCCGGGTATTGACCTTGCCTCATCCACACCTAATCACTCTTTCAGATATAAATTATATTGCCCAATTTCAAAACCCGCACGTCTTTATGGTTAAATCCGACAGCACCAACTTTGATTACCACTTCACCCGGTCTGGGGGCTGCCAGGGGCCGCTCTGTCAGGACTGCATCATGGTATGTAGAATCTTTTTTCACGTTGGACTCTTGAATAACTAGAGACTTCGTACTTGTAGGCAGAGTATGCGCCATGGTTGAGGTGAAACTAAGGTGCAATATGTTCGCAATTGGTCAACTGTTTGGGGCTCGGTTATTTGTTAGCCAGTTAGCCGAATCAAAGATAAGATTAGATAAACGCTGAGCTCACTCCGTCCACCACTACGCGTCGCATTAATACTCGTCCGAGAGTCAAAACACCCTAATGACTCGCCAACTAAGACCAAGGAAAACCCGGCCTAGTTATGCCAAACTTGCAGGGCTCTACAGTGACGATGAATCCGATTCAATGGAGCTAGGACCATCGTCTTCAAAAATGGTTGTAGATGAGGAAGACGGCAGTGAGAGTGACTTCGCTCCAGAAAAAGGAATTCAAAGTCTGCCGGATGAGCAAGAAGAAATTAGCGATACGGATGTTGCTAGTGATAATGATGAAGATGAAGATGGCGAAGGTGACGAAGAACAGACGCCTATCGCAACAACATACACAACTCAGAAGCCGGGAAGTCTCAATAAAGGAAAAGGAAAAGCCAAAGCCAAAGCCAAAGCTGCCACCTCACCTGTGAAATCTACTGCCTCGGGGGTTAAAACTGCTTTTAGGTCAAAGCGGAAGTCGTACTCGCTGCCAACGCCAAACGTCCATCTTAGGCACCGCGCAGTCCCACTTTTTTCACGACCCGAACAGTCTGAAAGACTTGCGGAATACCCAAACATCTTCCAACCAACCCACACTGTGCTAACCAACAGTTTCACCGGTAATGGCAAGGTTATGGATCGCGTCAACAAGACTTGGGGTTTCAACATTGGACCTGGGCCTTCCTGGGAGGTCGTGGAAGACAGAGGGTGGTACAAGGAGGCCGAAACGAAGGGAGAGGACCATGAAACGGAGAGGAAGCGCAGACCTCGAGTTCATCAGGATTTTGCTCTTCGTGACGCTTGGGAGGTCTTGAGCTCCGAGTGAGTCCCCAAAGCCTATTACTTCAGCCTCAGGTAACTTATTTTCTTCCAGAGCCGCTGCTGCATACCTACCTACAGCCAACACAGCAACAGACGATGGTCAACTTCAGCCACCACCCCCCATATCCTGCTATTTTGGCTCGATAAATTCTCAAACCCTACAACATGTCAGCATGTTCGAAACGTTTCCAATGTGTACAGTCCTTTCATCACAAACACTAATCTCCGTCGCTTCTGACTCGCAATATAGCTAAGTATGCTTCTAACAGCAATGCACATGTTTTCAATGCAGGAGCACCTGTATGGTGTCTTGATTGGTGCCCAATACACCCTGATGATAGACCTCGTATGTGAATGTGTACGCTGTTTTACCTAACTCTGTTTGATCCGTATGCCACACAGGACGACATTTCAAACAATACTTGGCCGTCGCGCCGCTCCCTTCAAATTCACATTCTCCCGACATTGGAAGGAAGGTAGCACGGCCTTCATATGCCTGCATACAAATATGGTCCTTGTCAAGCTCCCAAAATTCAGCTGAAACCAGGAAGCATACCAAGAGGAACCTTGATCGCAGTCAGATGAACTGCGATCTAGTCCTCTGCCTTGACATTGGTCCTGCTTTCTCTCTCAAATGGTGTCCTCTTCCTTCTCATGATGTGGTTTGATTTCTACCCACTTGATTATTCAACGCTGATTTAGTTAAATTTCTAGGTAGGCGCTGAGAGGAAGCACAGAAAACTGGGTCTCTTGGGTGTCGTCTCCGAAGACGGGGCTTTTGCTGTGTACGCTGTACCTGATCCTGAAGATGTGCCCTTGGGTCACGACCAACTACATCCAACGTATCGTTCGTGTCTTTTACTCATAAGTTTATAACCTCTCCATTCACCAAAACAACAGTCAAACTGACACGGCCTGTTCTGCGCATTGAACTCGAAGAGACCTCTTGTTGGAGTTTCGACTGGGGCAACAGCAGCCTCATTGCTATTGGAACCACTAATGGTTTGTGACATGCTCTGATCTTCATTTGGCTCATTTATTGACATGCAACTACAGGCACTATTGCCGTATATGATATTGGGCAGGTGTTAAAAGAAGCCTCCAATACTGATTATCCCACTGTGACGGATATCATCCCTACGCATTATCTCTCAGTCCACCAGTCGGCCATCCGCACCCTGGCATGGATCAAAGTACCACCGGCTGCTCCTTCAGGCAAACCGCGTACGGATCAAGATCCTACGGTGATTACAAGTGGTGGGTACGATGGCATGGAATGCATGACGGATATCAGAGAAGGAAGAAGTGCAGCTATCAATCGTACCAGAGGTATGATTCGCATCTTTTCAATTTCATTCTCTTGGATCATCTCTTGGATCAGATGTTATCAACACCATGGCATTCTCGCCTTACGCTGGTGGACCGATCACCCTGGATCATGAGAATACTGTGAAAGCGTATTCAGCGTCCCCTAGCATGCTCGGAAGAGGGCATACGTTGTTTGAGCCCCAAGGCCCTGTTTGGGTACGCCTCATACCTTGTCTCTTTTTATCATCACTTACCATGCTTTACAACAGAGCGTACATGCTTCAGATTACCACCCACAAATAGTTGTTGGCGCCGCAGATGGAACTTGCTCAACGACTAATACACTCAGGTCTACTAGGAAAGGTGGCGCTGTGGTAAGTTGATTTCTTGTGAGGACAATGAATGTGTACCGATGACGCCCACAGCCTTTCTTCGTTTACAAAATCTTCCAAATGGATTACAACCGAAGCACGGAAGAATACCGCATGCTGGATCGGTTCCTCCCCCAGGTATGGCAAGCTCTCCCTGCTGTGTATAGTATCTGACATTCGGCCTTACAGGAATCCATTGACCGTCCGGCTGCTATTCGCACTGCAAGGGGAAGGGCAAGAGCTGGTGTCAGCCCCAATCATGACCGTAAAGGCAATGCCTCGGGTACATCGCCCGTCGTGGTTCCCAGCACCGGAGCCTGGCCCCAGCAGATTGGTGTTCATTGTGTTACGTGGAACAACGGTAACGGTCTTGCTACTTCTGGCTTAGTAGCAGCCGCTACAGCATCTGGACTTTGTCGCGTCGATCTAGTATGGGGTGAATGGGCCAAGGGCAAGATACCTTACGGGGGCATTGAAGGAATTAGAATGGAAGGTTTGGTAGATACGGATTCTGACCCCATGGATGTGGATGACGATGGCGAGCAAAATCTAGAGGAAGATAGCGACGAGTGATGGAAGGCTGCATTGACCCATTGTAGATGCCAACTCAGGTTCAAATCCTTCTTGCTGAATTACGGCTTGAATTCAGCGTATTGTTCCATTCGTTCGAAGTCTCCATCATTAAACTTCACCTGTTACTATAAACAATGCCGGCGTTGGTGCATATAACACAGGAGGTTCAGACGGTGAGGCTGTCACCGGTCCTTCACTTGCAGTCTGTCAGTCGTTCACTTTATTCATTTCGATCCTTGATCAACTGACGCACTCGCTTCTGATCAGCACCATGATACTCGGTGCCTTTGGGAACTTAAGGTCGACGTCGGCTAGTCGATTTCTATGCAATTTCACTACAACCAATGGTTCTCACTATGTCGTTGCTGGAAGATTTGCAAATAGTTTGCCACCTTTCAGAGCGTCTGGCGCTTTTTTGATTTATGAAAAGGAGGAGGACCTTGGTGGAGTGAAAACTTTCAATGGAGTCGTCGGTTGTGACGAAATTTGTCTGGAATTTGGCCATGGAGACGAGCACAACTTGAAGATTGAGGGCTCACTCGACACGCCGATGTGTCCTGCGATCTCGGTTTGTGGCTCGTTGTTTTTTACCCAGTCATAATCCATCGTCGGGGTATATTGGGTCAACATTTGATTAAATGCTTTTTGTTGCGTGATCACCTCAGTCATTGATCATCCAATACTCAGAGGAGGATATCAAAGCAACAACACTAAGTAGTTCTGTTTATCACGCGAGATACAAGCTCTGTGTGTTAACCTTTCTCAACGTCTTTCAGCTCTGGAACCATATGCCACATCCTATGACCTCTAATCGAACCCGATGATAGAAAGGCTGTTCCAATGCGCCTTTGATGATGGGCCCATTGACCAGGCGAAGAGCCAAGCCTTTTGCTCCAATAGAACCTTCAATTAAGCGAGTTGAAGAGAGTTGTGAGAGAGAGCCATATCTCAGCGTCGCGTTGCAGCAGGCGAAGTTTGGGACACTTGGGACAAATACCCCCCCAAGGGTGAATGGCACATCCTCTATGAAGAATGTGGCCATGAATTTGGATCCCTTGAGTCCTACACTCCCCACTCTGGTGATGAAACCTTGTGCAATAGGCATCTACTAGCGTGTCATCAACGATTGGTAGTTTACATATATGGTGGGCCACGTACATCTGGAGCGTCAGTTCGTTCCGTAGGTGGAGGTTGACTAAGATATGCCTAGGGGAATCAAAATGTTATATAGAAACAACGAAAGTAAAGAGATATAGTTCTTCGATGTTCGCAGAAGAATGATTCTGTAGGAGGCCTTGTCGTATGGAAGCGTTCGGATAGGACATGGAATGGGGAAGAACGCCCAGTGGCCTTATCCATGCTCACACTCTAGGTAATTTCTGGTCAACATTAGATAATACGACGTAGTATGACAAGGTGGATATAGAGCTGCTTTTGAGGTTCTGAAGGAGCGACGCAATAACGCGGAGGTTTTCCAATGACGGAGAAGGCAGGAAGTGCCGACTACAAGCGAGACGAATGGAAGAGCGAAAGAAGAACAAGTTGCATAAGGAGTGAAAGGTGACCTTTCATGAGGATCGGTCGCCACAATGAGGGTATTCCGAAGACAGATAGGATGTAAGAGGAGTGCTTGCTTGGATTACAAAAGTAAGATCGGAATAAACCAAGATCATATGAGAAAAACGCAGGTCGAGTAAATAAGGAAAAATAACCTGTGCAATTGCAGCAGGAGTTAGGCGGTCAAGAGGCGGTGCGGGAGTAGACCGCTTCATTCGCCAGACGTAGTGGGCAGAGGAGGAGGAATCGATGCGTCGAATCCAGCTCTGAAAGGTGTGAAAGGTTTCATGTCCAACGCGTTTACGCCGGATGGCGGCTTCGAGGAGGATGCTCCATTCATCTTCAAGGAGGAAACTTCGTCGAGCGTTGGCGCCTCGCCATTGAAGCGAGACAACCTGGCATCTTCCTCCTGCGTTTCCTTGATATATTCGACAGGAGGCCGGGGCATCAAGGGCGGCGGTGTCGAAGGTGTCGCTGAAGATGGGCCGTTCGAATTAGATGTACCACCATTGGTGATAGGTTGTGTGGTTTTGCGTCCACCATCACGGGCTTCGTATTTGGCCTTCAGAAGCGCTTTCTCTTCAGCAGCAGTCAGAACACGTGAGCTTCCGGAAGCGGGTGGCAAAGGTGTCGGCCTAAAGCTTGAAGCAGCAGCATTTGGACTTTGACTCGGAGATGACGGGCCATCGGTGAAAGCAGGTGGCTGGTCGTTGAATCGAGGAGGAGGTTGAGGTGGTGCAACCGTTTGCATTTTCTGGGCATTATCTCTAGCCTCGAACTTTCGTCTCAGTGCTTCTTTCTCCTCCAACGCGCTGGTATACTGGCCGGGGGTAGGTGGTCCAGGAGTTGGCGCAGGTGCAGGTACTGGTACTTGTGGGGGTACCTGAGCAGCCGCACGGGCATTATCTCTAGCTTCAAATTTTCGTTTTAGTGCTTCCTTCTCTTCCAGGGCACTAGTGTATTGGGCCGGGGTAGAAGGGCCAGATGCTACCGGAGGTGAGCTATAGGCGGCGGGAGGTGGTGGTGAGCTATAGGCAGCAGGAGGTGGTGGAGTCTGGTTTTGCCTGGCGACAGCGGCATCTCGGGCCTCATATTCTCTACGGAGACGTTCTTTCTCAGATAAGTGCGCCATGATATTGCCTGGGCCTGCCGCGACGTCAAATGACGGTGGGAGGTCGGCTGCTGTGGGAGGAGGGTGCGATGATGCAGTGGCCGGAGGTGTCTTCGGAGTGATAGGGTAGAGTGAATCATAGGCCACCGGGGCTGAACCCGAAGACCCAGCACCGTCGCCACCTGAAAAAGTTGAATTTTGGGTCCGATCAACTGCTCTCTTTGCCTCTTCGTATCGTCGTAAGGCGGCCTTCTCTTGCTCTGCAGTCAAGTAGGGAACACCAGGCTTGGTTGGCGAGGCCAATGAGCTTGAACCGCCTGTACGATTTCTCATGGCTTCTGAGTAGAGGTCCGCTGCTGACGGCTTCGAACCAGTGCCAGAGGACTTGGGATCCGAGTTGTTCCTTGCATGCGTAGAAACAGATGCCGGGGGAGGCGCTCCTGCCACACCTTGAGTTCTCACAACAGCTGCCTGAGCTTGCTGGAACAGTTGCAATTTCTCTTGCTCTGCCGAGAGCCATCCATTTTGGCCTGAATTTGCAGAGTCCCCGCGTGAAGGCGACGCAGCGCTGCTTTGAGGTGGGGGTGATGCACGAGCAGCAGCTGGGGGCTGAAAAAAAAAGCAAGTTAAGTATCATGTTTTCACGACTCACTCGTTCAGACGTACAGGGGACGCAGCAACACCTTGAACTTTCGCTACATTCATCCTCGCTTTCTCATACAGTCTCTTCTCGTCTTCCGCCGATAGCCACTGATTCCCTGCTTTCGGGGAGCCGGCCGCGGCCCCTGCTCCAGAGCCTGTAGCTTGTGCGCTTATTTTCCTTGTAGGCTTGTGGGGTATTTCTTGAGGTTGTGCATTTGTGATTGTGAAACGATTACCTCCACCAGACGAATTGGGTCGACGCGTTCCGCCTGAGGTCGATGAAGCGATGGGGGTGTTTGTGGCCGTTGTAATGGAACCAGTTGTAGTGCCAAGAGTAGAACTCTGGGTTGAGATTGTTGGTTGAATGGATCCAAACTCATCGGCAAGGCTGTTGCCGGGCCTGGTGGAACCGAAGCCTCCGTTCACTGTAGCAGCAGAGGTGGCACCCGGAAGTGTGTTGAAACCGTTTGCAGCAGAGTTGGTCCTGGCGTGTCCGTAAGGGCCGTTCAGAGGTAGTGTAGCTGCGACTGCATCCGCTGGGCGACCCCTGATCTGTTCTACGCGAGCAGCACTGACACTGGGTGCGGCCTGCCCGGGTGGAAGAAGTGACAGTCCTGGCGCAGGCCCAATGCGGCTGTCGAAACGTCAGTATGAGGACAAATAACCGGAGAGAAAAGGCTTATTTCACCTGATAGCTTCGAACGATACCTCTCTAAAGAAATCACTTTGTCAGCCTGTGTTGAGATAGTTAACAATGACACCCATACCTTTGCCAATTGGACATCACGACTGGGAGATCCATAACGATATGTTGACCAGTTCCCATGAGAGCTTTGACACAGACTGTATATGTGACATCGATATGCCTTGCAGCGTTCAGAGTTGGCGTAGTATGGGTGGGCGGAACCATACAGCTAAGCTCCGAGGTGTGCTGTGTGCCTCCATAAAGCGTGGTATTGACGACCACCTTGTGCTCCGTGATGACAGCTTGCTTGACTGAAGGTGCAATCTTTCTACCCGGTAAGATAGCAGGTCGGAAAATCATACCCTCTTTGAGACAGACTTCGAAACCGCGCAGGATGACAGTGTGTAAATTGTCCGACTTCACAGTCGCTGAGACCGAGATAACATCTCCAGGTCCGAAACATGTACGATTGCGTTCAACAATGAGACTGACACCTTCTTGAGCTAGCTGCCGCGACTCAGGCTGACAGTAGACAGGCCAGGTGGAATGGAGCTCATGCTTATCGAGGATAACGGGTGATGTTACAGAGACGACCACGGATTTGGCTTTCCGTAGAAATCCTCTAAAAAAAAGAATTCAGATGACGATACAAAAGATCCAACATTCTACACACTTTTTGCCTTTCGTACACACACTTGCAAGCAGTTCGTACGCAATACCAGCTGCAAATACTCGTTCAGAATTGTCGCTCCTGGTCCAAGTTTCGACTGACCTTTGTTATCGAGAGCAATGGTGGGCGGTATCGATTCGGGAATGCGGATAGAAAATGGAAAATCTTGCTAAAGGTTTCAGATTTGGATGAGCAATAAGCAGTTATACGAATCTCATAAGGACTTACTGAACGTAGGTCTCCATACTCATCCGAGGTACTCCAGAGATTGACGGGGCTGGGTCCGACGTAGTCATGAAACGTGTTGGGCGGCCCTCCTCCTGGCAACGTTTC
>Ga0247741_1002304_pt1 | contig 10642 bp, 8 predicted proteins | sample UWRJL213509R2_FD_180945 | JGI IMG/M metagenome (GOLD analysis project Ga0247741, IMG submission 180945) | Plant litter microbial communities from Arlington Agricultural Research Station in Wisconsin, United States - UWRJ-L213-509R-2 | ecosystem: Environmental > Terrestrial > Plant litter >...
AGCAGCCGCTTTTTGTCATTGTGCGGATTGTTTTTGTCTTGTAGTCAATGTCAAACATTCCGCAATAATCTTGTGCAAGTTCAGTAAATTCAGGATTCTGTTTAAATCCATTGTTTGTAGCCAAATAGATTTGGAAAGATGGTCCGTGGTAACAACTATTTTGACCATCCATAATTGCAAAGTCTTTTAATCCGTCAAAATTGAAATCCTCGTATAAAATTGAACTTTGTTCTCCATAGGGCATTTCTTTTACGTTGGCAAGAACTTTTCCTTTATGAAGGGTAAAGGTTAATTCGTCCGAAATGATTTTAATAAGTTGTTTCTTAGTTTTCTTGTCGAAGACTGCAATCCAACCTTTGCTAAAAACTTCTGTTGTGTCTGCAATATACAATTTGCCGAAATAATCTTTTGAAAAATTGCAACGACAAATGTTTTCTGACAAAATGCAGATTTTGAAAGTAGAAAAATTAGAATGAATGCTATTCGTGTCATTTGTCAGTGTAGTTTAGGTTTATGCTTGTCGCCAACGTTTCAGGGCTTTGCTTTCGGGCGGGATTTCAAATCACAAAAGTTGGTTTTATTACCGGGGTTCAATCGAAGAACTGCCGTTGAATTTTACAGTTTCGCTCTCCATATTGACTAGCTGATGTGTGGATTTAGTTCTGCCTTTATTTTAAATCTTTCTCTGCTGTCCAGGTGTCAAATGCTATGTCTGCACCTGCTATTTCTATAATTCTGTCTTTGTGTGTCATTACTCCCAAACCGTGTTCGCTGTCCCACGAACAAGAAAAGCCAAAACCTATGTACGGATAGCCTTCTTTAATTACAGATGTAACATAAAAATTAATCGGTGTTAACAAGTCTGCAAAATCCTGAATGCCTTTTAAATCAGGCATAAAATCTTGTTTGTTTTCTTCCGAATAGTTATAGATGTTCTGTAGGTCAGGATATTTTTTCAAGAGTTCATTGAGTAAGTTTCTTAAAATTATCTCTTGATTTTTTTGTAAATACTCTAAACCGTTTTGTTGCTCTGTGGTTGGCTTTCCGACAATTTCGCCATCTTCATCAAGCAAATTATAATACAATTTTTCATTTTCCTTGAAGAAATCCTGCCAATATTTTAATTCAAAAATGATGTCAAAACCTTCTTCATCACTATCTTTTTTATTAGTCAGCTCTTTTTGATTTTCAAGATGTTTATTGAAAAATTGATAACAAAATGGAGCTCTTGTAAAAATGTAATCTTTGTTTTCGGCATAACATAATTTAAAAAATTCGAGAGCTTTTTCTTCATTTCCACATTCTAAACAACATTCTCCGTTGTAATAATTATTTATATAGGCAGGATGTTTTTTTGAAAGTGAATGTGCATCCATCTCCACAATCCATCTCATCATATTTTCAAAATCATTTATGTTGATATATTCATTTATCATTCTTCCAATAAATATACTTCCTTGATGAATATTGTACTTTTCTTTATCTGCTTCTTGCCATTTTTGTTCTATAAAGTTGATTAATTCCTGTTTTGTTATTTTAGATTTCCTCAACATCGACTTATCTAAAAAAGTGTCAATTTCATTTATGATATTTTGTGCGTTGGACATTTCGTTGTTTCTTTATTGTTCAGATTTGTTTTGGTTGAGCGGTTCGGACACCTATCAGCCAACGTTTCGGAGCTTGGCGTTCGGGTGGGGCAGTTAAGCGCAAATCTTCGATTTTGCACAATAGTTCAATCGAAGAACTACTGTTGAACTTTGCAGTTTCGCCCCACTATTGCAAAACCCTTGTTAGGCGTTCGGCAATTCTGTTTTTCCCTGTTTTCGATTAAAGATTTTTTGTTCCACTTCGTCCAATGCTTCTTTGAGAATTTTGGCATCTAATTTGTCAATTTTGGCTATGTCGTTTAAACCTTGCTTTGTCAAGTCGAAAACAATTCTTTGCTTTTCAATTTCTTGTTTTGCTGGATAATCTGCAAAATTTTCTAAGACCGCAATTCCATAAACAAACCAGTTCTCGGCTCTAATTGCGTGATACAAAGAATTTTCAAAGGTGTCAGAAATCATAATATATAAGTGAGTATAATTGGGAAGTCGAAATTTCTTTTCTCGAAGTTTTTCTAATATTCTTTCACGAAAACGATTTTCGTAAGGAGAAAAATAAAATTTATCTACGTTCGGAAGATAGTACATAAATCGTAAGTCATAAACCAACTTCTTCTTTTCTTCATCTGATTGTTCTCGAATTGCCCTCTCTTGAAGACGCTTTTCTATAGCTTCCTGTCTTAAAATATTTTCATATTTATCATTTAATTTCCATAAATCTGTCTCTTGCAGTTCCTTACCCAGTTGAGATAGAGTTGCTTTTAGTTTCTGCGGGTCATATCCGTCATCTTGCTTCTTTTTCGAAATGATAATTTCAAAAGCCTTATCAATAACTTCAAGCACATCTGTCAGGTTTTTTTCTTTTTCAGCCATTGGAAGAGTAACCCGAACCATTGTTTTGCCACGGTAGTAATGTGGTAGTTTTGCAAACCATTCTTTACGCACTTGATTTTTTTCTTTTGATGATGAGAAAGCCAAACAGATTTCAATTTCTCCGTATGGAAATTCTATATTTTCAGTTTGAAATTTATCCAAAATAATTCTTCCAAAATAACCGAAGGGTTCATTTAAACCACCGCCATATGAGTTACTGCTGTTTTTTCTAAAATGTATTCACATAATTTGTGTTTTTTTTATCGTCTTCTCACTTTATGAAAGTGCACGTTCTTTGCTGACGCCTAACATCTAAACTTACGCATTTCGCAAAGCCAAATTCAATTAACTTTCGCAAATAAAAATTTTTCTTGTCTCTCTTTTATTCCTATTTTGTTTATCTTCAAATGATTAAGCCCTGTTGTTTACGATTATGTTTTTTGGATTTACGAATGTTACACCTTTTCAGGCAAATATGAAATATTCAGAAATTTTTAAACAAAAAATGCAGATCGCCAGGTATGGTGAATCAACAATAAAATCTTACACAGCTGCTCTTGCTAGCTTTTTTAAAGAAAATAGCAGCACGGGTATAGAAAATGTAGATGAACAAATTATCGAAAAATATCTATATCAAATCATTAGAGAGAAGAATATTTCGGCTGCGTATCAAAAGCATTTAATAGGGAGTTTAAAGCTATTCTATAAAATGGTTTTCGATCAAACGCTAAAAATCGATTACCTTTTTCCTAAAAGAACGGAACAAAAGTTGCCTAAATACCTCAATAGGGAAGAGGTTAAGAAAATTCTTGCAGTAGTAGAAAATTTAAAGCACAAAGCAATTTTGAGTTTACTGTACGGTTGCGGTTTAAGATTAAGCGAAGTAATAAACCTGCAAATAAATAACATTGATTCCAATAATGGCGTAATCAATATTAATCAGGCAAAAGGAAAAAAAGATAGGCAGGTAATGCTTCCGCAAGCCGTTTTGCCGTTACTAGGGGCTTATTTTAAATTGTATCGCCCAAAAGTTTATTTGTTTGAGGGGCAATCTGGGTATCAATATTCTCCTCGAAGTGTGCAAGTTATATTAAAAGATGCTGCAGCGAAAGCAAAAGTTATTAAAAATGTTTCGCCACATATATTACGACATAGTTTCGCTACACATTTATTAGAAAACGGAACAGATATTAGGTATATACAACAACTACTTGGGCACAATAATTTAAATACTACACAAATTTATACACATATTACAGATGTAGCTAATAGGAAAGTGCAAAGTCCGCTCGATTTCTAATAAGGAAAAATACAAGCAAAAAAAAGCATCCTTTGATCAGAAGGATGCTTTTAATTTTTTTAGAAGATTCTAAAAACTATTTTGCCAAAGCAGCTAAAACAGCATTGTTTTTTGCTAATTGATCGTTTTTAGGTTGTGCAGAGCGGCTTCCTAACTCGATGTTAGTAGCTCTCTTTAAAAAATCTACATCTTGTTGTGCAAAGTTTTTATTTCTTCTGTCTTTTCTTTTTAATCTGGTAACTGCCATGGTAATAACCTTTTATTATTTTTATTTGTACAAATGGAGGTCGAGAGCGGATTCGAACCGCTGTAGAAGGTTTTGCAGACCTCTGCCTAGCCACTCGGCCACTCGACCTTGAAATTCAAGGTTGCAAAAATAGCAATTATTAGTTAGCTCGCAAATATAAATTCACAATTAATCATATTAATTTTTTGTCCGTGCTATTTCCGAACAAAAAATTGCGGCACTTACTGCTACATTTAGCGATTCTGCTTCGCCAAATCTTGGTATAGTAACAGGCTGATTAATTTTGGCTATAACTTCTTTGGTAATACCTTTTCCTTCGTTTCCTAAAATAATTAATCCTTCGTTGCCCCAATTGGTTTTGTAGATAGAATTTCCATCGAGTAATGCTCCAAATACAGGGATTTCGTTATCTGTTAACAGCGTAAATAAGTTCTCGTAATAAATATTTACCCTGGCCAGCGAACCCATTGTTGCCTGCACAGTTTTTGGATTATATGCCTCTACAGAATCTTCTGAGCAGATTATGTTTTTAAAACCAAACCAATCGGCAGTGCGTATAATTGTGCCCATATTACCAGGGTCTTGCACGCCATCCAAAATCAATGTAAATTGATTTTTTAAGTTTTTTAAATGAATTGTATTCGTTTCAGGAATATGGATGACAGCTAAAAAACCTTGTGGTGTTTGTAAAGTACTAATCTTACTTAATTCAGCGTTGTTTACTTCAAATAAGTTTATATTTGCAGGTAATTTGGGTAACAAGTTATACTGTTCGCCAACGTAAAATATGGAATGAATCTGGTATGGAGCTTGTATAAATTCTTTAATAGATTTTATACCTTCAACAAGGAATAACCCAGTTTCTTTACGGTATTTTTTTTGATGTAACGATTTAATAAAACTAATCTGAGATTTTGAAAGCATACAAATCCTTTAAATATTCTAAACTGAAAAGCCCTGCAATATTACTATTAATTATTGTTTTAATGCAGGCTTGTTCATCAACTAAATACATTCCAGATTATCAATCGATAGTTAAAAAGGTTACTATTGATAGTGTTGATAAGAAATTTGAAGAGCAGGCTTATAACTACGTTCAGAAAGATATCAGGCCATCATCTGCCTTTGGCATAAACGTACCATTGTATAATTTATTTAATACTAAAGATGGCCGTTACAAAACAACTGATATAAAACCTTTTGGTTCGCCACCAGCAATTTTGGATAGTGCTTTGGTCGAGATTTCCAGAAATCAAATAGAAAAATTTTTAAAAGGAAAAGGTTATTTTCAAGCCAAAGTTACTGCCGATATAAATGTAAAAGATAAAAAAGCAGAGGTTAATTTTAAGGCTCAACCAGGTCCTCCATCGTTTATTGGAAAGTTAAGCGACTCTATTGCAACTAAAAGTGTTAAAAGCATATACAATTCTACCAAGCCAACCTTTACGCATTTACACGAAGGTATGCAGTACGACGCAGATTCGTTAGCTTACGAACGTGAGCAAGTAAACAGGGTAATGAAGGAAAATGGATATTTTTATTTTTTAAGACCTTATGTAAATTTCGATGTTATAGAAACCAGAGATGTAAAAAAGGTAGATTTGAAATTGAATATTACCAATCCGCCAGCAGGCGATCACAAACAATATAACATTGGTACAACTTACATGGTTATTGCCCCAAGTCCTGATGGATTTCCAGATTCGTTAAGAAACTATGTAAGCCGAGATACAACTCGCGGAATTTCGTTTACAGATTTATCAAAAAGATATAGAAGAAACCCTATAACCCGTTACGATTTTTTAAAGCAGGGCGAATTATACGATATTAGAAATGAAAGTTTAACGTTTGACAGGCTATACGAGTTAAATGTATTTAAAAATGTTAAAATTGAATATTTCAGAAGAGATAGTACTTCAAATAAAATAAGTCCGATAATTCTGTTAACACCACAAAAGGTGATGAGTAATCGGGTAGAAGGAGAAATTCCTTTTAACGGTGGTACGGTGGGCTTCAACTTAAGTAATACCTATACCAATAATAATTTATTTCGTGGTGCAGAAAGATTTGAGTTGCAGGTAAAAGGTGGTTTGCAATCAAGAATTGGAAACGGAACTTCGCCATTTCGCGATATTTATCAAAAAGATTTTTCGGTGAGTGCAAGTATATCGGTACCTCGTTTAATTATTCCATTTTATAAACCAGAATTAGGCGGTAATGGCATGCCGCATACTACTTTCTCTTCGAGTTATATTTATGCTTTACAGAAAGATGTTTCGGTAAGGAATATATTTATTAATTCAGTTACCTACGATTGGGTAGAAACGAAATCAAAGTTGCACTCTTTTACGCCCTTAAATTTCGAATACAGATTTGGGAGTTTAGATCCAAGTGTAGATCAAAATACAGTTCTAAATAACCTTTACTACTCCACCTTATTAGCTCGAAAAGATTTAACATTAGGTATGAAGTATACTTATACCTTAAATGCCAACAAACTTAATCAATTAAGGAGTTTTGTTTATTTAAGGGCTGGAATTGATATTGCGGGCAATATGCTTCAAGCCATATCGAATTTAACTGGTGCTAAACATAATCCTAATAATTTTATCGATGGCGATTCGCTTGTTAGGGATTATGGTAAAATATTGGGCTTACCTTACAATCAATATGTTCGCCCAGAGGTCGATATACGCTGGTACAAACATTTGGGTGGCGACAGGCAATTTATTGCACGTATGAATGCTGGTTTAGGTTACGCATACGGAAATTCGGTTTTTATGAACTTTGAGAAAAGGTTCTTTGCTGGCGGATCGAGCGGAATAAGAGCCTGGCAAGCCAGAACTTTAGGCCCAGGAAATTACAACAGAGAAACTTTAGGCAATGATACTTTGAGAAGAGCTGTTTTTGGTTTAGATCAATTAGGAGATTTGCGTATCGAAACCAACTTCGAATATCGTTACATGGTTTTAAGAAAGTTTTTTGGTGGTGTTTTAAAGGGTGCAGCTTTTGTTGATGCAGGAAATATCTGGAATTTAAATGCTGATAATGGTGAGGAAGGCATGTTGAAATTAAACAAAGTTGTACAGCAACTTGCTATTGGGGCGGGTTTAGGCTTAAGATATGACGTACAGTATTTTGTATTCAGATTTGATGTTGGATTAAAGCTTAAAGATCCACAGTTTTCAGGGTCAGACCAATGGGTAGTTAGTAAATTTTTATCGGGCGGACGAGATTTTAGAAACAACTTTAACGCAACGCATGCGCCAGATACTTACCGCTTTTTACAATATAATTTCGGTATTGGAATGCCGTTTTAATTTAATCGAAAAGGCTTAATGGTTTAGGTTCGTCTTTTGGGTTTTTAAATAAAAACTCTTTATAAGGCTGCCATCTTTTATCTATGTGTTTGTAAACCCAAAATCTGTCGACAAAAAACTCACGCTTAAAATTCTTGTCTTTATACTCATCCATAATTGAAGCGTAAGTTTCAGGTTTCACATCTTTAAAAGCAATGGTAAGATGAGGATTAAATTTAAAGCTGTCTTTTTCATTTATCAAAGATAAAGCCTTAAGCGCCAATTTTATTTGAGCTTGCAATTGCATAATGTGTGCGTTTCGATCAACATCAATAAATATGGTGTGCGGAGCAAAGGAACCGAAACCTTTTAAAACCTGCGAAAAACTTTCAGAAAAAGAGGCACTTTCCAAAGCTTTAAAAAAACTTTTTTCCTTTTCTAAGGATGAAATCTTTACTGGATTATAAAGCGTAATATGAACAGGGCGCTTTAACGATTCGTAAACTTTGTATTTATCAGAAATTTCATTTCTAATAACATCTACATCTTCTATTATTGATAAAGATGGAATTAAACAAACTAAAAATAGATTTTCCACACTCAAATTTACTAAAAAAATTAGTAATATTTAAACGGTTTTTCTAAATTAGAATAGATTTTTAAGTCCATCAAATATACTCTCGAAAAAAGTAGCCAGGTTTAGGCCGCTGCTGTGGTTAAAATATACAAACACTAGAAAAATAATAACTGCAAAAATGATTAGTTTTCTAAATGCAAAGGCAATAATTACCAGTAGTACAGGGATTATGAAAAGCCATAAACTATTAATAGCGTGCGGACTTAAGTCGTTTTCTTTTTTATAAACATATACCAGTTTGCTGTGTGTACCCGAATCGTTTTGGTGTTTTAAGTAAATAAAAGTAGAGCGCTCGATGGGTAATGGAAGTACTGCAATCCCATCATTAAATTTAAGGCTTTGGGTAAAACCGCTAACACTAAAGGTGTAAATTCCGTTTATGTTTTCGTTTGGATTATCTAATGAATCGGCTGCAATAATGGCTAGTTTATTGTTTTTCAATAAGTTTTCTTTAACAAGAAAGTTATTAATTTCTGAAGTTTGTGCAAAACCGAAAAAGCTGATTAAGCAAAGGGAAAATAAGATAAAGCCTAGTTTCATTCTATAGAACGTTTATTGTAAATTAAATAACCGATATGCAATAATACACCATTTCTTTTAATCGCGTCGTTATATAAATTATAACTTAAACTAACAGGGCCAACCGGCGTTTGATAAACCAAGCCCGCAGTAGCTGCATAGCGGATTTTTGTAATGGCTTTTGCATAAGCTACATCCTGTAAATTGTTTAATTCGTATTCTTTGTGGGGTAAAAATAAGTAACCTTCTAATCTAAGATCTAAATTTTTTCTAACACTGAAAATATTTTTAATTCCGCCTGCAGCGTAGGTAGATGCTCTAAATTTATCCAAAAATAACGACCGACTATCTTGTAACGGATAAAACGCTGGTGCTACCAATAGGGTAGAATAGTAGTTGTTAAATAATGGCTGATTAGAGATTACGCCTTCAACAATGTAGCCTAAAGTATATTTCTTTAAATGTAGAAAATAGTTTTCCTGTGATAGTTTTACACCAATCCATTGCCTTAAATGGTTCGATGGTAAAAATGTATTGGCTGGTACAACGTTTCGGAAAATATTGCCTGGATTATAGTTTTCACGGCCTGTAGTAAAATTAAAACTCAACAAAAAGCTTTGTCCTCGGGTGGCGTATTGTTTTCTGTTTAAAGAATTTTTTTCCAGGTTTAATGAAGCTTTAAAACCATTAAAGATGGTTTGGTCTAATAAATCGCCCACTGCAAAAGTACTGTTCGGGCTATATTCATCTTGATTATTGATAAATGAAGAGTGCAATACAATTTTAGTATTATAGTTTAAGGGAACACCCATCATCAAATCTATTTTTCTATCAGATTGTTCGATATAAATTGGATGCGGGTTTTCTATAAAAATTTGGCTTGTATTATAAAAATTCCAGTGATTGTAAGTTAATTCTGCCCCAACAAATAATGGTAGTTTTGTTGGGTAATCTACTCGGCCACTAACCTGAACCGATTCGTAAAAACGACCTGAATAAAAACTTGTACCGAATGTATATGCCTTACGATTTAGATAATTGTATTGTGCGCCTAAAAAAACATTACTAATTGGCCTCGACGAGATATTTCCGCCTATATCAAGTTTAAAACTTTTTTTAGGTTGCGCAACTACTTCAAATGTATAACTATCGGTTGTAGCTTGATAAGCAATTTTAGGATATATGGTTTCGAAGGTTTGATCGGCCACGAGCTTATAATAGCCACGTTTTATGTCTTGCAGATTGAATGTTTTCTTATCACTTTTAAAAAGACGTTCGACGTATCTTTTTTGTTGTTCATTTACACCTGAAACAGTTATGTTATTAAACACGAAATCGCGTTTTTGGTCATTAAACCTAGCTCTTCTTTTTTCTAAATCTTCATCGGTAACTCTTCGGCTAATAGCGTTTTTTATTTTTTCCATTTCGGCCATTGTAGCATCATAGCCTTTTTTTATAAGTTCTTTTGCTGGCGAGAAATTTGTAACGCTGTAACCTGTTAAATCGGGTTGGATATAAATGCCGTTTTTACCAACCATTGTCGAGTCGGATTTTGATAAGAACATAAAAACCAAAAAGCGATTCATTAACCTGTCGTCGTTGTTTTTTGGGTATTCGTTATATGTTTTTGATGAAACATTCGCTCCAATAATAAAATCTGGGTTAAATTCTTTTTGCATAACATCGGCAGGGAAGTTATTGTATAAACCCCCGTCGAAAACATATTTGCCATCTAATTTTATCGGGCGATAAATTATTGGAACGGTCATGGTTGCTCTTACCGCTTCGGCTAAACTGCCTTTGTTTACTGTAATACTTTTTTGCGATAACACATCAGCAACCATACAACGATAAGGGACAAATAAATTATCGAAATTATCTTTTGAAACGGCTGATGCCTGGGAGAAAAGTTCGAGAAAGGCAAAATTTAAAGGAATGTCATTTATTAAATTAGAACGAAAACTCAAATGAAATCCTGTATCAATAGCGACTTTTGCCGCAAGCATGGACGCATTTGGCGCATTTTTTTCGAAGAAATAAGTGTAATCGCTGGTGTATCTGCCATTAACCCAGTTTTGAAATTCATCGCTAAGGGCAATTTTTTCTATTTGAGAAGGAGAGTAACCAGCGGCGTACATTGCACCAACAATACCACCCATTGAG
>Ga0247741_1002306_pt1 | contig 10636 bp, 12 predicted proteins | sample UWRJL213509R2_FD_180945 | JGI IMG/M metagenome (GOLD analysis project Ga0247741, IMG submission 180945) | Plant litter microbial communities from Arlington Agricultural Research Station in Wisconsin, United States - UWRJ-L213-509R-2 | ecosystem: Environmental > Terrestrial > Plant litter >...
GGGCGGGTGCCAGACGAGCTTCGGGCCGCCGATCATCCCGATGATCGTGGGTGCGGCCGGGCTGGTGAAGGATGCGCTGCGAAAGCGCCCCGACAAATCGGGCCGGATTCCCATTCCGCTCGACGATCCCCAGCCTTCGGCGACCGCCACCTCCAACGCCGGACCAGCGAAATGATCGTCGCGGCATTGCTGGTGCTGCTCCAGTCGACTCCGGACTCAGCGATGGTGCAGTATCGCGAGAAGACGGCGGTCGGCCCGCGTTGCGCCGCTGCCAAGGATCCGGGCGAAGTGACGGTGTGCGGCCGGCGCGACGCCGACCGCTACCGCGTGCCGCTGATCGAGCGCGACCCGGCCGACCCGAAGAACGAAGGCGTGCCGATGGAGCGCGAGCGGATGCTCGCCCGCACCTCCAATTGCGAGGAAAAGTCGATCTTCCTGATCGGCTGCGGCAAGGCCGGCGTGTCGGTCGGCACTGGCGGCTTTCACCTTGCCGGCGAGCGCCCGCTCGCGCCCTGACGGGCCGCGCAACCTATCGGATGATGGGCGGTTGTGGTCGCGTAGACGAACAGGGGATCGGCCATGCTGATAATCACGATGTTGTTGATGGCGGCGCCACCGGTCGTTGATCGGGCACAGCTGCGGCGCCCTGCGCCCGTCGTGCGGAAAACAAGGGTGACACGCAAGGCGCGGCGGGTGCGCAAGCCGATATCCATGTCAGTGATCAAGCCGCGCACGCTCGGATGCGCGGGTGACCCGATCTGCGTCACGGGGAAATCCCAGTCGCGCTATCGCCTGACGTTGCCACAGGCGCCCGAACCCACCACCAAGGACATGGCGCTGGCCGAGGACGGCACGCGCTGCGCGCTGGTCGGCCAGACGATCTGTCCGCGCCGTACCCGCACGATCATCCATATGGGCGACGCGGCGCCGGGCGTGCCGGCGTCCGCGCTGATCAAGTAACCGATCGATATCAGTTGAGGATGTGCATCCACATCGGCTGACCGGCGAGGCTCTGCGAACCGCGCAATTTCTCCAGCGCCTGGGCGACCGCGCGCTCCGGGCCTTCGTGCGTGACGATGGCGACGAGGACGGTGCCGTCGGGCATGGCGCCGCGCTGCATCAGGCTTTCGATCGAGACCCCGGCGTCGCGCATCGCTGCGGCGATCTCGGCCAACACCCCGACCTTGTCGGCGACGGTGAAGCGCACATAGGCACGGCCGCGGCGTTCGCCCGTATCCGCCGGGGTATGAACCGCGAGCGCCTGCGCCGGCATGGCATAGGCCGGGCCGAACTCGCCCCGGGCGATGTCGATCAGGTCGGCGACCACTGCCGAGGCCGTCGGGCCATCGCCTGCACCCGCACCCTGGAACAGCAGGCGGCCGACGAAATTACCTTCGGCCACCACGGCGTTGGTCGCGCCGGTGACGTGCGACAGCGGATGGCTGGTGGGCACGAGATGCGGGTGGACGCGCTGGAACAGCCCGCCCGGGCCGTCCTCGGCGATGCCGATCAGGCGCACGCGATAGCCCAGCGCCGCCGCCTCGGCGATGTCGGCGCCGAGCAGGTGGCGGATGCCGCTGGTCGCGACATCGGCAAAGGCCGGGCGCGTGCCGAAGGCGAGGCTGGCGAGGATCGAGAGCTTGTGGGCGGCGTCGACGCCGTCGATGTCGAAGCTGGGATCGGCCTCGGCGAAGCCGAGCGCCTGCGCTTCGGCCAGTACTTCGGCGAAGTCGCGGCCTTCCGCTTCCATCTTGGACAGGATGAAATTGCAGGTGCCGTTAAGGATGCCATAGACCCGGGCGATCTCGTTCGCGGCCGCGCCTTCGCGCAGGCCCTTGATAACCGGGATGCCGCCTGCGACGGCGGCTTCGAACTTCAGCGCGACATTGGCCGCTTCGGCGGCTTCGGCGAGCTCCAGCCCGTGATGGGCGAGCATCGCCTTGTTGGCGGTGACAAAGCTCTTGCCCCCGGCGAGTGTCGCGCGGGCGAGGGCGAGGGCCGGGCCGTCCGAACCGCCGACCAGCTCGACGACGACATCGGCGCCTTCGTAATGGGCAAGCGCGCTGGTATCGTCGACCCAGTCGAACCGGCTGATATCGACACCGCGATCCTTGGCGCGGTCGCGGGCCGAGACAGCGACGATTTCGATCGGGCGGCCGGCGCGGCGGGCGATCAGCGCGCCGTTCGCGTCGATCAGCCGGATCACGCCGCCGCCAACGGTGCCGAGCCCGGCAAGTGCGACGCGTAGCGGTTTGGTCATGTCAGCCCCAATTCGTCATGCTGAACTCGTTTCAGCATCCATGCGCGATCATTCGCCGCGTGCGTGCGGCCTATGACCGCGCTTGGACCCTGAAACAAGTTCAGGGTGACGTTGATTTTCTTGAGGCCGCCCCGGTTACTTCTTCACAAGCCCGATCTCGACCAGCCGCTCGTGCAGATAGTCGTGCGCGGTGATCGGGGTCGGATAGCGGTTGGGGTTTTCCGGCGTGATGCAGCCCGGCAGCGTCTCGATCAGGAAATCGGGCGCCGGGTGCAGGAAGAAGGGCATGGAATAGCGCGAATGGCCACGGCGCTCGGGCGGCGGATTGACGACGCGGTGCGTGGTCGAGGGCAGCACATGATTGGTCAGGCGCTGCAGCATGTCGCCGACATTGACGACCATCGCGCCCTCGGGCGGGCGGATCGCGAGCCAGCGGCCGTCCTTGTCGAGCAATTCGAGACCGGCCTCCTCGGCGCCGAGCAGCAGGGTGATGAGGTTGATGTCCTCATGCGCGCCGGCGCGGACGCCCTCTGCCTCGGCCGGGATCGGCGGATAATGGAGCAGGCGCAGGATCGAGTTGCCGTCCTCGACCGCGTGGTCGAACCAGTTGGGCGCGAGCCCCAGGTGGCGCGCGATCGCCGACAATAGCCGGTCGCCGGCGCGGTCGAACGCGGTGAAAAGCTCGAGGAAGGTCGATTCGAAAGCCTCGGGCCGCGTCGGCCAGATATTGGCGGGCATGTCCGCGGCGAAGCGGTGGTCGGCGGGAAGCTGGCGCCCGACATGCCAGAATTCCTTCAGGTCGACATGCCTGGCGTCCTTCGCGATCTCGGTCTTGAACGGCGTGTAGCCGCGCTGGCCGCCGCCGGCGGGGGTGAAATAGCCGCGCTTTTCCTCCTCGGGCAGCGCGAACAGTTCGGCGGTCTGTTTCCAGGCGCGCGCGATCAGTTCCTGTGAAATGCCGTGATCGGCGATGACCGCGAAACCGAAGCGTTCGAACGAGCCGCCGAGCGCGGCGGCGAAGGCATCGGGATCGGCCGCTTCGTCGTTGAGCGACAGCGCGGGGACCTGAGCGGAAGGAGTATCGAGCATGACCGGTGTCCGTGATGGGGGGATGGGCCATGATAGCGCCATCCCCCGGACACGAACAGTGTGCGGAACCGGAGGTTCCCCGACGCGCCGATCCGTCAGGCGGCCGCGCGCTCGGCGACGGGCCGGCGGCGCAGGGCGGTCTGCACGATGGACGGCGGTGAATAGGCCGCGCTTTCCAGCGGTGCCACGTCGAACCCCGGCGGTACGATCGCGTCGATGCGATCGAGCACATCGTCGCTCAGCACGACCTCCGCGCCGTCGAGCAGGCCGTCGAGCTGTTCCATGGTGCGCGGGCCGATGATCGCCGCGGTGAGCGCAGGGTGCGCCACGACAAAGGCCAGCGCCATGTGCATCAGCGAGATGCCGGCGCTCTCCGCCAGCGGGATGAGCTCCTCGACGGCATCGAGGCTGCCCTCGTCGGACATCGCCTTGGGAAAATATCGCGTGCGGATCGAATCGGGCATCGGCGCGCCCTTGCGATATCTGCCGGTGAGCATGCCCTTCGCCAGCGGGCTCCACGCCATCACGCCCATGCCGTAGCGCTGGCAGGTGGGCAGCACCTCGCGCTCGATCGAGCGGTTTAGGATCGAATAGGGCGGCTGCTCGGTGCGGAACCGCGCCAGCCCGCGCCGCTCGGCGATCCACTGCGCCTCGACGATATCGGACGCCGGGACGGTCGATGCGCCGATCGCGCGCACCTTGCCCTCGCGCATCAGATCAGTGAGCACCGACAGCGTCTCTTCCACGTCCGTGTCCGGCGCGGGGCGGTGGATCTGATAAAGGTCGATATAATCCGTCTGCAGCCTGCGCAGCGAATCCTCGACCGCCCGGGTGATCCAGCGGCGCGAATTGCCCTGCATGTTCGGATCGTCGCCCATCGGTCCATGAACCTTGGTCGCGAGCACGATCGAATCGCGCCGCCCCTTGAGCGCCTTGCCGACAATCTCCTCGGATTCGCCTGCGCTGTAGCGATCGGCGGTGTCGATGAAATTGATGCCGAAATCCACGGCCTTATGGATCATGCGGACGCATTCATCGTGATCGGGATTGGCCAGTTGCCCGAACATCATCGCGCCGAGGCAATAGGGGCTGACCTTGATTCCGGTACGGCCGAGTGGGCGGTATTGCATCGTCATCTCCTTTATGAAGCGCTGGCGGATCGCCGGGCGGCGATCTATAAGCACCAAGCGGAACGTGTTTCCGTTTATACGGAACGATGTTCCGTTTAGCAAGGAGCCTTTGTGAAATCCGTGATCGGAGACAGTCGCGACGAACCGGAAGCGCCAGTGGAGCATGGCCGGCCGATCCGCGCGGATGCGCGCCGCAACCTCGATGCGCTGCTGCGCGCAGCCATGGCCGCGTTCACGGAGCTGGGCGTGGACGCGCCGATGCGGGAGATCGCCGCCAGGGCGGGTGTCGGGGTCGGAACGCTGTATCGCCACTTCCCGCAGCGGTCGGACATCATCAAGGCGATCATCCAGCAGGAAGTCGACGCCTGTGTCGAGGCGGGTGCGGCCTTCGCGGCAACGCAGGAGCCGGGCGAGGCGCTCGCGTCATGGATGCTGCGCCTGATCGATTTCGTGGCGACGAAGCGCGGCCTGGGGCCCGCGCTTCATTCGGGCGACCCGGCCTTTCAGTCCCTGCCGGAATATGTGCTCGGGCAGCTCACGCCGACCCTACGACGACTGCTCGACAACGCAGCTGCGGCCGGCGCGATTCGTGACGATGTCGACGCCGGCGAGCTGCTCCTCGCCGGACTCCAACTGGCGACGCCGACAAGCGGTGGCGACACGGCGCAGGCGCGACGAATGATCGCCCTGCTTGTCGACGGCTTGCGCTACGGCGCGGCCGGACCCGCGAAAAGCAGCAAGGTCTAGCCGCCTATCGGACGCCTGGCCTGATCTAGTTGAGGGTGATGACGCCCTTCGACTTGTCGCTGCCGTCAGCGGTCAGGTCGAGCTTGAAGGGCTTCTTCTCATCGGTCGTGCCGGTCAGGCCATTGCCGTTCGGCACGACGGCGAAGCCGGCGCCGTTGAGCTTCTGCTGGAACCAGTCGCGTACTGTCGCCGGGGCGGCCGGGCTCTGGAAGGAGACGCGGACACTGCCATTGTCGTCGTCCTTGCCATCCTTGCCGTCGCTATGCGCCTCGACATTCATCCCGGAAATGGTCGAGCCGGGATAGAGATGCACGCCATTCATCTCGAAATCGTCTGCGTTCAAATGGATCTTGGGCAGGTTGAGCTTGCCCGAGAAGCCGGGGACGTTGATCGCGACCGCGCCGGTATTGCCGTCCATGCTGGCCACGACATTGCCGTCGGCGTCCGTGCTGTTGATCGATATGGAGGTGCCCGTCCTCGAATCGTCGCAGGCGGAAAGCGTCGCGGCGAGGAGGATCGTGGCGGCCAGGGGGCGAAACATGCGGCGGTCTCCAAGGGTGAATTAGTTGACTAATACACTAGGGCCTGACACATCCCGCGTCAAGCATTTCCGGCTAAACTTGGGGGTGACCTCCGCCGGCTCATCTGCGAGAGGCCACCGCATGTCCGCCACTTCTTCTCCCGACTCCCGCAATATGGCGCCGTTCGGCTTTCGCGAGTTCGTCGTGATGGTCGCCTCGCTGATGGCGCTCGGCGCGATCGGGGTCGATACGATGCTGCCCGCGCTGCCGGCGATCGGCGAGCGGCTGGGGGTCGCCACGGAGAATGAGCGGCAATATGTCATCGCGATCTACCTGATCGGCCTCGGTGCCGGGCAGTTGATCCATGGCCCGCTGGCCGATCGCTTCGGTCGACGCCCGGTGATGATGTGGGCGCTGTTCCTCTACGGCATCGGCAATGCGGTGGCGGCGCTGTCGGGCAGCTTTCACTTGCTGCTGATCGCCCGGCTGCTCGGCGGTGTCGCGGTGGCGGCGACCCGGGTGGTAACGATCGCGATCGTGCGCGATTGCTATTCGGGGCGGCCGATGGCGCGGGTGATGAGCCTCGCGATCATCGTCTTCATGATCGCACCGGTCTTGGCGCCGACCCTGGGACAATTCATCCTGCTCTTCGGATCGTGGCGGCTGATCTTCAGCGTGATCGCGGTCCTCACCGCGATCGTGCTGGTCTGGTTCGCGCTGCGCATGCCCGAGACACTGGCGGGCGAACGCCTGCCCTTTTCCGTCGCGCGCCTTGTCGAGGGGTATCGTACGACGCTGACCGATCGCTGGTCGCTCGGCTATACGCTTGCCGGCACCGCCCTGCAGGGCGCGCTGTTCGCGTATATCACGTCGGTGCAGCAGATCGTGACGACGGTGTTCGACGCCGGAAAGCATCTGAACCTCGTCTTCGCCGGAACCGCGGGCATGATGGCATTGGCGAACCTGCTCAACTCGCGCCTCGTGATGCGGCTGGGCTCGCGTTTCCTGTCGCACAGCGCGGTGGCGTTCCTGATCCTGATTTCGTCGGTGAATGTGGTGACCTGGGTCCTGGGCGGCGAGAGCCTGAACCTGTTCGTCGCCCTGCAGGCGCTGACCATGGGCTGTTTCGGCCTGGCCAATGCGAATTTCAATGCGATGGCGATGCAGGACATGGGGGAGATAGCCGGCACCGCCTCCAGCGTTCAGGGTTTCATCAGCGTGACCTTCGGCGCGGTGATCGGCATGGGGATCGGTCAATCCTTTGCGGGCACGACCTTGCCGCTGCACGTGGGCACCCTGTGCTGCGCGCTCGTGACCCTGGGCATCATCGCGATTACCGAGCGCGGCAGGCTGTTCCGGCCGCATTGAGTAGCACTTCGTCGCAAGACGGCGGAACCGCTTTGCTGTAATCTCGTTCGCCTGAACGACTCCGCGATTCCGCGGAGCCTGATCGAGTCCGCGATTCCGCGGCTGGGAGACGGACGATGAGCATGGGTGGCTATCAGGTGCCTGGCGAAGGCACAGGCGACGACGGTTTCGACGAGGAAGGCTATGATGAGAGCCAGCGCGCGGAGATCCTCGAGGTGACGCGTGACGGCCCCACCGATGGCACCATCCTGACCGACATCAGCCCGGATATCGGCGACGACGACGATGACGACGACGATCCCGAGATGGAGAGCGACGAAATCGGCGACGAGGACCCGGATGCCGACGAAGATGAAGACGATCTTGTCGAAGACGAACTCCAGGACGATTTCGACGATGACGACATCGACGAGGAGGATCTCGGCGACGCCGGGGATGCCGCGCTGAGGCCCTGATCCTGGCAGGGGAGGGGCGGATTGACCGTCCCTCCCGATGCTGAATATCATGGTCGGCGCAAGGAGTTCCGCCATGCCGACCGACCCTCGCATCGACGCCTATATCGACAGACAGGCCGATTTCGCGAAGCCGATCCTGCGCCACATCCGCGCGCGGATGCACGCCGTCTGCCCCGACGTGGTCGAGACGGTGAAATGGAGCCGGCCCTTTTTCGACTACAAGGGTAGTCCGCTTGCGATCATGTCCGGGTTCAAGGCGCATGCGAGCTTCGGCTTCTGGCGCCGCGATGCGTTGGCGACCGGCCAGGAAGGCGAGGCGATGGGACAGTTCGGACGGCTGACCTCCGTCGCTGATCTGCCCGGTAATGCCGAGTTCGACGCGCTGATACGGGAAGCGGCTGCGCTGGTCGATGCGGGCGAGGGGGCGATCAAACGCAAGGCCAAGCCGGCCAGGCCGGAACTGGAAGTGCCGCTGGAACTGGCCGAAGCGCTGGCGGGCGATGCGGCCGCCACGGCCACGTTCGATGCTTTTCCGCCAAGCTGCCGCCGCGACTATTCCGAATGGATCGGAGAAGCCAAGCGTCCGGAGACCAAGGCCAAGCGCGTTGCCGAAGCGATCGCGATGCTGCGTGAGGGCAAGCGACGGAATTGGAAGTATGAAGCGTAACGGTTGGCGCGGTCGGCGGTGTCTTGTCGTTATCCGGAGGTTTGCAGGCTCTGTTGCGAGACCTGGTTCCGGCCACTCTGTTTAGCGTCGTAAAGCGCCGCGTCGGCGGTTTCGAGCAGTGCCTGGGGCGTGCCGGCAATGGCGGTCGCCGCATGGCCGACACCAATGCTGATCGTGACGACTCCGCCCGCCGCGGGTGACGCCAGCCGCAGCTGCTCAACCGCCAGGCGCATCGCGTCGGCAATGGAGACCGCGTGCGCCGGGTCCGTCGCGGGCAGGATCGCCGCGAACTCCTCGCCGCCATAGCGTGCCACGAGATCGGTGCCACGCGTGGCGCATTTCGACAGCGCCATCGCTACCGCGCGCAGTCGCTCGTCGCCGACTGGGTGGCCGAAGCTGTCGTTGAGCAGCTTGAAATGATCGATGTCGATCATCAGCAACGCCAGGCCTTCGCCGCTTCTGCGCGCACGTCCCCATTCGCGGAGCAAAACATCGTCGAACTGGCGACGGTTGGGCAGACCGGTCAGCGCATCGATCCTCGACAGGGCGTCGAGTCGATCCTGTTCCGCAAAGCTGCGCGTTTGCACAAGCACGCTGCGCAGGCCGATCCCCAGGGTCGCCGTAATGGCTCCAGCGATGGCGAGGCCCGGGCGGTCGTGCAGGAGAAGCGCGGAAACGACCAGCAGGGTCGCGGCCAGCATGAGGGGACTAGCCGCACGAACCAGATGCGCGACCCGCCGCCGGACGCCGGCAGAGGAGGTTCGGTCCGGCCGGTAGCCAAATGCAAACCCGATCATGAGGAGGAACGGCAGGTCGATCACGAGATCGACCGGCGTGCCATAGTCGGAGTCCATCTGGACGTGGTTGATATAGGCGGCGGCCAGCAGATAGGTGATCGAGAACGCCGTCAACGCGCCGAAAAGGGATCGCCGTTGCGGGTCCGTGGCGGTCATGAACCGGACCAGCGAGAACAGGGCGATGAACAGGTTCTCGATGTCGAACATGAGCCGCAGATTGAGCACGCCTTCGGCACTTGCGCCGGTCGCGTTCGCGAAGGCGAAGGTGTGCTCGAAAAACAGATAACCCAGCGCCAGCGCGAGTGCGGCGTCGATCACTCGGACATACCAGAATTCATGATCGGGGCTGGCGACGGCGAAGATCAGCGGGACGCCGTAAAGCACGAAAAACATCATGCTCAGACCGTCGATGCCGCCGCTCACGCGGGTCAGCAGGGTCGCGGCCATGGCGGCGACCATGCCGGCCGACCACAGGATCATCGCCGATGCGAGCGCGGTCCAGCCGTCGGAAGCGCTCTTGCGCGAGATGCGGGAGAAACACGCGGCTGCCGCCAGCAACGGCGTCAGGATCAGAAACGCGAAGGACAGGGCGACTGCATGGGAGGGGAAAAGGCGCAATGCCAGCATGTGCGCCGCGAGATATGACAGCAGCAACGCCGGGAGCAGGCGGATCGCCATGCTTGATGCACGTCGCGCACCCAGATGCGCTTCAATGCTATATGGCGGGCTCTGAATGCCTTGCATCATCGATCCGTTTTCAAGGACGATGGACTATCCCAACGGAGTTACCAAACTACTCATCGACATGCTGCGGATATAGGCGGGCGCCAAGGCCTGCATGGTGCTTGCGGTGCGCATGTTTGATGTTATGGTGTAACGTCACCACTCCAAAGGAGGATCTGATGAGCGCACGAGCCCTGGCCTATCGGCAATCCCGCATTGACGGTTCCGAGCCGCTGTCGGCGTTGAACATCACGCCGTTGATCGACGTGATGCTGGTGCTGATCGTGACGCTGATCGTCACCATCCCGATGATGACTCACAAGGTGCCGATCGACCTGCCGACCGGCGTTCCCGGGCCGACCGAAACCAATGTGATCCACCGGATCGACCTCAGCGCGGCGGGCCAGATCGCGCTCGACGGTACCCCCGTCGACCTGGCCGGGCTGCGGTCGCGGCTTGATGCCATCCGCGCCGATCCCAATGTCCAGCTGCAATTCAGCACCGACGGTGCGGCGCGGTATGAGCGGTTCGACCAGACCCTGGCGGTGATCAAACGCGCCGGCATCACCAAACTCGGCTTTGTCGGGAACGAGCAGTTCCGGAACTTCGACGCCGCCGAATAGCGCTCCGGTGAATGGGATTGCAGGGGAACGTTGCGACGTGGCACGGCGTTGGGACCTTCCCCTGCAATCGACAAGGCATTCTTCTCATGCGCTATTTCGTCGCGCTTCCGTTACTCCTCGCGGCCGGCTGTTCGCCCGACAAGCCCGTGGCCAATTCGGTCGATATCAATGCGGCGGCGGAACAAGCGCAGGGCAGCGTCGACGCTTATGCGAACAGCCAGGCCAATGAGGCGGCGCCGGTCGCGCCGGCTGCGGA
>Ga0247741_1002307_pt1 | contig 10635 bp, 14 predicted proteins | sample UWRJL213509R2_FD_180945 | JGI IMG/M metagenome (GOLD analysis project Ga0247741, IMG submission 180945) | Plant litter microbial communities from Arlington Agricultural Research Station in Wisconsin, United States - UWRJ-L213-509R-2 | ecosystem: Environmental > Terrestrial > Plant litter >...
GCCATACAGACATCAGTAAACTTGGGAATTCTAATAACAGAAAAACTGACCCAAAGTCAGCAACCTCTATTTGGTCTTGTTGTTTCCGAGCTTCACGGATGCCGGCCACCACTCCCGCCCTGCTTCCCAACACCCCAGAGTACAAAAAAGCGCAGCGCCAGTATCTCAAGGCGACGAAAAATAGACCTGCTAATATTGATCAGGAATGGACACCGTTTAGAGCTGCAGAGAAGCGCTTCAAAGCGCGGTTTCCACCTCCAGATCTGTCAACAGTTCTTGATCTTGCGTGCAGGGACAAGTCGAGGCTTCAAGAGATCGAGGAGGGCGTATGGATGGGATCTTCGAATGCTATAGAGTGCATAGATATAAGTGGTGGAAATACGAGGGCGTACACGGTGCCACAAGTGCCAGGTGCGCCGCACAACTCTTCAACAAAACCTATTGCCGAACCTTGATCAGGCCTCGTTATACTTCCCTCTTTCTTGTCTCGAGAGAGGCAGAGAGACCTTGTGCAATGGTCTCTCTCTCGACATTCTCAATCACCCAATGAGACAAATCTCGACACCCATTATCTCATTCCTGAAGATGGACTATGGAACTCTTGGCTGAACGCTCGAGAGAATCCCCAGATGAATTTTCAAGTCCAACCCCGGGCTTCCACCTCGCAGGAGGCAGATACGCTGCCTACTGGTCCACGTCAACTAATTAATAACACACCGGCCTCTCCTGAAAGCTTTCAGGTGATATCCACAACCCCGAAACTCCCGGCGGCACCTTCACCGACTGTTCAGGCTTTACCAGTATCATCCATGATTTATAAATTGCGATGGGCAAATATTGGCTGGTATTACCATTGGGGAACCAAACAGTATGATTTTACAAAGGGGAAGGGGGAGATTGATGAAGAGCTACGAAGTGTGTGCAAGGATGCTGTTCGTACCGTCGATTGGACGAAGGTGCATGGTGCAAACGATGACGGGTGGGGTCATGAAGGTCCTGACTGGCATACTTGGGATCAGACTTATGGTAAGTACAGGCACTCTAGTACATAACTTCCCGTGAATTGACCTGAACCTTCTTAGAACCTGATGCAGGGATTGTCAATTTCTACCAAGAAAAGGTATTTTAAAATCCCGCGTCTCCGCTTCAGCAACTTACAAACTTTAGGATACTCTAATGGGCCATGTCGATAGATCTGAAGTCTGTGCGACATCCCCCTTGGTGTCCATATCGTACGCGTTTTCTTCGTCATTTCTTCTTCGCATATTTACGAATAACCTTAGACTTGGTAATGCAGCAGTTTTCCTCATTGGTGGCCTCACAAGAGACGCCGAACCGATCCCTATTCTCCTTCGCTCAGGAGATGTGGTTATCATGTCCGGGCCTGCATGTCGACGCGCATACCATGGCGTACCCCGAATACTGGAAGGCACACTCCCTCCGCATCTCCAATCCGATGCTCTGCAGGATGAAAGATCAAAGAAGGGATGGGAACCGTATGAGGAATATATGAGGACGACAAGGATTAATATTAATGTTCGGCAGGTGTTCCCAAAGGGATTCGATCCCTATGCTGCGTCTGACTAGATCGATATGCGTGTACCGTATATGCAAAGCAGGCTTTCGAATAGGGGACTATAATAACAACCATCAGATCCGATGGGCGCTTATTGGAAGAGTGGAACTTGAGTCGACCGAGATGTAGGCGGGAATCTAGTCAAATTGACATTCTATGAATACAGGCAGGCAGAATAAGTCTAGAGGTGGCTTTAGGTTGTACATTGTAAATTCTAGTGATCATAATACGCTCTTCGTCGCAGCCTTCTTCATCGCACCCGCCAGGGTATTGCCTTCCCTTGCCTCAAGAAGCTGGAACTCCGGCAGAGACTGGAACCACCCAGCCCAAAGCGTTCCATTTGTCTTGTGTGTCGCAGCAGCTACTTCCGGTGAGATTATGGAGCAACTGATACCTCTACCGCCAGCAGCTGCGTTGGCCATGAGCTGGACTTGACAGGCTCGCTCGAGAGCGATAAAGTAGAATAAGGTGGCTTCGATGGTGTTCGTCGCGACGAGGAGGCCGTGGTTCTGAAGGATAGCAGCCTATGTTCGGTGTTAGTGATATGGAGTATGAAGGTTGAGGATGCGATCTACCTTTTTATTGCCAAGAGCCTCAGCGATGTGTTTTCCTTCGTCTTCTGCAAGGACGACCCCGTTGAACTCGGTGTACAAGGCGACATCCTGGGGTAAATATCAGCCAATGATTTGAGTAGAATTTATAGCACTCACGTTGTAAAATGCGCAGGCGTCTTGGTTGAGCATATCAATTCCAATCCCCAGGCTTGAGAACGCCTTGCCATGGATGGAGTGAGTATGCGCAGCGCACAAAACGTCAGGGTGCGCAATATGAATGGCTGTATGAATCATGACTGCCGCTGTGTTGAGGATTCTCCTTGGGCCAGATTCCTCCTGAATATTGCCAACATGACTGAATTATTTGCGTTAGTATTTGCTAATTTTATGAGACAAGAAATTGACACACTCGATGAGCAAGAGATCCTCTGGTTGGATGAGAGAGAAGTGGTGTCCCTGTCAGTCACCATGTTAGTCCATCATTCAAACAGGGTATGTGTTCAATCTCGTTGACTTACGAAGGGATTAACCCAGAAGCATTCTGGTCTGATGGGGTCCTAAATGACACCGTCAGTTGGCTTCGAGTCTCGGCCCGAGTCTCTATCTTACCCTGACTGTGATGTGTCCGGCCACGCCTTCATTGAATCCAAGGTTGCCTGAAGATCCAATTCAGTGGGTGTCAGGTAGATGACGTCGAAGTCCTCACCGAAGATACGGAATGCCTGTGCAAGGCGGAACTTAATGTAAGTTCTTTCTTCCTCTTTGGTGGTAAACTTAGGAGGCACCGGAAGGGGAGTCTTTTTATCGACCATCGCTGCAGACGCAGCAGTGTCGTTGGTAGGGGTGTATGAAGGGGTCTTGAGAGTAGGCATGGTAGTTATCGGTTGCAGGGGGTAGTTAATTGGCCTGGTCGCTGATGCCTGCGGTACTGACCTTTCAAGTTGCAAAATTGATGCTTATATACCATGCAAACCCTGGTAATGATGTCAAGAGGATTACGATGGAACGGCATTGGAATAATCATAAGTATCCTCTATTGCGGCGTTTAGTTTCAGTAGCAATGAAGAAAGCTGACCAAACTTCGCCGCGGGTTTGAAGTTTTAAGTGAGGCATTGGAGTACTATACCATTTCCAGCCACTTTCAGAACATCAAACTGTTCCACTCAGGATATAATTCATATGAATCACTAGTAAGAAGCCGAGCCGACGAAAGAAGCAGCCAGAAGGCGAACATACAAACCGGCAGAGAATTTAGCTTGCGGAACCGACAGAACACGAACTCCTGTTCAACATGTGAAACTTTTTCGTATTTACTTTTTTTGTGCACTTAGAATGTCGCGGTATGCTCTAATTTTTACATTTAGGCCATAGTGTGCATTTTACGCCCTCTAAAAAAGTTCTAAATTTTTTGGTTGAGTTCCACTAATGTAGGCCACTCCCCGAGCTGTAATGAAAAAAGTTCAGGATGTGGAGCTCCAGGACCCGGTCACAGCGGTGTCATCGAGGCTCAAGAGGCAGCAATCGCACGAGAAAAGACATTCAAGCCACGTTTGTTGCGCAAATCGGAGGAGAAAGCTATACGGGCGATGACCCACATGAGCTTTGATCACCACCAAAAATTACAGGGGGAAAGGCGGCCAACTCTGACAGATGCAATGCTTTGTATGTATCAATCCCCGCGTCCGTCGCCCACCGAACCTTCAGGCGCATTGCCAACGAATTGCTGGCCAGGTCGACCATTTACTTCGCTGGTCTTACCTATTACATATCTACCTGATGTAAAGCTACGTTCTATAAAATGGTGCGAGTACTTATTGTCTTTGCGTGGCATAGATTGTGCCTCTCTCAGTATCTGCGGGCTCTTCTCCCACGCGTAAATTTTGGAACTAAGGTACTCTATCTCTTGTGTCACACGACACGCAGGACAGCAGGAGCATGAAAAACGACAGCACAGACAAGGAACGATGACTAATAGACGCTGACCTTGCTGTTCAAGAAGAAAGTCCCGCGCGGATTTGAGATGCAAAGGAAAAAGACCGAAGTGCGACGGCCAAATATCCATACAGAAAGCTCGGAGAAGATCATTCGCCTTCTCGGTAGAATTGACATGTAATCAAGATAGTGTTCTGCGTATTTGGAATAAAGGTATATCTTCTAAGATCTCAAATTGCAGTCAAGACTGAGTGTTTGTTGCAAAATTTTAGTGCTAAGAGTACCAAGTGACTTTGACCCATCGCAGAGGTACTTTGGCAGAGATACTACAGATAGCTGTTTGTCTTGTGTCGTCGGTCGTATATCGCATTCTGGTGTCTCTATTGGGCGCTTTCGTACGACTGGCGTTTGGCTTGATGGGGAATCCGATGCACCGGCTATGTTGGTGTGGATGTTTGTGGAGTAGTCGGGGATGGGTAGGTTGGGTGGGTACTTTTGTGCGGGTGGTGTTTGGCTTCACGGGAACTCCAATGCGCCGGGTGTGTTTATGTGGGTGACTGAGGATTAGTCAGGGACGGTAGCTTGGGTTATTATAGCCCGATAGGCGAGCTTATCTACGGCAAGTGACTTGGTGAGATATTGAATTCCAAGATTCTGATTTTGGAAGGACGAGCCTGAGCCAGCTTGGTTGGTCAACCAGGCTACTGCTGAACCCTTACGTTGTATGTGCGTCTCGCATGCAGGCTTTTTTGGTCTTGGCCTGCTGCAAAAACATACAAGCGGAACGACACCAGCAGTGCTGGAAAAAATTGAGACAAAATACATCATGGTTGAACCACTGTTTCTCGAGCGTAGTGTGTCATACATGTGCTATATGGGGAACGCGTTTGTGATTTAAACTTCGACTTTGATATTGTATCACATGTACACATGTCAAAATCACCTGGTATTTTTTGGTGGCGCCCAGAGTCTATGAAGGTAGTGTAAATGAAGTTTCAAATGTTGAGCTGGAATATTAGTTCTGTTGAGCAGATATCATGTTTACGCTTGCATTGGAAGGAATTGATGTAGTAGAGATCAGTTATAATCTAAGCGCTGGCGACAATAATCTAATCGCGTGCACCGGAAGATTCCGCATCGAGTCCTTTACTATCTTGGGAAATCATGGTCCAGGCGCGCGTCAAGAAGCGCCCGTCCGTTGTCTCTCCACTTTCAAGAGTCCAACGTAGTTTATATAACTATTCATAACTTCTCCAAGTCAAATGTATTAAATGATAGCTTTTGAAGCCGACAGACTGAATTGTGATTCAGAAGACGGTTATTTGACCGCACAGACATTTGGAGAGAAAGCTTCAAGATTCTAGGTTACTTATTCCATCCATTATTGACATAGAAAATAACACGCTCTGGTCAAATAATAATTTATTATATACGTACATCTCCTAAATGCCCTCTACGACTCTATCACATCCACAGGTCAGACTTTCTCGCCAGTGTCTATGTACACGTGTGTATGCCAAATATCAATTTCTGAGCTTTGGGGTGTCTTTGGAATATGCGCTCTACTTCGGAAAACATATCCTCTAAAACTTCGCAATGTTGATGACCCATCTTTAAGGCCTGAAGGCGAAGTAAATGGGAACTTGATACATCATGGATATTATTATAGATCTGTCTCAATATGTGTGAGTTGTGCAGTATGAATGGCTGCATTACATAACAACAAGAGATATGTGTATCTATTATATTAAACAAAATGTCGGTTAAGAACAATGGCCATTTTCAGACGACCGAATATGCGGGAAGCAGAGCTTGAAGAGGCCGGGATGGATGTAGGATGAATTATAGTCAGACCCTCATTCTATGAAGGTTAGAAGCTAGAAATTTAAAGGCAGTTTGAAATTATAAATTAGAGGATCTAATAACTACACTACAGTAAAATAGACACAATAAAGTGGGTTTCTACGAAAGACATGAGCATCTCAAACCCGCTTCATCGCAGCTTTCTTCATAGCAGCCGCCAGAGTATTACCTTCCCTCGCCTCGAGGAGCTGGAACTCCGGCAGAGACTGAAACCACCCAGCTAAAGGCGTGCCATTGGACTTATATGTCGCAGCAGCATCCTCCGGCGGGATTATGTTGCACTTGGTGCCTCTTCCTCCAGCAGCCGCGTCGGACATGAGTTGAGCTTGACAGGCTCGCTCGAGGGCGATAAAGTAGAATAACGTGGATTCGATGGTGTTCGTCGCGACGAGGAGGCCATGGTTCTGAAGGATTGCGGCCTGCATCCTATGTTAGTAACACGAAGTATGGGAACTGGAGGATGTGATAAACCTTTTTATTTCCGAGAGCCTCAGCGATGTGCTTTCCTTCATCTTGTGCAAGGACGACACCATTAAACTGGGTGTAGAGGGCGACGTCCTGAAAGGTATTAGCGAGGCTCTGATTTAGAATTTATAGCACTCACATTGTAAAATGCGCAGGCATCTTGGTTGAGCATATCAATCTCAATCCCTAGGCTCGAGAACGCCTTGCCATGGATCGAGTGAGTATGCGCAGCGCACAAAACATCAGGGCGCGCAATATGAATGGCTGTGTGGATCATGACTGCTGCTGTATTGAGGATTCTCCTTGGGCCAGACTCCTCCGGTTGTATAGTGCCAACGTGGCTAAATGTGTGGGTTAGTTGCTGATACTTTGAGAGAAGTAGGATTCTATAGATAACGCACTCAATGAGCAGGAGGTCCTCCGGTTGGATGAGAGAAAAGTGGTGCCCCTGTCGGTTACCATGTTAGCCATCATTCAAGCAGGCTATGTGTTCGACCTTGTTGACTTACAAAGGGATTAACCCAAAAGCATTCCGGTCTGATAGGATCCTAAATTACGTCGTCAGTTGTTTTTCAGACTCTGAACTCCCTATCTTACCCTGACTGTGATGTGTCCAGCTACACCTTCATTGAATCCAAGGTTGCCTGAAGGGCCAACTTTCAGCGAATGTCGGGTAGACGATGTCGAAATCCTCACCGAAGATACGGAATGCTTGTGCTAGGCGGAATTTAATATAAGTTCTCTCTTCTTCTTTGGTGGCGAACTTTGGAGGCGCCGGGAGGGGAGTCTTTTTATCGACCATTGCTGCAGACGCAGCAGTGTCGTTGGTAGATGTGTATGAAGGGGTCTCGATAGTAGGCATGTTGGTTATACGTTGCAAGGGAATCAGTTAGTTGGGTTGGGTTGCTGGAGCCGTAGTACTGATCCTTCTATTTTCAAAGTCGATGCTTATATGTCCTGCAACAGTCTAGCCATGTCAAGATGATTACGAAGGAATGTCATTGGATGAAACATATCGGCGTTTAGTCTCAATAGAAATGATGGAATTCGACCAACTTCGCCGCGGAATTGAAATCCTAAAGCTTGTAGGTTAAGCATTGGGAGTATCATGGAAGTCCATAAACGCTCCACCAAAAGAATATTATGTGGAAGCGGAGGGGAGAGCACAGCTTCGCGCTGCACGACCCACAAGACCTACGAGGGCGGTGAGCGTCATGAGAATATAGAAGTATTCCGGTTGAGCAGATACATTGTCGACGCTTGCAACTCGATGCCACCAACAGTCACACAATCTAAGCGCTGGTCGCTGTAATCTAATCTCTTATATTTGGATCGCCAAATAAGATCAACTGTACAGTTTATGAAGAAGTATCCCACGCTCTAAGTTTCTAGTGCTCGCTACCATCGCCGACTGTGCTAAGCTCTCGAAATCAAAATGGAAAACGACGCTGTAAGTAATCTGGACCGCGCTACTTGGAAGAAGAGGTGCTGATAAAGAAGTAGGGTGTTCTCGTTGATCTCTACGTGCCCCGCAAGTGCTCGGCGACCAGTGCGTTTACCTACTTCGAGTCGCGTTAAAACCAGATTATAATCCTCGTTAACATCCAGACCGATTGATCACCTCCAAAGATCACGCTTCGGTTCAAATCAGCATTGTCGATGTTGACGCCAATGGCCGTGCCCTAAATACCACCACCACCTTTGCCCTGTGCGGCCAAGTTCGATCGCAAGGAGAGAGCGACGATTCGTTGAACAGGTTGGCAACAAAAGCGGGCCGTGAGTTGCATGATTTTTTTTTTACTTTGAATTCAAAGCTCATATGGTGATCTAGTACTCCGTAATGTGTGGCAATATGCGAAGTAACTGTTAGATTATGGAGAAGATTTGATGTATCCTTTGCTTTCGTATTGATTTTCTTCAACATCGGTGTCATTGTGTGACTTTCATCAAGACCGCCACTCGAAATCATGCTTTGAGCACATTCTGACTCTTGAGTACAAGTTACACACAAGTCGCAGTCGTTGCTCGCCGCCAAGCTAGATATCACGTGACATGACGATTGCGGCGCAGCTGGAACGCAGCAGGGTCTTGATCTGAACGGCGTTCCGTTTTCAGAGTCTTTACATGGTTGAGTACGAATACCGCTCTTCCGTGGACAGCATCCTATCGACAAGCTCAGTAAGCCATTTTGCCTCTCCACATCGAATGCCGCTCACTGTAGCTCAGTCAGAATCCATGGTCGAAATCAAGCGCACAGACCTCCCAAAGGCAGAGTCAAGTCTTCCTAGAAGCGAAGAGGACGACAAGTATCGCCTGATCTACAGTAAATCAAAAGTATATGTGAATCCGACAGCATATGCGAGGGACAACATTCCAGGGTTCGTGGCATTGGTGAAGCGGGTAGGTCCACGGGCGTTGGTTCACCTGCACCTCATACTTACTGTTTGCTCAGGAGGCGATTAACCCAATTTATCTCCTCGCATGGCTTCCAGAGACCTTGTTGAACGAGAGGGGTACCTCAGAGTGGGATAAGTTCGTTAAGGTAGAAGAGCAGGCGACCTCGCCACATGAGGACGATGACGACGGTGAGTGCTCCCTTGTATGATGGGTGTCGACGGAATTCATACTTGACTGCATCAGACATTGTTCTCATTGACCTTCCAACTCAGCGTCCAGAGTCTTACGCATTTTCTGTCCCGATAACCTCCATCTACTCTCTCATCGTTCAACCGCCTACACTATCCTCTTGGTGTGCGTATCTGCCTTTCAGACAATCGCTCGACGTACTAATGACTCGTCTAGACGGCTCCATTGGGATCAATCTGATCAATGGAGACACTCTACCCACTCTTCATTTCCACGATGATGAGTCGCTTTCATTCACAATGCAAAGCCCGAGGTCCCCCACCAGCAACGGGCCAAATCTCACTGCATACCCGCCCCCGCCAATGCAAGGTTCTTCACATGCTTCAAAACCTATTACGTCTTGGGGAGGGGAGGATCTACTAGCCCGACTACGGAACTACGCCCATCTGCTGCGGTCGACTTTGCAACCTTCTCTATTCCTCGTCGATCCGTCGCGGGCAGACGTTGAAGCTCATTCCACCCAAATCTTTGCCGACGAAGCCGTGGATGATATTCTGGCGCAGTCTTCTTTTGCTAATTCTCATTCCCCAGTCCCAGCACACCGCCGCCCGAGACCACTATCAACCTCGTCAGGTTCCTCTAACCCATATTCCTCGCGATCGTCTGTTCTCCACCGATCCCTAGGGTCTCCGAGCTCGCCTCCTGGTGCCTCTTCCCAGGCCCGCATGGCACTACTTCAATCATTCTCAAACATCACTCGTGCCACACGTCATGCTGCTCAAAATATCCTGTCTCATCCTCTTGCTAAACCAATTGTTCCACATCTTCCGGATCCAGTCAAAAGCCTCGTTAATGCGAACGGCGAGTGGGAGTGGGGCAGCTGGGTAGAGAAAGGAGGTGTTGGGGAGTTCGAGAGTGCGCGAGTGTACCTAGCCCGGTGGGCTAGAATCGTGGCTGAGGAAGGAGAACGTGCCAGACGGAAAGAAGCGCAAGCATTGCCATCATATTCCTCCGGTGGTTTAGCCGAGGAGGATTCGTCGTTGGGTATCTTTGAATTATTGCATTCAACGTCAAATCTGCCAACGCCGAAAACTTCAAGAAACCCTGCACACCCTGTGGATGACAAGACATGGTCAAAGTGGTTCGACAAGGTTGGGAGGCCGACGATCAGGCACGAGGAAATGAAGCGGGAGGTGTTCAGGAGAGGTATCAGTCCGAAAGGCACTTTGAGGCAGAAGATATGGCCTTATGTGCTTGGTGTGTTGGAATGGGATGTGGATGGAAGAGAAAGGGACAGGCTTTGGCTTGAGAAGAGGTAGAGTCCTTTTATCCCATTGAGTTCAGAGTGCTAACTGCTTTGCAGAGAAAAATACCAAGCCGTCAAAGATGAATGGTGTGGAGTGCCGGAAGTCTTCGACAGTCAGAAAGTGTTAGAGGTACGTCGGTCCGTAGAAGCTTTGTCCACACACTCTCTCTCATACCTATATAGGAACGACACCGCATTGACGTTGACTGTCGTCGCACAGACCGAAATCAGCCGATGTTCTCAGCACCAGCAGAACTTCCGATAACTGACTTGGATGACGAGAAAAGTCATCACCAGCGACACTACTCAATCATCTCTCCCAACATGAACGACATCGGAGCTCAATCGCCCAG